>Ga0137412_10000271_pt2 | contig 27575 bp, 22 predicted proteins | sample CZODoug2_1_16fun_FD_122160 | JGI IMG/M metagenome (GOLD analysis project Ga0137412, IMG submission 122160) | Vadose zone soil fungal communities from Angelo Coast Range Reserve, California, USA - CZODoug2_1_16fungal (Hybrid Assembly) | ecosystem: Environmental > Terrestrial > Soil > Vadose zone...
GAGCTTCCGGAGATCGGCGACGTCCGCCGCAGCGGCCTGATGGCAGCCGTTGAGCTGGTCAAAGACAAGGAGACCAAGGAGCCCTTCCCCGCCGAGGCAGAACGAGCACAGCGGGCGATGCGCGCTGCCCGCGACCACGGGCTCCTGGTGCGCACCCTGCTCGGCAACATCCTGTTCTTCTCGCCCCCGTTCGTGATCACGGAGGAGCAGGTCGACCGGCTGGTCGACGCAGTGCGAGCCGGGATCATCGACTCCCGCGACGCCTCCCGATGAGCGATTCGATGGACTTCAGCGGGCTGCTTCCCGCTGACCTGCCCGAGGGGCGGGAGGTCCTGCGGGACGGCGTCGAGCTGGGACGGGGCATCGAGCGAGATCGCTCGATGTTCTGTGTGGAGCACGGGGTCAGTTCGGAGCGCGAGTTCCGGGAGCGCAGTCGCGCCGAGGGGCGGTTCCTCACCAGCATCAACATTGGGCTCAATACCTGGGCAGACACCCGCGAGGCGTTGGGCTGCATCATCGAGGACTCGAAGTTGCGCGGGGTGGTGCCTCCGGACCAGTTCACCCTGCTCGCCGAGCGCCGGATGGGTTTGCCGGAGCGGATGCGCCGGGACGCCCCGAGCGAGACCGGCCCGTGCCTGTGGACCGAGCAGGACTGGTGGGAGCTCACGCACTCCTTCCCGATTCAGCCCGGCACCGAGGACAACATGATCGGCGGGCCGGGCTCGGTGGAGAACGCGGTCCGCTCCCTTGAGGTCGGCTCGACGACCGTAGGGGTGTTCTCACAGTACTTCTGGCGCTGGCCGTACTGGGACGACGACGTGGCGCAGACCTGCGCCACGGTGAAGGCCGCCGGGGTATTGGCGGCCTGGGCGCACGAGGGGGCCTGCTTCAACTCCTACATCGACGATGGGTACCCGGGCGTCTTCCACGACTACGCCAACCTGGTGGGCTGGACGATGGTGGAGCGCTACGTCAGCGAGCGGCTGCTCGGAGTGCCGTACTCAGCCAGCTGGGGCGGCCTGACCAGTGACCCGATGCTCAAGACCGCGGTCACCCTCGCGCTGCACGAGACCAACCCGGGAAAGGTACCGCCGGCGTTCACCCACGGTGACACGATCGGCAACGACGCGGATCTGGAGGCCAACTACGGCACCACCTCAGCGGATGTGCTGTACATGAAGGCCACCGACCACCGGTACCGCATCGGCGGCGCGGTCAAGGCCGTGCCGGTGACCGAGGCCATCCGAGTGCCGTCCTGGCAGGAGATCTCGGCGGTGCACGCGCTGAACCGCCGACTGGAGCAGTACGTCCCGTCGGTGGACCGGATGACCGACTGGGCGTTCATCGAGGCCCAGCGGGACGTGCTGGTTGCCGGCGGCACGCGGTTCTTCGAGTCCTTGATGACCGGGATGGCCCGTGGCGGGATCGACACCCGGGACCCGGTCGAGTTCATGCTGGTGCTCAAGAAGCTGGGCGCGGTCCGGGCCGAGGAGTACTTCGGAGCCGGTGAGCTGGACTCGTTCTACCCGCGCGGGCGCAAGCCGGTCTTCCAGACCGATCTGCTCCGCCGCACCTTGGGCGAGCGCGATGCCGTGGTCGAGAAGCTGCGCGGCGGTGGACGGACCGAGGCGTTGAAGGGGATGCGGATCGTCGTCGCGTCCACCGACGTGCACGAGCTGGCGGTGTTGCTGCTGTGCACCGCGCTGAGTGCGGCCGGCGCGGACGTGGTGGACTTCGGGATCAGCCGTGATCCGGAGGACATCGCGAAGGCAGCCGCGGAAACAGCGGCGCACGCCGTCGCGGTGACTACGCACAACGGCGTGGCCCGCAGCTTCTCGGCCAGGCTGCTCGCCGAACTCGATGCGCAGCGCATCCGCCACACCGCGGTGTGCATGGGTGGCGTGCTCAACGAGGACGTCGAGGGCTCCGACATCCCGATCGATGTCCGTGGCGAGCTGCTCGAGATGGGCGTGCTCGCCCCCTCCGGCATCGATGAGCTGATTGTTCAGCTCGCGGATCGTGCGGGCGGGATCTGATGCCGGCAGCGGTGCTGTCTGACTTCGGAAGCACGGTCTGCAAGGTGACCGTGGTCGACCTCGACACTGCCCGGGTGCTGGGCCACGGCGAAGCGCCCACTTTCCTGGGCGCCGACGTGATGGAGGGCTACGACGCCGCCTACGGAGCCGCGGTAACCGGGGTTCCCGGCGGCCTCGATGTCGCGGTTCGACTCTCCTCTTCCAGCGCGGGCGGTGGGCTGCGGATGGGTGCTGTCGGGCTGGTCGAAGAGATGACCGCGGCCGCCGCTGGCCGGGCCGCGCTCAACGCGGGCGGGCGGCTCGAGCTTGTGCTGCACGGGCACCTCGACGAAGCCGACCTCGCCCAGCTCGACCGGGTAGACCCAGAGATCGTGCTGTTCGGCGGAGGCACCGACGGCGGACAGCGTGACCTGGTGCTGGCCAACGCCTCAGCGCTGACCGGGGGCACCTGGTCGGGCCACGTTGTGGTGGCGTGCAACCGCGAGGTGTCCGACGAAGTGGCGGGGGTCTTCCAGGCCTCGGGTCGCCCGGTGCACGTGGTGGACAACATCATGCCCCGGATCGGCACGGTGCAGGTCGATCAAGCGCGGGCGAGGATCCTTGAGGTCTTTCTGAGCCATGTGATCAAAGGCAAGAACCTGTCGGACAGGCGGGAGTTCCTGGATGCCGTGGTCACGGCGACTCCCGAGGCGGCTCTGGCGGCCGCCCGGCTGCTCGCTTTCGGGACCGACCGGGTGCCCGGCGTCGGTCACGCGCTGGTCCTCGACGTCGGCGGGGCGACCACCGACGTGCACTCGGTCCGCACCACCGCGCCGCCGATCCAGGGGCGCCGCGGACCCTTGCTACCGATCCCGACCGAACAACGCACAGTGCACGGCGACCTCGGAATGCGGTCGGGCGCCCGAGGCGCGGTGGACTCCGACACCACCTGGCTGACCGCCCAGACCGGGTTGTCGGCCGCCGAGTGGGTCGAGCAGGGGGCGCGCCGTGCCGCGGACCCGTCCTGGATCGCCACCCTGCCCGACGACCTGCACCGCGAGGAGCTACTCGGCACCAGTTGCATCACCCACGCCCTGGCCCGGCACTGCGGACGGCAGAGCTGGCTACACAGCAAGGACGGTAACCCGACCCTCTCGGTGACCGGGCCTGACCTGCGCGACGTCGTGGTCATGGTGGGCACCGGTGGCGTCGTCGTGCACCACGAAAAGCCGAACCAGATCATCGAGCCCGCGCTCAACCGGGCCGCCCAAACCTGCATGGCACCAAGCGCCCCCGCCATCGTCGTCGACCACGGCTACGTCCTGGCCGCGGCAGGCCTGCTGCGCCATGTGGACGACGACACCGCGCTGCGCATGCTCCGTGCCGAGCTAGGCCTTGGCCGGCGGGATACGGCATTCAACGCGGAGACCCTTTCCGGGAAGGAGACGTAATGGCTGACAGTGGACTGCGGCTGCGCAACTCGATCGGCGGTGTGCTCGAGGAGGCCGCCTCCGGTCAGCGGGCCAGCGTGACCAGCCCCGCCGACGGTCGCGAGATTGCGACTGTTCCGGTATCCGCCGCGGCCGACGTCGACCGGGCCGTGGCCGCCGCGGAGAAGGCCTTCGAGAGTTGGTCACAGACCACTCCCAAGCAGCGGCAGGCATACCTGCTGGCGCTGGCCGACCTGCTCGCCGACCATGGGGACGAGCTCGCCGAGCTGGAGGCGCTCGACGCCGGCAAGCCGATCAGCGTGGTGCGCCCCGAGGAGCTCGACCACGGGATCGACAACCTGCGGTTCTTCGCCGGTGCCGCCCGGGTGCTTGAGGGGCGTGCCGCCGGCGAGTACCTGCCGGGCCGCACCTCGTGGATCCGCCGCGAGCCGCTCGGTGTGGTCGGCGGGATTGCCCCGTGGAACTACCCCATCCTGATGGCGATCTGGAAGCTCGGCCCCGCGCTGGCCGCCGGTAACACGCTGGTGCTGAAGCCGGCCCCGTCGACTCCGGTCACCACCCTGCTGATGGCCGAGCTGGCGCGGGAGATCTTCCCGCCGGGTGTGCTGAACGTGGTCAGTGGCGGCGACGAGGTGGGGCAGGCCATCGTCACCGATCCGAGGATCGCGATGGTGTCGTTGACCGGCTCGGTGGAGACCGGCAAGTGGATCGCCCGCAACGCGGCGGACACGCTCAAGCGGGTCCACCTGGAGCTGGGCGGCAACGCCCCGGTGATCATCTTCGACGATGTCGACTTGGACGAGGTGCTCCCCACGATCGCAGAGGTCGGCTTCTACAACGCGGGCCAGGACTGCACCGCCGCCACCCGGGTGATGGCTTCACCGAAGCGCTACGACGAGGTGGTCAGCGGCCTTGCCGCCCAGGCCAAGGGGCTCACGCTCGGTGATGTGCTCGCCCCGGGGACGACCATGGGGCCGGTCAACAGCGACGGGCAGCTGCGACGCGTGTCAGGGTTTCTGGACCGGCTGGACTCGGGCAGTGAGGTCGTGGCCGGTGGCGCAGTTCGGGATGGCGCGGGTTACTGGTTCGAGCCGACCGTCGTCGCCGCGAGCGACCCGCGGGCCGAGATTGTGCAGCGGGAGGTCTTCGGCCCGGTCATGACGGTGCAACGGTTCGCCACTGAGGAGCAGGCGTTGACCTGGGCCAACTCAACTCCCTATGGCCTGTCGGCCTCGGTCTGGACCAACGACGTCAAGCGGGCGTTGCGGGTGTCGCGGCGCCTGCAGTTCGGTGTCGTGTGGATCAACGACCACATGTCGCAGGTGTCGGAGATGCCACACGGCGGGATCAAGGACTCGGGCTACGGCAAGGACCTGAGCATGTACGCCGTAGAGGAGTACACGACGGTCAAGCACGTCATGGCGAAGTGGGGCGACTGAGATGACAGTCGCCATGGACAGCCGCCAGCCGTTCCTGCTCGGCGGCGAGTGGCGCGGGAGTGGCCGGGTCAGCCAGGTCACCGCCCCCTACGACGGCGCGGTCATCGCCGAGGTCGGCCTCGCTGGCGTCGACGACGCCGAGCGCGCGGTCGGCGTGGCAGCCTCCGCGCTGCGCCCGGGGCTTGCCCCGTACCGGCGCGCCGAGATCCTTGACGAGGCGGCGCGACTGCTGGCGCAGCGTAGGGAGGAGCTGGCCCAGCTGCTCTCCCGCGAGGTCGGCAAGCCCATCACGCTCGCCCGCGGCGAGGTGGACCGGGCAGTGGACACTGTGCGGTTTTCGGCGGCGGTCGCGCGCACCCACGCCGGCGGCGGTGTGACGATGGATGCGGCGGCATCCGGTGTCGGCAAGGTTGCCTACACGATGGCCCGTCCGATGGGCGTCGTCGTGGCGATCACCCCGTTCAACTTTCCGCTCAACCTGGTGGCCCACAAAGTGGCGCCGGCCATCGCGGCGGGCTGCCCCGTCGTGCTCAAACCCGCCGACCAGGCGCCGCTGACCGCGCTCGCCTTTGCCCAACTGCTGCTCGAGGCGGGGCTGCCCGAGGAGTTTCTCAGTGTGCTGCCGGGCAACGGGCCGGAGCTGGGGGCGGTGTTCACCCACGACCAGCGCGTCGCGGCGATCACCTTCACCGGCTCCACGCGCGTGGGTTGGCTGCTGCGCGAGCAGGCACCACGCAAGAAGGTGCTCCTCGAGCTCGGCAACAGCGCGCCCGCGATCGTGCACTCGGACGCGGACCTGGACCTGGCCGCGACGAAGCTCACCGCCGGCGCCTTCGCCTACGCCGGTCAGAGCTGTGTCTCGGTGCAACGGGTCTACGCCCACCGCCGGGTGGTCGACGAGCTTGTCGAGCGTGTCCTCACCGCAACCGCCGCGGTCGGGGTCGGTGACCCGGCGCAGGAGTCCACCGTGGTCGGGCCGGTGATCGACGACGCGTCCTGCCGCCGCCTGACCTCGTGGGTGAGCCACGCCGTCGAGGCCGGCGCGGACCTGCTGACCGGCGGCTCGGCCTCTCAACGGGTGTTCGCGCCATCCGTGCTGCGGGAGGTCCCGGCCACGGCTGCGCTCGAGCAACAAGAGGCGTTCGGGCCGGTGTTCGGGATCGCCGCGTACGACCAGGTCGAGGCGGCGTTCGCGCGAGCCAACGACACCTCCTACGGGTTGCAGGCCGCGATCTTCACCGCCGACCTTCGGCTGGCGTTCGATGCGACGTCGGCGCTGGAGTTCGGCGGGGTGCTGGTTAACGAAGCCCCGACCTTCCGGACCGACGCCATGCCTTACGGCGGAGGCAAGGACTCCGGCAACACCAGGGAAGGCCCGGCCTCGACGGTCCGCGAGCTGACCGAGGAGCGCCTCGTCGTCATCGACCACGCCGCAAGCCCACGGGCCTCGCGGGCATAGCGCCGTGCGGCACCGCCACCATTGGAGAGGGACAGCCATGAAGGCAGTCGTATTCCAGTCGCCCTCGCAGGTTGAGGTACGCGAACGGCCCGAGCCCCAGGCGCATGGCGCCGGAGAGTCGCTGCTCACGGTGATCGCCTGCGGGCTGTGCGGCTCGGACCTGCGCACCATGACGGACCCGCCGCAGATGCCATGCACACCGGACACAGTGTTGGGCCACGAGATCGTCGGGGTGATCTCGCAACCCGCGGCCGGCTCCACATTCACGGCCGGCGACGTGGTGGTCGTGGTGCCGAACTATCCGTGCCGGACCTGCCACAACTGCCGCCGCGGCCTGATCAACCTGTGCGACGACTTCAACCACATCGGCGCGGTCACCGACGGCGGGCTGGCCGAGCGACTGTGGGTACCGGACGAGTTCCTACACAAGGTCCCGCCCGGCCTGAATCCGCATGTCGCGGCCCTCGCGGAACCGCTGGCCTGCATCCTCAACGGCACCACAAGGGCCCGCTGGGCGGCGGGGGAGCCGGTTGTGGTGCTGGGCGCCGGCCCGATCGGGCAGCTGTTCACCGCGGTCGCCAAACTCTCCGGCGCCGCGCCGCTGATCGTGACCGAGCCGAATCCGGAACGGGCACGGCTGGCGCGCGAGCTGGGTGCCGACCGTGTCGTCGACCCGACCGAGCCCGGTGCGCTCGAACAGATCGCGGAGCTGGCCGGCGGCCACGGGGCCCCGACCGTGATCGACGCGGTGGGAACCCTGCTGGACACCGCCCTGACCGTGGTGGCCAAAGGCGGGCAGATCTTCGTGTTCGGGGTCAACCACGCCGCCGAGGTGACAATCAAGCCCGCGGTGATCGTGGACAAGGAAGTAACGATCAACGGCATCTACATCGCCAAGGGCACCTTCCCACTGGCGGTCTCGCTACTGGCCGCCCACCCGGAGCTGTTCGGGAAGATCGTCACCCACCTCTTCCCGATCGACAGCTGGGAACTGGCGAAGGAGACCCTCATCGCCGGCAAGGCCGCCGGCAAGATCCTGGTGACCATGGGGCCGGCGTGAGCGGCACGACGCTTCAGGACGCCCACGCCGTGCAGCTGCCGATCTCACCCGCGCTCGAGCTTTCCGGCTGGGACGCCGACTTCATGGCGCGCGGCGGCAGGTCGATCCTGCTCTCCTCGAGCGCCGAGGAGTACGCGGCGCGTCGGATCGGCGCCACCCGGCGCGCGGTCGAGACCCCGGAGCGCATCCGAGCCTACGTCGCCGCGCTGCGCGAACACGCCCAGAGCGACCTGCTGGTGGCGGTCGACGCCGAGCCCACCGGCGTGCAACGACTAGAGCACTTGCTGCCAGAGCTGCCCGACCGAGACCACATCGAGTCCCTCACCGACGAGCAGCTCCAGTACGTCTTCGGCGACTACGCCCGCGTCGCCCGCCAGCTCGGGGTCAGCCTCTTCCTGGGCCCGGTGGTGGACCACATCACCGGCCGGAACACGTGGCTGGCAGGCCGGACCATGGGCAGAAACCTCGAGTCCATCGCACGCATCGGAGTCGCCTACACCCGGGCCGTCCAGCGGGAAGGTGTACTGGCCACCGCCAAGCACTTTCCCGGCCACTCCGACCTCGAGGCCAACCCCGTGCTCGAAGATGTGAGCTTGCACCTGAGCCGCGCCGAGGTCGAAAGGAACCTCCTCCCCTTCGCCCGCATGGTCAGCGCCGGCGTGGCCGCGGTGATGGTCGGTCCGGTGACCGTGCGTGCCGTGGACCCAGACGCTCCCGCCGCCACATCCGCGACCTTGGTATCGCTGCTGCGGGACACACTCGGCTTCACCGGGATGATCATCAGCGACGACCTCGACGCGGCAAGCACACTGCGGGGAGCCACGCTGGGCGACACCGCGGTGCGGTCCATCGCCGCCGGCGTGGAGCTCCTACTGGTCCCCGGTGGCGACGCCGTCGCCGAGATCTCCGAAGCCCTCGCCGGCGCCGTCGCCGAAGGCCGGCTTGCGGCCGACGTCCTGCATAGTGCGGCCGAGAAAGTCCGCTCCGTAAGACCCGAGCCGGTCCCCGCTGTCACGAACGTGGCGCACCTGGTCACCCACCACCCACCCGAGGAAATGAGGCACCCATGAGTGCGCCCCTGTCGCTACCCACCCGGATGCGAGACCGCAACGGCCTGTTCTCGATGGTCGCGGTCGACCAGCGTGAATCCCTGCGGGCGATGCTGGCCAGGTCGGGGGAGCTGCCGGTGACCGACGAGCGGATGCGGCGGTTCAAGGTCGAGGTCGCCGGCGCGCTCTCACCAGTCGCCTCGGCACTGCTGGTCGACATCGACTTCGGACTGCAGCCTATCCTCGAGGCCGACGTGCTGGCCGACGGGTGTGACCTCATCGTCGCGCTGGACGCCATCCACTACGACGAACGTGGCGTCCCCCAGGCCACCCGGCTGCGGCGCGACCTCCTTGGGGCAAGCTGGGACAAGCGTGTCGCCGGGTTCAAATTCCTGGTGCTCTGGACACCCGAGGAGTGGCTGGGTTGCCGCCCAGAGAATGTGCGGGAGTTCATCGAGGAAGCCGCCCGCGCCGGCGTCGACAGCGTGCTCGAAGTGGTCGTCCGCGAGGCTGACGGCTCCACGCCCACCCCTGAGCGGCAGGCTGAGCTGGTCCTCGCGGCGGCCAAGCAGACGGCGCCCCTTGGAGCAACGCTCTACAAAGCCGAGGTTCCCTTCCGCAACCTCGCCTCCGAAGAGGACGTCGTGGGCGCCTCGCGGCAGATCACCGAGGCGGTCACCAGCCCGTGGGTCGTGCTCTCCAGCGGCGTGCCCGCGGACCAGTTCCCGGAGGCGGTGGCGCGCACCGCCCGCGGGGGCGCCGAAGGATTCCTCGCGGGCCGGGCGATCTGGAGCAATGCGACCGCGCTGACCGGCGCCGCCATGACCGATTACCTCACCTCCCAGTCGGTCGACACCCTGGCCGGTCTACGCGAAAGCCTGCGCCTGGGCGCGGCGCACTCGACCTGCTCTTGAGACAGGAGAGGAGACCGCGACATGGGACGGATGGCCGGCAAGGTCGCCTTCATCACCGGCGCGGCGCGTGGACAGGGCCGTAGCCATGCGCTGCGGCTCGCCGAGGAGGGCGCTGACATCATCGGGATCGACGGCTGCCGCGAGATTCCCGGGACCGACTACCCGATGGCGACCCTGGCGGAGTTGGCCGAGACCGCCAAGGAGGTCGAGGCACGCGGGCGCCGCGCGTTCTTCGCGGCCGCCGACGTGCGAGACGCCACGGCGCTGGACACCGCGCTCGCGGAGGGCGTGGATCAGCTGGGGCCGCTCGACGCGGTGGTGGCCAACGCGGGGATCGCACACCTCTGCCGGGACGGGACGCTCGGGATCGAGCCCGGCATCTGGCAGACCGTGCTCGACATCAACCTGACCGGGGTATGGCAGACCTGCCGAGCGGCGATCCGACACCTTGGCGACGGCGGAGCGATCGTGTTGATCAGCTCGGCGGCCGGCCTCAAGGGCTACGCCAACATCGGGCACTACGTAGCCGCCAAGCACGGAGTGACCGGGCTGATGCGCACCCTGGCCACCGAGCTGGGACCTCGAGGGATTCGAGTCAACAGCGTGCACCCCAGCCAGGTTCCCACCGACATGATCATGAACGACTCCATCATCCGTCAGTTCGTGCCGGACCAGGAGGAGCCGACGATCGACGAGTTCGCCGAGGCCTCGCGGCGGATGCATCTGCTACCCATCCCATGGTTGGAAGCGGAGGACATCAGCAACGCCGTGCTGTTCCTGGTCTCGTCCGAGGCCCGCTACATCACAGGGGTGGCGCTGCCGGTGGACGGCGGTGTGCAAGTCAGGTAGCGCGGCTCCGAGACCGAGCCAGCCGCGCCGAGCCCGGCGCGGTTCGCGCGGGCTCGGCCTCACCAGGGACCGGCACGGTGACCAGCTCGACCCCGGCCGCGCGGATGCCATCGGCCGTAGCCGCGTCGATCTCCTCGTCGGTGATCACCGTATCGACGCGGTCGAGCGGCTCAACAAAGAACGGCGAGGTGGTCCCGAACTTCGAGGAGTCCACCACCAGCAGCGTCGTGTCCGCGACGCGCATCATCTGCTGTTTGGTGACCGTGTCGAAATCGTTTCCGCAGAGCATCTGCCCGTCCCGCACGGCGCTCGCGGCGAGGACGAGTGCCTCGAAACGCAGCTTCGAGTACTCCTCGACCGTCGCGGGGCCCGCGAATGCCTGGGTGCGGGCATACAGAAGTCCGCCGACGCCCACTGTCTCGACGAAGGGACGCCGGTTGAGCGTGCTGAGCACCGGGAGCGAATGCGAGAAGACGCTCACTTGCTGCGCGGGATGCAGCAGTGCCGCCACCTCGAGCGCCGTGGTGCCCGCGTCGATGCCGATCGAGCGGAAGCCCCGCTGGGCCAAGATCTCTACGGTCGTCGCCGCGATGGCCGTCTTGGCGTCGGACCGCCGCGAGCTGCGCAGCCGGAAGTGGGTTCCCTCACCGGTCGGCGGGGCGACCGCGAGCACCCCACCGTGAGTCGACTGCACCTTCTCCTCGCGGGCGAGTTGGGCGACGTCCCGGCGGATCGTCACGGCGGACACCCCGAGCCGCGAACTCAGGTCGCTGATGTTGGCGAATCCGTACTGCTGGACAAGAGCCAGCACCGCTGCCCGCCGCTCGGAGGCATGGCGGTAGCGCATCGCGTTCCCGTCGGACCCGGAAGCCAAGGACCGGACCGTCCCTTCCACCTTGATGAGGGGCCCACCCCGGTGGCGCCAGCGCCTCGTTCCCCAACAGTAGCCCAGGCCGGTGCCGGGTTGAGGTCGGTCTCCCGCGCGCCTCGGGAGGGAAACGCTATGGGTGGCTATTGGCGTATTCCGATCAAAGTTTCGGGTCAGATGACACAACCCCGACCTCTGGATCGAGCGCGGTCGTCGGCCCGGCGTTCTCCGGGTCGCGGGCTTGTGACCTGATCAGAGGCCTCGAGATGAACGGAATGCACGCCCCTGGTCGCAAGTCCAGGGTTGACACATGGGCAAGCAAGAATGATACTTAACAGTCATAGTTTGTGTCTTTATCATCTTTGATCTCGTTGGAGTCGTTCGCTACCGCGCAACATCTCGTGCCTGATGGCGGCCCTCCAGTGGTCACTTACCATCATCAACAGCGGAGAGCAGCGGGACATGCAGCCCACACAGACCGACGCCCAGGGCGTCACGCAGATGTCCGACCCATCCCCGCTCGGCCGGTCGCCGGCAGCGGGGCCGGGTGCGCCGACCAGTCGCACCGCGCTCGCCGCCTCGGTGCCGCCGTGGATGGTCGGCCTGCTGCGCGCGATCGGCCCGCGCACGCCGGCCCAGGTCGTCCAGCGGGTCATGTTGGCCCTGCTGGTGGTTGCCGTACTGGTGCTGTGCGTGGTCAACCCGACCTTCCGGCAGACCGGCAACCTACTGAACATCGTCCAGCAGGCCTCGATGGTCGGGGTCGTCGCGTGCGGGATGCAGCTGATGATCGTGTCGGGGGGTTTCGACCTCTCCGTCGGGGTTGTTGCCGCCGCCGCCGGTTGCGCCGCCGCGCTCGTGTCGCTCCATTCGGGCGTCGCGGCGGGTCTCGTCGCCGGCCTGGTCACCGGACTGGTCGCGGGCCTGGCCAACGGTGTGCTGATCGCCCGGGTCGGGATCAACCCGTTCGTCGCTACGTTTGGCACACAGGCCGTGGTCACCGGCTTGCTGTTCGCCGCGACGAATGCCGCACCGATCGCCCCGCTGCCCGACGGTTGGTCGAACCTCGGGCTGTTCGAGATCGGCGGCGTCTCCTTCGCCAGCCTGGTGTTCATCGTGGTGATCGCCGCGGTGCTGGTGCTCCTGCGGCTGACGGAGTTCGGCCGGCACATCTACGCGGTAGGCAGCAACAAGGAGGGGGCGCGCCGGGCCGGGATCCGGGTGAGCGGCGTTCTGGTGGCGGTCTACGCCATCGGTGGGCTGACGGCCGCGATCGCTGGGTTGATGTTGGTGTCCATCTCTGGGATCGGCAGCCCGTCGGCGGGTACCCAGTGGGCGCTGATGTCCATCGCCGCAGTGATCATCGGTGGCACGCCGCTGACCGGCGGCGTCGGCGGGGTCAGCTCGGCCGTGATCGGCATCCTCTCGCTCACCGTGTTGACCAACGCGCTGAACCTCTACGGCGTCTCGGCCTACTGGCAGCCCGCCCTCACCGGCGCCGCCGTGCTCGGCGCGGTCGGTTTCGAGGCCTTCCGCCGCCTCCGCAAGCGCTAGCGCCCGTCCTCATCCCCTTGAGCGGAAGGAAGCCCTCGCCATGTACGCACTTCGTCGGCCGCGCCCCGCGCCCCGGCTGCTCACCGTCCTCGTCATGGTCGCCGCCGTACTCTTCCTCGCCGCCTGCGGCTCGGCGTCCTCTCAGTCTGCGGGCGGCAAGAAACTCGGCTTCCTGGTCTATGACGTGGGAGTCGACCCGTGGATGAACGTGGCGGTCAAGACGGTGGAGGACCAGGGCACGGCGGCCGGCTTCGCGGTCACCGTCGTCAACGGGCACAACGACGTCGGGCAGATGTCAGCGGGCATGGACCAGCTGATCAGCCAGCGCGTCTCGGCGATCCTGCTGGCGCCGAGCGACCAGGACAGCATGGTCACCGCCGTCAAACGCGCCGCCGCCGCGAAGATCCCGGTGTTCACCTTCAGCCTGTCCATGTCGGACGCCGCTCCAGTCACCTCCTTCATCGGAGCGGACGACGTCGAGATGGGCCGGGAACAGGCGCGCATGCTCGGCACCGCGATCGGTGGCAAGGGCAACGTCGCGCTCATGCAGGGCATCCTCGGCAGCGGCCCGCAGCTCGGCCGCACCAAAGGCATCCATGAGGCCCTTGTGCAGGAGTTCCCCGGCATCCGGGTCGTCGAGGAGCAGCCCAACAACTGGGCCAACGACAAGACCGTGTCACTCACCCAGGACTGGCTGAGCAAGTACCCGAAGGGCCAGCTCGACGCGATCGTCGCCCAGGGTCCCGAGCTCACCGCCGGCGCGGCGATTGCTGCCGCCCATGGCCGGACCGAGATCAAGTTCATCGCCCAGGACTATCCGGCCGACGCGCGCGCGGCGATCGAAAATGGCGAGCTCTACGGCACGATCAACCAGAGTCCGGCCGACATGGCGCAGGCCGCCGTCAAGGCGATCACAACCGTCGTGGACGGCGGCACGGCGGACAAGAAGATCCTCATCCAGACCCCGTCAGTCACCAAGGAGAACCTCGCCAACTCTCCGGCCGCCTACTGAGCGCCGCGAGATCGGAGAAGCACATGGACACCACACCGCTGCTGCGGACCACGGACATCACCAAGTACTACGGCGGGGTTCGCGCCCTCTCCGGGGCCTGCCTCACCGTCGGCCACGGCGAGCACATTGCGATCATGGGTGACAACGGCGCCGGGAAGTCGACCTTCGTGAAAATCCTCTCCGGCGCCCAGGAAGCCACCGGCGGCACGATCGAGTTCGACGGCGAGGAGCGCAGCTTCAGCACGCCGATCGACGCCAGATCGGCCGGGATCGAGACGGTCTACCAGGATCTCTCGCTCGCCGACGACCTCGACGTGCTGTCCAACCTGTTCCTCGGGCGAGAGGAGCGGCGGATCTCGCTCGGCCCGCTGAGCGTGGTGAACCAGCGTCGGATGGCCAGGCGCGCCCGGGAACTACTCGGCGAGATCGGAGTCAACGTGCCGGAGGTGCACCGAGTCGTGCGCAGCCTCTCCGGTGGTCAACGCCAAGGCATCGTGATCGCCAGGGCGGCGGGATGGGGCTCCAAGCTGATCATCATGGACGAACCGACGGCCGCGCTCGGCGTCCAGGAGACCGCGCACGTTCACGAGATCATCGGCCGGCTCAAGGAGCGCGGCGTCGCGATCATCATCGTCAGCCACAACATGCAGCAAGTGTTCGAACTGGCTGAGCGGGTCTACGTGTTCCGCAGGGGCGAGGTGGTCGGCTGCCGACGCATCGCCGAATCCGCCCCCGAGGAGATCGTCTCCCTGATCACCGGAGCTCAGCCCGCCGACCTGCAAGGCCAACGAGCATGACCGCGGCCCCGGAGATCATCGACACCGACATCGCCATCATCGGCAGCGGGCCGGGCGGGGGCACCCTGGCCTACGCGCTGCGGCAAGCCGGCGCCCGGGTGCTGCTCGTCGAGCAAGGTGACTTCCTGCCCTCCGAGCCGGAGAACTGGGATCCCTACCAGAACTTCGGGGTCGGCCGATACAAAGCCGACACGCGCTGGATCGACGCGACCAACGGCCGGGAGTTCCAGCCGAACCTGTACCAGTACGTCGGCGGGTGCAGCAAGGTATGGGGCACCGTGCTGGTGCGAATGCGCGAGGAGGACTTCGGCGAACTGAGGCACGCCTCCGGCGTGTCCCCGGCGTGGCCCATCGCGTACAAGGACCTCGGGCCCTACTACGACGAGGCGGAGATCCTCTACGGCGCGCACGGCCAGCTCGGGCCGGACCCGACCGTCCCCGCCGGCCAGCCAGCGCCCCCGCACACCTTCGTCGGCCATTCGCCGACCGTCGGGCGGATCGTCGACCGGCTGACGGAACGGGGCCTGCATCCCTTCCCACTGACCGTTGGCGTCGACCACGGCGAGGGCGGCGGCTGCATCCTGTGCGAGACCTGCGACGGCTTCCCGTGCCGGGTCCGGGCGAAGAATGACGCGGAACTACGAGCAGTCCGCCCCGCGCTTGAGTCGCCATCGGTCACGCTGTCAGTGCGGACCCGTATCGACCGGCTGCTCGCCTCCGAGGACGGTACCCGCGTGGTCGCGGCCGTCGGCGAGCGTGACGGGCACCCGGTCGAGATCCGGGCCGAACGATTCGTGCTCGCCGCCGGCGCCGCGCTCAGCGCGGCCATGCTGCTGCGCTCGGCGTCACCGGCCTGCCCCGCCGGCCTGGCGAACTCGTCGGGCTTGGTCGGCCGCCACTACATGCAGCACCAGTTCACCGCGCTGCTTGCGGCTGATCCTCGATACCCGACGCGGACCGGGTTCCAGAAAACCGCCGCGTTGAACGACTTCTACCTCACCAGCAAGTACGGCTACCCGCTGGGCAACATCCAGGGCTTGGGCAAGCTCCAACCGGAGATGCTCAAGGCGTCCGTGCCGTGGGCGCCCCTGGCCGTACTCAATTTCCTGTCGCGGCATGGCACTGATTGGTGGGCCACCACCGAGGACCTGCCAGACCCCGAGAACCGGATAACGCTGGCCCAGCACGGGCAGATCAAGTTGCGCTACCGGAAGAACAACCTCACCGCGCACCGAAAGCTCGTGCGAGAAGCAAAGCGGATGCTGCGGGGCGCCGGGTTTCCGATCGTGCTCAGCAGGTCGCTGCCGATCGGTACGACGGCCGCCCAGTGCGGAACGCTCCGGTTCGGCGAGGACCCGCGCAACTCGGTGCTCGATCCACTGTGCCGCACACACGACGTGGCGAACCTCTGGGTGGTTGACGCGTCGTTCATGCCCTCATCCTCAGCCCAGAACCCGGGCCTGACCATCGGCGCCAACGCACTACGGGTCGGCGCCGAGGCGGGGATCGCCGAGTGAGGGGCATCTGCCGGACACGGCCGGGCCGACCCGGTCGCCAACCTACAGCCCATAACCACTGTGCGAGGGAGTCACCGATGTCGTCCGCAGCCAAGGAACTGCCACATGACGGGGTGGGTGAGTTCCGTCCAGGGCCCATCCTGTTTGCCCACGGCCCGACCCCGCTACCGCGAGCATCTATCTTCAACATCGCGGCTTGGACGCCGCCGAGCGAAGACACGGACACGGCGCTCACACGGTCGCCAGCGCAGCGCGAGCGTTCTCACTGGCGTGATCCGTTCCGGTGGCCGCGAAACTGGCGGTGGCACCGTGCACGACGCGCTAGCCGGCAAGCCGCGGTGTGTCTGGAATACAGATGAGCCGTACCCCAAACACCCAGGCGCGGGTACCGACGCTGCGCAGTGTGGACCACGTCGCCTTCACCGTCCCAGACCTGGACGAAGCCGTGCGCTTCTTCACCGAACACTTGGGCGGGCAACTGGTCTACACCGACGGGCCGTTCAGCGGGCCAGACGCCATGAAACGCCGGCTCGACGTCCATCCGGACGCAACCTGCACCCTCGCCATGGTCCGCCTCGGCCGCACCATGAACGTCGAGCTTTTCCAGTACACCAGCCCCGACCAGCGGGGCACCCCGCCGGCCAACAGCGACATCGGCGGACACCACCTTGCGTTCTACATCGACGATATTGACCAGGCCTACACCTACTTCCGCAGCATCCCCTCGATCACCCTGATGGATGGCCCAAACGGTGTCGGCGCCGACGCCCCGGTGGCTGGCCAACGCTGGTTCTACCTGCGCACGGCGTGGGGCCTGCATCTAGAGATGACCTCTTGCAGCGGTGGCGGGTTCTACGACGGTCTCCCCGGCGCGAACCTTGCGCCGCCCGCCCACTCCTGGGACTAGTTGTTCATCTCGTTGGCGGAACGCAACTTGGCCGGGCTGTGTGACCGGGCGTGTTTACTTGTCGGGTTCTTCCGCCGCGCTGGAGCGAGCTTGCGGGTCACCGTCGACAAGTTCGTCGAGCACCCCGTCGGCTCGTAGCGCTGGCCTGTTCGGTTTGCCGTGTTTGTCCTGACTGGGGTGTCGGCAAGCACAGCCAACACTCGGTGTATGGCTTATTCGTACTCGACGTCCGAAGGGACCTCTCACCCCAACTAGGAGTTCGCGGTGACCTCGGTCTACATCAGCGACGGGCCCGTGCCTCGCGGCCGGATCAATTGAATCGGGAGGGATTTTGCCGGGCACACGAGTCAGCCCTGAACTCGAGCGGAGAAGGTGTTTGGTGAGAGCGGCCAGACGACTCCCTGGCTGAGCGCTACGCAGGTCAGCGGAGGGAGAACGACCAGAGGAGTGGTGGGGGAGAACTCCCTGGGTCCCTGGCCGCCTCCGAGGCGCCAGACGTCCTCGGGACGGGCTCGGCCTACTTCGCCGCGTTCACCAGCAACGCGCCAGCCCGCGTCCATATCTGACCGGCTCGCGAACGACGAGGCACCGACGATTGCGGAGCGGAGCCTTTGGCGCGGCGGTCGTTAGGAGCTCGGGGACTGACATTGCGCGCGGGCAACCCGCGCAGGCTGGGCGGCCGACCACACCCAACAACCCCGAACATACATAGAAGATCAACAACTGTCACGACGATCAACTGAATGACCCACGCGAAAATCGGGGTTAGCGCTGGTACCGAAGATCATTGACCGCGGCGCCGGGGATGTCCGCGCTTCGGGGAGATCTCATCGGCATGACGTGCCTCAATGCGCCTGGTAGGGGCGTGGCCGCCGGTGTGTAGGTCCAGGAGGCCTCCGCCGCGGGGTGGGATCGGCTTCGAGGATGTCGGCGAGCTCGGCGAGGTCGACGTGTAACGGCCGCCGCTGGGCGCCGATCTTCGGCAAGATCGGGGCCACGGTCACCGACGTCGGTGGAATGATGAGCCACGCCGCGATCGGGTGCCGCGAGCATGGCCTGCCCGCCGTCACCGGCACCGGGTTCGGAACCAAGCGCATCAAGACCGGCCAGCGCATCTGGGTGGACCGCAACGCCGGTGTCGTCACCGTCCTCGATTCCTGGCATCAGCTGCTCCTCTCATCGGCCGATCAGCCAGCGGAGGGGCCGGAAGCATGACCAGTACGCTCGACGAAAGCACAATCGATCACGTCAAGTCGGAACCTGGACGGCATCCTCGTGGAGGATCCCGAGCGCGGGATCTTTCGCGCCCGGCGTGACATGTACACGGATCCGGAGCTGTTTGAACTCGAGATGAAGTACATCTTCGAGGGTTCTCGCCAACTTGAGCACTTGCGTCTTGGGAGCGCCGAGAGTAGGCCTCCAGCGCACCGGCCAGACTCAACGAGGAGCTGGTTATGCCTCAAACGCCTCAAGACGTCCTAGCGCTCGCCCAGGACAGCGCCGCGCGGATCGTGGACCTCCGGTTCTGCGACCTCCCCGGGCTGATGCAACACTTCTCCATCCCCGTGGAGGAGCTCACCGAAGAGGGCATCGCGTCGGGCTACGGATTCGACGGCTCGTCGATCCGCGGGTTCCAGGCGATCCACGAGTCCGACATGCTTCTGATGCCGGACCCGACGACGGCGGTGATGGACCCGTTCCGCGAGGTGCCCACGCTGCAGATGCACTGCTTCGTCACCGACCCGCTGACCCGGGAGAGCTACTCACGCGACCCGCGCCACATCGCCAGCAAGGCGGAGGCTCACCTGCGCGCCACCGGTGTCGCCGAGGTCTCCTACTGGGGCCCCGAGCTCGAGTTCTACATTTTCGACGGGGCGCGCTTCGATCAGAACCAGCACGAGGGCTACTACCACATCGAGTCGGTCGAGGGAGTCTGGGCGTCCGGACACCCAGGAAGCCGCGGCTACCGCCCCCGGTACAAGGAGGGGTACTTCCCGGTGCCCCCTATGGACCAGCACCAAGATCTGCGCAGCGAGATGGCCCTGACCCTCATCGACTTGGGCATTCCGATCGAGGTCCAGCACCACGAGGTGGGCACCGCCGGCCAGGCCGAGATGGATATGCGGTTTGCGTCCCTGCTGGCCATGGCGGACAACGTGATGAACTACAAGTACGTGGTCAAGTGTGTCGCCTGGAGGGCGGGCAAGACGGCCACCTTCATGCCCAAGCCGCTCTTCGCTGACAACGGCTCAGGCATGCACGTGCACCAGTCGCTGTGGAAGAACGGTGACAACCTCTTCTACGACGAGGCGGGATACGCGGGGATCAGCGATATGGCCCGGTACTACATCGGCGGGCTCCTGGAGCACTCGCCCGCGCTGCTGGCGTTCTGCGCACCGACCACCAACTCCTACCGCCGCCTGGTCCCCGGCTACGAGGCACCGATCAACCTCGTCTACTCGCAGCGCAACCGCTCGGCCTGCGTGCGCATCCCCATGTACACGCAAAGCCCCAAGGCGAAGCGCCTGGAGTACCGCCCGCCCGACCCCACCGCGAATCCCTACCTCGCCTTCTCCGCGATGCTGCAGGCCGGCCTCGACGGGATCCGGAACAAAATCGAGCCGCCAGACCCGATCGACCGGGACCTCTACGAACTCGAACCCGAGCAGGCGCTCAACGTCAAGCACGTACCGGCGTCGCTGGAGGCGGTCCTGGACGCGCTGGAGGCGGATCACGACTTCCTGACCGAGGGAGGCGTTTTCACCGACGACCTCATTGAAACCTGGCTCGACTACAAGCGGACCAAGGAGGTCGACCAGATCCGGCTGCGGCCGCACCCCTGGGAGTTCATGCTCTACTACGACCTCTAATCGAAACTCGATCCCAAAAGCGCGAGCAGCCGTCCACCAAACGGCGCAGGGATCCATCCGCAAGGCGCGGTAAAGGGCGCACATCGTGTCGCGCATCGCCGGGGTGCAGACCTATCTGAGCGGTGCAGGAGTCATTCGGGCCCCAGGCGGGGGTGCTGGGCAGGGGTCAGGATGTGGTCGCTGTGGTGTAGGGCCAGGCCGCGGGCGTACCGACGGGCAATGTCGGGCTGCGAGTAGTCGGTCTGACTCACCCCGAACACCGTGCCGAGATAGTCCAGTGGCCCGAGCACGGCTTGGATACGCGCCCAGTCACCCGGCGGCACCAGCTCGGCGGGGTCACCGCCGGCGAACCAGCCCATCGGCACAGCCATCCCGGCCGGGACGACGGTGTTGACCCCGACCACGCCGTGGAACTCGACCTCCGCCCCGATACCGAGACGCGCGCCGCTGAACACCACCGCGCCGGTAGCGATGCGAGTGTCGCCCTCGATCACACAGCCGGTGAGGTGGGCGTGTGGTCCCACCAGCACGTGATCACCGAGGTAGACCGGGTGTCGCGGCGCACCCCGGATCACTGCATTCTCCATTACGACACAGTTCGCCCCGATATTCACCGGTCCACCCTCGGCGGTGAGCACAGCACCGAACAGCACCCGGCTGTGCGGACCCACCGTCACATCGCCGCACAGCACAGCGTTCGGCGCGATGTAGGCCGTCTCCGCCACCTGTGGGCTCTTCATCCGGTGCTTCACGAACACGGCCCCACGCCCCAACAGCTGAGGCGGGCTTCCGTACTCCTCCACGATCATCTTCGGCCCTCACTCTCGTCCGCGCTCCGCGAGATCGGTGGCCTCCCGTTTCCCGCCAGTCACTCAACCCGACTCCGCGCGAGGAGGCGCTCAAGCTACGCCGACCGCCCCCACCGTCCAACCCCCACCAGGGGGACCCAGACCTGTGGCGCACCCCCGGTAGACGCGTCAACGCCTTCGGCTGGTTGCGTGGCCGACAAACTGGCCGACGAAGACCGGCAGTACCTGAGGTCCACGGGTTGGGTGGATCTGATCACCGCCGGCGTGGCGATCGCGTTGTGGTCATGGCATCCGATAACCGGTGCTGCGCCGGCAGGTGAACCGGTCGCGCCTCTCGTGGCCTCGACTTGGGCAGACCCCAGTCGCGACCACAATCCCCAGGCTGGACCCTTCAGGGGCGTTTCCTGTCAGCGCGGAGGTGAAGACGATCTGTTCGTGCAGTACCTGATTGTGCTCAACGTTGGCGCGCTCACCCACCGCGACCTCGAGAAGCTGCGGTCAACGTGGCGGTGGCCGCCGGCGGAGCAGATGCTGGCTGTCGCGGCGCGCACCCGCCGTCACGCCCGGCGCGCCGCGGGGACCAATACCGAGCTCTGGGATGGGACCACGCGACCCGATCTGAGTGTCAACAAATGTGACACCAACCCCGACTCGCTGCTGGGTCCCCGCTGGACGCCGAAATATCCCGTTCGAGGCGCACCGGCAGCGCCGGAGAGGTCCATCATGACTCTTACCGATTCCAACGTCGGAGGAGGATTGCGATGAGCAGTCCGCAGGAGCAGCTCAGTGACCTGACCCACCGTACCCAAGAGAGCTTCAAGGGTTTGTGGCAGCAGTGGAGTGAGAAGAGCAGCGAGCTGATGAAGGGGATGACCAGTCGAACCCACACGCCGCAGCCCGCCGGGAGCAACCCGGAGGAGGTCCTCGACGCGGTTTTCGACTTCGCCGAGCACCTGATCGCTCAGCAGCGCATCTTCGCCAAGCAGATGCTCGCCGCCGCCACAAAGGGGCAACAGCACGCCGCGCAGGCCACCGACGCCCCGGCCCCGCCATCTTCGCCGGCGGCCGGCGGCGTCAGCGCGGCGCCGAGCGATCAGCCAGGAGAGGGCGCCGCTGGCCGCAGCACCGCAGCGAGCTCCGGCTGATTCCGGCGACCCACCCCGGCTAGCGCCGCGCTCGGCCCTCCCGGGCGCGAGCGATGGCATCGGCGTGCCAGCGCGGGATCGCGGTTTGGAGGTCGCCGTGGTCTGGCCCGAGGGCGCGGGCCGGGGCTGAGCGTTCTTCCGGGCCTTGCGCCGCGGATCCGGGATGGTGTCCGGGTTCTCATCGACCAGGATAGGTTTCCCCGATCTGCATCAAGGTTCTTTCAGGGAAGTCGTGAGCTCGTGGTCGAGGTTGGCGCGGGCGAGGGTTTCCCAGTGTGCGCGCGTACGCGGTGTGGAACAGGTACGGCTTGTCGACAAGGTCGCGCAGCACGTGCGCGCGACCGTTTCGGAATTCGTTGTCGCTCAGGTGGGGTAGCGCTTGGTGCTGGTGACCGGATCGCGGCCCGGGAAGACCCGCACCTGCAGCGATCCGCCTCGCTGGCGGATGCTGCCGCGTGGGCGCTGCGGGTTGACCATGCGCTGACCGTTCGGCAAATACCGAGATCACCGGATGGACAAGTAGCTGGACAGCTGATCACCGGTGATCTTGACTCTGACCGTTTTGCGGGACGCGGGCCTCAGTTGCCAGTGCTTATTGCCGGCGTGTTGGGGTCTCTGTGGAGTCGTTGGTGATCTCGTGGGCTCTGGCTTGCAGGAAGCCGTGCCAGTCTCGTTTTGCTCGACGGACCCATGCGACGGAGGCTGTGTCGCTGATGCCGAGTTGGGTGGCGAGTATTGCAGCGGGAAGTTCGGTGGCCAGAGCCTGCGAGCCAGGGAAGTGACCGTCGCTAGGATCGACTCCTTCCTGCGGGCATGCGAGGCGCAGCTCAAAGCGAACACCGTGCGGTCCATCCGAACAGTCATCTCCGGCGTGCTCGCCCGAGCAACGCGCCTCGGGGCGGTATCGACAAACCCCACGCGTGACGCCGCCCCGATCGAAAGCGCACGAACCGCGATCCGGGCGCTGACCGCGAAAGAACGCTGCGACCTGCTCAACAAACTCGACGCGGACGAGGTCGCCCAGCACCATGACCTGCCAGACCTGGTGACCTTCATGCTCGGCACCGGATGCCGAATCGGTGAGGTCATCGCCGCGAACGCCGAAGCGATCAACTGGGACGACCAAACCATCACGATCAACGGCAACATCGTCCGAGTACGCGGTGCCGGCCTCGCCCGGCACGAGGGGAAAACCTCCGCTACCCGACGAGTGCTGCCCCTGCCCATGTTCGTGATCAAGATGCTGATCGACCGAGGCCTCCGCGACGCCGACCCGAACACCATGATCTTCCCGAACACGGACGGAGGATGGCGCGACCCCCACAACACCGGCGGCCGCCTGCGCGAAGCACTGCGCAGGGCGGGCTACGACTGGGTCACCTCCCACGCCTTCCGTAAAACAGCCATCACCGTGCTCGACCACGCGGGCCTGACCGCTCGAGCCATCGCCGGGCACAGCGGCCACTCCCGGCCCTCGATCACACAGGACGTGTACATGGACAAACGAGCCGACGGCCGCGATGCAGCCGATGCCCTCGACGATGCGATGAGCGACATGCGCCGCCGACAACGCTAACCGCCATCCTTGATGTGTCAGCCGGGCTGCTGCGGGGTCTGGCACTGCCAGATCGGGTGCGGTGCGACCGCCTGAAAAGCGGTAGGTCGGCGGTTCGACCCCGCCCCTGGCCACTCTCTTGACCAGCGCAAAACCTCGCGCTAGCAGGCAAAACGAGGCTCTCGAAGATCGAATTGGGGGCGTCTCGTCTCAGTCTTCGTCTCATTTCGGCCGACCGCTGGGAAAGCGGTCGCTCGTGAGTTCAGCGGATGCCTCGGATCGCACATGTCGCTGGGGTCGTTAGCGCCCTGGCATGTCTGCGCGTGGCGATAGTCATGGTCCTCGATGGCTCGCCCGCTCGGGCACTGCGGCGATGCCTGAATCCCGCGTCATTCCGCTGGCCGGGGTGAGGCAGTCTTCGATGCCTGTGGTGAGTCGATACGGTCTGTGCACGCCGCGTCGATTTGGTTGTTTCTGCTAAACCTTGGGTCGAAGGTTGGCTCCCGAGACCGTGTTTCCGGTTCGCGCTGCTCGTAGCGTTGCAGGTGTCGTGGAGGAGTGCGTAAGCGGCGATCAGGCGGTGTCTCCGGTGGTCACGGAGCTGCCGGGCGGTTGAGTCGGAGACGGCTCGACAGATGGCGGCGCTTGCGAGGCGTGGTATCCGGGCTGGCCCTGCCGGCTATGGCATCGGGCATAAAGCCACAAACGTTCGACATCTGTGATGGGGAGGGCGCTGTGCAGACCTACGCATTGTCCGCGCCGGTCGAGGGCCGGGACACCTGGCATGACCGCAAGCGGTATTTCTGGATCCTCGGGCTGGTTGTCCCGCTGCTGCCGTTCGGTGCTGTCGGGCTGTACTACGCCACGGGGCTGGCGGTGATGTTGTGGCTGGGGCCGGTCGTATTCCTGGGCATCATCCCGCTGATCGACCTAATCGCCGGCGAGGACGCCTCGAACCCGCCGGACGAGATCGTGGCGGCGTTGGAGGAGGACCGCTACTACCGGTGGGTGGTGTATGCCTACCTGCCGTTCCAGTACCTGGGCTTCATCGGAGCCATGTGGATCATCGGGGCATCGGATATCTCGGTGTTCGGGAAGCTGGGGCTCGCGCTGTCGGTCGGGGTGGGCACCGGGATCGCGATCAACACAGCGCACGAGCTGGGGCACAAGAAGGAGTCGGTGGAGCGCTGGTTGGCCAAGGTCGCGCTGGCGCCGTGTTTCTACGGTCACTTCTACATCGAGCACAACCGCGGCCATCACGTGCGGGTGTCCACTCCGGAAGACCCGGCGTCGAGCCGGATGGGCGAGAGCTTCTGGCGGTTCTGGCCGCGTACGGTCATCGGGTCGCTGCGCAGTGCCTGGAAGCTGGAGGTGAAGCGTTACGCCCGCCGCGGTCAGCACGCGCTCCGGCCGGGTAACGACGTGCTGAACGCGTGGGCGATGTCGCTCGTGCTCTGGGGTGCGCTGATCGCCCTGCTGGGCTGGATCGTGCTGCCCTACCTGCTGGCCCAGGCCGTGGTCGCCTACTGGATCCTCGAGGCCGTCAACTACATGGAGCACTACGGCATGCTGCGCCAGAAGGTCGGGCCACCGGACCGTCGCCGGTACGAGCGCTGCCTGCCCTCGCACTCCTGGAACTCGAACAAGACCGTCACGAACGTGCTGCTCTACCACCTGCAGCGGCACAGCGACCACCACGCCAACCCGACTCGCCGCTTCCAGACCCTGCGGGACTTCCCGGAGGCCCCGGTGCTGCCCACCGGCTACACCGGGATGATGGTGGCGGCGCTGTTCCCGCCGCTGTTCAACAAGCTGATGGACCCCAAGGTGGTCGCGCACTACAACGGTGACATCCGGCTGGCGAACCTGCACCCGGCCAAGCGGGAGAAGCTGCTTCGCCGCTATCCGCCGCCGGCCGTCGCCACCGGCACCGACGTGCCCCGTGCGGATGTGTCGGCCCGCGCGGACGGCGACGAGGTGGCCGCGGCCCGCTGCCCCGGATGCGGCTACACCTACGAGGTCGCCGCCGGCAACGAGCTGGAGGGCATTCCGGCCGGTACCTCGTGGTCGGAGATCCCGAACGACTGGGCCTGCCCGGACTGCGGAGTCCGTGAGAAGGTCGATTTCGTCCCGCTCGACGTCGCGGCGGCGTGAGATGAAGATCATCGCTGACCGGCACACTTGCGACGGACTCGGGATGTGCGAGGCCATGGCCCACGAGTTCTTCCAGGTGGGCCTGGACGGGTTGGTGGAGGTGCTGGACGAGTCGCCGCCGGAGGAGCACCGCGAGTTAGTGAACGCGGCGGTGGACGCCTGCCCGGTCGCAGCGCTCCGGCTGCAGGGCTGACCTTGCTCGGTACGACACCACGTCGCCTGGTCCGGTACTTCGACCGGACCAGGCGACCCCTTCGCAATCCGGGTGCGGTCCGCCGTACTCCATGATGTTCCGAACGCTTGCCCCGCTGTTCTTCACCACCAGCACGGCTGTCGCCGAAGGAGTCGACGCGATGAGCACCGGATCGGAGATGTCCCTCGCCGGCCTGAGCGACGAGGACCGAGAGCAGGTCGAGGCGTTGATGGCCCTGGTCTCCGCCGAGCTCAGCGAGCGGCTGCCCGAGGTGACCCGCGGCATGCGCGGCGTGCTGAGCCGGGAGATCACCGCTCTGGCCGACGACAACCGCCTGCTGGAGCTGCTCGGCGGCGCTATCGAGGGCAACGTCGGCACGATCCTGCACATCCTGCGACACCGGATCCCGATGCGGGACGTCGACGTGCCCTCGGCCGCGGTGGCCCACGCCCGTCGGCTCGCGCAGACGGGTGTCGCGGTGAACTCTCTGGTCCGTGCCTACCGGTTGGGCCAGACCTATCTGCTGGAGCAGTGCTTCGCCGAGCTCGATCGCAGGGCGGCTGAACCGAGGCTGAGCCTGCTGGCGTTCAATGAGATCAATGTTCGGGTCTTCGCCTACATCGACTGGATGTCCCAGGAGGTCGTGACGGTCTACGAGACCGAGCGTGACCAGTGGGTGCGCAACCGTGACACCGTCCGGGTCGCCCACATCAAGGAGATGGTCGCCGGCCGGAGCCGATCGGATATCGCGTCAGCGGAGGCCGCGCTCGGCTTCCGACTTCGCCAGCACCACGTCGCGGCGGTGCTGTGGGTGGACGACGACGCCGACGCCACCGACAGCGTGGCCCGGCTCGAAGCGTGCGTGAGCCTGCTGGGGCGCGAACTCTGCGGGTCCTCCGCCCCGTTGTCCTGCGCGGCCGACCGGAGCAGCGTCTGGGTCTGGTTCCCGCGAGGCGTCGATGCCGACGACCCGGACATCCAGCGGATCGGGACGGTGCTCGGCTCCGAACGGACCGGCGGAGTCCGTGCCGCACTCGGCGGCTCCATCCCGGGAATGGATGGCTTCCGGGATTCTCATCTCCAGGCCATCGAGGCACAGCGCGTCCTACTTACTGGAGGCGACACCGCCAGGAAGTCGATCGGCTACCGCGAGCCGGGAGTCGCCGCCGCCGCCTTGTTGGCACACAACCTCGACCAGACCCGCCTGCTCGTGCGCTCGGCCCTCGGTCCGCTGGACGCCGACGACGTCCCCAGCGCCCGGTTGCGGGAGACGCTCCTGGCATTCCTGGCCTCAGGCAGCAGCTACACCGCCACTGCTCAACGGAGCGCGATGCACAAGAACTCGGTCAAGTACCGAGTCGAACGGGCTCTCGAGCTGCGCGGGCGTCCCCTCGGCGAGGACCGCATCGACGTCGAACTCGCGCTCGTGGCCTGTCGATGGCTACGCGGCGGGCTACTGGGCGCCGAAGCGCAGGCATAGCGGAATGGGCTGGGGCTGGCTTGCTCGGCCCCCGGTGAGCATACGTGAGCGTTGGACCCCGAAGGGGCTTTGCGAAAGATATTTATCAAGGGATTCCGGAAGAAATACGGCTACCCGGACCATCGGCTCTTGTCTCGCCCCGAGCTAGGTCCGGACAACCGGGCCGCGTGGTCCGTCAAGTGTATCAGTGCTGGTCAGGGGATCAGCATCCCTACCATAGCGATGGGGACGGCGATGGCCAGGGTGATGAGGACGAGCACGCGTGCCATGAAGACATCTCCTTTGATTCGATCGTTGAACGGGAGTTGACAACTTGCCGACGTCGCGTTCTTCGGGGTTTCTCTGTGATATGAGACATTATTGAAGATCGCGGCAGGGAGATACGTCCACATCCACAAAGTGTCGGGAGGCGCTTGGCTGTTTGTCCGAACCGTCATCCACAGACCCGACGAGGTCCGATGCGTTCTCGAGGTGGCGG
>Ga0137412_10000507_pt1 | contig 27562 bp, 22 predicted proteins | sample CZODoug2_1_16fun_FD_122160 | JGI IMG/M metagenome (GOLD analysis project Ga0137412, IMG submission 122160) | Vadose zone soil fungal communities from Angelo Coast Range Reserve, California, USA - CZODoug2_1_16fungal (Hybrid Assembly) | ecosystem: Environmental > Terrestrial > Soil > Vadose zone...
CGCCAGTGCCAGCCGTTTCGTATATTCACGGATGTGGTCGAGGATCGCGGGCGACAAACTGACCGGCGGCAGCACGCACGAGGAATCGCCGGAGTGTACGCCGGCTTCTTCGATGTGCTCCATGATTCCGCCGATGACCACGTCCGTTCCATCGGCCAGGGCATCCACGTCGACTTCTGTCGCTTCCTCGAGAAATTGATCGATCAGCACGGGCCGTGCCGGTCCCATCAAGGCCGCCTGCGCGACGTACTCCTGTACGGTGTTCACGTCATACGCAATCACCATCGCGCGGCCGCCAAGCACGTAACTTGGCCGGACCAGCACGGGCAATCCAATTTCTCCGGCCACCCGAGCCGCTTCTTCCGGCACCAGAGCAGTGCCGTTGCGCGGCTGCGGAATTTTGAGTTCGTCGAGCAGACGCCCGAAGCGGCGGCGGTCTTCCGCCAAATCGATCGATTCCGGGGCGGTGCCGATAATCGGGACACCGTTGCGTTTCAGTTCGAGCGCAAGGTTCAGCGGCGTTTGACCTCCGAATTGAACGATTACTCCCTGCGGCTTTTCGCGCTCTACGATGGCGAGCACATCTTCCAATGTGAGCGGCTCGAAATAGAGGCGGTCGGAGGTGTCGTAGTCCGTCGAAACCGTCTCCGGGTTGCAATTCACCATGATGGTCTCGAAACCGTCTTCGCGCAGCGCAAACGCGGCGTGGCAGCAGCAATAGTCAAATTCAATTCCCTGCCCGATGCGGTTCGGCCCGCTGCCTAGAATCATGACTTTCAGACGCGACTGGGCGTCCGACTCGTCTTCGTCCTCGTATGTCGAGTAAAGGTAGGGTGTGAACGATTCAAACTCTGCGGCGCAGGTGTCCACGCGTTTGAAGACTGGAGTCACGCCGTAACGGGCGCGCTGCAAGCGCACGGATGCAGAAGTGGTTCTCCAGATTTGCGCCAATTGCTCGTCGCTGGTTCCGTTTCGCTTTACTTCACGCAAAAGCTCCTTCGAAGCGGTTTCCACGGTCACAGCCGCGGCGCGCCGGTTCATCGTGGTTAGCTCTTCAATCTGATGGATGAACCAGGGATCGATCTTCGTCAGTTCACAAATTTCCTGCGCCGGCAGGCCGCGCTCCATAGCCGTCAGCAGCCAGTGGATGCGATCCGGCCGCGGCGTGGCTAATTTTTCGCGCAGCAGCGAATCCGGTGTTTCCGATGGGGCGCGCCACGGAGTGCTTGGCTCGAGTGACCGAATTCCCTTTTGCAGCGCTTCCTTGAAGGTACGGCCGATAGCCATGACTTCGCCGACGGATTTCATCTGCGTTCCGAGTGTGCTATCCGCGCCGGGAAACTTTTCGAATTGCCATTTCGGAATTTTGACCACCACGTAGTCGATGGTGGGCTCGAAGCACGCCGGCGTCTTCTTGGTGATGTCGTTGGGGATTTCGTCCAGGGACATTCCCACGGCCAGGCGCGCGGCGATCTTCGCGATCGGAAAGCCGGTAGCCTTGCTGGCCAGCGCCGAGCTGCGTGAGACGCGCGGGTTCATTTCAATCACTACCATCTTGCCATTTTCCGGGTTCACGGCGAACTGCACGTTCGATCCGCCGGTTTCCACGCCGACTTCGCGGATGATTGCAGCGCTGGCGTCGCGCATGCGCTGAAATTCTTTATCCGTGAGCGTCTGAGCGGGAGCCACGGTAATGGAGTCGCCGGTGTGCACGCCCATGGGGTCAAAGTTTTCGATGGTGCAAATCACCACGAAATTGTCGCGGAAATCGCGCATCACTTCGAGTTCGTATTCTTTCCAGCCGAGCACTGATTCTTCCACCAGCGCTTCGTGAACCGGACTCATGTCCAGCGCGTGGGCGATGGCTTCGCCAAATTCTTCCTTGTTGTAGGCTATCGAGCCGCCCGTTCCGCCCAGCGTAAACGACGGACGAATCACCAGCGGGAATCCCAGTTGATCGCAAAGGCGCAGCGCATCCTTGGCGTTGTTCACCAGCGCGGAAGCCGGGACTTCCAGTCCGATCTTGCGGCAGGCATCTTTGAACCACAGGCGATCTTCCGCGACTTTGATGGCGCGCAGCGACGCACCGATCATTTCCACTTTGTATTTTTCGAGGATGCCGCTTTCGGAAAGCTCGACAGCCAGGTTTAGCGCCGTCTGTCCTCCGACTGTCGGCAAAAGCGCATCCGGTCTTTCCCGCGAGATAATTTCTTCGAGATATTCCTTCGTCAGCGGTTCGATGTAAGTGCGATGGGCAAGCTCCGGGTCGGTCATGATCGTCGCGGGATTCGAATTGACGAGCACGACCTCGTAACCTTCCGCACGCAGCGCCTTGCACGCCTGCGCGCCCGAGTAATCGAACTCGCAAGCTTGGCCGATAATGATCGGCCCCGACCCGATAATCAGAATCTTCTTGATGTCTTTCCGCTTGGGCATATTCTCCAGTGAACCTTTTTTAGTGGCGCGAACTGCCTGGCTGCGCGAATTCTTTCATCAAGTCGGTGAACTGGGTGAACAAATAGTGCGAATCGTGAGGGCCGGGTGAGGCTTCCGGGTGGTATTGCACGCTGAAGAGCGGCTTCGATTTGTGGCGCATGCCTTCATTGGTGCCGTCGTTCAAGTTGACATGCGTGATTTCGACTTCGCTGGACGGCAGAGATTCCGGATCGACGCAGAAGCCATGATTTTGGGCGGTGATCTCTACTTGTTCCGTGAGGAGGTTTTTCACTGGATGGTTCGAACCGTGGTGCCCGAATTTTAACTTAAATGTTTTTCCGCCCATCGCCAGGCCGCACAGCTGGTGGCCCAGGCAAATACCGAAGACTGGCACGTGGCCGATAAGCTTCTGAATGTTTTCGACAGCGTAAGTGACCGGCTCCGGATCGCCCGGGCCATTCGAAAGGAAAACTCCGTTCGGCTTCATGGCCAAGACATCTTCGGCAGAAGTTTGCGCGGGGACGACGTAGACTTCGCACTGATGATCGACGAGCAAGCGCAAGATGTTCTGCTTGATCCCATAATCGTAAGCCACCACGCGATGTTTGTGCGTCTCGCCTTGCGCATCGGATTCGCCCATTTGCTCGGACCAGGGCGAGATGGCCACCTCGACGGAGCCTTTGTCCCAGCCATAAGACTTGCCGCAAGTAACGCGGCTAGCCAGTTCCTGGCCGGCCATGCTGGGCAGTTGTTTGGCTTCGAAGATTAATTGTTCTGCCGGTGTTCCGTCCGTGGCGACGATGCCGCGCAGCGCGCCGACGTTACGAATGTGGCGCACCAGCGCGCGGGTATCAATGTCCCAAATCACGGGAATCTTGTGACGGTTCAAATACAACTGCGCCGTTTCCGCGGAGCGCCAGTTGGATGAGACTTGCGAAAATTCGCGGACGATGAGCGATTCGATATACGGCCGCGAAGATTCTTCATCCTCGAGATTCGCGCCAACATTTCCAATGTGCGGATAAGTTAGACAGACAATCTGCCCGGCATAGCTCGGGTCGGTGAAAACTTCCTGATAACCGGTGAGGCTGGTGTTGAAAACGACTTCGCCGCCGCGGCGCGTAATCGCGCCAGCAGCGCGGCCATTAAAGACGCGCCCGTCTTCCAGCGCGAGTATCGCGTGTCGGTGCTGAACTTCGGTCAGTGGGTCCTCCCATGATTTTCATCAAGATGAGCCATTCACTTGGTGTTGGCTTCGGTAGTCGAAAGCGAACCGAAATGATCGACGGGCCAGTAAGCAAAAACAGCGCGGCCATAGATGAAATGGCTGGCGACCGGGCCGAACACGCGTGAATCGTTGGAGCTGATGCGGTGATCGCCCATGACGAAATATTTGTCCTTGTCGACGCGCACGGGACCGAAATCGCTCAGATCTTCGTACTGCGGCGGGACGTAAGGTTCGGGCACAATTTTTCCGTCGACATAGACAGCGCCTTGGCGAATCTCCACCGTTTCGCCCGGCAAGCCGACAACGCGCTTGATAAAAGATTTCGAGTGGTCCAGCGGATACCAGAACACCACAACATCGCCACGCTGAATGGGCTCAAAGCGGTAAACAAATTTGTTGATGAAGATGCGTTCCTGGTCGGAGAGCAACGGCGCCATGCTGGTGCCTTCGACTTTGACCGGCTGGTACAGGAAGACGATGATGACCAGCGCGAGGCCGATGGCGATGAGCAAGTCGCGGGTCCAGACACGAATTTCGTTGCGCAAGGAATGCAGCGGCACGGAGCGCTCCGCGGGTGCATTGGAGACCGCCGGCTCGATTTTCAGAATTGGCGCCGCAAACTGCGTGGTCACAACAGCAGAAGCGGCCGGAACCAGGGTTTCTGGTGAGGTCGGGTTCGCGGGTTGTTTCTCGTCCAGTCTATCCATTTTTGGCTGCCTTATATTTATAGCATGCCCATCGCGGCCCGCGCCAGATGCGATTTAGCGCCGTGACTCTGCAAGGGCGAAGGTTGCCGCGGTTTCTTACCTCTACTGAGATTCACCAAGCTCCGTGGTTCGTCGCTCGCGCGACAAGGATATTTGTACGATGGGAGAAAGGAATTCTGGAAACAGCCATAACGACTAGTCGCCGCCGAGAGCGAAGTTCAACGAAGCCAGGGCCGCGACTACGGCGGTCTCTGTTCTGAGGATTAGTTTTCCGAGCGAAGCTTCCCCAAATCCCGAGTGCTTGGCTACTTCCAGCTCACGGTCGGTCCAACCTCCTTCGGGTCCGATCGCCAAGACTGCTTTTGCGGCGCGCTGCGCGTCCAGAATTTTTCTCAGTGGCAGGGCTGTTGAACGCTCGGAAAGCATCACGCGCAAACAGTCTTTGAAGGAAGCACATGCGGCTTCCGGCCTTGTCACTTCGCCCAGCAGAGGTACGCGGACGCGACGGGATTGCTGCGCGGCTTCCAATAGGATTTTCTTCCAGCGCTCGGCTCGCTTGGTTGCCGCCGTGAGCAGGGCTTTCTCGCTGCGTTCGGCCGCGAGTGGGACGATCGCGCTGACTCCTAGCTCGGTGGCTTTTTCTATGGCCCATTCGAACGCGTCAAATTTCACAACGGAAAGAAGCAGCGTGATATCCACACTGGGATGGATCGCGGGCAGTTCTTCGACAAGAGCGAATTGAACGCGGTCGCGGCTAACTCTTTCGATGCGGCCGAGCCAGACCCGCTCGCCGTCGCTCAGTTCGTAGAGCTGGCCGGTTTGTGCACGCAGCACGCGCCCAAGGTGGTGGGCAGCTTCGCCTTCCATGGCGGCGGTGTCGTCTGCAAACCGTTCAACGAAGAATCGTCTTCGCACGCGGAGATTCTAACGTAGATGTGGCGCCGGCGGCTTGCAGCAAGAAAAAGATACCGCTGAGCCACAGAAAACGCTGAGGTATCGCAGTTAAGAAATCAGGCCAGCACCTAGCCGAAGATATCTTTCACTTTGTCGAAGATTGAGGAGTTTCGATCCGCAGGCTTGTTGTCGACTCGAATCGTGTAGCCGAGTTGTTCCATCAATTTGCGCTGTTCGCGGGTCAGCTTCGTGGGAGTCAGCACGCGCACGTGATAGTACAAATCGCCTTTGCCGCCGCCGCGCGGATCGGCTAGTCCCCTGCCCTTGATGCGAAAGACGGCGCCGCTCTGAGTGCCTTCGGGAATCTTAAGGCTTTCTTCCCCGTTCAGTCCGGGCACTTGCAATTCCGTGCCGAGAGTCGCCTGGGCGATGCTCAGCGGAATCGTGCAATACAAGTCCGCGCCGCGCCGCTCGAAAAATGGATGTTCCTTGACTTCGAGCACGACATACAAATCCCCGGCCGGTCCGCCGTTCGGCCCAGGCTCGCCTTCGCCGGCAACGCGCAGGCGCGTGCCGGTATCCACACCGGGCGGAATGCGCAGCTCGATGGTTTTTTCGCGCTCCATGCGCCCCTGCCCGCGGCATTCCAGGCAGCGCTCCTTCACAATTTGTCCAGCGCCCTGGCAAGCGGGGCAAGTGCGCGTGATGGTGAAAAATCCCTGCTGGTACGCAAGCTGCCCGCGACCGGCGCATGTTTGGCAAGCCTGAACACCGGTGCCTTTTTTCGCCCCGGTGCCGTTGCAGGCTTCACGGAATTCCTGGCGCGGAAGCTTGATCTTGGTGGTGACGCCAGCGGAAGCTTCCTCGAAGGTGAGCGTCATGTCGTAGCGCAGATCCGATCCGCGTTGTGCGCGGTTGCGCCCACGGCGGGTGCCGCCGCCTCCGAATAAATCCTCGAAGCCAAGGAAATCTCCGAAAATATCGTGGAAATCCTGGAACACCGTGTTGTCAAATCCCTGGCCTGCGCTGCTGGAAAGGCCCGCATGTCCGTAAGTATCGTAAATCTGGCGCTTCTGCGCATCGCTGAGCACGCTGTAGGCTTCGGTGCATTCGCGAAACTTTACTTCCGATTCGGCTTTGTTTTCCGGGTTGCGGTCCGGATGCCACTTCAGCGCCGCCTTGCGGTAAGCGGACTTGATTTCGTCGACAGCCGCGGTGCGCGTTACGCCCAGAACTTCGTAGTAATCCCGTTGGTTCCCCTTCGGCATGAAAAATCTCGCTCCCTTTTAATTTACTGCTTCCTTCGATGCGGAACTCGGATGCACCGCTACACGCACCATGGCGGGGCGCAGCACGCGTCCGTGAAATACATATCCAGGCTGAAAAACTTGCAGGATGGTGCCATCTTCGTGGTCCGTCGTTTCAGCGCGATCCACGGCTTGGTGCAGGTGCGGATCAAAAGATTTTCCAACGGGATCGATGCGCTCTGCTCCCAGCTTGGTGAGGTTTTCCAAGAGCTGCTTGTAAATGAGTTCGAAGCCCTTGCGGTAATTATCGTATTCGGCTTCGCGGTGCGCTGCCAAAGCGTTCTCAAAACTGTCAACCACCGGGATGAGCCCTTCGATCACACGTGCCGTGGCGCGCTTGGAGTCTTCGAAGCGCTCTTTCTCGATGCGCTTGCGGTAATTATCAAAGTCTGCTTGGCGGCGCAGCAATGTCTGGCGCAATTCATCGAGGTCGGCGCCAAGCTTGGCAACTTCCGCGTCGGCCTTCGCCGCGTCGGCAGCTACGGCTTGCGCTTCCGCGGATTGCTCGACGTTCGCGTCATCATCCTTATTAACGTTCACATTGATCTTCACTTCCGGGTCACTCACTTTCTCACTTCTCCTGTTCCAAAAGTTTTTCAAGTCTTGCTCAGTGCTTCGCTGAAGAGTTGCGCCACGTAAGCAACCGCGGTCATGGCCCGTTCGTAATGCATGCGCGTTGGTCCGAGCACGCCGAGCGATCCTTGTACCAAATCATGCCGCGTATAAGCGGCGCTGATCAACGCCAGGTTCTCTCCAGCTTCAGAGATTTCCTTGACGCCGATTTGCACGTGTACCGGTTCGGGCGTCTCAATGCAGGCATTCAGTACGGTCACGAGCCGGTGCTTCTCTTCAATGGCCGCGAGCAAATCGCGCAACTGTGCCTGGTCCACGAATTCAGTCGCGTTGATGATCTGCGCGGTGCCTTCGACGTGTACATGCAACGCAGATTCGTCGCCCAAAACCGCGGGGTCGCACAAGGTCAGCGCGCTCTGCGCCATGCCCTCATAGCGCTCCCGCTCGGTAGCCAGCTTCTGCAAAAGATCGGCGCGAATCGCTTCCAGCGTCCAGCCGGAATAGTGGCGGTTCAAAAAATCGGCCGTCGCGTCCAACTCGGTTTGGGTGAACAACCGGCTGGGCCGCAGAATCTTGTCGCGCGTATTTCCGCCCGGCGAGATGAGCACAACGACGACGCGGCCGTCCGGCAGCAGCCACATGCGCGCGTGCTCCAAAACAGTTTTGCTTAGCGGCGGCGACACGATGATGCCCAGGCCATTCGAAACCTCCGCAAGTACATGCCCGGCGCGTTCCGTGATTTCCGCCGCGCTGGTGGCTCCGCCCATCTCCCGCTGAATCCATTCGCGATCGACGGTGGTAATGGTGGCTTGCGAGGCGATCTCCTGGGCAAAAAAGCGGTATGCGGCCGCCGTTGGGACGCGCCCTGCCGAAGTATGCGGCTGGTACAAAAACCCTCCGTCTTCCAGGTCCGCCATGACATTCCGAATCGTTGCCGTGCTCAGCGATTCTTCAAAGCCCTTTGAGATGACGCGCGAGGATACCGGCTCGCCGGTCTCAATGTACGCGCGCACAATGTCCGCCAATATCTGGCGATTCCGCCGTTCCTGAAGGGCTGAATTCCTCATAGCAGCACTCTACCTCAAGTGCTAGAGAGCGCTACCTATATTGTAGAAAGCGTGTCAAGCGCGGTCAACGTAAGTCGGTTCCTGTAGTGCCATAAGAATTGGCGGAGCAGGATTTGCCGCGCCTCAATTGTTGTCGATCTGCGCGCGCTGGAGTTTGTCGGAATAGTCTATGTAGATGGTATTCCACTCCGTAAAGAAATCGATGGCCGAGATGGCGGCTTCGCGGTGGCCGTTGCCGGTTTGCTTGGTACCGCCGAAGGGCAAGTGGGTCTCCGCGCCGATGGTTGGCGCATTCACGTAGACAATTCCGGTGTAGATGTCACGAGTGGCCTGGAAGGCGCGGTTGACGTCCCGGGTGTATATCGAAGCGGAAAGTCCGTAGATCACGCCATTCGCGACGTCGATGGCCTGTTCCAGGCTATCGATAGGAATCACCGAAACGACCGGACCGAAAATTTCTTCCTGAGCCACGCGCATATTCGCCGAGCAATCTCCAAACACCGTCGGCTCGTGGAACCAGCCCTTAGCGTGGATTCCACCGTCCAGCCGATTCCCGCCCGCCAGCAGCTTGGCTCCCTCATTTTTACCGATCTCTACGTATGACATCACCGTTTTCAATTGCGACTCGTTGATGCACGGTCCCATGTCCGTGGCAGCGTCCAGCCCATTGCCAACCCTTAGCGATTTCACACGCTCCACAAACCGGTCAACGAATTCCTTGTAAAGACTCTTGTGCACAGCCACGCGGCTGGCAGCCGTGCAGCGCTGCCCGCTCGTGCCGAAGCCGCCCCACACCGCTCCATCCACCGCCAAATCGAGGTTGGCATCATCCATCACGATGATGATGTTCTTTCCACCCATCTCCAGGCTGCAGTGCTTGAATTCCGGCGCACATGTCTGCGAAATAATTCGGCCTACACCCGTGGAACCCGTAAAGCTAACGACAGGCACTTGTGGGCTGCCCGCCAAAGTTGCGCCGACCGTCGACCCGCCTCCACTCACAAGGTTTACCACTCCGCGCGGGACGCCTGCTTCCGTGAGTACCTGAACCAAATTGTAGACGGAGAGCGGCGTGTCCTGGGCTGGCTTAATCACCACCGTGTTGCCGCTAATCAGCGCGGGCATCATTTTCCATGACGGAATGGCCATCGGAAAGTTCCAGGGCGTAATCAGGCCGCAGACGCCGATGGATTGCCGCACGCTCATCGCAAACTTGTTTGGCAATTCCGAAGGAGTCGTCTGCCCAAACAGCCGTCGCCCCTCCCCGCCCATGTAATACGTCATGTCGATGGCTTCCTGGACGTCACCGCGAGCCTCTGGCAGGACCTTTCCCATCTCCCGGGTCATGTCCTTGGAAAACTCTTCCTTGCGCTGCACCAGCAGCTCCGCCGCGCGATACATAATCTCTGCGCGCTTGGGGGCAGGCACCAGCCGCCACTTCTTGTACGCTTCCTTTGCGGCGTCAACAGCCTGGTTGGCGTCCTCCTCCGTTCCGGAAACAAACATCCCCACGAGTTCATCCGTGTTTGCGGGATTGCGGTTTTCGTAGGCTTTCCCGCTTCGCGAATCCACCCATTCACCGTTAATGAAATTCTTAAACATCCGGGGCGCAACTGACGTAGCCATACTTCCTCCTCAATCCCTGAAGCTTGCCGCTTTGTTGTTCGTCTGGTCCTTTGCGGATTTGAACGCGAGACGCAACCGCGTGGAATCTAAATTCTACCGTTGTCGCTGAGCTCGGTCAAATTTCGGGTTTTGCACCCGCTAGAAGGCCAAGGGAGTGGCCAACGTGGCGACGGCAAGAAAGTTGGCAGTGCGACTCCACTGGATGCTACGCACCAACACCGGGTATTCAGAGGTCGTTCGTGTCGAGAGCAGCTCGCGGGTGGCCTTGGTCGTCCGCCACGGCGGATAGACCGCAGGGTTGCTTGGGCGCTCTCGTCCCCCGCCGCGGCGGGGGATGCGGATAGAAGAATCATGGCCGCAGTTCGTGACCGTATCGCTGGTTGGCGGAGCGCTCCGCCGAAAGCTGATTCACCGTGAGAGTTTCAGAGCTTCGGTCCTCAACTACTCTGGCAACCAAACGGTGCTGCAAAGCATGGTGGGGGAAAAGTGTCTCTTGACAACGTCTTCGCTCTTATCGAGGGCCACCCGAAGGCGCTTTTCGGAATCAAGGCGCGGCCACCGGCCAGATCCCCGGTCATCGAAATTGGGTTGTCGAACAACTTCTAGACAGTTTCCAAGCCAACTTCACCTTCCTGTCCGGAGCCGACTTTGCCGACCCAGACCACTCTGCAGTTCTCGGGGTTGGGCAGGTCTTCATCGAGGATAAGTTCGACGATTTGGCCACGCCTGAGGTTGAAACTCCCGCGTAGCCGGTAACCTTCCTTCGAAGAATCGACGACGAGGCATGGGAGCCTCTTCGCCTTGCGGTCCAGATTGATGACTAGGCTGGCGCGCCTCTTCGAGATCACCCGCGCAGAACGGCGGACGCCCGGGGCGTGAAGGCTGGGCACTTGTTCACCCTCTGCTCTAGGTTAAAGTTCCGCAGGACTCCGCGAGTCCGAGTTCCTCCATCCACTCCTCCACCGGTGCGTCCAGCCGGATGCCTAGCATATAATCTTCGCTTGGGAGCTTCTTGCAATACACGACCGAGCCTTGGACGCAGAATCCAGGCGGGCATGAAACGAGTACCAGTTCGGCTGGTTCCCAAAACTTCCGCGTGACCATCCGGATGCCGAATCTGCTGACGTTCTCTATAGAAATGACTTCAAAAACTCCCGACTTCTGAAGGCTAGTCAGCCAGAGCGAAGCCCTTAGCGGATCGCGAGCCTCCGATCTTCCATTCCTTCGTGAGCCTTCACCAAGACAGTGTTCTCCTACGCTTCCCGCTACGGCCACTTGCATCATGTGTTCCCTCTCCGTCCAAGAAATCTGTCGATGTTTCCGGGGCAGATGAACCTCACGCCGAGAACGGGCCGGGAGCGTGTTAGTCATCCTTCGTGAGGAGACTACGGACATGGAAACGGGAATGGAATCCAGTGGGTTTCTGAAACCAGCGTCAGGTGAATACCCTAGGTAAAATGCAAGGCTTGATTTTGTACTTCGGCAAGCAGGCGTAGTGTCCGGGAATCGTTCCTTTGTAGACACATTGGTTCAGGCGCTTATCTCTTTTTGTCGTAGTCTCGTGTGAGGAAGAGCCAGCACCGCGCCGGATTTTATGACCCACCTCACAGAAGCCGGAACCTCTTCTGGTTAGTAAGGGCTTGCCCACGACTCCACGCTTGCAGACAGCTCCAAGCCGACAGCAAAGCGATTCTCGGTCGCACGCTGGCAGTAAACCACTTGCGCTCGCAACCATACACCGTCATTCAGGGAAATGATCATCGCTTGCTGCTTCGGCCGCATGCTCCGCTGCGTAAGGACACGTACCCCGTGGGCACTCACGTTCTCCGTCAGCGCCCTTTCTTTGAGCGTTAGGTCATCCGCGAGGCACACTTCCACGGTCACGGTCTTGGGGATTCGCCTTTCCGATCGGCCATTCGACATGGTTCCTCTGCCGGAGGCATTGAGGGCGGTGCATAACGATGACCGCGAGAAGCCTTCATGTCTGTTCAATCTTGAACAGTCTTGAGGGGCTATCCTGGTCGGGCGGATAACTCTCTTGGTAGTCGCAGCGGAACGGGCATTCACTGCCACTGGCCTGAAAACTCCTGAACAGTTTTTCCCCGCCTGTACAAGAACCTGTCCCTAGGGCCGTTGTTTCTAAAGCCTTTTTCGGTTACTAATCTTGGAGATATTTAGAGGCGGTTGTCGTCCCCCGCCGCCTGCTTGCGCCATTCCCGGGTTTTTAAGAATGGAGCCCCATGCCTAGCCACTTCAGAACCGTCTCATTCGCGATAGGTGTCTTCGTTTTTTGTTTTCCGTTCGCCTCTGCCGAAGCGCAATCCGTAACCGGCAGCCATGCGCGGCAATTGGTGACGCAAAATATTGATGAAGGAAAGCTCGTCGAGCTACACGGCAACACTCGCCCGGAAGCGAAGGCCGAACATGATGGCGGCGCCGTGGACGACGACACGGTCCTGGAGCACATGCTGCTCCAACTGCGCCGGCCCACGGAAAAAGAAGAAGACCTCCAAGAATTCCTCAGGGATCTCCAAACCGTGGGGTCGCGGAACTACCACCGTTGGATCAGCGCGCGCGAATTCGGCGAGAGGTTTGGCCCCTCCGATCGCGATCTAGATAAGCTCACCGACTGGCTCGAGCGTCACCACTTCCAAATCAACGTGGTCTACCCCAGCGGCATGGTCATTGACTTTACCGGCACCGCGGGACAAGTGCGAAAAGCCTTCCACACGGAAATCCATCATTTTCACGTCCAAGGCCAGAAGCACATCGCCAATACCAGCAACCCGCAGATCCCCGGGGCGCTCTCATCGCTGGTGGTGGGCATGTGTCGTTGCACGATTTCTCGCCGCACGCCATGCATCAAATGCACCAGGCGCGCCATCAATTCACGGTTCCAAATCCCTTGGGCGGCACCGATTTTGCGCTGGTGCCGGCAGACCTCGCCAATATTTACAATTTGAACCCGCTGTTTAGCGCTGGCAACTCCGGGCAAGGCCAGACCATCGCGCTCATCGAGGACACGAACGTATTTACCTTGGCGGACTGGACGTCCTTCCGCTCTGCTTTGGGCCTATCCAAATACACGGCGGGATCGATTTCCGCCGTCCATCCGGCGCCTCCGAGTGGCACCAACAATTGTAGAAATCCCGGTATTGTGGCTCCGAATGATGCGGAAGCCATACTGGACGGAGAATGGGCCAGCGCCGCCGCGCCGAGCGCCACCATCAGCATGGTTTCTTGCAAGGATACCAACACCACCTTCGGCGGCCTGATTGCCGTTCAGAATTTGCTTAACTCCAAGAGCGGCCCGCCGCCCATCATGAGTATCAGCTACGGCCAGTGCGAAGCTGTCAATGGAGCTGCCGCTAACGCCGCTTATAACTCGGCCTATCAGCAAGCCGTGACGGAAGGTGTCTCGGTCTTTGTTGCCGCCGGAGACAGCGGCGCAGCCGGCTGCGACAACAGCGTCACCGAAGCAACTCACGGCATCGCTGTAAATGCCTTTGCTTCCACTCCCTATAACGTGGCTGTGGGTGGCACGGATTTCAGCGATACCTATTCAGGCACCAACTCCAGCTACTGGAGTTCAACGAACACTTCCACCTTTGGCTCAGCCATTTCCTACATTCCGGAAATCCCCTGGAATGACTCCTGCGCCGGCTCACTCGTATCGAACTTTGAGGGCTATAGTCCGACTTACGGTTCCACAAGCCTCTGTAACGACCCCAATATCGGACCGTACTTGCAAACAACCGTCGGAGGTGGCGGCGGTCCTAGCGGATGCGCCACTGGAACCCCTTCCGTCAACGGCGTCGTGGGCGGAACCTGCAAAGGTTGGCCCAAACCTTGGTGGCAATCCGTTCTCGGGAATCCCAACGACGGCGTGCGTGACACTCCAGACGTTTCCCTCTTCGCTGCCGACGGCCTCTGGGGCCACTTTTACGTGTTTTGCTGGTCGGATATAGCGAATGGAGGAGCGGCGTGCAACAGCGACCCCAGCAACTGGACAGGTGCGGGCGGAACATCCTTCGCATCCCCGATCATGGCCGGCATCCAAGCCTTGATTAACCAGCGAGCAGGCGCGCGCCAAGGCAATCCTCTTCCCACCTACTACCAGTTGGCTGCGACAGAATACGGCTCATCTGGGAACAGCTCCTGCAACTCCTCGAACGGCGCCGGCGTGGGCAGCGCTTGTGTTTTCTATGACGTCACTCTGGGCGATATGGACGTGAATTGCACCGGCACTCACAATTGTTACCTCCCTTCTGGCGCAGTCGGCGTGCTTTCCACTTCCAATACCTCATTCGCCCCGGCGTATGGCACCTCCACGGGTTGGGACTTCGCCAGCGGCATCGGGAGCATCAACGCCACCAATTTGGTCAATAACTGGCCTGGAGTCGCACCCATTCAGGGCTTCCTGCTTTCTGCTACTCCTGGCAGTCTGACACTCGTACAGGGTACCAGCGGCTCGACCACGATTTCCTTCGCGCCCCAGGGCGGGTTCGCGGGTAGCGTCAGCCTTTCCGTATCTGGCCTGCCGAGCGGCGTGACTGCTTCCTTCAACCCCAGCAGCACCTCGACGAGCAGCGTGCTGACGCTCTCGGCGAGCAACACGGCGACGGCGGGGACGGCAACTGTCACCATCACAGGAACTTCGGGCAGTTTGACCAACTCCACCAACCTCACCCTCACGGTGAATGGTGCGCCGGACTTTGCACTTTCAGCCGCGCCAAGCAGCGTGAGCCTCACACAGGGTTCCAGTGGCGCGAGCACCATCACCGTCACTCTCCAGAACGGCTTCACCGGCAGCGTCAGCTTGGCCGCGTCCGGCTTGCCGAGCGGCGTAAACGCCTTCCTCACGCCCTCCAGCACTACAGGAACAAGCAAGCTCACCCTCGCGGCGAGCAGCACCTCTGCCGCGGGCGGCTTCACTATCACCATTACCGGGACCTCCGGCAGCTTGACACACACGGCCTCGGTCACTCTTACTGTCACTGCTGCGAGTTCGCCTCTGCCGCAAGGCTGGTGGGACGGTGATATCGGAATCGTTGGGCTCGCTGGGAGTGCCAGCTACGCCAGCGGAACGTTCACGGTCAATGGCGCTGGCACCTCTGCTTGGGGCACCGCCGACGGAATTAACTTCATGTATCAGCCTTTCACCGGCGACGGCACCATCGTGGCCCGGGTCCTGGCTGTCAGCCCGTCCTCGACCGGCGGAATCATGATCCGCGATTCCCTCAACGCTAACGCCATGAGCATCTTCGAGTCTTACTTCAACTCTCAAATGTATTCCAGTTACCGCACCAGCACGGGCGGAACCACCAGCCAAGTCAGCTCGGCAACTCTCAGTCTGCCTTACTGGGTGAAGTTGGTGCGCAGCGGAAGCACCTTCGGTACTTATACCTCCCTCGATGGCGTCAACTGGACGCAGTTTGGGACCAACCAGACGATCCCCATGGGACAGAACATCTACGTAGGACTAGGAGTCAGCAGTGGCAACACCGCCAGCCTGGCGACCGCCACGTTCGACAGCGTGTCCATCAGCTCGACCGCCGCGCCAGCGCCAGTCATCACCAGCGTTTCCGCCACCACGGGAATGCTCGGGAGTCAGGTCGTGATTTCGGGAACTGGCTTCGGACCCACTCAGAACGGCAGCATGGTAAAGCTGAATGGCGCGCAAGCCACCGTCAACACTTGGAGCGACACCTCCATCAACATCACCATTCCTTCGGGTGCAACCTCGGGTCCCATGGTGGTTTACCTGGCTGCCGGCTCGAATGGCAGCAATCCGGTGACGTTCACGGTGACCACGCAACCGCTGCCAGCGGGTTGGCTGAATCAGGATGTCGGGCAAGTGGGGGTAGCGGGTAGTGCCACCTACGCCAACGGAACGTTCACCGTCAACGGTGCGGGAACCTCCGTTTGGTCTACCGCCGATGGCTTCCATTTTGTCTATCAGCCTTTGAGCGGCGACGGCGCCATCGTGGCTCGCGTAGCGAGCGTCGGTTCGTCCTCGACGGGCGGAGTGATGATTCGCGAGACGCTCAATGCCAACGCCACTGACGTGTTCTCGGCTTTCTATCCTTCCTTCGTCTATACGGATTACCGCACGAGCACCGGAGGAACCACGGGCCAAGTGATTGGGGCAAACGCGTCCCTTCCGTATTGGGTGAAGGTGGTTCGCAGTGGGAGTACCTTGACCGCCTACAGTTCGCCGGACGGCCTGAACTGGGTACAAACTGGGACTAGCCAGACGATCAGCATGGCCCAAAATGTCTACGTCGGTCTAGTAGTGAGCAGTGGCAGCACCTCAACTCTTGCCACCGCTACCTTTGACAACGTCTCGATTCAGTGAGTTCTTCGGGAGAAAGTTGCTAGCTTCTGGGATGATTTGCATCGTCGGCGGCAGAGATTCCTGCCGTCGACGAGCCTCCCGAATCGCAACCGTTACTTATCAGAGTGCCGTGATTTCTGGCAGTCGCCTCAATTTTTTCTCTCGTAGACAATTACAGCACCCGCTCCTTATCACATCTTCCCCTCAACAGGCCAAGCAAGCTGTTTATCAAAATGATAAACGTATTCCCAAAAGGCAGACCACGTTCCACAGGGACAGTCGCCCCGATTGACTACGAACATATCGACTATCAATATATTTCTTGACGACCAACGATAAATAGATTATCGTTAATCGATAACTCGATACGGCTCTTCTGAAGAGCCCAAGGAGACGATCTCATGACCAAATCGTACCCTGACCCACTGACGCTTTCCCGGAGAGTCCTCCGCGTACTAACCAAGCTGAACCTGCTCATGGGCGGCCTCATCCTGGCGTTGCTGATAGCCAGCCTGATTGCCGAATCGTGGGTGATGAGAGCACTTGGCGCGCGGCCTGTATCCGGCCATTCCATGCTGTTCCTGGGTATGCGCCTGATCATGGTCATCGGCATTTGCTCGGTTCCCATAGCGCACGTTGTGCTGACGCGGCTACTGGCTATCGTGGAGACGGTCAAAGTCGGGAACGCCTTCGTTATGGCGAATGCCGTCCGCCTGAAGACGATCGCCTGGGCGATCCTCGGCCTTGAGATGATGCATTTCACCGTCGGAGCCATTGTTCAGGGCGTATCGACGGCCGCCGCGCCCCTCAACATCAGCTCAGGCCTCTCGCTGACGCGTTGGCTCACGGTGCTGCTGCTCTTTGTGTTGGCGCGGGTCTTCGAGCAGGGCGCGCGCATGCGCGAAGATCTCGAAGGCACGGTCTAACCATGCCGATCATCGTCAAAGTGGACGAGATGCTTCACGAGCGTCGAATGACGCTCACGGAGCTGTCCGAGAGAATCGGAATCACGCTCGCCAACCTGTCGATCCTGAAAACCGGAAAGGCGCGCGCCGTCCGATTCTCCACGCTCGAGGCCATTTGCGAGGCACTGCAGTGCCAGCCAGGTGATCTGTTGGAGTTCCGCCCCACACTGGAGAAGCAAGCGCTATGAATGCAACCGCAATGGTGGGCCGACTGGAGGAAACGTCGCCGAAGACGAAGGCCAGGCTGATTGCCACCATCAAATACAGGTGGCGAATGGTTTACATCCGGCGCATTCTGAGTCATGCCGATTACGACGAGAAAGAGTGGCAGACATGATGATTGGAGTGCCCGAAAAATATGCGCTGGAAGTCAGCTCGCCGGCGCCGATTACCTCTGAACGCCAGCACGAGGAATACCTTTCGGTCTTGGATAAGCTGGCCAGCAAGGAAAACCCGACCAGGGATGAAGAAAAGTATGCCGCGGTCTTGATCACGTTAATCGAAGCTTACGAAGAAGAGCATCATTCCATTCCCGATGCGAGCCCGGTGGAAGTTCTTCGCACGTTGATGGATGCCAATAATCTCCGCCAAAAAGACCTGGTCTCCGTCTTTGGCTCGGAAAGCATCGTGTCCGAAGTCTTGCACAGAAAGCGCGATCTCAACAGAGCCCACATTGAGAAGTTGAGCAAACGATTCCACGTTTCTCCAGCTGTGTTCTTCTCGCGCACCACATAGGAGCGGACGCCTCTATTTTCTCTGCCTGGTCACGACTGCCAGTATTGGCCCAGCGGCATGGTTCAGATAAATATCAGAAACGTCCTGTCTGGTTCCCTTGGTTCCGTGTGGGTTGAGGCCGGCCGTCGTTTGAGAGATGGGGGGAGATGGGGGAGATGGGGACAGGAACGTTTTCTGATACTTGTTTGACAAGACTCGACGGGGAAGCCGGAAAGAACCGAACGACTTCTTGTTTGCCGTTCGTCATGTTGAAGTGCCCTGTATTCCAACCTCAGCGTCGCAGCGCGATCACTTTGCCTCAACGATTTGAACGGGCTTGTCGAGCTGGAAGGTTAGCACCATCTCCGCCGGGACTCGAATCGCGCCGCCCTTGGTCGCGACCTGGGTCACCGCGCCCGCCCCTGCGCCGGCTCCGGCTCCGATCGCCGCGCCTTTCCCGCCGCCTGCAATCGCGCCGATAATGGCGCCGAGCGCAGCTCCGCCGCCCGTAAATTCCGCGGTCCTCTTGTTCGCACCAAACCCTTGCTTTCCCTTCTGTTGCAAATCGGTTGTGCTAACTAGGTATTGCTTGCCCCCAACCGAAATCGATTGCAGATCCAGCACAAGGTCGGAGGTGCCATGAAAGCGGTTTCCCTTCGTGGCCGATCGAATGACGATCTGAGCGTTTGCACCACGGGGAACGACCACGTCGCCGTTGGCGTCGAAAACATCGTCGGCGATTTCAGCCGCATAGGTCTGCCCTTCGGCCGCTGTGGCTGAATCGATCGTTTCTTCCGTTCGCACGGGAACTTTGGTGCCCATAGGCAGTACGTAGGTCTTGGTGTGAATCTCGGCCTGCGTCGGATGATAGTGATGTTCGTGCGCAGCGTCGTCCGCTCTGGATGCCGCAGAGCGCCGCGTGGGCGTGGCTGGTGCCCCGCTGCTGGCATCGGAGGTTTGTGTAGCCGAACTTTGCGCCGCCGGCGCTTCGTCATACTCTATCGATTTCACCTGCGTCATCGGGACCGTATGCGTCGCGTTATCGTCGCCCGCCATGGTGATTTGTGCTGGCGAGGTCGCTGTGATTATGCCCGTTAGCGTCGTGCCATCGCGCATCAGAATGGTTGCATGTTGCCCGGAAGCCGTTTTATTCGTGCACGACGCCAGGGACAATAATGCGCCAAGAGTTGCGCATACAAGAATGGTTCGCCATATGAGATTTGGCGTGCATGTCTGTTTGCTCGAAGTCCTGAATGCTGTGTAATTCAAAGTACCCTCCGCCAAGCCATGCCTTCTTCGTTGAGGCTGGATTCAATCTAAATCTTATATCAAGAATCGGAAGTGTTTGGCTGCCGATAATGCGCCATTCTCAGTTCAAGGGAATTCTGCTCAGCGAAGACAACTCATCTGGTAAGTTCTAACCGGACACCTGCCGAGCGGATTTGCGTGAAGAATCCGCGCTAGCCCCCAAACTGCCGCAAGTGATGGTCCATGTGAAGGTAGATTTTACCCTTGGCGCCTTAATATTCTCAGCGTATCACGCGCAAAACATCGCAATAATCATCGGTCCAGAAAATGGGCCGCGTGGCCCCGGGAAACGGTTCCGAGTGTTGGGCGATTTCATTGCGGGACAGCGAAAGGGCATCGCGCGAAAGCAAGATCCATTCGGATTGCGAGAAGGGGCCGGTGGAAAGGAGCGGATAGACTCGGAGGGCATGAAAGCCGAACTCGCGGCCAATCCCCGCGAGTACGGGCCGCAGATCCAGCGTGTGGTTGCTGATGTGAACCGCGATCACCGATGCTGGCCCGCGCAGATGCTCTTCGTAATCGGAAAATGCTTCGCGCGTGAGCAGATGCATGGGGATGGCGTCGCTCGAAAACGCATCCAGAACCAGCACGTCGAATTTCTGAAGATCTCCATTATGAGCCTCCCGTTCGAGCGAGAGCCGCGCATCGCCAAGGACAATCTCCACTCGACCGGGCGAATCCTGCAAGAAGGTGAAGTACGGATGTTTGCCGCTAGAGAGTTTATAGACGTCCGAGTTGATTTCATAGAAGCGGTAAACGTCGCCGGATTGCGCCAGAGCAGCTAACGTGCCAACTCCCATTCCGACAAGTCCTACGCGCATGGGATGCTGAGGCCAATCGCGAATCACGATGCTTGCTCCGCTGCTTGGGCCGTAATAGCCCGTCGCGAGACGAGCGCGTTGGGGGTCCTGATACTGGAACCCATGAACAGTATCCCCGTACCGCAGTGCGAAATAATTCTCTTCGTCGACGCTCAATACCGACAAGACACCATAAAAATTTCTCGACGAAGCGATGACGTGGTAGAGCGCGGCCCTTTGCGGAATCACCAAGCCAGCTGTGAGCAATGCCAAGGCGATTCTCGAGGCGCTACGGACGAGGAGTCCCGCAGGAGCAATCTTCGACGTGCGGCGCTCTAGCGCATATTTGAAAGCGGCTGCGCAGGCCAAGACTGCAGCAACGCGAACCCCGATCGATGGCGGCAACCGCGCGGCCTCTTTCCATAAGGGAGCAAGTATGCTTGGGGCCAGTAACACCGCGCCGGCGAGAATCAGCAGCGCCAGCGAAGCCCTCCCGGTGTACCACCAGGAAGAACGCTCCCGCGCGGAGACATACAACACCACGGCCATGCACCCGAGGACGCCGAGCGGATACTCCCAGTAATTAGGGAACATCCAAGGGGCTACCAAGCCCACGACGATTCCTCCCACGACGCCACCGGTCGCAATGGAGAAATAAAATACTGTCAGTGATTCCGCACTCGGACGCGTGCGTGCGGCCTCCCCGTGACACACCATGCACCCGGCGAAGAGCACTGCAGAGTAGGCGGCGAGTTGCGCCAGAAACGAATATGCAGCATTGGGAAGCGATACCACGATAACGACCGCGACCATTAGTGCAAATAGGGGATGAAAAATCTTTCGCCGATACCAGCGATCGTTCTCAAAGCAAATGATGAAAGAAATCAGATACAGACTCAATTGCAGAACCCACAGGAATGGGCTCACGGCAATGTTCTGGCAGATCAGGTTCGTCGTTGCCAGCAACAGCACGGATGCACAAGCCGACAGACCGATCCAGAACAGGCGAAGCCGCCATCCGGCGGGTGCCTCAGGGCGGCTCAGATTTGGGCTAGATGCTAGTTTCAGCGCGGCAGGAGTCGCCCTGCGTACGGCGCTTCGAGCACAGAAATAGTAGCAAACCAGAAACAGCCCATAGCCTGCGGCCCAGGCCCAGCCTTGCACGACCAGTCCTAAGTTCGGTTCGACCAAAAAAGGATACGACAGTAGCCCCAAGAGCGATCCCGTGTTCGAAAGCGCATAAAGACGATAGGGCGACCCCTTCGACGCAGTCCGCGCAAGCCAATGCTGCATCAAGGGACTGGTGGCCGACAACAAGAAGAAAGGCAGACCAATCGCGCCGATTAGAAATTCCGCGATCGTCCATGTGGGGTTTGCCCCGGGCTGCGGGCGCCAACCGACCCCGGGACTGATGGGCGTGGACCGGGAATAGCCCAGAACGGCCAGCAGCACAGCGGAAGAACCCAGAAGCGCGCCGTGAACGATGACCTGCCTCCGAAGTGGAAGCCACGTGGCAAGTCCGTGCGAGTACCCGTACGCGGCGAGAAACAGCAATTGGAAGACAAGAACGCACACTGTCCAAACAGCTGCCGCACCACCAAAAAATCGAAGGACCTCCTTGCCGAGCAGCAATTGAACTTGGAAGAGCAAAAACGCACTGAGGAAGATCGCCGCGGCAAACGCCAACGGTCTAGCCCCGCTACCGTCCGGTCCCGCCGCGGGCGCACTGGGAAAAGGGATTGCGTGATTTTGTGGGGGCATGACGGGAGTTAGGCGGCGACATTCGTTCCATAACCAGTATAGGCGAGTTACCGAGGAAGGCCCGTTGGCTCTCGCGTGTCTGTGCTCAAATCGCCTCTGAGTGTGGTGTGCGCGACATATGAAGTGAGGGACGACTAGCGGTATCAGAAATCAACCGCGCGACTGCATTCAAAATGGTATAACTTTCGCGTCTTACAATTTGAAATGCAGGGATTCCAGGAGCGTGGCGTTGAGCACGGTTAGAGAAATTACGTACGAAGTGTTGCGCAAACTGGGGATGACGGTGATTTTCGGCAATCCGGGCTCAACGGAATTGCCGTTTCTGCGCGATATGCCAGCGGATTTCAGATATGTCCTGGGACTGCATGAGCGATCGGCAGCCGGCATGGCGCTTGGCTACGCCATGGCCAAGGGAGCAGCGGTATTCGTGAACCTGCATTCCATTGCAAGCGTCGGCAACGGGCTGTCGGCGCTGATTGATGCTTACCTTGGCCACGTTCCATTGGTTGTGACGACCGGGCAGCAGGATCGCCGTCATATATTTGCGGAGCCTTTCCTGGTAAGCCGCGCAGTGGAGGTGGTAAAGCCCTACGTGAAATGGGCTTACGAGCCGCTGCGACCCGAGGATGTGCCCGCAGCTATCGCGCGCGCGTATTACCTGGCGATGCAGCCAGCACGGGGGCCCGTATTTCTTTCGATTCCCATGGATGACTGGATGCACGAATGCCAGCCGGGGGACGTCCGCCGAGTGCATCAAGCCGTTTTGCCAGACCCTCTGGCGCTTGACGAGGTAGTTGGCGCGCTCAACGCGAGCCGCAATCCCGTTCTCATCGCAGGCGCTCAGATTGAGGAAGACGGGGGCTGGAAGGAGGTGGTTGCGCTGGCAGAACACCTGAATGCGGACGTGTATCAGCAGCCCATCGCTCCGCGCTGGACCTTCCCCAGAAGGCACCGGCTGTTTCGCGGAGGTTTGTTGCCGGCGCAGCAACCGCTTGCAGATCAACTCGCTGGCTTTGACACGGTGGTGGTTTTGGGCGCGCCGATTTTCCTGTATTACGCTTATGTTCCCGGCCATGCGATCAAGCCAGGAACGAAGCTATTTCAAATCACGAACTCGCCGCACGATGCTTCTGCGGCGCTGGCGGGAACCAGCATTGTCGGCAACGTTGCCGCGGCCGCGCGGTACCTTCTTTCGCACACAAAGGCGCGAGCGAGCGGCTCCGCGTTGCCGGTTAGCGCAGCGCCCGAGCCGAAGCTAGAATATCCAATTACCCCGAGTTATTTGTTCAGCGTTCTGAACAAGGTGATGCCGCAAACTGCGGTGATTTGTGAAGAATGCCCTTCCTCAAAAGGGGATCTCGACCGTTACCTCATGCTGGATGAGCCAGGCTCGTTCTACTCGGTGCCGAACGGGGTCTTGGGATTTGGGCTGCCGGCCGCGGTGGGCTTGCAGCTTGCGAATCCGACGAGGAGGGTAGTTTGCCCGGTCGGGGACGGCTCGATGCAATATTCGGTGCAAACATTATGGAGTGCCGTGCAGTGCGATGCGGAGGTGATCTTCATCGTTTTGCGCAACTGCGATTACTCCGCGTTGAAGAGCTTCTGTGATTTCACACAGGTTGGGCGGAATGTTCACGGCATGGACTTGCCCGGCATCGATATGGTGAAGATTGCGCAAGGATACGGCATAACGGCGTTAGAAGTTGATCGGCCGGAACAACTCGAGCCGGCTTTGCGAAAGGCGTTTGCGTCGCGAGGGCCGCGATTGATTAGTGTCAACGTGGCGAAAGGCGGACAAAAGTGCATGGGGATGGATCAGTCCGTCAACCCGCCGAGATATAGTTGAGAGCGGCAAGCCGCTAGCCGTCAGCCGGCAGATGAAAGCGCGCCGCGTACGAGCGATAAGAGCCAAATAGGGAAACTAACGAGGCGCCCAATTAGGACTATGAGTGAAAAGCCCGTTGACGAAACCCATCTGATACACAATAAATAGCCCGAAGGCTAAGCTGATCAGTCCTGAAGCCAGTCCCAGGCCACGATTGAGGCGAGCAAAACGATCTTCGGAAAATGCAAATGGGACGGCAATCGCGGCGGTAATCAGCATCATGCCCGCGACCGTGCCAATCCCGAAAACCAGCAAATACAGCACTGCCCAGGATGGAACGCGAATGGTGGTGACCACTAACAAAGCTACGGCCGCCGATCCGGCAAGACCGTGAACAATTCCCACGGCCAGGGGCCGCACCACTTGAAAGAGACCCAACTGACCAAAAGTGCGATCCCTCCAGCTCACGGGTGTCGCGTCCCCGGAGCGGCCGTGTTTTTCAGGGCTGTGGCCGTGCGGATTGCTGTGAATGTAGTCACCATGTCCGTGGGGATGCAAGTGCTGTCCCGGCTGCAAAGACGTGACCGTTTCTGTGATCCAGCGCATCATGCCAGAGAGATTCAGAATTCCTAGCAGCATCAACATCAGCCCTACCGACAACTCCATGGTGAGACCGGCCCTTGGCGGAATCACCAGTCCGAATAGGATGATTGCCGAACCGACAACGAGAATCGTGATGGTGTGGCCCACTCCCCAGAGCACTCCAATCAATGCCGCGTGGCGAATGCTTCGCTGGCGGCTCACGATTGTCGTTATCGCGATGACGTGGTCCGCATCAGTCGCGTGCCGCATACCGAGAAAAAAACCAAGAGCAATGATGGAAAGCACGGTGATCATTTGTATTTAGACCGTGGCAGTGACGCGAGGTTTGGTGAACCGAAGAAGACTCGAACCTCCAACCCGCTGTTAAATCCAGAAACGCTATGTAGTTGGTTTTTCTTGCATTTCCGCGCGTCGTGTATCACGGTTTCTCATGGTGTTTGGCGAAGTTTTGTTTCTAAACTTGTGCCCGGATTTCGGATGCCTTCAACCTGTCGCAACGCTTGAATACCTGCGCAGGCTACTTCTGGCCGTAATAGGCCGTCCCGCCGTGCTTTCGGAGAAAGTGTTTCTCATGGAGATGCCGGGAGATGGGACGCGTCTTGGGATTTGCCACGAGCGTCTGAATGGCCATCGCAGCGATTTCTTCAACGACGACCGCCGTGTGAGCCGCCGCCGCGGCCGTTGTACCCCAGCAAAAAGGCGCATGTCCAGATACTAGCACAGCCGGAGAGTGGAGCGGATCGAGCTTTGCGAAGCGCCGCACGATCGCATGGCCCGTGTTGGCTTCGTAATCTGACCGAATTTGCGACGGAGTCAGCGCCTCGGTAACGGGAACGGAACCACGAAAATAATCGGCATGGGTAGTGCCAAAGCACGGGATTTCCCGCTGCGCCTGCGCCCAGGAGGTTGCGGCACGAGAGTGCGAGTGTGCGATTCCCCCGATTCCAGTGAATGCACGATAAAGAACGAGATGCGTGGGCAGGTCAGAGGAGGGCCGCAAAATCCCCTCGATGATTTTGCCGTCGAGGTCAGTGACCACCAGATCTTCGATTTTCATTTTTTCGTACGGCACGCCACTCGGCTTGATAACGACGAGGCCTTCATCACGCGCAATCCCGCTTGCATTTCCGAAGGTGTAGAGAACGAGGCCACGGCGAACCAATTCGAGATTCGCTTCGAGGACTTCCTCGCGCAGAGTCTTGAGCCTCATGTGTTTCCTCTTGCGGCGGCGGCAACGCCGCGAAGAGCCGGCAGCACATGCCCGAGTGCAACGGCGTGAGCGCCGGGTTTTCCGAAAACAAAATAAAGCTCACGGTACAGCGCGTAGAGTTCCTCGTAGACGCGGGCAGAATGGGGATCAGGTTCAACGACACGGTGCTTTAGACAGAGGGCCGCCTGGGCATCCTCTATTGTTCGGAACGCACCGGCCGCGAGGGCTGCAAAAATCGCCGAGCCGATACTGGTCACATCGCCCTGCGGAATGAGAACCGGCTTGTTCAGCACGCTGGCGTAAACGCGGTTGAGGACCTCATTCTTCTGCGGAATTCCGCCTGCGTTGATGACCCGATCGATCGGTACGCCGTGCTTTTCCATGCGATCGAGAATCACGCGCGTATGAAAGGCCGTGCCTTCGATCGCCGCGAACAATTCGTCCTGCGGCGTGTGCGTGAGATTCCAACCGAGAGTAATACCGCCGAGTTCGGGATTGACGAGCACGGTGCGGTCGCCGTTGTCCCAGGTCATTCGAAGCAGACCGGTTTGGCCCGCGCGATAAGACCCAAGATTCTGCGAAAGATCGGGAACGGTAGTGCCGGCGCGACGCGCGATGGCTTCAAAAATATCTCCTGTTGCGGAGAGACCGCTTCCACGCCTGTTTTTCGCGGATGGACAGAGCCTGGTACGACGCCACAGACGCCTGGTATGAGCTGCGTGGCGTCGCTCATGGCAATGATGCAGGTGGACGTGCCGACGACGTTGACGATGTCGCCGGTGCGAGCGCCGGCGCCGATGGCGTCCCAGTGCGCGTCAAAGGCGCCGACAGGAATGGGAGTCCCTGCACGCAGGCCGAGCTTCTCCGCCCATCCCGGTGACAGCGTGCCTGCGAGTTGGTAGCTGGTAGCGTAGCGGCCGTTGAGTTTTTCACGCACGCCCCTGAGCAGAGGATCGACCGTAAGCAGGAAATCCTCTGACGGCAAGCCACCGAGGGATTTGTTCCACATCCATTTGTGACCCATGGCGCAGATCGAGCGTGGTGCTTCCGCGGGGTCAGTGATTCCGCAAAGGACGGTAGCAACCATGTCACAGTGCTCGAATGCAGTGACGAAGCGATCGCGTAGGTCCGGATTGTGCCGGAACCAGTGAAGCAACTTCGAGAAACCCCATTCTGAAGAATAGACACCACCGCACCAGTCAATGACTTCGAGTTTTTTCCGGCGGGCCGTTTCCGTGATGAGAGCGGCCTCTCGCCAGGAACGGTGGTCGCACCAGAGATAGTAGTCAGCGAGCGGGTCGAGCTTCTCGCCCACGGGAATGACGCTCGAACCGGTTGTATCGATCGCTAAGGCAGCGACTCGGTCGCCGGAAACATGTGCGGAAGCAAGAGCTTTCTGCGCGGCTTCGCCAAGGGCCCGCATGTGCTCGGCGTGGCTCTGCGTGGCGTGATCGGGATCTTCCTTTTTGCGATGCAGGGGATACTCAGCGATGCCCGAGGCGAGACGGCCTTTGTCGGTGTCCACGATCGTGACGCGAACGCTGAGGGTTCCGAAATCCACTCCGGCGACGATGGCCATGAAGCTCTTTTTCTTCCTGTCCTTTCCCGGGATCTTCCCTGCGAACGCGCACTCAGGTTCTTGAGGCGCGACTTCTTGGGGTGCGTTATGCGCCGTGCTTGTACATCTCCCAACCCAGGTAGTTTGTCGCCGCTTCATAGAGCATTGGCGCCACCGTGGAGAAATTCGCTGCGACGTGGTGTTCAAAACCGTTTTCGCAGATGTAATGGAGCAGTTTTTGCATGTTCGCAATTTCCACAACGCCAGCCCCGCCAAATGTTTCCAGAGGATCGTCGGTGAAGCGCCCAGCTCCAACATAGCCGCGAATCTTCCCCGCAAAATCATCGGTGGAGAAGCGGGCGAAGGTCATGGAGCCGGACTTCACGCGACCGACGCAAGTGCCAAAGGTGTTTTCCTTGCCCACGGTTCCAGCAATGATGGCCTGAAAATCCATTTGCACATCCTTGAAGAAATGCTTTGGTAAGTTGCTGCAGTGAAAGCAAACCGCTTTGTCCGGATCGCTGCCGTAATTGTTGTTCCAGTCGAGGAGCGCGCTCGGCGAGCCGGACGCCAATTGCAGAGCGTGCATGCCGAGCACACCGCACACGTCCACCTCGCAGCCGCTGGAGAGCAGCGAGTCGCT
>Ga0137412_10000508_pt1 | contig 27558 bp, 35 predicted proteins | sample CZODoug2_1_16fun_FD_122160 | JGI IMG/M metagenome (GOLD analysis project Ga0137412, IMG submission 122160) | Vadose zone soil fungal communities from Angelo Coast Range Reserve, California, USA - CZODoug2_1_16fungal (Hybrid Assembly) | ecosystem: Environmental > Terrestrial > Soil > Vadose zone...
GTGAAACGCGGACAATCCCTAGCGGTCATCTTCAGCAGCGAACTCGCCGAGGCGGAAACGCAGTACGTTTCTTATCTTGCGGAGCTTGAGGCAGAGCACAAGAAGCTGGTGCGGACGCGGAACCTCGTAAAGCTGGGAGCCGCGAGCCAGCAAGAGGAGGAGGAAGTTGCCGCGACGCATGCCGCTCATGAATCGCATGTGCGCGCGGCTCTCGAAAAACTGAAGCTGCTCGGAGCCAGTGACCGTCAGATTGCGGCGCTCAAGCAAGCCGAACAGATCAATCCCAATCTGGTTGTACCTGCCCCAATCAACGGCGTCGTCCTCACGCGCAACGCCAATCTCGGTTTGGTAGTCAACGCAGCGCAGGAACTCTTCACGGTTGCCGACCTCTCGACGGTCTGGATTATGGCGAGCGTCAACGAAAAAGACTTTGCGTCCGTCCGTGTCGGCTCCCAAGCAAACATCACGGCTCCAGCTTACTCCGGTCGCATCTGGAAGGGCCGCGTCACCTACATTCAACCGCAGGTGGACCCCACGACGCGGACAGCGCAAGCGCGCATCGAGGTCACGAATCCCGGCGAGACTCTACGGATCGAGATGTATGTCGATGTGGAATTCACCGCTCCCGGCGCGTCCGGTCCCGTCGTGCCCGAAGCGGCCGTTCAGTCCATCGGCGAACGGCAATTCGTGTTTCTGCCAGTCAAAAATAATGAAGGCAGTTTTCAATTACGCGCAGTACGCCTGGGTCCCGCGGCGAATGGCTACTACGCGGTGCTCGAAGGCGTGAACACGAAAGAGGAAGTTGTGACAGACGGAAGCTTTATTTTGAAAGCCGAGGCTATCCGGCAACATCCGGAATTGCATTGATTCTAGCCGCAGCCATCGGCGCAGGCCCTGCCCTGCAATCCTTCCACTCCTTCTTTCGCGATGATAGGAACCATGATCAAAGCCGCGAGGGGATCGGCCCACCACAATCCGAGAAAAGCGTTAAGAAGCAAACCCACAAGCAGGATGGCCGAAAGGTAGGTGCAAAATTCCGTTTGTTTTGCGTCCGCATACATGGCGACACTTCCCAACGCGCGACCCACCTTGCGCTTTTCCCGTGAAAGCAATGGCGTGACGATCAGCGAGACACACGCAAGGGCAATCCCCGGAATCCTTCGTGTTCTCATCCTGCAACGCATGCTGTACGAAAACGAGACTGCCTATGTCGATCGCTCGAACGTAACTGGACGAGCAGTATCGCGCTTCGCGGATTTCTCCTCGAGGGAGCTCTCCGCTCAACGAATTCAAGGAGAACCTACAGTTCGCCCAAGGGCAACGAAGAGTGGGAGTCGATAGGCGAGGAAACCAGAATGTTCGATTCACCTTCTGGTCTGACCCCTAGGCAGTTTCTAGCAACGATTGCATTGGGGATAGGAGACACTTCGAGCCTCGACAAAGCATCGAGGCGGGAGCCCTTCTGTTCCGAGTTTCTTTTCTCACCAGGAGCGAGCGCGCATTGTCGCTAGCCTTCAGGAATGATACTGATTGCGCCCAGCCATCACGCCGCCGTCGACATCCCAAATCGCGCCCGTGACCCAGGACGATTTGTGCGACAGCAGAAATGCAACCGCTTCGGCAACTTCTTCGGGGCGTCCGATACGTCCGATTGGGTGGAAACCGTCGAAACCCTGAAGAACCGAATCTACTTGTTCTTTCGGAATGAAACCCTCAAAGATTGGTGTGCGCACGACGGCAGGCGATACCGCATTCACTCGGATGCCAGCGCTTGCCAACTCCATGGCAAGATGTTGCGTCAGTGAATGCAGTCCGGCCTTTGCCATCGAGTAGGCCGAAGACGGGGTCGCTTGCACAGCTTGCTTGGCCCACATCGAGCCGATATTCACGATGGAGCCGCCTTTCCTTCCAGCGACCATGTTCTTGGCCACGCATTGCGTGATGAAAAAGATCGCCCTGTTGATTTCGAGGTAGCGATCATAGTCAGCCTCGGAGTGCTCAAGAAACAGTTTGGGAAGAAAGACGCCCGCCGCGTTCACCAGCATGGTGGCGTCGCGGTGTTGAGCCTCCAGACGGTCTACAAGCGCAATCCGTTCAGCCCGGTTGGTTATGTCCGCAGGTTCGCCAATCACCGGGCCGTATGAAGTGAGTTCCCTGGTCGCAGCGATTGTCTTGTCCACACGACGCCCAATGACGACCACCTTACCTCCGAGTTCAAGAACGAGCTGGGCGACTGCCCTGCCTATTCCGCTGCTTCCTCCGACGACGATCAGTTTCTGTCCCTGAAATTCGTTTGCCATCAAGTCCAACCTTTCGATTTATTGCAATCCCTTTGGAGATGGAAATCTTGGGAAACGCTTTGCAGCTGCGCTATGAGTGCTTCCGCCCTACTTCGTGCAAATTCGAGATGCAATCATGCAAGAGGGCCATCGGTTCCTTGACTCGACCAACGATTTTCTTGAGATCGGAGTATGTCTGCACGGGCTCGGTGCGCGTAAGCATGATCTCAGCGTATCCGCTGATGGCTGTCAGATCATCAACGAGCCTGTGGGGAATTTCTTTGGTGCGTTGAAACTCATTCACAAATTCCTTTCGCAATGCTTCACATCTACGCTCTTGATTACAGTCTTCTGGCACTTTCTTCCGGCCCCTTTCTAAATTCAACTTGATTCGTCCTCTCACTTCGCATCCGTATATTTTCTTTCAAACCGAAAGAGGTCGGGACGTGCATAGTGCCCCGAAACATCGAAGGTCATCTTCTCCCGGTCAATTTGAGTCAGATCCAAATCTGAAACAAGGAGTTCCTCGCGATCGAACACCGGATCGAGGACATACCGAGCGTCCGGGCCTATAATCGCGCTGCCTCCACGCTCGATCCATTGGCTTTCACCCGGCCGCAATGTGGCACCATCACGAAGCTCGCGAGGCAAATCCTCAGTCGGCATCATCAAGCCCACGGCCAAGACAAAGCATCGGCCTTCGAAGGCGTAGTGTCTGCTGGCCAGCTGATGTAATTCATGGACCGTCGGCCATACCGCCACGTGAATGTGCTCGCCGGAGTTGTGCATGGCCATGCGCGCGAGCGGCATCCAATGCTCCCAGCAAATCAATCCACCAACGCGTCCCGAAGAAGTGGGCACTGCTTCTAGCCCGCGGCCATCACCATTTCCCCACACGAGCCGTTCCGTGTAGGTCGGGATGAGCTTCCTATGGTGGTTTGCGAGCCGTCCATCCTCTGAAATAGTGAGCAGCGCATTGTAGAGTGTTCCGTTTCCCGGACCGGCATCCACGCGCTCATTCGCTCCGATCACAATCGCAATTTTGAGATCCCGGGCTGCTTCGCTGAGCGCATTCACTTCTTCACCGGGAACGACGAGGCTGTTACGTCTGAGCCTTGCGAAGACGTCTTTCGTGGAAGAGTTTTCCCACAGTGCCGCGCCGGGAGACACATCCAGCCACGCAGGGTAGCCCGCCAGCCAAGTTTCACCGAACGCAACGAGCCGTGCATCTCGCTTGGCCGCCCGCTGGATAAGATCCAAGGCCTTGGCGAGGCTCGCTCGTTTGTCCAGGTAAACGGGGGCGGATTGGGCAATGGCCACACGCACTGGTTTCGAATTGGCTCTTGATCGTCCGGTTTTTTCCACCACCGACAAATCGTACTCCTAGGAACGGCTCACTTCACCGGGCCAATCACGGAGAGCCTACGGCCCGGCCTGCAAATACCGTGAAAGGCTTGGAAGGCGAGGCATGCCGCGCCCCCGCGGATTCTCCTGCCGTGATGGCTCGACGGATGGCAGACAGTGTGGCGGTATCATCGAAGTGGACACTGGCTCCATCCGATCGGACTCCAAGCTGCATCCACAAGCTGTCCAGGTCCACTCCCACCGGCTTGTCTTTCATTCTTGTGTACAGGGGCTGAAGAACGTTCACCCCAACCGCGCGGTCTCCCGTTTTGAGAACATCCTCAAGATTCCAGTCCTTCCGGATGTCACCACCGGCGTCGAGAATGCCACGAAGAGCATTCTCCAAACCCTGCGCATTGTTAGTCTGGCGACGAATCTCAACGTCAGCTAGAAGGCAAAACAGCGCTCCTCCCCAGTAGGTTCTTCCCCAAGTGTGTGTGCGATCAAGTCCGCGGTCTCCAACCTGAGGGAGGCCTTGGGGCATGTCCCGGACAAGATCAAACCACATCCGCTCCGCTTTGAGATGTCCCGCATGAATCCTAGCGATTGGTTCGACGTAGGTGGCGATCCCCTCTTCGATCCAATGGTGCCTTTCGTCCACGGAAGGAAAAGCCAGGTGAACCATTTCGTGGGTCAGCATCCAGTCTGAGGCAAGTTCCGCAGGAACAGTCTCGTTGCCTACGCGTACGGTGATTCGTCCACCCCGATCGCCAAATGCCATACCGTTGCGGATGCCTCTTCCTTCGAAAGGAGTGATCCGAATCAAAACTTGGGGAACGGGAAAGCGGCCATAATAGGCAGTCACTGACTCAGCGGCCGACCTGACCCAGCGAAAGATGTCCTTCGCCGGCAGTCGCAGAGTGCTCCCCTCGATCCTGATATCAATCCGAGCGTTCCCGATCAGCAGACTCGAAGTCATCTCGTCCTTTGCAGATACAAACGAGAAACAAAGCAGAAAAAGCAGCGCACCCATGGCTGCTCGTGCGAAGAAGCCCGCCGTATGAGTTCGGAGCATTCAATAACCATGAGAACTGTCGGGGTGAAGAAGCGGGTGATCAGGCTGGAACTGAATTCGCTTGCTTCACCCGCGCGGTGCCAAAGAAAAGCGCTATCGCCGCGTCCAGCGAAATCTTGCCCGCGCCAAAAATCAGCACGATCAAAGAGACCACCAGAAACGCAAAAGGAGCAGCGGCGACAAACTTGTCCGGATCGGAAATGAAAGAGAACAGCGCATCGTGGTCCCCGAAGACGAAGGCCATGATCATGTTCACGGTGAGCACCAGGCCGGTGATTCTGGACAGCAAGCCCAAGGCCAGGAAAATACCGCCAAAAAACTCCACGCAGGCAATGAACACGGCCATCTGCGCGGGCATCGGCAAGCCCAGGGTGCCGAAATACTCCGCCACACCGGAAAGATGATGGAGCTTGCCCCAGCCACTCTGGGCAAGCTGCCATCCAAAATAGAGCCGCACCAGCAACAGGAAGGGCGACTGCAGATAAGAAACCAAACCGAAAGACTGGTCATGCCATTGCCGAACTTTCGTGATCACTTTACTCATGATTTCTAGCGATGCCCTTTTCTCGCGGACTTTCTCGCCGCGCGTGTTTTTCCTCTGGTCGACAAAACCATCCCAAAGTTGCCCAAGTCTGGAATGAGTGCTGAACAAATGCCGCGCGGTCAGCCGCAGGGACTGCACTCTTTCGGAACGCGAACTCGATAGCACGCTCGATCGTCTTTCCGCTTCGCAGTGCGCCAAGGAGCGCAAACTCCTCCGGCTCGATGCGACGAAAATAGACGGAGAAATCCAGGCGATGAACTGCCAGAAAGATTTGCGCGGGTTTAAGCTTCGCAACCGCCCGGACCTTGCTGCGTTTTTTCCGTTCCTGAATCGCGTTACTAGTAAAATCAGCTGTGTCTTCGCCGTGTTTCACGGCCAGGAGCAGGTCGTCGACTGGATAGCGCAACTCAAGCAGCTGCACATAAGGCTGAAGGGCGAGCCTGAGCTGCGGCGACTGCATCTCACGGAGATCCTCGGAGCGAAGGGGGGGCTTGGCCTGACCGTCGAACGCTTCGATGTCCGCCCATTCGAGCCGAACCATATCGAGGGCCAGCGCCTGCCGGTCGCGCATCCAGCTCGGATTTTGGCGCAACCAGGATTCCAGGCGTGCGCCCAAATTTCTCAGGGTGAAAGAGCGCGAGGGACATTCCGTAAGATAGGCCTTGCACATGGATTCGAACCATTGGCCGCCAAGAACAGCGCGCAAACCAGGAAAATCTTCGGCCAGTGCGCCGAGAACGCGCAACCAATATTGGCGATTGTAGATCTCCAGGCGCTCGAAGGAAGTCAGGCGGTCGTTTGGCTTGATATAACGGGCCGCGTAAGAGCTCATGCGCCCTCCGCCGGGCGCACTGCGTTGCATGCGTTCCGAGCGCGTCAGTGGCTGCATCACGGCGCGAGCGACGGCCCGCTGAAGCGTGGCGAGCTTCATACCGCCACCGCCAGGGACGTGTCGGCGAGGAAGCGGTTGGCCTTCATGGCTTCCCGGTGAACTTCCTGAAAGGAAGGGATACTATCGTCCCACTCCAGCAAAGTAGCCGTATGGCCGGCGCCCTGAATGGCGCGTTCATAGAGTTTCCAAACCGGGTCGATCACCGGATGGTCATGAGTGTCGAGGATGTATTTTTGGAATTTCGAGTGGCCGGCGATATGGATCTGGGCTATGCGCTCCGCGGGAACACTGTTCACGTACGTGAAGGGATCGAAATTATGATTTCGCGAGGAAACATAAATATTGTTGACATCCAAGAGAATCCCACAGTCAGCCTGCTCCACCACTTCGTTCAGAAACTCCCATTCGGTCATTTCCGAGACGTGAAATTCTGCGTAGCTGCTGACATTCTCGACTGCGATGGGCACTTCAAGAAAGTCGCGCACTTCGCGGACCTTCTGAGCCGTAAGGCGTGCCGCTTCGAAGGTGTAGGGCATGGGAAGAAGATCGTGCGTGTAACGCCCGTCTACACTTCCCCAACACAAATGGTCCGTAAGCCAAGGCGTTTTCGTGCGCTTCACCAGCTCCTTCAGTCGCCGCAGGTGCTCGCGGTTGGGCTTCTCCGCCGAGCCGAAATACATCGAGACGCCATGCTGTACTACTTTGTATTGCTCGAGGATCTGATCCAAAATGTGCAGTGGCCGTCCGCCGTCGATCATGAAATTTTCGGAGATGATTTCAAACCAGTCGACAACCGGCTTGCGGGAGAGGATGTGATCATAGTGCGGAGACCGCAGGCCGATCCCAATTCCATAATTCGTAAACCCATTAAATTTATTTTCAGGCATGCAAGCCTCCAAGCAACTAAGATGAGAGAGGGCCGCAACTACCGGCCCCCTCCCCGGAGAGAAGCCTCCAATCACGAATTGCCGATTAGGACGGCTTTTTCCCGCCGTCAGTCCGGCAGCCACCCTTGCCTTTGCAGGAGTTTTTGCCCTTGCATCCGTTGTCCCCGGACTTGCAGGCACCCTTGCCCTTGCAAGAGTTTTGGCCCTTACAGGCGTGTCTGTCCTTTTTGTCCTTGGCTTTCTCCGACATCTGATCCTTGCTCTGGTCCTGATCCTGCGCGCTGAAAGAAGTGTTCAGCGAAGGAAGCAGAGTTGAAGCCTTAACTGCAGCTCCGGTCCCGGCGAACAACCCCGCAAACGCCGCACCTGCGAGTATGGCCTTTGTCGTTTTCGTCATATTTCAAGCTCTCCCGTCGATTTGAGTTGAGATACGAAACACCGTCCCGGCACTCTTTCCGCATCGTGGATCGCGAATCTTGCTCGGTCTCACAAACCAGCTCTTGTTGCGACTTCGAAGTGGCCTCGAACGCCCTGACAAGGTGTTCCGTCCATTGAATGAGAGTCGCGAGTCGCATAAAGGTTTCCGAGATTTTCAACACGAATTCGCGGTGAGGTCTTAGAATTTTCTACTTCTGTGGCCGAAGGAAAGAGGGCCAGGAATAATTACCTAGCCCCCAAAGAGGGTAACAACAGATCTGGAGCTATTACTGGGGCTTCTTGGAACCATCGGTTGCGCAGCCGCCCTTGCCCTTGCAAGAGTTTTCGCCTTTGCATCCGTTGTCCCCGGCCTTACAGCCGCCCTTGCCCTTACAGGAGTTCTGGCCCTTGCAAGCGTGCTTTTCTTTGACCTGTTTGTCGTCCTTCTTGTCTTTCCCTTGATCCTGGCTCTGCTCCTGGGCGCTGAAGGATGTCTTCAGCGAAGGAAGCAGAGTCGAAGCCTTGACTGCGGCTCCGCTGCCGGCGATTAAACCGGCAAACGCGGCTCCCGCCAGCATGGCTTTTGTCGTTTTCGTCATTTTCAAATTCTCCCGTCGATTTAGAATGAGGCGCGGAACACCGTCAGGACACTCTGTCCACCTCGGAGATCGCGAATCTCGCCGCCGGTCTAACCGAACTAGCTTTTGTTGCGATTTCGATGCGGCCTCGAACGCTCTTACAAACTGTTCCGTCCACTGAATGAGACTCGCGGACTTCACAAAGGTTTCCGACATGTTCAACATGAATTGGATTCGAAACTCTTGAATGGCAGAGCTGCCTGAAGAGGAGAGCAAGCAGTACTTTGCCACTCCTAACGGCTGGGCGCGTAATAGCCTGTCTTCGCGTACGCAGTTAGGGGAGGAAGTCCCTTGGGTGTGCGCAGCTTGATCTTAATCTTCCGCCAGCGGGCATCGTGGGCCTTATTGCTGGGGCGGTACCCCAAAACATATTGATTGCGCAGCTCCCAGCCGATCTTTGCAGCGATGTCGGGTAGAGCGTTTAGATTCTCCACGCTGAAGGCGCGTCCACCAGTCAATTCAGTCATCTCGCTAAGCAGTGATGGCCCGTTGAGCTCCTCTGGCGTACGGCTGCGATACTCGAACGGGTCAAAGATGCCGATGGAGTAGAGCTGGGTATCCGCTTCTCGCACCAAGCGCTTGATGTCTTTCTCGTTGTACCTGCTATTATTGTCGCCCCCATCGGATATGATGAGCAGCGCCCGTTTGCCATTCTGTGCAGCTCGCATCTGACTAAGCCCTAGAAAGACGGCATCGAGTAAAGCGGTGCGCCCCTTGGGCGAGGCCGAGACCAAGCGGCCGTCCAAGTATTCAATGTTGCTGGTGAAAGGACTAAGGAGCTCGGCGTGTTCGCTGAAGCCGACAAGGAAGAATTCATCCTGTGGATTAGCGGTTTTGAAAAACTGAAACGCGGCTTGCTTGGCTTTACCTATCTTGTTGCCCATACTGCCGCTGAGATCTAAGATGACGCCGATGGAGATAGGAACGTCTTCAGCGGAAAAAGTTACGACCTCCTGCTCGATGTTGTCTTCGAAGATGCGGAAATTGTCAGGCTCCAGACCTGTAACCAAGCGATTGTACGGGTCGGTGACTGTGACGTTGACGAGCGCCAGTTCCACGTCGAGATGCACGGCTTGACCTTGTTTAATGACCCGACCGAGTGTCTCGTGTTTCAGGTCGTCGGGAATGAGGGACTGGGCGAAGGCGGGCGTGGGCAAGCCCAAGCTGCCGGACCCACAGAGCAGCACAAAGATGAGCGGAACCCCTAGAACGCGAGTCGTGAGTGTGCTTCTTTGAGCCATCACTTTCTGCCCTCATTCAGTATCAAGCGCTGTCGGCCGCCAAGGGGAGCAAAGCCGTGCGTAGCCGGGCACCTGGCTTGCGTCCTGCTAGGCGCTCATCTCGCGCCCTTTCTCGCTGAACTTCATGGAGCAGTTCACGCAGCCGCATGCGAGCTTTGTGCAACTGCGACTTCGAATCACCTACCGAGCGTCCAACTATCTCGGCAATCTCGTTGTGTTGGTACCCCTGGATATCGTGCAAGACAAATATTGCGCGGTAGCCCGCCGGCAATTGCCCGATGCAGCGCTCGAGACTCACTCTATCAACCGATCCCTCTAGTAATAAATCTGGCGCGCCAATATCGATGCTCGGCGAGTTGGCTTCATCGTCCAGATCGGCAGTCGCTTCGATCGAGACCGTCGGTGGTGACTTCTTGCGCAGACGCATCAGCACGAGATTAACGGCCAGCCTGTGTAGCCAGGTGGAGAAGGCTGATTCGCCGCGAAAGGTATGGATCTTGCGGAATAGCAGCACAAACACGTCCTGGACCAGATCCTCGGCTTCGGTGGGGTCTCTTAGCATGCGCAAGCAAAGCGCATACACGCGGCGGGAGTGCTGTCGATAAATAGTTTCAAACGCCCCTGAATCACCTTGTTGAGCCAACCGGATGGCTTCCGTGGAGGCCGAACTGCCTGGCTTGTGCGGTTTTAATTCTCCCGATGTGTGCTCGATTACATTCGCCCGCTTCTCTTTTCTCAATAAGCGCTGCGCCTTTGGTAGTGAACGGCCCTTCAGGCCGACACTCTTGAGTCCAAGTGCGGCGCCTATGCGCCGAAGACTGCTAGCTGAATTCATTCGGATTTCCCTTATTTGCGATCCCGAGAAGAGGCACCGAGAAGCGCCGCATCGCGGTCATGCACTGACCGTTTCAGACTCCGTTGAACCTCATCATCGCGTCGACAATGCGATTTCGAGTGCGGCCTCAAACTCACAGGGGAAACTAACGCCTGCAATAAATGAGAGTCGCGACTCTCGCAAAGGTTTCGGAATGCTCGACGTTGATGGAATTCTAAGCACGCGGAAGGCAGCACAACTGAATAACGCCAAGGAACGTAGGGCCGCGGTTAAAAGCTCGGAACTAGAAGGTTCAAACCACCGAGGGCCCGCTTGGGGCGGCGTCTGTAGTTATGCCTTTTATGATCTCGATGAGAACGTAAGTGAATTCAGTTGTGTGAATGGCGGGGGTGCCGAGACAGTTTTCACCATTTCGAAGAACTGGCAGCCACCAACAACCTTCTTCAACGGGCAGCATATAGAACATGCTTACACGTAGACCTGCCAGGAGAGCCATCATTTGAGATAGCCTTTCCTGCGTGTATAGGCTGAGTACGATGTCGAGCTTAGTGTGACTGAGAAGTGCGCTCACTTCTCGATGCGACTCAGCAAAGTGGCATTCGCATCCAAGCCTTTCTAACCGCCGAAAAGACGAAAACAAGCGGGGAGATTCGCCCACCACGAGAACGTTGATTTTCCGTGCTTCACCCACAGTGGACACGGACATAGTCCTCCTTCTGCCTCGCAACAATGCGGGGGCCGACCTCATTTGACCGATCAATTCAATAACAGAGATTTTGAACGGCTAATTTTCTTTCCGTGCTTCCGCGGCAGTCCAGATCGATGCGCCAAGGAGAACCAGATCCTTGATGAGGAATTGACCGGCATCTCCCAACAAGGGAACTCCGTGTGACAACTGCAACGCTCCCGGTGTCGAGAAGAGAAAACTCACCGTAAGCACGAAGGTGATGACAGCGCCAATGCTGCCGATGAAAGAGAGCTTTGCGGAGAACGGACGCAGTGCTATGAGTGCAGCGACAGCGATTTCGATCGCTCCGATAAGATTGGAAACGAACTGAAGGCTGAAAAAACGGTAGAGCCAGAACATCAGCGGGCTGCTTGCTACCAAGGGCTGGATACCCTGCGCCTCACCAGCAGTGAACTTAAGAACTCCAATTAGAAGAAGAGTGACTACCAAGCCGTAGCGGGAGAGGTGAATGCCCACTTTTTCCAGTAAGGTCTTGGTCTCGAAGCGGTGAGGTGCCTCCACAAACATTTTTTCTGTAATTGAGGATTGATTAGTTGTATCCACGATCTCGCTTTCTCGGAACCGCCCGCATCAAACAATTTGCTGAGAAACCTCCGCCCAGTCTCTTTGGAGTTGTGTGCGTATTTCAATGAAAGAAACCCTCGACAGCTTCCGAGAACCCAACGAATGGAGCCCCCACCGTGCCTCCTAGGAGACACGGTGGGAACTTTGAAAGGATCGAGATCGACTGGTCAGTCGAGGCGCTGAGCAATCGGGCAGTTGATGGAGAACCCGGAACTCCCAAATGGTTTTCCACCCGGTCCAGTGATCAGGCCGTCTTGCACGAAGGTAAGAATCTGGAATTCCTCGCGCACCTGACCACGGAAACCCTTGTCGATGGCATCCTGGGTCCACTCAAATAATTGAGCGTCCCAAGCCGGGCTGTAATCCAGCGCGATCGTTGGGATTCCCCCAAGCACGTTGTTGGGGCGGGCTCCATCCGCTAAATCCGCCGACAAACCCTGCCGCAGAGGATTGTTGCACCCTCCTGACTCCGGGCCGTTCGTGGAGATAAAGATTCTCTCGATAGGGCTGGAGAAGGTGTCGTCCGTACCGAGATGAAGCTGCTGCATCAACGGTGCAAACGTGTTGTGTTCGATGGCCGCGCCCAGCGGAATGCTCGTGTCCATTGAGATGTACCAAACAGGCCGGCCAAAGCTAAACCCATTGATCAGGTTGATAGTCACCGTCTGGGCGAACGGGTCGATGGCCACTACTTCGTCGTGAACCTTGCTATAGTCAACGTTTCCATTGGGGAAATTGATTTGATTGGCGTCCACACCGAAAGCCACGATGGGAGCGTTGTAAATCACGCCTGCGGCATTCGTGACTTGGACAAAGGGACTGTAGTCTGCATCGCCGACAGCACCAGGTTGTGCCGAAACCGGCGGAAATTCCGCTCCCGGTGGCCCTGGAACGATATTGCGAACAGGCGAGAAATCGACTGTGCCTTTATCGAACACGAGAGTTCCATCGGCCGCGAGGTTTGCCGTTCTCGCCGCGTGAGACGCGAAAGTAAGCTTCGCGGAGAAGTTCAAGCCCAGCTCTGCTGCGACGTTCGGATCGTCCACATCCGTCAAGATGTACCAGACGTTCTTCTTACCGCCCTTCATGTGCCCCAAATAAAGCGGCAAGGTAATGGTTCCGTGCGCCGCGTCAACGGTGCCGGACTTCAGTAGTTGAACGGGCCCGACCAAACTCGGATTGGTTTCCGAGGGCGATGGACCGAAATACGACAGCGGAACGGTAGCACCAACCGACGGTGGTGCCGGCAACAGGTTGCATCCAGGTCCCGAACCGATCGGCCCAGGTCCAGGGCCTTGGTCAGAGTTAAATGTCCCTAGACTCGATGATCCCGTCGGGAAGGAAACTCCGGAACCTGCGGTCGCGGGAGAGTTCGAGCTGGTTCCCGAAGAAGTGGGAGGAACGAACCCGCCTCCATTCGAAGCAACTGAAACAGGGGGCAGAAATACGCTGCCTCCGAAGACTGGAACTGCCGGAGAAGGGTTGGAAACTGCAGCTTGATTAGTTTCGAGATTGCTTGTTGTGTTGTTGTCCTGATTGCTGTCCCGGTTGCTCTCCTGAAACGCCTTGATGTTGCCAATGCCTACGGGGTTGGAAGGCGCAGTTACACTCCCAGTCACAACAGCAGGGGTAATCTCGGCAACAGCAACGGCAGGCGCTGATTCGGACCGGACGCCAGATTGCTGAGTTTGCTTCGTCTGCTTCAGAGCGGCCTTTTCTTTGGCTATGAGCTTGAGGGTATAGGCATGGAACTCCCCAGAGGGATTAAAGCTTGCAAATCTGCTACTCAGTTTGAGAAGACTTTCCACCCTCGCGTCTGAAGCGCCTTTCTCAAGGAGCTGGCGCACGTAGGCTTGGTCACGTTGCGCGCTCTGTTCTTGGATAGACCGCTCGCTCTTCTTTTCCTGGGCCTTGGACGGTGGCTGAACGAAAGCCAACAAACCGAAAGATGCAATGGCGAAAACCGCTTGTATCTGCCTCGCAAGCGGACTTCGCTGAACTGTTTTCAGCACGTAGATTCTCCTTTTTCGTTTTGCGAATTTACTGCAGCAATGGGATTCAGGGAGGTTTGGAAAGTTTCAGGCGGGGCTAACTTTTTTTAGCTAATGTTCTAAGTAGATCCCTTGGGATGCGCTTAGGTGTTTTGGGTCCGCTCATGCACTAGTAATCTCTCCCAGATGTGAGGCAAATAAATCACTCGCCACTTCGACGACACGGATTAGTTTTGCGGGTGTAGCGAGACGGAAGTCCGCTTCGGGCCCTTCCATGGAGTGCTAGCTCTTTTGTTTCGGCCGTGCCTTTCCGATGCAGTAGACGCAAGAGGTATAGCCCTCACGAATCGCTTCCTCCACCGGCAGGAACTTAGGCTTGCCCTGCAGATGCGAGCAGCCCGCAACGTGATATACCTTATCATCCGTATCCTGCGACACGGCTACAAGTCCCGTAACCGCAGGCGAATCGGGAGAACCCGGCCGATTCTGGTGTTCGAGCCGAGGCCAGATAGTTCGTTTCGCTGAGAATATGGCGAAGCCCAATGATGCTGCCGCAGCTGCGGCCAGGCCCCAAGCCAGAACCGCACGACGCGACGTGTGAATTCTCTCTTTCGGTCCCAGATTCAGTGTCTCGTCCAGTCTTTGGTGCAGCCGATCGTGGAAGCCCTTTGGCGGCGCCAAAACCCGTACATCGCGGTAGAGGCGAATAACGTTGCAGGTTCCTTCAAGAACTGCGGCGCAGTGCCGGCATTCTGCGAAATGCTCTTCGAGCGCCGTTCTCCGTTTGGGGTCTAGCTCATCATCGACGTAATCGGAGATGTCGCGCCAAACTTCTTCACAAGTTATTCCCATGGTTTCCTTACCTCTTTGAATGCTAATCCCACCTGGCCACCCTGCTGGAGCCCCGGGGACAGAATATCCCTCAACATCAAACGAGCGCGTCGGAGGCGTGTTTTTACGGCTCCACGCGTAATTCCCAAAATGTTGGCAGTTTCCGTGATGCTCAGCTCGTTGACATCGCGGAGAATAAAGGCCAACCGGTAGTGTTCTTCGAGTAAGGTCAAGGCTTTGGCGAGGGCCTCACGAATCTCTGAACGCTCCAAAGCCTCTGAAGGAATCTCGCGCCAATCGGCAAACTCCTTTGGGACATATGCTCCGTCCTCATCGGCTCCGTTTGTCAACGGAAACATAATTCCATGCCTCATTTTCCGTTTGCGCATTCTTGCTTCATTGATCGCAATCTGAATCAGCCAGGTGCCAAACGCCGACTCCCGTCGAAACTGCTGAAGCCGCGCGAGCGCTTTCAGCAGTACATCCTGCGTTACATCTTCGGCGTCCTCTTTGCTTCCCAGCATCGAGATAAGCGTCGCGTAGACCGTCCGTTGATAAGGCCGGATAAGCTCAAGGAATAAGTCCTTCTCGCCCTCCAGAATTCTGTTGATCAAGACCTCTTCATTCGATCTGATCCGGTCATTACGCGTGTCATTTTCCGCACCAACTGTCGTTGCGCACACGGGCGTGCGCCTTTGTGCCAACACACTCCCGCTGGGATCCCAATCAGCCATCAAAGTGGGGCCTTGTAGTCTTCCGCGCACAAGTCAGACGCACTCTCTCTTGCCCGGCAAAGCCTTTGCCGCGTTACGCTGCCCGTTTGCATTTTTCGTCAAAGTCCCATCTCGGCACAGATGTCCCTGTCGGTCTGCACGCGAGCAGAACTCCGTCACGCAGCAAACGAATAGCGGTTTGAGGCGCGCCCCTTGCTCCAGGTCCCGGCTGAAAAGGAGCCCGCAAATGAGATTCCCGACTGGCGAAAGAGTTTCCGGTGAGAAGTTCTATTCATCGGCGGTCAGAGAAAAGCGGCGGCTGAATTGGGAACGGCAATCCCCCCGCTGAGCGCTCCAATGCGGGTTTCAGAACCTGATCAATAATCCGCCGGTGAACGTCAGATTATTCTGAAGATTGCCGGTTACCTTTAGGTTGTAGTTGGGCAACCCCGAATAGAAGTCACGCAATTCAATCCGAAAGCCGATCGGTATTTTGAGGACGCGGATAACCGTGCGAGTATCAACCCCGCCACCAAACACGAAAGTTCCGGTATTTGTAACTGGCTTAAACGAAGGCGCGGCAGTAGGTGCCTTCTCCAGGAAGAGCGCATATCCGCCAACAAACGACAGCCACGGAGAAAACGCCCCAGCCGGATGGAATTTCACTCGAACGTGGGGAGTCAGAAAGATGAAGGCGTATTGACCGATCGCATTCTGGGACCGCTGACTAACCTTCACATCAAACGGAGATGCCAGAAAATCAGCGCCGCCGTCAATTGCGAATTTCCGCTTGAGGGCAAGAGTTCGATCGTACTCAGCTCCCAACGTTAAGCTGGGATCGAATGATATATCCCGATTGGGTAGCACTGCCCCACCAGGTCCTATGAGGCTCGCCCCAGGGGACAGACTTTGGCTTGGCGTTACAATCCCTCCAATCACAAGCCCAACTTCATTCTTCTCCTGTGCCAGGGCTGGGGCGGACACAAAAGCAACTGCCATGATGACCCCGAATAGCCACTTGATCTTGCTCTTCTGCGCTTTCTCTGGTGAAACGGCACCGTCCGACGCGGTAACGAAGAGCTTCAGTGCTTGCATAATAGGTTGTCCAATAAGGATCGAATTCACTTGAAATATCCCCCTCGCAAGAATCTCTCGATTGCCTGATGAATCGTAATCGCGCATGATCGGGCTCCAGGCAATTCGAAGCCCGTTCGTGCGATGAGGGAGTTCGGGCATGGAAAGGTGCGGGACCTCGCACTCTGAACTCCCTCTGGATATCCCCGAGAACGACGATCTAGTTGCTTCCGGAACTTCCAGAAGCAGACCCGTTATCGTGCGGTCTCGCCGCGGCTTCCAGGATCTCCGAGCGGGATACAGGGATGTTGTAAACGTCGTGTGCTGTCTGAATTCTGGTCAGGAAGTGCTGTTCCCCAACTCGCTCGAAACTCACCTGAGGCTTGTCAGCAGAAGTGTTTTCGATCTCGATAGGGTGGACAAACACACTCTTACCACTCTCGCGGTTGCTGAGGATGACTCCGTCGAATTTGTCATCCGAAAAACGGCTTACGGTGTATGTGCCTGAGGGGAGCGTCTTGCCACTGACCACAAACTCGAATGGCAGTGTTACAGCAATCTCGCCTCGAATCTGTGCTTGTGCAGCCACGCCCACACCAAGAAGGCAAATGAATGTGAACAGAATGCTCGCATACTTCTTTTTCATGATTTCTCCTTTTGAACGTTTGGGCTCTCGTTTGCTGATCCGTGCGGCGCGCAATCTTTCATTCCACAAGAGGGGCGTTTAGCACCCGTGTCAACAATCATCCTCAAAACGTATACAGACAGTGAGATAGCTTTGTTGTTGAAAAGTTTCCAGAATTCTGCGTAAAAGCCTGTCGGTGGCCACCAGGCCGCAGAGAGGTCGTGGTAATCCCATGCCGGAACCGAGATGGAGCGACTTCCGTGATTTCGAAATCGGTGTGAAACCTTTGGGTAGCTCGAGAATCTCACTGACTGGCGAATCTTCGGCCTTGAGGACTGCACGCGATCTAAAACCTCCCACTTGGAGGGACCTCCAGCGCATTGAAGTGCGCCTTATTACAAAACTCTCCGTGCTAGGAGCAGCAAATGGCAGACGTAAAGCTCGTAGTTATGTACCCGCGCCCCAAGGATGTTGATGCGTTCGAGAAAATCTATCAGACAGAACACGTGCCGCTGGCGGTCGCAAAACTAGGTGGCAAGAGCAAGATGGTCGCGACCAAGATACTGGGTTCGCCTCAAGGGACTCCCTCTTTTTACCGTATTGCAGAGGTTTACTTTCCTTCGATGCAAGCTCTGGAAGCGTGCGCCGCTTCGGAAGGCGGGAAAGAGGCCCTGGCACACGCGGTGAAGATTTCTTCCGGGGGAACACCAATCTTTTTGGTGGCCGAGGAGGAGACCTTTACGTTTTCGCAAAAGGCGAACGCTTAGGAGAGAAACATCATGCGTTTCAGGTTACTGATTCCGGTATTAGTCGCATTTTCAATTCTAACGATACTTTCACTTCGAAATACTCATGCTGCGGGCACGGCAGCGAGGCCAAACATGGATGACACTTCCCGCGCTCCCGTGCTAGTCGAATTGTTTACGTCCGAGGGCTGTTCCAGTTGCCCTCCTGCCGACGCCCTGTTAGAAAGGCTGGACCGCTCCCAGCCGGTAAACGGCGCGGACCTCATCGTCCTGAGTGAACATGTGGACTATTGGAACGATATCGGATGGAAAGATCCCTTCTCTTCGCACGAATACAGCGAAAGGCAAAGCGCTTACGCGGGTCACTTTGGCCTCGGGAGCATTTACACACCGCAGATGGTTGTTGACGGGCACATCGAACTCGTCGGCAGCGACGAACGACGAGCGATCCAGGCCGTCGAGAGCGCAACGAATGCGGCAAAAGCACAGTTGAGTCTTTCTGCGATTCGTTTTGACGGCGCCAATAAGGTTAGCTTGCATCTCGAGGCCGGTCCCCTGCCTTCCTCTGTCTCTGCGAAGTCAGCGAACCTTTTCTTGGCGATAGCTGATGATAGCGATGAATCACATGTCAGCCGCGGAGAGAACGCTGGTAGAACTTTGAAACACGTTGCGGTCTTACGGGAACTTGTTCCCGTCGGAACAGTGGGAAGAACTGACAGATTCTCTCGGGACATAACGGTCAATCTCGGTAACCGGAATCAAGGAAGCCTGAGGATCCTGGCAATCCTCCAGGAGCCGGCTGTGGGAAGAGTCCTCGGAGCAGGCTTGGCTCGGCTTTCGAATTAGCTTCGCTAACAACGGTAAAGAAACGAAATCGATACAGGAGCAAAGATGAGAGTTGGGGCCGCCATCCTATTCTTTCTCGGACTGCTTGCAGTTCCGAGTGGCCAGGAGAATCCAGACACTAATCATGCCATTATTCCTTCTGTTGGCCTGGAGATCGGCCAGCAAGCACCTGCATTTACGCTCCCCGACCAGTTCGGGCATGAACAGTCCAACGAGACGCTCAAGGGATCGAAGGGCACAGTGCTCCTTTTCTTCCGCTCTGCCGATTGGTGACCCTTTTGCAAAGCGCAGCTCGTGCAGCTGCAAAGCGCAAAACAAAGATTCGAGGCGCAGGGACTTAAGCTGGCGGCGATTAGCTACGATAGTCCGGCCATACTGAAAGACTTCGCCGAGCGGCACAAAATCGAGTTTCCGCTCTTGGCCGATCCTAATTCGGAAATCATTCGTAGGTTCAACGTGCTCAACCCCGAAGCGAAGGGAATGACCAAAGGAATGGCCTACCCCGGATTCTTCTACGTCGACTCAAGCGGTGTTGTTCGCGAAAAGTATTTCACAGCGAAGTACACGGATCGATTGACGGCAAATAATGTTATTGCAAAACTCTTCCCGGAGTTGAGCGCGGAAGTGAGCCAGAACGTCGAAGCGCCCCATCTCCGGCTCACACTCGCACAATCAGATCGCAGCGTCATACCCGGTGGCAGGGTCAGCCTGATTGCCGAAATCGAGCTTCCTCCGGATGTACACGTCTATTCTCCCGGTGTGCGAGGTTATAAGGCGATTCAGCTCACCTTGCAGGAGATTCCAGGAATCGAGCTCCAGCCTGTCATGTACCCGAGCTCCAAAACGCTCTACTTGGAAGCCATCCGGGAACATGTCCCGGTCTTCGAGGGAAAGTTTCGCATCACTCAGGATCTCACGGTAATTCCGTCCCGAACTTCGGACGCAGTCCGCTCTTTGTTTTCCCGCAATAGGACCATTCCCATTACCGGGGAGCTAAAGTATCAGGCCTGTGACAACACGATTTGCTACCCTCCAACGTCGGTGCCGGTGCGATGGGAGTTACAGGTTCTTCCTCTTGACCTCAAACGATCTCCCGAGGCCATTCAGCACAAGTAGCCGATCGAACGATGGAACTGAGCCCATTCTTGAGTGTTAAAAGGAGAAAGCTATGAGTGGTGTCGTTTATGTCTCGAAGTCGCGTATCGAACGAAAGCAGGGACCTCTCCGCATCGCCCACCTGCCCGGCGAGTCACAGCCGGTGACTTTTAGCGTCCACGGAGCCATTGCTGAGCACTACAAAGTTGACCCGGCAAAGTTGAAAGAGTCGCACTCCTCGACCATTGACTACGTGATTTCCGCAACCGCGGGTTGAATGATGGGTACCTTCGGAGGTGCGCTGGAAGCGCGCCAAATCGATGCCAGCAATGGAAAGTTGACCGCGGATGTGACCGGAGAGGTCGAAGCGGAGGAGGGTGTATTGGTCATCCGCCGGATTCACGTCGCGATGCACCTTGTAGCGCCCCAAAATGCCAAGGAGACGGTGGAGCGGGTGCACGGCATTTACGCGATGCACTGCCCGCTCTATCGCACATTACACAAGGCGATCGAACTCACGTCTTCCGTCGAGCTCGTGACGCCCGTGTCCTAGCAGCTCGAATTTCAATGGGGAGCAGTGATACGTAAATCGTTTCGAGGTGAGACGGCTTGAAACATGCCATTCTGGGAGCGGGTGCAGTCGGTGGATTGATCGGAGCGGCTCTCGCTCACGAGGGTCACCACGTCACGGTGCTTGTGCGTCCCGACTCCCTCGCCCGTCATCCCAGCCAGCTCTGGCCTTGAGAGACTGCCAGGTGAGATCGAGGCGCCGATCCGGCTCGATACAAAGCTAAGTACCGATGCGGATGTGCGATGGACGGCACCATGGACTCGACGTGCCCACAACTCGCGAACTGGTTGCAAGAATCGAAGAACGCTTGAACAAAGAATTGCCCCAAGATACGAGCCCCGTTCGTATATCAAAGAAAACAAGGTAAATGCGCGCAATGTCCAGCCGGACAGCGCCGGACTGAGTAGTTCTTGGCCGTACTGGTCTCAGTTTCAGAAACCTTTCGGCGAGCTGCGAATCACACTTCCAGGTGCAATTTTTGGCAAGTTATTGAGGCCCCGTTAGGGTCACTTGCACTGCTGGGCGCTAATTGAGCTGGAGAGGGTGCCCCGGCCCGGGATTAGGATAAGAGAAGGGGCTGCGCAATCGCAACCTAGGCCTTGTTGAGCCTCGGCCCCCTAACGTACCGACCGCTCGGGTAGCAAATCGGTTTCTGCGTTCATTTATGAACACGGACATTCCCGCAACCTCGCAGTTGCGCACCAACGAGGCTGAGCTCATAAAGAGCGTCTGCGACGGAAAGCGCGAGGCTTTCTACGAGTTGCTGCAGCCCTATGAGCGCATGGTTTATGCAACCGCCATGTCAATAGTGAAGAATCCTGCCGACGCGGAGGAGGTCGCACAGGAAGCAGTCCTGAAGGCCTTTGCGAATCTCGCTAATTTCCGTGCCGAATCAAAGTTCAGCACTTGGATGCTGCAAATTACCTACAACGAAGCAAAGATGAAATTGAGGAAGGCTCGTTCGCACCTGTACGAGTCCCTTGACGACCAACAGCAAACTGATGAAGGAGACTATTACCCAAGGGACTTTGCGGATTGGCGGCCCATCCCTTGCGAAGTACTGGAAGAAAGCGAGACGCGGCAAGCGATACAAAACGCTATCGCTTCGCTCAGCCCTTGTTATCGCGAAGTCTTGATTCTAAGGGATCTCCAGAATTTGAGCATCAAAGAGACGATGACTATTCTTGGCCTTTCGAAAGCAACCGTGAAAACCCGACTTCATCGGGCGCGCTTGCTATTGAGAGACAGCCTGGCGCCTGGAATTGACGGCTCCTGGATAAAGGGACAAGATTATCGGAAGGTCAGGTCATGGTGAAAAAAGAAGAAGTGTTCAATGGCCACAATTGAAATTAGCTGTTTCGAAGTATGGCGGGAAATCTCCAACTACCTTGATGCGGAGATCTCTGCTGAGATGCGCGAGAGGATGGAAGCACACTTCAAAGCTTGCGCGCACTGCAATGCTGTCTTGGATGGCACCAGAAATGTTGTGGGTCTGGTTGGCGACGGAAGGCTGTTTCAGATGCCGGAAGGTTTCAACAAGCGTCTGTATAAAAAGATTCAGGGTGTTCCCTAGCTTTGTGCTCCGAGCCCTAGAGTGTGCTCCGCCTCGAATGAGTCCGCCACATCTTGGTTATCCATGTACATCCGTAACTTCCACTTTCCTTCTTTGTTTCTCCACCATATGTCCACATAGCGATCCCTGCGATGGGTTGGTTGACCGCCGTCCTTAGGAGTAAGCGTTAACTCATGCCACCCGTAGTCATAGGCGACGTCTCCCTGAAGACGAATCTCGATGACAATCACTACCAGCTTTGCAGTAAAACGCTCGAATAGGTTTTCTAGCCGAGTTTTCAATGCATCCAATCCTCCCCTGCGAAACCCACACGGTTGGCCATCGGAAAAATTGACCATTTCGGGATCCGCAATCGCCAGTAACCGCGACACATCCGAGAAGTTGAAGCAATCCCGAAATTCTACTTTGGCCGCATTGATTGCATACAGGTCGTCCATTGCCATGTCTCCATTGATGTTATTGACCCTGAGGCGATCATCTGCGCTCTCTGTTCTGCAACGCTCGCCCTTCTTTCAAGAGGAATAATTGTAACTTCGTAGCTTACTCCGAATCCCATAAGCGCGGGGATTTCCTGGGCGTCAGGTCACGCGACTGCCCAAATGATTCGAACCCGCTCGCCTGGGAAGGGCTATGACAGACGTTTCCATCGTCGGGGCAGTGCTGGCAGGGCTAGTGTCATTCCTCTCGCCCTGTGTGTTGCCGCTCGTCCCCGGCTACGTCTCGATGCTTTCCGGGATCGGCTTGGAGCAATTGCGCCAAGGGCAACATCCTCGTGCAGGTTTATCCGCCTCCGCTCTGGCATTCGTCGCCGGCTTCTCCTCTGTGTTTATCTCTTTTGGCGCCTCGGCAAGTGCCGTCGGGCAATTTCTTCGCGAGAATCGCGCTCTACTCGCGCCCGTGGCTGGCGCATTGATTCTGCTGTTTGGCTTGCACCTCCTTGGGTGGCTGGCGAAATTGACTTTCCGCGTCGGCATCATTCTGGGCATCTTGTTCGTTATCCTTGGCTTTCTTTCGTCGCTGCAGGGCGGTCCGATCTTTGGCGGGATCCGAATGATTCACTTTTTCTCCATTGCGCTGATCGGTTTCTTCGGGCCGGCGATGGGACAATGGCTGAATCGGGACATTCATCTGCGTAACAAGGACACGCAGCCTGGCATCGGGAGCGGTTTTCTCCTTGGTTTTGCTTTCGCGTTTGGCTGGACCCCGTGTATCGGCCCGATCCTTGCAACGGTGCTTGCGCTAGCCGCGGCGAGCGCCACGGTCGCACGTGGTGTCCTGTTACTCGCGGCGTATTCGGCGGGACTCGCAGTGCCATTCCTGCTCGCCGCTCTTGGCATTGGACAGTTCCTGCGCTTCTATCAGCGATTCCGGCGTTATCTCCATGCCGTCGAAGTTCTAAGTGGAGCATTGCTTGTGTTTGTGGGCAGCCTGGTTTTCTTGAACAGACTGACCTGGCTCTCGGGAAAGCTGGGATTCTTGAATCGTTTTTCCCTTTAGGGCGGAAGAAATTGACTTGAGGAGCGGTTTGGGATGAAACGAATTGGACTAACTTTTGTGGTGCTTATAGCGATTATGTTCCTGGTCTATTTTGCTGACCGAGGCACGCGGGTCTCCGATGCCCGGGCAGAAAATAGAAATCAGATCACTCCACCGTCTGGTGGACGCGATTTTACGCTAAAGGACCTAGAGGGTCACGACGAGTCGCTCGGCCAATTCAAGGGCAAAATCGTTCTCGTGAATTTCTGGGCCACGTGGTGCGGACCTTGTAGGATTGAAATTCCGTGGCTGATGGCCTTGCAGGAGAAATATGGACCACAAGGATTTACCGTTCTGGGCGTGGCGATGGACGAAGAGGGCAAGAGCGCTGTTGCTCCTTTCATTCAAAAGGAGCGTTTCAAGCTCGGAACCGATTCCCAGCCTGTGAATTATCCGATCCTGATCGGCAATGATGACGTCGCCGAAAAGTTTGGAGGTTTGGTTGGCCTCCCAACAACGATCCTGATCTCTCAAGATGGCCGGCAGGTCAAGCGTATTGATGGATTGCTCAGTTACGATGAGGTGGACAAAACCATCCAATCGCTTCTTGAAACCGGCGCTCGATGAATCTAAAGTTTCGCCGGCATGCTGTTGGTATCTTAAGTGGAGCACTGGCCAGCACGGTGTTGCTAGCGACGCTCCACTATGGGGTTTGGAGTTCCATTCTGGGCGTCGCAATTGGGGCAGCCTATTCCGCAGCTTTCCGGCCTGCGCGCCAAGCCTATGCGGACAGCCTCATGGCGGGCGGCTCCCTCGGTGTTCCCCTGTGGGGTCTGATCAATGTGATCGCCGTCCCTTTGCTTTCCGGTCAGATGCCGGAGTGGAGCGCAGAACAGATGCGCCAACATTTCCCTGCTTTGGTCGGCTGGGTGGTGTATGGCGCTTCTCTGGGAATCATCAATCAGGCCTTACAGGACGGCGCCGAACATGTCTTCGGTGCAGAGCCGGCCCCCAAAGTGTCGGCAGTTTCAGTGAGCAAACGTATTGTTATCTTGGGCGGCGGATTTGCTGGTATGCGCACCGCGGAATGTCTCGAAGAAAAATTGCGCGGGGACTTTTCCATCACCCTAACCCTGGTCAATGACACGAATGCGCTCCTATTTACTCCCATGCTTGCGGAAGTAGCCGGAAGCAGCCTGGAAGCCAGTCACATCAGCACACCTTTACGGAGCACCCTCCGCCGTACAGAGTTCATTCGAGGCACTGTGACGGACGTGGATCTGGAAAAGCGTCTAGTTATTCTCCGTAGCGATGTGGGTGCGGACGGAGCGCCCGCGCCGCGAGAGGTTCCCTACGATCAGTTGGTCTTTGCTCTTGGCTCAATTTCGAACTACCTCGGCATGACGAATATTCAAAAGTTCGCATTCAATTTCAAAAGCCTGCTCGATGCCATCCGCATCCGGAATCACGTCATCGAAATGTTCGAACGCGCCGACCTTGTGTCCGATCCGGCTCTTCGGTCTTCGCTTCTTACCTTTGTCGTTGCCGGCGGTGGTTTTGCGGGGGTGGAGCTTGCCGGCGCTCTGAACGATTTCGCGCACGGCATCTTGGCAGATTATCCCAGGATTCATCCACGTGAGTTGAATATTGTTCTTGTTCATTCCCGGGATCGCGTCTTGCCGGAACTGAGCGAGTCTTTAGCCCGATATGCGCAAGAGAAGATGCAATTGCGTGGAGTACGCTTCCGCTTGAACACACGCATCATGGACGCGCGTCCTGGCATGGTCCTTCTCAGTGAGGGCAAGATCCACACCGAGACTCTAGTTTGGACCGCGGGTACGGCACCCAGTCCTTTGCTGAAATCACTGCGTCTCGAAAAAGATAAGCGTGGTGCGCTTCTCGTTGATGGCACGCTTGCCGTGCCGGGGCGTGCCGGATTGTGGGCAATCGGTGATTGCGCCGCGGTAAACGACGCGACGTCGGGAGACCCGTGCCCACCGACCGCTCAGTTTGCCCTGCGCGAGGCGGAGGTTCTCGCGGGCAACATCCTTGCTCAACTGGAGGGGCGTCCTGCGCGCGGATTCCATTTCAATTCACTGGGTGCACTCTGCGTGGTGGGCCACCAGACAGCCTGTGCTGAACTGCGCATTCCATTTGTTCCCGGCAAATTCTTGCGTTTTTCAGGTCTGTTCGCGTGGCTCCTTTGGCGGGGAATCTACCTTGCGAAATTGCCCGGTTTAGAGCGCAAGATTCGGGTACTCATCGACTGGACAATCGAGCTCTTTTTCCCGCGTGACATCGTTCAGACCATTGAACTGAAGTAAGGATCGGGTTTATGCCAGAAACGCAATCGGCGATCGGTGGGCAGTTCGAATCACCCCTTTCCCGTTGGCTTCGAATAGAGCCGCTTCTCGGTTTGGCCTTCGGCGTCTCAGGAGGTCTGCTCGAGAGCGCTGTCCTGAAGACCTCACTCTTCTCGGGCGGATTGCTCGGCTTAACGTTTGGGCTTGCATTTGGATTGTTTTTCGCCCGGCGCGCCACGAGTCCAGGTGCGGGACTGATTTGGGGTTTGGGTTCCTCCTTCCTTCTGTGGATACTCACCGCCGGAGGCTTTTTTCAGTTCGTAGCAACCACGGGCCGGTTCGCAATGAGGCTCGAGGATGCCCAAGGACACTTCGCCGAACTCGTTGCCTTTGTGCTCTGCCTTGGAATGCCCGTTGGCCTCGGATTAGGTATCCGCGGAGGATTCCGCACGTCCACGCCGGACAAGAAATTCGCGTGGGGACGTGCCATCGTAGCTGGCGGATTAGCAGGCACACTCGGCGGCCTTATCTTTGGTAGATGGGTATCTTCGGGGGATTACTTTCCTCTCTTGGCGGGATTTGGGGAACTCAGTTCCCGCCGCATGACCGTTTCTTTGCATTTTGCCGTCGCTCTTTTAATCGGCGTAGCTTTCGGCCTCCTCTTCCAACGAGACGTCCGCGGCTATGGATCCTGCATGGGATGGGGGCTGGGGTTCGGTATCTTCTGGTGGTTTTTTGGTCCCTTGACACTCTTGCGACTTGCTTCAGGAATGCCGCTAGATTGGTCGGCGGAGCAAGGGAGCGCCATCTTCGGCTCCTTGGTCGGACACATCCTCTATGGATTGATTCTCGGCGTCGCGTACGCCACCATTGACAAGATTTGGGTCCGCTTGTTCATCCAGTCCGACCCACTCAACCGGGAAATCGAAGGTCCCGGGTTGCACATCCTGCGCTCGTTGGGATGGGGAGCGAGCGCGGGACTCCTCGGCGGCTTGGCCGCCATGCCGGTCATGATTGCCACCGGCGTCTTACCGAAGGTCGCAGGAGTGGACAGCACTCTTCTAGGGCTTCGCGGTGTATTCATTCATTTATCAGTGAGCGCAGCGATCGGCATGACCTATGGCCTGTTGTTTCGGGATGAGGCGTCAGCTCCCGGAGACGCCATCGCATGGGGGTGTTTGTTCGGCTTGATCTGGTGGTATTTGGGACCGATGACGCTTCTGCCTCTGTTACTGACGGGAGTTTGCGATTGGAGCACGGACGCCGCTGCCGCTCTCCTTCCATCCCTCCTGGGACACTTGATTTATGGAGCGGTAACCGCTTTGATCTTCTTCCTGTTTGACCGCCGCTTTACGCGTTCTCTGCTTCTGGATCCCCGAACCTCCGCGCGGGGGCTGCGCCGTCTCCGCCCTGTGGGGACACCTGCGCCTGCACTCTGGGTCTTTGCGCTCAGTCTGGGAGTTCTTCTCCCTATTCTACTTGGCTAGCCGTCGTGCTCCAGTTCTACAAATAGGACCTATCTTAGAAACATTCGGCTCTTGCGAAAGTTTTTTTCTCCGTATCTGATGCAAAACTCAACTAAATCCCTTTGCCAGCCATCAGATGGCAACATTTCAGTTTTTTGTAGTTCGCTGATTTTGGCCTGTTCTCCGCCAATTTTAGTGACAGTTTGGTGACAGTTGAGCTTTTTGGCCCTCGCGCACATGAGTGTCACAAGCTCAACCACAAGCGCTTCAATCAAATAGTCTTAGTTTTCCTTCTGTGATTCGCCCTACACTTTGTGCGAAGCCGTCATCGGAATGATTCGACGGTCCATATCGATGCTCCTCGGCGCACGGTCTTGCCACTCGATTAGATCTGCCCTCTGCCGCCGTCAACGAACAGTTCGATACCCGTGACAAAGCTCGAGTCATCCGAAGCCAGAAACAACGCCACCTTAGCAACTTCCTCGGGTTGCCCCATGCGTCCCATTGGGATGGTGGACACAATCCGCGCAATCACGTCTGCGGATTGCCGATTCGCCAGCGGCGTATTGATCGGACCCGGACTAACAACGTTTGAGCGGATGCGGCGGTCCTTCAGATCTGTAGTCCAGGTTCGAACGAAGGAGCGGATTGCGGCCTTACTCGCGGCGTAGACGCCGAAGGCGGCAGTACCCTTAACACTGGCGACAGAGCCGTTGAGAATGATAGAGCCACCATTATTCATCAGCGGTAAAGCCTTTTGCACCGTGAACAGCGTTCCCCTCAC
>Ga0137412_10000510_pt1 | contig 27535 bp, 24 predicted proteins | sample CZODoug2_1_16fun_FD_122160 | JGI IMG/M metagenome (GOLD analysis project Ga0137412, IMG submission 122160) | Vadose zone soil fungal communities from Angelo Coast Range Reserve, California, USA - CZODoug2_1_16fungal (Hybrid Assembly) | ecosystem: Environmental > Terrestrial > Soil > Vadose zone...
TACGCGGCCGGGTCGCGGCAAGCTGCGGCGGGCGCCGCGGCGAGCAGCCACGGCTTCAGCGAATTTTCCATCGCCTCACCGGTGAACGATCAGACCTTTTTCGGCGACGATGTCATCGCCGTGCATTTGAATCTCGCGCCCGGCCTCAAGCCCGGTCAGAGCATCGCCTGGTACTTGAACGGCAAGCAGCTGGGGTTCCCGCCGGACGCCACCTCGTTCCCTCTGCCGCATTTGGATCGCGGCGCGTACACGCTTGCCGCGACCATCACCGATCAAGAAACCAGCGAGTCACAGAGCAGCAACAGCGTCACTTTCTACGTGCGACAGCCCTCCGCGCTGGCACCGCAGCACAAGTAACTCGCGGCATATCACCCTGCGGATGCTCAAGTGTCCGCTGAGCTCCAAATGGAGAACCTGCGCATCGACGGCACCGAATTGCTCGATGCGATGGTCACCAGCGTTTTTCTGCTGGACCAAGACCTGCACGTCACGTACCTGAACGCCGCGGCGCAAACCTTGCTCGGGCTGGGACAGAATCAAGCATTGGGGCGGTCCATCGCGGAATTGACGCGCGGCGCCGAGAGCCTGCTGCCGATGTTCGACCGCGCACGCACCGGCGGCGAAGGCGTCGTACAGCGCGAGCTGGCGTGGCCGGCGCCGGGAGGGGTGGACCGGATACTCGACTGCGCCGTGACGCAGATCCTCCTCGGACAGCACTCCCTGCGCCTGCTTCTTGAGATCGAAGATATCACTCAGCACCGGCGCCTCACGCGAGAGAGCGCGTTGCTGGCACAGTTGGGCGGGAGCCGCTTGATGGTCCGCCAGCTCGCGCACGAAATCAAAAACCCTCTCGGCGGCTTGCGCGGCGCCGCGCAGCTGCTCGAGCGAGAACTGTTGGATCCCAGTTTACGCGAGTACACGCGCGTGATCATCAGCGAGGCGGATCGACTCACCAATCTGCTCGACTCCATGCTGGGTCCGGGGCGCCCGCCGTTGAAACAGCTGGTCAATTTGCATGAGCTGCTGGAGCGGGTATACCACCTGCTGCGCAGTGAAGCGCCTCAAGACGTCACCATCGATCGCGACTATGACCCCAGTCTTCCGCCTCTCACGGTGGACCCCAATCACATCATTCAAGCGATGCTCAATCTGGGCCGCAACGCCATCCAGGCGCTCGCAGGAGCTGCGGTTGCATCGCCGCGGCTCGTCTTGCGGACTCGCGCGGCAAGCAATGTCAGCGTCGGCGCGCACCGCCACCGGCTGGTTGCCTCGATCCAGTTCGAAGACAACGGTCCCGGCGTGCTCAACGAGATTCGCGAAACCATCTTTTATCCGCTCGTGTCGGGACGCGCCGACGGCACCGGCCTAGGGTTGGGAATAGCGCAGGATCTGGTCAGCCGCCATGGCGGCTTGATCGAATTCGACAGTGCTCCGGGGAGAACCATATTCGTCATTTCCTTGCCGATGGATTCCGCTTGAACGTCAAGCCCCTGCAAGTCTGGCTGGTCGATGACGACGCCTCCATCCGCTGGGTGCTCGAAAAAGCGCTGAAAGGCAGCGGCATGCAAGCCAAGTGCTTCGATCAGGCCGACAACGTTTTAACGGCGTTGCGCGGCGATGCGCCGGATGTGCTGATGACGGATATACGCATGCCCGGCCGCAGCGGTTTGGATCTGCTCAAGGAAATTCAAGTATCGCGGCCGGGATTGCCGGTGATCGTCATGACGGCTCACTCGGATTTGGATGCGGCGGTCGCGGCGTACCAGGGCGGTGCGTTCGAGTATCTGCCGAAACCCTTCGATATCGACAAGGCCGTGGACCTCGTGCGCCGCGCCGCACAGCAGGCGACGCTGTCGACCGATGCCGAGGCCACGAGGCGCAGCATCCCGGAACTCCTGGGCCAGGCGGCAGCGATGCAGCAGGTGTTTCGCGCGATCGGCCGGCTGTCCCGCTCCAGCATGACGGTGCTGATCACCGGCGAGTCGGGCACCGGCAAGGAACTCGTGGCGCGCGCGCTGCATCGGCATAGTCCGCGCCAACCCAAGGCCTTTGTCGCGCTCAACACGGCCGCCTTCACCGCGGATCTGTTGGAATCCGAGCTGTTTGGCCACGAGAAGGGCGCCTTCACCGGCGCCGATGCGTTGCGCAGGGGCCGTTTCGAGCAGGCGGACGGGGGCACGCTGTTTCTCGATGAAATCGGCGACATGTCGCCGGCGCTGCAGACACGGCTGCTGCGCGTCCTGGCGGAAGGCGAGTTCTATCGCGTCGGCGGGCAGACGCCGGTGAAGGTCGACGTACGCGTCATCGCCGCGACACACCAAGACCTCGAGACGCGCGTGAAGTCCGGACACTTTCGCGAGGACCTCCTGCACCGGCTCAATGTGATTCGAATCGAGATTCCGCCGCTGCGCGAGCGACGCGAGGATATCCCGGAGTTATTGAAGCACTATTTGGCGGTTGCCGGGCATGAGCTCGGCGTCGAGCCCAAGCTTCTGACGACGCCCGCGGAGACCACGCTCGTGACTTTCGATTGGCCCGGCAATGTGCGCCAGCTGGTGAATGCCTGCCGCCGGCTCACGGTCACCGCGCCGGGACGCGAAGTCCGCGCTGAGGACATCCCTCCCGATCTCGGCGGCGTGGTGGCCGGCCAGACCGCGAATCACGATTGGATGGCGAAGCTTTCGCACTGGGCCGAGCAAGAATTGGATTCCGGCACCAAGCGCCTGCTGGATACGGCGGTGCCGGAAGTGGAACGGATTCTCATCCGCGTGGCGCTGCGCAAGGCCGATGGCCTGAAGCAAGACGCGGCCAAACTGTTGGGCTGGGGCCGCAACACGCTGACGCGCAAGATGAAGGAACTCGGCATGGAAGACGCCGGCTAGGACGAGATTCGCCGCGCCGCGGCTTATAATTCGCGCATGGGCGAATTTCTGTCGAAAAAACTTGGCGCCGTGCAGGCGTTGCTGCTCGGCATCCCTGTTGCGGAGTGGCTGATTGCCGGCGTCATCGGCGCCGTCGTCTGGGCGAGCCTCTGGATCCTGCGGGACCTCATCGCCTCGCGATACAAAAAATATTCCAGGGCCAAGAATCCCAGGCTGATCCGGCTCATCGTCTATCTGATCAGCAACACCACGCAGATTCTGTTCTTTGCCGTTGCCCTCGATGTTGCGCGAGAAAGCCTGACACTGCCCGACAAGATTCAGCATGTCGCGTCCAACACGGTGATGATCCTGATATTGGTTCAAGTCGGCCTTTGGGCCGGCCGAACGGTTCGTTTCTATTTGGAAATGAAGGAATTGGAGCGCGGCGCCGACCGCGTTTTCGCCGGCTCCCTCGATATCGTCAGTTTTGTCTCGCGCATGCTGATCTGGTCATTGCTGATCCTCGTGATGCTCAGCAATATGGGCGTCAATATCACCGCCTTGCTTGCGGGGTTAGGCGTAGGCGGCGTCGCCGTGGCGCTCGCGCTGCAAAATGTCTTGGGCGACTTGTTCGCGTCGTTGTCGATCGCCCTCGACAAGCCCTTTGTGATCGGCGACAACCTGGTCATTGATACCTACATCGGGAAGGTCGAGCACATCGGCATCAAGACCACCCGCTTACGCAGCGAGGGCGGCGAACAAATCATCTTGTCGAATGCCGACATCTTGAAGAGCCGCGTGCGCAATTTCGGGCGCCTGTCGGAGCTGCGCATATTGGCAACGATTCGTCTGACCTACGACACCCCGGCCGACAAGCTCAAGGAAATGCCCAAACTCCTGGAGAACATCGTTCGCGAACACGCGCAGGCGCGCTTCGAGCGCTGTCACTTGAAAACGCTGGGCGAGAGCTGTTTTCAATTCGAGCTGTCGTACTTCGTGCAGCAGCCCGCCGTCAACTCCATGCTGGACCTGCAGCAAGCCGTGAATTTTCGGATCATCGATGAACTGCGGCGCTTAGGCGTGGAGTTTGCCTATCCGACGCAGCTCGTCGTCTTCGACAGGCATCGACCCGCGCTCGAGAAATAGGCGCGATGTTTCACGTCGTGCTGTTCGAGCCCGAAATTCCACCGAATACCGGCAACACCATTCGCTTGTGCGCGAACACCGGCGCGACGCTTCACTTGGTGAAGCCCTTGGGGTTTCGGCTCGACGATAAAAGCCTGCAGCGCTCCGGACTCGACTACCACGACCTGGCCGACGTGAAGGTGCATGCGAATTTGGAAGTGTGTTTGAGTCACCTTGGCGGCTCCCGGCTGTTCGCGGTGGAGACCGGCGGCAAGTGTTGTTACAGCGATGTGCGCTACCAAGCGGGCGACGCGTTTCTGTTCGGACCGGAAACGCGCGGCCTGCCGGCCTCAGCGTTGCGGCAGGCGGCGCCGGATCATTGCTTGTTCATTCCGATGCGCGCGCACAGCCGCAGCATCAATCTGTCCAACGCCGTGGCGTTGGTGGTGTTCGAGGCCTGGCGCCAGATCGGATTTGCTTGAGCGGGCGTCGAGCTAGAGCGAAGCTGAACGCGCTTGAGCGGTTTTGATCGCGGCTTTCTGCGCTTGAATCCAGCTGTTGGTGCGCGAGTCCAGCAGATCGAGCGGCAGCACGCCGCCGTTCAGCATCTCATCGTGAAAACCGCGGATGTCGAACTTCGAACCCAATTGCTGCTGCGCGCGGCTGCGCAGCTCGCGAAACTTGAGCTGGCCGAGCTTGTACGACAGTGCCTGAGCGGGCCAGGCAATGTAGCGATCCGTTTCCGATTGGATGGTGGGTTCATCGACCGGCTGATATTTGCGGAAGAATTCGACCACCTGATCGCGGCTCCAGCCTTGCGCGTGAAGACCCGTGTCCACCACCAGCCGCACCGCGCGGAATAGCTCGCTGCTGAGCCTGCCGTAGTCGCTGACCGGATCTTGGTAGAAGCCGACTTCCTTGCCGAGCTGCTCGGAATACAACGCCCATCCCTCCGTGTAGCCGGAGTTGCCGGAATGCTGGCGAAACTTCGGCAAACCCGTCATCTGCTGTGCCACCGACAATTGCATGTGATGCCCAGGAATGCCCTCATGGTAAGCGGTGGCTTCATCATCGACGAGCCAGCGATGCTCGAAGTTGGAGGTGGCGACGCTCACGCGTCCCGGGCGTTTGCCATCGGGAGTACCGGTTTGGTAATGCGTGGCCGCCGCTGCCTGGAAAGGCGGAATCGCCTCGACGGTGACCGGCGAGCCGGGAATGTAGCCGAACAAAGCGGTTAGCTTCGGCTGCATTTGCGCGATGTATTTGCGGAAATCATCAAGAATCTGCTCCGACGAAGTCGGAATGTACTTGGAATTGGTTTTCAATGAATCGCGGAACGATGCCACATCCGCGAAGCCCTGTGACCTGGCGATAACCAGCATCTCGCCTTGGATGCGTTCGATCTCGTGCAATCCGATCGCATGGATCTTTTCGGGGCTCAAGGTGCTGATCGTGGTGCGGCTGCGAATGTCGTTCAAATAGCGTTCCTTGCCGCCCGGCAGCGAAGTGACGCTCAAGGTAGAGCGCCCTTGAGGTGCGTACTCCGTCGCAACGAAGGCCGCAAAGCCTTTGTACGCGGGAATGACCTCATTGTTGACGGCGGCGGTAATCAACTGGGTCAAACGCTGTTGATCTTCCGAGGAGATGCCGGCGGGAAACTTCTTGGTCGGCAGCAAAAACGGGTTCGCCGCGATGACTCCCTCGCACTGCGCCGGCACTTTCTCAATGAGAAATCGCACCGGCATCAGGTTGTCCTTCATTCCCGCACGCAGCACATCCTCGGTTTGCAAAAACACTCGCGGGATCTGGTGCAGACGCGCGATGTAATCCTCGTAGTGCTTGACCGAATCCAGCGGCACTGAGAGCGGCATGTCCGCCAGACGCGTCTGCGGACCCTCCATATGATTCACCGGCATCTCGTATTCCTTGAACTTGAAGTTCGCGATTCGCTGCTTCAGCGCCCGCTGCATGACCTCATGGGACAGATGGTCCTGTTCCGGAAAGCCCGCCGTCGAGATGGCGTCTAAATGGGCGAGAAAGTCTTCGTCAAGGGCGTGCTGAAGCTGGTACCCGGCCGGCGAGTAGTCATCGAGCTGATCGTTGTATCGGTAGTCGCCGATCGCCGTGGCACGCTCCGGATGCCTCTTGAGATCCGATTGGAATTGCTCCTCAAAAAGGGCGTTCTGGGCGGCAATCCTCGAAGCAACCGGCTCCGCTGCCTTGGCGGCGGCACTGAAGGAACATATGGCCAAAAGGCCTAAAAGTGTGGTTTTGCGCATATCTTGAAAGGTTAGCATGGCGGTGGTTACTTCGCGGAAGCAGGGAAAACCGGCAATTTATCGATGTCGCGCGCATCGTGCTGGACGATCACGGTGGCATGCAGATTCGTGGCCAGCTGTTTGAAGCGATCCAGCGATGCCAGCGTATCGGCGCGATTCGTGTTGAATGTCGGCACGCCGTTGCTATCGTAATTTTCACGGAAGTGCGCCAAATCGCCGGTGATCAGCACATTGCCTTTGTCTTTGAGCTTCACCAACAGGCTGTGATGACCGGGCGTATGCCCCGGCGTGTTCAGCATGATGACGCTGCCGTCGCCGAACACATCCTTGTCGCCGGACACCGGCTCGACTTTGCCTCCGCCGCCGATCCAATGCGCGAAATTCGCCGGATTGATTGCCGGATTGGGCTTGGCGTCATTTTTGGCGTCAGTCAGCGCATCCCAATCACCCTTGCCGATCAGCAATGTCGCCTGCGGAAACGACGCGACTTGGCCGACGTGATCTCCGTGGTAATGGCTGACGCCGACAAAATTGATTTGCTCAGGTTTCAAGTGCAGTTGCGCCAGCTGTTCCACCAGGCTGCTTTTCGGTGCGGTGGGCGCAGGCGTGGCGCCCGTGGCCGCCGGATTGCCGGTGTCCCAAACGAGATAATCATTGCCGTGCTTCACGAGATAGCAGCTGAAGGTAAGCTGAACACTCAATCCATTGAATGCGGCAACGTCCGAGAAACGGCTGACATCGGCGAGCGTGGTGGTCTTGCCGCAATCCAAACGCGTCAAAGAAAGCTCGCCTGCCGCTTCTGCCGGCGGCGTTTGTGCCGGTGCCGCTTTTGCAGGAGCGGCCTTTGCCGGCGCCGCCTGTGCCGAAGCCGCTGTGGCGGCCATGCCTAAGCTCACCAGCAATCCTGCGCCAACCCTCAATGTCGTCAGTTTCATATTCGCTCCCGATTGATCGAAAAATAGCTGAATAAAAGTCCCCAAGGGACATCGGCAAAACTGAAAATTGGTTCGTGGCTCATTCGGTCTCCGAGCGCACTTCTCGCCCCATCAGTGCCTGCACCGCAGATCCCACGGGTTTGTTCTCGTACATGATCCCGTATATTTCCCGGCAAATCGGCATGTCGACGCCCAATCGCTCCGCCACATGGTGCACGGCGCGCGCCGCGGCGACGCCCTCGACCACCTGGTGAATGGCGCTTTGCGCCAGCGCCTTCGATTCGCCGCGGCCCAGCGCCATCCCGAATCGACGGTTGCGCGATTGATCATCGGTGCATGTCAGGACCAGGTCTCCCAGACCCGCGAGTCCCATGAATGTTTCGCGCTGCGCGCCGAGCTTGACACCCAGGCGCATCATTTCGGCGAGACCGCGCGTAATCAGCGCCACGCGGGTATTGGCCCCGTATCCCATGCCGTCGGCAATGCCGGAGCCGATGGCAATGACATTCTTCACCGCACCGCCGACCTCCACACCCATGATGTCGGTTTGGGTGTACGCGCGGAAATTGGGTCCCGACAGGCTCTGTGCGAGCTCCTTGGCAAAGTGCTCATCGGGAGACGCAACGGTCATCGCGGTCGGCAAACCAGCGCCGACTTCCTTGGCAAACGTTGGGCCGGACAATACGGCTCCGGGTGTCGTCGCCCCGAAAACCTCCCGCACAACCTGGTGGGGCAACAACCCGCTCTCGACTTCGAATCCCTTGGTCGCCCAGGCAATCCGCGTGTGAGGCGCCAAGTACGGCTTGATCCCTTCAAGGGTTGCGCGAAATGCGTGCGAAGGCACGGCGATCAATGCGTCGCGGGCGCCCTCGAGCGCCTGAGCCAGATCAGCCGCTACCTGCAATGATTCCGGGAATGAGGCATCCGGCAGGTAGCGCACATTGCGGCGCGCGCTGCGCATCGCATCGAGCTGCGCGGCGTCGCGGCTCCACAATTGGGTCAGGTGTCCTTCTCTTGCCAACAGAATGGCGAGTGCCGTGCCCCAGGAGCCGGCGCCGATGACCGTCATCGGTTCCGCACGCCGGTTCAAGCTCTAGTTCACCAGATTCGGCTGCTGCGAAGACTGCTGCGCCTGAGTGAACAACGCTTCGAAATTGACCAGCGGCAGCAGGAAGTTCGGAAATCCGCCCTTGACGATCAAGTCGGAAATCACCTCTCGTGCATAGGGAAACAGCACGCTGGGGCAGAAGCTGCCGATCAGGCGTTTCAAGTCCTCGCCGCTGGCGCCGGTAATGGAAAACACGCCCGCCTGCTTGACCTCGACCAGGTACAGGGTCGCCTCGCCCTGCTTCGCTTCGACGGTAACGGTCAGCAATACTTCGCGGGCGTCGGGCGAGAGCTCTTCCGCCGACGTATTCATATTCAGCTGAAACTTCGGCTCCCACGCCTGGTTGGTGGGCAAGCGCGGACCATTCGGCGACTCGTAGGAGCAATCCTTCAAGTAAACGGTCTGCAAACTCAATTGTGGGCCCAAATTGGCCTCAGCTTCCGCCGTCCTAACCTCGTTCATGCTGCCCCCTGAATTAACCGATCCAGCTCTCCACTGCGATCCAGTGCGAAAAGGTCGTCACACCCACCGACATGCTTGTCACCGATAAAGATCTGCGGAACCGTATTGCGGTTGCTGCGCGCAGTCATTTCCTCGCGAAATTTCGCGTCGTCGTCAACATTGATTTCGGCGAAAATCAGCTGTTTCTGAGTCAGCAGGCTCTTGGCCCGCTGGCAGTACGGACACCAGTCCGACACGTATAGAGTGACGACCGGCTGCGTCATTTCGAACTACTCTTACCCCCGGCCGTTTTCGTCAGCGGCAAGTTGTCCTTCACCCAGGCATTGAGCCCGCCCTGAAGATTGAACACTTTCGTGAACCCGAGTTTGATGAGCGCCCGCGCGGCGCCGGCGCCGTTGCTGCCGGTGTCACAATAGGTGATGACGTTCTTGTCCCGCCACTTCTTCAGCGAGTCGGCTTGCGATTCGAGCGTCGCAACCGGCACGTTGCGCGCGTCAACGATATGCCCCGCATCGAATGAGTCCTTGCTGCGAAGATCGATGACCAGGGCGCCTTGATTCATGAGCCTGACAGCCTGCGAGGCGCTCAATGCCGCAAATGCTTGGACTCGCTCGCGCAGCTCATAAACAACCACGACAATGGCGGCCAGCACCGCTGCGGCTGCAAGATATGGGTGATGGCTGATGAACTCTAACAGTCGCTGCATGCGCTCGCACAATGGGGTTTTTGGGCGCGCAAGTATAGCAGCGGGCACAAGGCTTGTATGCTTGCACCTCAAGATGAATACCCCGCCATGAATCGACGCCATCAATGGCTCTGCACGAGTGCACTGCTGGCCTTCACGCTGTGCGCGAGCGGCCAGGGCGCCGTCACCGAGCCTGCGGATTCGGCGCACGCGGACGCCGCGAAGGCCAAACTTGCGGCCGTACGCGCGCGAATTGCCGAACTCACCAATCGAATGGGCTCGCAGCTGGCGCAGCGCGACTCGTTGAGCGCGCGCCTGCGCGAGACGGAGCTGGTCATTGCCGCGAAGCGTCAGCGTGTGGAAGAGCTGCACGCATCGGAAGCGGTCGCGGAGCGGCATCGCTCGGAGTTGCGCGCCGAACAAACGCGCAACCAAAACGCCCTGCAATCGGAACGAACGTCGCTCGCGAGCCAGGCGCTGGCCGCCTACATGATCGGCCGCCAGGAGGAACTGAAGCTGCTCTTGAACCAAAGCAATCCCGCGAGCCTCGGACGGACGCTTGCCTACTATGGCTACTTCGCCGAACAGCGCGGCCGCAAGATCAGGTCCATTCAGGACGACGAAACACGATTGCAGCAATTGGTCGCGGAAATTGAGCAGCAAACGCGAGAATTGCAGACGCTGGAAGATGACGCCACGAACGAGATTGCCGGACTGCAGCACGCACGCGCGGAACGCGCGGTCGCCGTTGCGGCGCTGACGAGAAAACTGGCGAACAGCAACCAAGAACTTGGGAATTTAAAGCGCGAAGAGCAGGCGGTCGAAACGCTGGTCGCGGATCTGGCCCGCATGCTGCAGGACTTTCCGGTCGATCCCTCGCAGAGCTTCGATCACATGCGCGGCAAACTGCCGTGGCCGGTACTGGGTCGCTTGAGCACCCGGTATCAGGCGCCGCGGGACAACTCAGCGGGCGGCGTACGTTGGAATGGCGTGATGATCGACACGACGCGCGGGGCGAAGGTGCGGGCCGCCTTCTTCGGCCGCGTGGTCTATGCGGATTGGCTTCAGGGCTTGGGATTATTGATGATCATCGGTCACAGCGGCGGGTACATGACCCTGTATGGTCATGCCGAGGTGCTCTATAAATCCGTGGGAGACCGGGTCGCGCCTGGAGACGTGATTGCCGCCTTGAGCGACACCGAGGGCGCCAATCCGCAGCTTTATTTCGAAATACGTGAAGGGCGTAAGACCGTCGATCCCAAGGTCTGGCTGAAGACGAGCCCCTAGCGAAGCTTATTGGGCCAATTTGACAGTCCGTCGCGGCTGGCGGCGAATCGCCTCCGCACGTATGCTTCCGGTACTGATGATCAAGAAAACCGGAAACGTTTTACTGCTGGCCGCCGGCATCGCCATCGGCCTGTCGCTTGGGCTGGCGCACGGCGTCCTGGCGGACAGGCCGGCCGCTCTCGGCACCGATCTGCCCTGGCAAGACGCCCGCATGCTGGCCGCGGTGTTGGAGCGCGTGAAGCATGATTATGTGAATCCCGTGGACGACCATCAGCTGCTGCAGGCGGCGATTCGCGGGATGGTGTCATCGCTCGATCCCTATTCGGCATACCTCGACGGCGACGAATACGACGAGGTCAAGATCAGCAGTTCGGGCCGCTATTCGGGCGTCGGCATCGAGTTGTCGATCGAGGATGAACAGGTCGTGGTCATTGCGCCATTCGAAGGCTCGCCCGCGGCGCTGGCGGGAATTCGCTCCGGCGACATTATCGTGACGATCGACGGCATCCCCGTGAATACCAGCACGCTGGCGGATACCATTGGCCGCATGCGCGGCGCCGAAGGGACCTCGGTCAAGATGGGCATCATGCGCGAGGGCAACCCGGAGCCGATGCTGTTCACGCTGAAACGTTCGCGCGTCGAATTGCATAGCGTCAGGGCGGAGATGCTGGAGTCCGGTTACGCGTACGTGCGAATTTCTCAGTTCAGCGAAACCACCGGCGATGACTTGAACGCGGCACTGAAGAACCTGCGCAAACACAATGGCACGCCGCTCAAAGGCCTGGTGCTCGATATGCGCGACAACCCGGGCGGAGTGCTCGAAGCGGCGGTATCGGTTGCCGACACCTTCCTCGACAGCGGCGTCATCGTGACCGCCAAGGGGCGAACGCCCGACTCGAAATTCGAAATGAGTGCGACGCCGGGGGATGCTTTGAATGGCGCTCCCATCATCGTGCTGGTCAATGGCGGTTCGGCGTCGGCGGCGGAGATTGTCGCGGGCGCATTGAAGGATCAGCATCGCGCGAAACTCATGGGGCGCACGACATTCGGCAAGGGCTCGGTGCAGACCATCATTCCGCTGTCCGACGATCGCGCCGTCAAACTAACCACCTCGCTCTATTACACGCCGTCCGGTGTGTCCATCAATCACCGCGGCATTGCACCCGACATCGAGTTGGAACGCGATCCGAAACAGCCGGCGATTCCTCCGCCCGCGGATGTACCGCTGCTTCAGCGCGACCCTGACATCAGGCGTGCGCTGGATGAATTGAAAGTATCGCCCACGGCACGCCCGGGCGCGGTAAAGACCACAGCCCAGCTTGAATGATGCGCAGCACGCGTTCCATCGAGATACTGTGTTTGGCGCTCGCTGCCTTGGTCCTCATTTGGTCCGGCGCACTGACTGCTCAGATATGGCCGGTGATCGGGCTGCTCGCAGCATTCGCGCTTGCCATCGTTGGATTTCGCGGCCGCCGCTTCCTGCCCGGCCGCAGCCGCACCAAGCTGCTGATCGAATCCTGGTCGATGATGATATTCATCACCTGCGTGCTGTGGTTTACGGGCAAGGGCGGCAGCCCGCTGTTCAATCTGTACCTGCTGCCCATTATCCTGAGCGCGCTGACCTTGGGCCGCGTGGTAACGCTGTTGCAAGTGGCGGCCATCGCGATTTGCCACCTGCTGTTGGCGATGACGACGCCCGGTCTGGATGCGGTCTCGCTGTTCTATGCCAGCCAACTGGTCGGACAGGTTGCGCCGATTCTGCTGGTGGCCTATTTGACCACGACCTTATCGGCCGACATCACCGAGGCTCGCGAGCGCATCGAGAATCTCGCGCAGAATGATTCTTTGACGGGCCTTTACAACGTACGCATGTTCAACGAACTGTGGCAGCGCGAGCACGATGCCTGCGAGCTCAACCGCGGCGTCTATGCGCTGCTGATGATCGATATGGACAAACTCAAGGAGATCAACGATGTCTTCGGCCATGAGGCCGGGAACAGCGCCATCACACTGGTGGCGCAGTGCTTGCAAAGAAGCATTCGCGCTACGGACCATGCCGCCCGATTCGGCGGCGACGAGTTTGCGGTCCTGTTGCCGGGCGCATCGCCCGAAGTCGCCGAGGCCGTGATCAAGCGCGTACGGCACAACGTCTATAAAACGACTCTGGATCTGCGCTCACGCATGATTCGCTGCAGCGTCAGCATCGGTGTCGTGAATTACCCGAAGGACGCAAAGGACATGCGCGATCTGCGCAGCCTGGCCGATGACAGGATGTACCGCGACAAAGAGCTGCGGCGTAACCCCAACGCGGAAGCAAATGCTTGAATGTCCGGGAGCAAACGTTTGAATGTTCTGGACTTTTATATAAATAATGGCAAAGTTAGGGCTGCATCACGCCGGGTCGTGATTAACATATGGTCAGCTAGTCTTTGTTTCCTCAGGTTGAGAGAGGGTTAATGCGGTCAATCAATCGAACGTCGCCATCGGCAGCAGGGCGGCTTCCCATCCGTGCATTAGCCGGCCTTTTCCTGGGTTTTCTGGCATTTCAGGCGACCGCCAAGAACACCGGCGAGCCGAAACTGAAGTCCGGTTCCGTGCTCATCGTCGACCAAAGCGACTCCTCCGTTCTGTATTCCCGTAATTCGGACGTCGCCGCGCCCATCGCTTCCATCACCAAGCTGATGACCGCTTTGGTGGTTTTGGACGCGAAGCAACCGCTGGATGAACCCATCCAAATCACCGCAGCCGACCGCGATTTCCCGAAATCCTCGTTTTCCCGCCTCACTGTGGGCACCACCTTGACGCGCGGCGACCTGATGCATCTGGCGCTCATGTCTTCCGAGAATCGTGCTGCGCACGCCTTGGGGAACAACTACCCCGGCGGCATGCCTGCCATGGTGGCTGCGATGAACGCGAAGGCCAAGGCGTTGGGCATGATCAATGCGCACTTCGTCGACCCCACCGGACTCTCGAGCCAGAACGTGGCAAGCCCCGATGACTTATCCAAGCTGGTGATTGCCGCATCGAAAAATAGCACCATCCGCGAGTATTCGACCGATAGGAATTATGCGGTGCGCGTGCACAAGCGCTTGGTGGAGTTTCGCAATACCGACAATTTGGTGGCGAATCCGACGTGGAACATCATCGTGCAGAAGACCGGTTATATTGCTGAGGCCGGCAAGTGCTTGGTGATGGCGGCTGTCATCGAAGGACGTTCCGTGGTCATCGTGCTGCTGGATTCCTTCGGCAAGTACACCCGGGTCGCCGATGCCAAGCGGGTCAAGACTTGGATGGAAAGCGCCTCCAACCGTCACTTTCAAGCTGAGATCCGCTAACCTCGAGCCGCGGCGCTGGCGCGGGCAGCCGCAAGCATCGAGCTTGCGGGATCCAGGTTCACGGCAACCCCCGCATCGGCTCAACCCCAAATACCGCCATCGCCCGTTCAATGGGTGACAACAGCCAGTATCATCCAAACTACGCCATACCGGCGGCCGGAGATGGGTATGCGATTACCACTGATTTCTATGGCATGTTCGGCGTGGCTTTTAGCCACTGCAGCGTGGTCTGCCGACCGAACCCTGTCGGTCACGATCTACAACAATGATCTGGCCTTGGTCCAGGACCGGCGGGACATCGAGGTCAAGGACGGCCGCCAGCGCATTGAATTCCAGGACGTGTCGGCGCAAATTCGCCCGGAAACCGTATCATTGTCGGCCCCCGACATCAGCATCGTGGAGCAGAACTTCGACTTCGATCTGCTGACTCCCGCCAAGCTCATGGAGAAGGCGGTCGGCCAGGAAGTCACCATCGTCCGCGTGAATCCGGCAACCGGTGCCGAGACGCGCGAGCAGGCGCAAGTCCTTGCCACCAATGGTGGCGTGGTCTTGAAAATCGGCCAGCGCATCGAGGTGCTGCGCGATGACGGGCTGCCGGTGCGCGTTATTTTCAACAAGGTCCCGGACAATCTTCGAGCGCGGCCGACCCTCTCGGTCAGCGTCATCGGCACGCATGCGGGTACCCGGCATGCGACTTTGAGCTATCTCACGCCCGGACTCGGCTGGAAGGCTGACTACGTGGCGCTCTACAACGAGGGCGACGGCAAAATCGACGTGCAAGGCTGGGTGACGCTGACCAACTCCAGCGGCACCACCTATGACAATGCGCAAACGCTGCTGGTTGCGGGTTCGCCGGGTCAGGTGGATGGCGGCGCGGCCAACAATTACCGCCCGCCCCCACGCCGATCGACTCTGCAGGTGCCGGGAACGCAGAGCGGCAACCGCGAACGATTGGGCGATTACTACCTGTATCCGCTCGCCGAACGCACCACCATCGCGAATTTGCAGACCAAGCAGGTCAGCTTCCTCGATGTGCATGGCGTGCCTGCGGAGCACGGCTATGAATTCCGCAACCGCTGGCTGGGGACGGCCGAAATGCCGGTCAGCGCCCAGAGCATCTACAGTTTTTCCACCAGCGCTCACGCCGGCCTCGGCGATCAGCTGCCGGCCGGCATCTTGCGTTTCTACATGAAGGACAAACGCGGCGACCCGCAGTTCATCGGCGAAAGCCGCATCGATCACACACCGATGGGTTCGACGCTGTCGTTGGCAACCGGCGATGCCTTCGACGTCAAGGTGCACGCCGTCGTGGAAAAAAGAACGCGCATTTCGACGTTCGATTGGCAGACAGACATGCGATACGACGTCACGAATGCCCTGCCTCGAGCCGTCGTCGTGAAAGTACGCCAGGACGGACTGTGGGGCGACTCGAGCGTGAAGACTGAGAGTCAGAAGAGCACGCGGCTCAGTGCCGAGGCGGCGGAATGGAACGTGAATGTTCCCGCCAACGGCAAGGCCACCGTCACGGCTACATTCGAAACGCGGTACTAAGATCATGCGCGCGGCGGCGCTCATCGCGGGATTTGGCTTTGCGGCCGCGACCGGCATTGCTGCCGCCGCTACCCAGGAGGTCTTGGCGGAGCCGCCCTCGAATCTGATCGTCACGGTGTACCGCGCGCCGTATCGCGATTCGGGATCAATCGACCTCGATGAGCTGAACGGCTTCGCTTTGGTGACGGAAACGCGAATTGTTCGGCTTCCCACGGGTGTCAGCCGCGTGCGATTCGAGGGTGTGGCCGATGGTATTGAACCGAGCAGCGCCCTCATCACAGGACTGCCGGGCAAGGTGGTCGAAAAGAATCGGGATGCGCGGCTCTTGAGTCCCTCGGCCCTCGTTGCCTCCGCCGTGGGCAAACGCGTCGAGCTGCTGCGGACCGACCGCAAGACGGGCACATCGCAGCGGGTACCAGGCACGATACTTTCAGATGCCGGGGGCGGTGTCGTGTTCAAGACCGCGGCGGGGATTGAGGCCCTGCGCTGCTCCGGAATGCCGGAGACCTTTGGCTTCGAACCGGCGGCGAATCTGTCGGCGCGGCCGACCTTGTCGGTAGAAGTACGAACTCCGAGCGCCGTGACTCGGCAGGTCACGCTGTCCTATCTTGCCCGCGGTTTCGATTGGGCCGCCGACTACACCGCGACCCTGTCCCAAGATGGCAAGCACGTGGACCTCGGCGCCTGGGTGACCCTGGCCAATTCAAATGGCGTCGGATTTCCTGGAGCGCATGTGCAAGTGGTAGCCGGCAAGCTCAACCGCGAAAACGATGAGGTCGAGCCCATCGATGTCGGTGGACCCATCCTTGCGCAGTGCTGGCCCCTCGGCTCGACCAGCGATCAGCCGATGTTTCTTCGTGAAGAGAGTAGGAGCCGCATGTTCATGAAGAGCGTGGCCGCGCCGGCGCCGGCCGCGATGGGCGTGCTCCAGGAAATCGTGGTTACCGGCGCAAACAAAGTGCAGCAAGAGCAGTTAGGCGACTTGAAACTCTATCGCGTACCTGAGCGCACGACGCTTGCCAGCCGCCAATCAAAGCAGGTGCGGCTGATGGATCAGTCGGGCATTCCGGTCACGACGATCTATGGCCTGGACCTTGACGACGACGCGGATTCCACGGGCCCGGCGCATCGCTGGGTTCGGACGAAAAACACCGTCGCGAATCACTTGGGGCTGCCTTTGCCATCAGGCTCTGTCGCCGTATTCGGCCCGTACAACGGCGAGCAATTGTTGCAGCACGAATCGGAACTGCGCGATGTCGCCGTCGATGAAGAGGTCGAGATCGACCTAGGCGAGAGCCCGGACGTCCAGGTTTCGGGGGAGGTGGAGGAAACCCACATCGACTCCGCGCACGCGAAAGTGTTGCCCTTGGTGCCGGGAGTGTCCCTGCGTTCCGTCAAAGTCGACAATGTTCAGCGCGTCGAGGTCAGCAATGCCCGCGCCGCGGGAATCGACTTTGAGTTGAGACTGCGAATTCCGGAAGGCGCGCGCGTCGTGCGCACCGATCATCCGCTGGGGACCAAGAACGGCAGACCTATCTTCCGCTTCAAGGTACCCGCCAATCAAACGGTCGCGGTGCGCTTTCAAACCCAGGGCATCGGCGATGGAATTCTGCGTACTCCATAGCGGTTGGCGGCCTCTCAACTAGCTTACAATTGCCGCATGCCGGAACACCTTACCCAAAAAGCCGGGCCGCAATGGTGAGAAGCCGCCAATCGCGGATCAAGAACTACTTCGCGGAAAACAGGCTGTTCACCATTCGCAGCATCGTCGCGGGCGTCATCGCCGCGGTGCTGCTCTTTACCGTTGCCGGGCGCCTGTTCTACCTGCAGGTGCTCAAGCACGACTACTACGCGAATCTGTCGCAGGGCAACAGCATTCGCACCGAGCCCATCCCGCCCAGCCGCGGCTTGATTCTGGACCGTCACGGCGTGGTGTTGGCCGATAATCTGCCGGCCTTCAATGTCGAACTCGTTCGTGAACAAATCGGCGACAACAAGGCACTGGACGTCACGCTGGCTCAGTTGGTCAGCATTGGGTTACTGCGCAGCGAAGAGGTCGGCAACATCCGGCGCACGATTCTGCTGCACAAAGTGTACGAGAGCGTGCCGGTCAAGCTGCTCCTGAACGAGGAAGAGATGGCGCGGTTCGCGGTGCATCGCTATCAATTTTCCGGTGTGGACATCCGTGCGCGGCTGGCGCGCCACTACCCGTTGCGGGAGATGGGTGTTCACGCCATCGGCTATGTGAGCGCGATCAACGAACAGGACTTGAAACAAATTGACAGCGCGGAATACGCCGGCACCAGCTTGATCGGCAAACTCGGCGTCGAAGGTGCATACGAACAGAAGCTGCACGGCAAACCGGGTTTTCGAGAATTGGAAGTCAATGCCGCCGGCCGCCCGGTGGACAAGCAGGGGGGCTACGCCTCCAAGCTCAATACTCGCCCACCCGTCGCGGGAGAGGACTTGATCTTGGGCATGGATGTGCGTGTGCAAAGAGTTGCCGAGGAAGCGCTGGTGGGCAAGCGTGGATCGGTGGTCGCGCTCGATCCGAAGACCGGCGACATCATCGCGCTCGCCAGCACGCCGGGCTTCGATCCCAACGATTTTGTCCGCGGCCTGTCGGTCGCGCAGTACGGCGCGCTATCAAATAGCATCGATGTGCCGCTGCTCAATCGCGCCTTGCGCGGCGCCTATCCGCCCGGATCGACCGTGAAGCCCCTGTATGCGTTGGCCGCCCAGAAGTATGGGGTTATTACACCGCTGCAGACTCAATATTGCCCGGGTTACTTCACGCTGCCCGGCAGCAGCAACAAGTATCGGGATGATGAAGTTCATCACGACGTGGACATGCGTACCGCGATTTCCAGATCCTGCGACGTTTACTTCTACCGGCTCGCGGAAAAGTTGGGCATCGATCATATGCATGAGTTCATGAGCGCCTTTGGCTACGGGGAGTTGACCGGCATCGATATTCCGGGCGAAAAACCCGGCCTGTATGCTTCACCCGAATGGAAGCGGCGGGTGTTCAAGCGCAAGGCCGATCAGGTATGGTTTCCCGGCGAAACCATCAGCATGGGAATCGGCCAGGGCCCGATTACCGTCACGCCGCTGCAACAGGCGCACTTTGCCGCGGAAATCGCCGAGCGGGGTCAGGTCATCGCCATCCCGCGTCTGGTCGCGGCCACGCGCGCGCCCGGATCGGTGACGATCGTCCCGCGCAGTCCGAGCTTCACCAAACCGGTCAGCATCGCCACCGATGAGCAGTGGAGTGTGATCTTGGATGGCATGGAGTCGGCGGTGACCACCGGCACGGCGCATGTGGCCGGTGCGGGCGCCAAGTACAAATGGGCGGGCAAGACGGGCACGGCTCAAGTGGTGACCGTCAAACAAACCGAAAGCACCAAGCACAAGGACGTGGATGAGCGCAAGCGCGAACATGCGTGGTTCATCGCCTTCGCGCCCGCCGATGATCCGAAGATCGCGATATCCGTGCTCGTGGAAAACGCGGGATTCGGAGCGACTGCCGCGGCGCCCATTGCGCGCAAAGTGATCGACTCGTATTTATTGGCCGATGATGCCGCCGCCCAGCCGAAAAAGATTGCCGAGGGCGGGATCAAAGCGGGCGAAAGGTAGGGCGACTGGCGAGAGTCGGCCTGCGCGGCTAGAACCGCGCGGTGAAATGAACCCCCCAGTTTCTCGGCTCCCCCAATTGCACGTATAGCTTATTCGGAAAGTCCGGCGGTTCATTGCCGAAGAAGAAGCCGCGCACGGTGTAGTTCTTGTCGAGCAGATTGCGGCCCCAGAAGTACACCTCCCACCGCGACGTATCCCAGCCCAGTTTTCCATTCACCAATCCATAGGCGCTGGAGCGGGTATCGTTCGGCGGCAGGTCATAGAAGAAAGCGCCCATGCCGGTGACGTCGAGGCGGGCGTAGGGTCCGCGCGGGTCGCGCCACGTTGCATTGACAGCGGCCTGCCAGGGAGGCGCATGCGGCAGGGCGCGATCGGGCAGCGTCTCGCCGTTTTGCACGAACCCGTGATACTTGCTCTGCAGCAGGCCGAGCGAGCCGCCAAACTCCAGGCTTTTCGCGGCAGCCCAACTGAGCGTGCTCTCCAAGCCGTAGTTGAAACCGGACTTCGCATTGCCGGTGAATAAAATAAACGTGTTGGGATCGTTTGGATCCAATTGTTCACTGGTCAGCAGTTGCTCGTTGTGGCGAATCATGTAGAACAGCGAGGTGTCGATTCGCAGCCGGCCGTCGCTCATTTGTGCTTTGTGGCCGATTTCGACGTTCAAATCGGATTCAGGTGTGAATTGCAGCTGGTTGGCGGGCAGCCCGGGACTTAGGTTGAAGCCGCTCGCCTTGTAGCCACGCGCGATGAGTGCATACACGTGCTGACCATCGGCGACTGCGTAATCGATGGACGCCTGGCCTCCCCACAGATTGTCGGCCGGACCGAAAGTGTTCGCGGTCGTCGGTGCATCGAGATTCGTGGTGCTGTCGTTGTAGCTGCTGGTGTGGCGCTCGCCGCGCAAGCCCACGGACCAGCGCGCGCGTTCGCTGAAATTCCCGTCCAGCTGTCCGTACACGGCAGCGTTGCGCGAGCGGTAGCGGCTCGACACCACGCTCAAGCTGTCCAGGTTCTGCGTCGCATCGAAGGGATCCACATAGGTCCCGGCAATGGTGTCCGTCAAGGACTCGCGCAGCTCGAAGGCATAGACGCCGACAAGCCAGGAGATTCCATGCGCCGCTTCGCGCGCCGGCGTATCGCTCAACCGAATCTCCAAGCTGCGAGTCGATCGGTAGCGCACCTGATACTCGGTAAAGTCATAGGTGTATGGCGCCCACAGCTTGGGGTTGCCCCAATCGCTGTCAAAACCGTAGTTGACCTTCGTGTCTGCATACGAGGCGATGGTCGTGAGCGTCACCGGCCCCCATCCTGAGTACGTCGATCGAGCCGAGAGTCCGGTGGAATATTGCCGATCGACGCTGGGGTGGTCCGATTCCGTGGTGCGGCTGTTGTCGATGGCAAATGCATCGTAGCCGTTGTCGATTTGCGCGCGCAGCAAGGTCAGGTCGACGCGCCAGGCGTCATTCGGCTGGTATTTCCACTTGCCGCGCAAGGTCAGCTCGTCGCGATTATCGGTGTTGCTGCGGCCAAGATAGGCATTGTGATAGAAACCGTCGCTGGTGTATTTCTGTACAGCGAGCCTGAATGCGGAATCCAGCGAGCTCACGGGACCTGTGAGCACGGCGCCATAGGAACGCTCGTTGTAGTCTCCTGCGTCGAATTCCGCGCTGCCGCCGAAGGTGTCGGAGGGATCGGCGCTTTTCACGTAGATGAGGCCGGCGAGGGCGTTGGCGCCGTACAGCGTGCCTTGAGGGCCGTGGAGCACTTCGATGTGATCGACATCGAACAGCGTTGCCGCTCCACCTAAGCCACTGAAGTCGATATCGTCGATCAGGAATCCCACGGACGGATTCGGTGCTCCCTGGTATTGCTGCAGTTCGCCGATGCCGCGGATCTGAAAATACCGCGGCCGCGACGTATCGCCGGCCCAATTTAGATTGGGCACCAGCGGCAGCACATCCTCGAAATGCTGCTGGCCGGCGTCACGCAATGTCGCGCCCGTCAGCACCGAAACGCTGCCCGGCATTTCCTCGAGGGACACTGATCTTAAGGTCGCGGTGACGACGATTTCGTCCAGCGGTTGATTGCTGCCGCCGTCTGCGGCGTTCGCCCCGGTCGCAAGCACCAGTACGGCGAACAGAATACTTGGCGCGGAATGATGACTACCCATGCTCCCTCCGCCGGTACTAACCGGATCAGGTTCAATGGGTTTGCTGGTGGGCCTTTGAGGCTGCCAGCATCTCAGGCCCTAAAGGCCACCCCAGCGTTTGTCGAATTATATCTTAAGTTAAAAAAAGCGCGCGCACTGCACCAACCAACCCACCCACGACCAGGATCACCATGGGTAGGAACGTCATGCCATAGCCCACGTCGCGCTTGCCGGGGTCCTTGACATAGGTGTAGGCGTATAGTTCCCGGCCGACCAAATAGACCACACCCAGGGCCGCCGCAACCAGGGGGCTGAAATAGCGGGAGAAAAGGTATATTCCCGGCAAAAAAGCAATCAACTGTTCCAAAGTATTTTGCTGAACACGGAAAAGGCGCTCGAAAATCTCATTGCCGGTAATAGCCGGCGCCTTGATGCCGTAGCGTCCCCGGGCCGAGCCGACTCTGAAGCCGAACACGATGAACTGCAGAACTGCGAGCGCAGTCACGATATCGACATAAGCCATGGATCTTGTCCCCCTGTTATTGGATTCTAGCACTCCGTCGCCGGCCGTTTTCCGTCAGGCTACAGATATCGTCAAGACACGAGGTCCGCAGTCCGCAATGAGTTTACCCCGAAAATCCACCCGAAACGGTACTCGTGGCTATGCCCACTTGGTCGAGATCGATGTGCCTGTCGCGCGCGTTTGGCGGGCATTGACCGAGCCGGGTTTGATTCGTATCTGGTCAGGTCAAGAGTCTGAGATAGATCCGCGCCAAGGCGGCATGTACCGGATCGGCAAGCGCAACGGCAGCGCGCGGGAAGCACACATCGATATTTTCGAGGTGAATCGGCGCCTGAGGCTCATTTATCTCAACGGCAAGGATTCACCGCGGAGCGACAGCGCCGCGGTGGACGATTTCATCCTGGATACGCGCCGGGGCGAGGGCAAGACGTCGCTGCGGCTTTTGGGGTCCGGAATCCCTGACGCGCCGGAGTGGGACCGAAGCTATGCGAGCATTCGCATGGGCTGGGAACGCTTCATGGGGCGCATCAAAGTGACGCTGGAAAGTCCACCCGTCGCGAAAAAACCCGTAAAACTGGTACCCAAGGATCCGCCCCTCCCCGGGCTTGATGATTAAGGTAGCGCCGAGAATCGGAGTTGCTATGCTTATGTCCGTCAGGTGGGACAAATCAAGTAAGGAGGGGACGATGCTTGGGTTCCTCATTCGCGCCGCGTTGGTCGCTCTGGGACTATGGCTGGCGACGGACTGGGTTTCCGGTGTTTCCATCGACACGCCTTCCACGTTGGTTCTCGCCGGCATACTGCTCGGCGTGGTGAATTCCATCGTCCGGCCCATTGCCATTTTGCTGACTCTGCCGATGACCATCCTCACTCTCGGCTTGTTTCTGCTCGTCATTAACGCCGGCATGGTGGCTTTGGTCGCGTGGATGTTGCCGGGCATGCATGTGACGACCTTCGGCGCGGCCTTTTGGACCTCGATTCTGGTGAGCCTGGTGAGCTTTGTCGGCTCATGGTTTGTGGGCGGCAAGGGCCGGTTCGAGGTGATCCGGAAGCGCGGCTAACGCGGCGACGGCTCGCTGGGGCGACGTCTCACTGGGGGGATGGCGCTTACTGGGTCTTCGGTTCTGCCAAGGTCTTAGGATCCGTGAGGCTCCCGCCGGGCACGGTCAATATGCTTACACCGATGATGGTGATTGCCATGCCGATGAGCTGCACACCGGTAAGATGCTCATGCAGTACCAGCCACCCCAAAAGCGCGGCGATGGCAGGGTTGACGTAGCTGTAGGTGCTGATGATGGTGGGTGTGGTGTTCATTGTGAGCCAGCCATAGGCCGTGTAGGCGAGTCCCGAGCTCAAGAACGTCAGGTAGCACAGCGAGATCAGGCCCGGCGCATTGGGAGGCCAGTGCATCGAGTCGCCGCGGGCGAGCGCAAAAGTCAGCAACATCAGGCCGCCCATCAGCATCTGCAGCGCCATGAACATCATCGAACCCAAGTGCGTCGTGATGTTGCGGTAGTACAGCGTGCCTAAGGACCAGGATGCGCACGCAGTCAACACGCCGAGCTGAGCCAGTGATCCTTTCGAGAATATCGGCCCTTTGGGAACCAGCATCAACATCGCGCCGATGAATCCAATCACCAGCCCCAATACCGCCGATCGGGTCAGCGGGTGTCCGCGCCGTCCGAACACCCCGAGACCGGCAATCCAAAATGCGGACGTGCCATTGAGCAACGCCCCTTCATTGCTCGGCAGATATTGCATGGACCAGGTATTCAATCCATTGCTGACGAAGATCATGAAGAATCCCGCGATGGTGACGTGGCGCCACTCGATCAGCCGCGTCGGCAGGCGGCTATGCCCATAGAATTCCGCGATCAACGCCAGCAAAACACCGGCCGTGACGAATCGAATGCCCGCAAAGAGCGCGGGAGGAAGATTCGCGACGGCGATCTTGGTAAACACAAAAGAAGACCCCCACACCAGGTACACGATGAGGAGGCATAAGAAGACTTTCGTGGAATGACGTGAGTCGCGCAAACTACTTGAGGCGGCGCGGCGTTCCGACGCGGAAAACCCAGTAGCAAATCCCGAACAGCAGCGCTGCCGCGATCCACTGCGCCGCGGGCGCGTGATAGCCCAAGGCCAGAATGTCCGGGTTTTTGCTGATCCAGATGCACATGGCAATGAAAATGCCCACCAGCGCCTCGCCGGTAATCAGTCCCGCGGCGAACAACATGCCATTCTGCGCGAGCTTCTCATGATCGTCCGGCTCGTTGTGCTTGCGATGCCAGCGCGCCACGAACTCGGCGACCAGTCCGCCGCCCAGAATGGGAGTGGAAACATCCAAGGGCAGATAAATACCCACCGCCACGGCCAGTACCGGCGCGCCCCAGCGCGATCCGATTCGCTTCAAGTACAAGTCCAACACGATGATCAATGCGCCGATCACCGCGCCGATGCCGATCATGCCAACGGGCAGCGTGCCGCCGAACATACCCTCCGCCACGGACCTCACCAGGTTGGCTTGCGGCGCCGGCAGGGCTTTCACGCCCGCATGGGCGGGCTCGCCAATGCCGTAGGCGTACAACAGCACATTCATCACGGGCGCCATGACCGCCGCGCTGGCGATGACGCCCACCATCAGCATGACCTGCTGACGCCACGGTGTCGCGCCGACCAATTGGCCGGCCTTCAGATCCTGAAGATTGTCCCCCGCCACCGCCGCGGCATTGCAGACCACCGCGCCGATGAAGACCACCGCGACCGCACCGATGGTGGACTTGGCGCCGACCATCCACATGAGCACCAGCGAGGCGAACAAAATGGTGCAGATGGTGATGCCCGAAACAGGGTTGTTGGACGAACCGACCAATCCGGCCATGTAGCCGCTGACGGAAGAGAATAAAAATCCGGCGACGATCATGATGACGGCCATGGCGAGCGCAACGCCCATGGTGCCGACCACCAAGTAATACAACACGAACAACGGAATGACGAACAATGCGATGCCGATGAGCACCGCACCCATGGGCAGATCGCGTTCAGTGTGCGGAACGGCCGCCGCGCCCTTGACACCGACCTTGAGCCCGCTGCGAACCGCCGACAGCAAAGACTTGCGCAGTGACCACAGCGCCCAGAGCGCTCCCGTCAACATGCACCCAACGCCGATGTATCGCACCTGAGCTCGCCAGATGGCAAAAGCGGCATCTTCGGGACTCAAGCCCACCAACTTCTGCAGCAGCACCGGATCCTGGTTGAAGAAATAGGTATTGAACACAGGGATGGCCAGCCACCATGAAAACAGGCCGCCGGCTGCAATCAATATCGCGACATTGAGGCCGACGATGTAGCCGACGCCCAGCAGCGCCGGCGAGAATCCGTAGCTGAAGAAGGCGATGCCGCGCTGGCCGATGAAGCGATCAACGACGAAGGACTCGGGCAGCAGTCCGAAGCCCGAGGTGGTGAGCTTGAACAGGCCGCCAACGACGCTGGCGATGCCTAAGACCTTGGCGCCCACGCCGGGATTCGCGCCGACCTTCAGCACTTCCGCCGCAGCGACGCCCTCGGGAAACCTGAGCTTCTGTTCGATGATGAGCGTGCGGCGCAGCGGCACCGAGAACAGCACGCCGAGCAAGCCGCCCAGACCTACGATGGCGAATGTCCACCAGTAATCGAAATTCATCCAGTGGTGCAGCAGAATGAGTGCCGGCAGGGTAAATATGGCGCCGGCGGAAATCGAGGTTCCTGCTGAAGCGCCGGTGGCGACGATATTGTTTTCGAGGATGTTGGTCTTGCCGAACAGCGGCAACACCGCCATCGATATGACCGCCGCCGGAATCGCGGTGGCTACGGTGAGACCTGCAAATAAACCCACGTACGCATTGGCGGATGCGAGGATGACCGTAAGAATGATCGAGAGAAGGATTGCCTTCAGCGTGAGCTGCGGCGCCGAGGCTGCACCGGTAGTCATTCCACGTTCCCCATGAGTTTTTTCACCGGCCGGCTGATAGCCAATAGTATTGCGCCCAGTCCCACCGAAAAATACACGATGTGCATGTATTGCCCGGGCATGGCGGCAACATTGTTTGCATCGAAATCCCCTGCGATCAAGCTCGCCGCCAAGTTGCCGAGGGAAATTGCCAGGAACCACATGCCCATCATTTGCCCCACGAAGCGCTTCGGCGCCAATTTCGTGTAATAACTTAGGCCCACCGGACTTAAGCACAGCTCGCCGAAAGTGTGCAGCAAATAGGTCATGATCAGCCAGTAAGGCAGCACCTTGCTGCCCGACGCGACAATGGCCGCCGCGGCGGCCATCACCAGAAAGCCCGAGCCCATCAACATGACGCCGATGGCGAACTTTGCCGGCGCGGAAGGGTTCAAATTGCGCTTGGCCAGCACGACCCACGCCCAAGCAAAGAAAGGCGCGAAGATAAAGATGAAGAATGAGTTCATCGACTGGAACCAGCCCGTGGGAATGACGAAGTGCGCCCATTTCACCAGGCGATCCGTATAGCGCTCGGCGAACAGATTCATTGACGAACCGGCCTGCTCGAAGCCGGAGAAAAACAGCGTACAGCCGACGAACAACACCACCAGTACGACGCCGCGCCGACGCTCCTCGCGAGTGAGATCCGCGATGAGGAAGTAGTACAAGAAATACAGCACCGCCATCGTCACCAACACATAAGCAGTCGTTTGCGCCAGGCTCACGGGACTCACGGGGATGACCCCGAAGCTCACCAAGCCGAAGATCAACAGCACAGCTGCGGCCGCCACGAATAATTGGCGCCATTGCTTGGTGCGAACCGCGGCCGAAGGCTGCGAGAAAGATGCGGCGGCGCCCGTTGCAGCGGACGCGACGAAGGCGCCGGACGAACCCAAATGCTTCCTCGTGAAATAAAACTGCACCACACCCACCGCCATGAAGAATGCGGCGGCGGCGAAACCGGCGCGCTGTCCCCAGAGAACCTGGGCTTCTCCGGTCACCAAGGGACCTAGGAATGCGCCGACATTGATGCCGATATAAAAAATCGTGAAGCCGGCGTCCAGGCGTGCGCCGCCTTCCGGGTAGAGGTCAGCCACGATGGCGCTGACATTGGGTTTGAGCAGGCCCACGCCGAGGACGATTACCGCCAGGCCGATGTAAAATCCATGCGGGGTGGTGGAGGTCGCGAGCAGCGTATTGCCGATGGTGATCGCAATTCCGCCGGCCATCACGGCGCGCTGCGCGCCGATCAGCCGATCCGCAATCCATCCTCCGGGCAGTGCGGCCAAGTAGACAGCCGCGTTGTAGAGCCCGTAAATTGCCGTGGCAGTTTTGTCATCGAGACCGAAGCCGCCCGCGGTGACCTGACTCACCAGGAACAGCACCAGCAGAGCACGCATGCCGTAGAAGGTGAATCGTTCCCACATTTCCGTCATGAACAGCGTGGCTAAGCCGCGCGGATGACCGAAGAAGGTGGCGCTCAAATCAAGCTCCGGGTTCGCGCTGAGCTTGCTCGGCTTCCTCTTTCTCGCGCGCCGCTATTTTTTCTTTGAGTAGCAGTCCAGCCATGATGATCCCTATTTCGTAGAGCAAGTACATCGGCACCGCCAT
>Ga0137412_10000511_pt1 | contig 27527 bp, 31 predicted proteins | sample CZODoug2_1_16fun_FD_122160 | JGI IMG/M metagenome (GOLD analysis project Ga0137412, IMG submission 122160) | Vadose zone soil fungal communities from Angelo Coast Range Reserve, California, USA - CZODoug2_1_16fungal (Hybrid Assembly) | ecosystem: Environmental > Terrestrial > Soil > Vadose zone...
CTCTCATCCCTCGCATTATGACCGAGTGGGCCCACAGCCGTACCGGGATCGACATTCATCCTGGCGCGAAAATCGGGTCTCACTTCTTTATCGATCACGGCACCGGTGTGGTGATCGGCGAGACCTGTGAAATCGGGACTCGGGTGAAATTATACCATGGCGTAACGCTCGGGGCGCGCAGTTTTCAGAAGGATGAAGGCGGCAAAATCAAAAAAGGCGGCAAACGTCATCCAACAGTGGAAGATGACGTGACCATTTATCCGAACTCGACGGTGCTAGGGGGCGAGACGGTCATTGGGGCGCGAAGTACGATTGGTGGTAATGTTTTTTTGGTGCAAAGCGTGCCGGCGGACTCGCTCGTTTCTTACGAGGAAACCCAATTGCATATTGTGCAAAAGCGTCCGCGTCTGCGTGGACAAACCAACGGCAGTTTCAACGGGTGATTTATCTCGATTACAACGCCACCACGCCGCTGTGTGAGCCCGCCCGCACCGCCATGCTGCCGTTTCTCGGAGAGAAATTTGGCAATCCCTCGAGCGTTCATGCCGCTGGACGCGAAGCGCGCGCTGCGATTGACGACGCGCGCGATCGACTTGCGGATTTACGGGGCGCAAAAGCGCACGAGTTGATTTTTACCAGCGGCGGGACGGAAGCGAATAATCTTGCGATCCTTGGGCTCGCTCGCACTCGCGCCGCGCGCGGAAAGCATTTGATCAGTGCGAAAACGGAACACCACGCTGTTTTAAACACGATTGAGCATCTGGAGAAACGCGAAGGCTTCGAAGTGACCTGGCTCAGCGTTTCGCAAGCCGGGCGTGTCGATCTCGATCAATTAGCCGACACCATCCGAGACGATACCGTTCTCGTTTCCATCATGCATGCGAACAATGAAACTGGCGTAATCCAACCGCTGCGCGAGATCTCAGAAATTTGTCGCGCTGGCGGTGTTCTGTTGCACAGCGATATGGTGCAGTCATTCGGAAAAGTTCCCATTGTCGTTCCGAGCGAAAGTCGAGGGATCCCGCAAAGTTACCTTAAGGATTCCCCAACGGGATCCCTCGACTGTGCTCGGGATGACGTACTGTCGTTAGTCGATGCCGCGAGTTTTGCGGCGCACAAATTTTACGGTCCCAAGGGCGCCGGCTTTTTGTTTTTGCGCAGCGGAATTCCGATTGAACCAATTCATTTTGGCGGCGCGCACGAAAATCAGCGACGTGCCGGGACAGAAAATGTTGCCGCCATTGCGGGCATGGCGGCGGCAGCTGAGTTTGTGGAGCGCGACCGCGAACAGGAGCAGGAGCGCGAAAGAAATTTGCGGGATCAACTTTGGCAGGAAATTTCCGCGCAGATCTCGCCGGTGGTTCTAAACGGTGACACTCACCGGCGATTGGCAAATACCCTGAATATTAGCCTGCCAGCACTCGATTCGGAGACAATGCTAATGGCGCTCGACCTTGAAGGTGTTTGCGCATCGAGCGGCTCAGCTTGCATGGTGGGGAGCGTGGTCGCATCGCACGTTCTTCTGGCGATGGGATTGCCGCTCGCCCTTGCCCGATCAGCCATCCGTTTTTCCATCGGAAAATACTCGACCGAAGAAGAAATCTCGGCAACGGCTGGGATTGTTTCGGAGATTGTGCAGCGAACGAATGCGAAACGCAGCGAGAAAACAGTCCCCGTTTAGGCAGCTCGAATTCTTTTTCGACGCGCGGGTAATTTCCCCGTTGCCGTCCGCGCAAGAACTGCGGGATCGCGCCCGGTCCCTTTTGCGCGGGCTCGACACGGGAATTTTGACGGATCACGTGCGGGTCGAGTGGAATGAACGCATGCGCACAACGGTCGGCCGCGCCGATTTCCGGCGTTGCCTCATTTCCTTAAATCCAGCGCTGCAGGAATTTGGGCCCGCTGAAATTGATCGGACATTGCGGCATGAACTGGCGCATTTGCTTGCTCATTTTCGTTTCGGCAAGCGACGGCTCCAGCCTCACGGGCGGGAATGGCGGGACGCCTGTTGCGAACTGGGGATTAATGGTGAGCGAGCCGGTCATACTTTGCCGTTAGTCGGGCGTTCGCTGTCACGTCGGTTCACCTATTACTGTCAGAACTGCCAGGGACATTTCTCGAGGGTGAGGCGCATTCGCCGGGCAACTGCCTGCCTGGCCTGTTGTCGAAAATTTTCAGAGGGAAATTACGATGAACGTTTCCGCCTTCGTCTTGTCAAAAGTTGCTCTTCAGGTAGTTTCCCGCGCATTTAGCAAATTCTCCCCAGTGAAAGTTCGCCCCTTTTTTCCAGCGACCGCGTTCGCCTTTATCGCATCCACTTCGTTCGGCTACGTCCGCGAATTTGATAACGGCATTCCTCTCGCCTGGGTGAAAGACCGCACCGTCGCGATGCAGCTTTCCCTCGGTACCGGGACGCGCACCCTGCGTGACGGCTTTACCTCGTTTAACGATTCCGCCATTGACGCACTCAAGACCTGGAACCCGCATCTCGCCCATCTCCAATTTTCCTGGGTGAAAAACTCGCCCGTCACTGCAGTGCAAGGGGACGATGAAATGTCGGTCATATTCGATAACAAAGTCTTCGGCAGCAATTTTGGCAGCGGCACATTGGCGGTGACTGTGCTCGGCTATCGCAACGGTAATTTCGAGGAAACCGACACCATCTTTAACATGGCGATCTCGTGGGACTCCTATCGCGGCCCACTTACCCCGCCGGTCTTTGATTTTCACCGTGTCGCTATCCACGAATTTGGCCATACTCTTGGTCTCGATCACCCTGACCAGGCTCAACCGCCGCAACACGTGGTTGCGATCATGAACTCAGTGGTGAGTAATCTCGATACCCTGGCGCAGGATGATATCAACGGTGTGACCGCAATTTACGGCACCGGCCCAGCCTACAACTCAATTCCAAATGCCCCAGTCCTGATGAATCTTTCCACCCGCGGCACGACCTTTACCGGCAATAATGTTCTTATCGGTGGTTTTATGGTTCAAGGATCGCAACCTGCGCAATTGGTTGTTCGGTGTCTGGCCTTTTCCCTCGCAAGTTTCGGCATTCCCAATGCACTGGCCGATTCGGTGATCGAACTCCATGATGCCAATAATAATCTTATCGCTTCTAACGACGATTGGTTTACCAGCAGCGACGCAGAAACAATTTCCAGTTACCATCGCGACCCCCCGAATAGCATCGAGTCCGCGCTTCTGGTGACTCTCAATCCCGGGAATTATACCGCGGTCGTTAGATCGTTTTCCAATGCGCAACAACCGGCCACTTCGGGAGTCGCGCTTTTCGAAGTGTACGACTTGCGCACTTCGAGCAGTCGCCTTGGCAACGTTTCCACGCGGGGGCAGGTCGGGACCGGCAACAATATTTTAATTGGTGGGCTTATTGTCGGCGGGAGCACGCCTAAGCCAGTAGTGCTTCGTGCGCTCGGCCCAACCCTGGCCCAATTCGGCGTCGCCGGGGTTCTGGCCGATCCCTATCTCGAATTGCGCGACGGCAACGGTAATTTGGTAGAAGCCAACAACGATTGGCAGCAAAGTCCCCAAGCCGCCACAATTATGGCTGAAGGCAAAGCGCCACCCAACGCGAAAGAATCAGCCATGGCCCCGACACTTGCTCCGGGCAATTACACCGCCCTGGTCAGCGGCGTGGGCGGCACTACGGGCACGGCCCTGGTTGAAGTTTACGACGAAAGCGCGTCTCCCTAAGTGGCGTCGACTTTTAGCCCAGGTTTATATCGTTCGGCAGGATGCCGATGCCGCAAGATGACTTAACGATCATGCGTTTGGTTCAGCACGGCTATCCAATTATCGTTAGCCCGATTCCGCCGTCGTGCCATCCGCTGTTTGCCCCCGCAATTTCGCCTGGATAAAAAGATCGAGATCGCCATCCATCACTGCCTGAACATTACTCGTTTCCGCGCCGGTCCGATGGTCCTTCACCATTTGGTAAGGCTGAAAGACGTATGAGCGAATCTGACTGCCCCAGGCTACATCGCCCTTTTCTCCATATTGGCGGTCCATTTCCGCGCGTTTTTTGTCCTGTTCCAGTTCGTAGATTTTCGCTTTCAACATTTTGATCGCCAGTTCGCGATTACGCAGCTGGCTGCGTTCCGCCTGGCAAGCCACCACAATGCCAGTAGGTTTGTGGACGATCCGGACCGCCGTTTCCACTTTGTTCACATTCTGCCCGCCTTTGCCGCCGCTGCGATAAGTGCCGATTTCGAGGTCGGCTGGATTGATTTCGATTGGTGCGCTCTCGGCAATCTCAGGAACGACGTCAACGCTGGCAAAGGAAGTGTGCCGGCGTTTGTTGGCATCGAAAGGGGAGATGCGAACAAGGCGATGCACTCCACGTTCGGTATTTAGATAGCCAAAAGCATACTCGCCCGTGACCAGTAGCGTCGCCGATTTAATTCCGACTTCTTCGCCAGTTTGAATATCGACTGTTTGAGATTTGTAACCGTGACGCTCGATCCAGCGTTGGTACATTCGCAGGAGCATATCGGCCCAATCGCAAGATTCTGTGCCGCCGGCGCCGGAGTGAATGGTGAGAAAGGCGTTGGCGCGATCGTTTTCGCCGGAAAGAAATTGCCGTAACTCGAATTCCGCGAGTTTTTGCGCCAGACGGTCGTGCTCCCGCGAGACTTCGCGTTCCGCCTCCGCGCGCGCCGGCGCATTGTTCTCTTCCTCGGCCAATTGGCGCAAGGCATCGAAGTCCGCGATCTCGCGCTCAAGTTCGTGGACGGGATTGATTAATGATTTTATGCGCGAGACTTCTTCGACGTCGGCCTGGGCGCGCTCGCGATTGTTCCAGAAATCGGACCCGGCCATTCGCGCTTCGAGCGCGCTTAACTGCTGCTGAAGTTTGTCGACCTCAAAGAAACCTCCGCAGAGTTTCCGCGCGTTTCTTCAAGTCTTCTGCATCGACAATCGCAGTCTCGTTAGCCATAGGGAAAGATAACTGAAGGTTCGCTCTCGCGCAAAGCCCCGAATCAATAAACAGTGCCCAAGTTTGCCACCCGTGGCGCCACCTAATTAAGGCGAGGGTCGGTGTAGCAGTTTTTGCTTACGAATTGCTGTCATCCAGGGCGGCATAGACGGCAAGGGACCTCGCGAATGGAATTGGTTCATACAATTACATTGTGTGATCCACGACCTTAGGTGAGGTTCATCGCTTGCGCTCGGGATGACGGGAAACATCTACCGCCTTGGCGCGGATTTTGTCGCTTTCGCTGGCTCCAATCGGAAGATGGTTTCGCCTTCTTTCATCAGGTCGAGACGATCACGCGCGATTGTCTCCAGGTACGTGGGGTCCGTCTTCAGCCAGCTAATTTCGCGCGCGGCCCGTGCCAGCAACAGTTTTTGCTCATCGCGTTGCGCCTGCAGCGCGTCGATTTCAGCACGCGCCCCCTGCATTTTCTTATAGGGCGGAACGAACAAACTGATGATCCCGAGCCAGAGCGCCAGAAATAAAAGGACGAAAAGTATCCGGTTTAGTCGCTGCCAGATGGTGGCTTCGCGACGCGCACGGAAATCAGCGTAGCCGGGCTGATCCACTAGCGCATCTTACCGCCGTACACGGCGTTGTCACCAAGTTCCTCTGCGATGCGAAGCAGTTGATTGTACTTAGCGACCCGGTCCGTGCGTGAGAGCGATCCGGTTTTGATCTGGCCCGCATTCGTCGCGACGGCGATGTCGGCGATGGTTGTGTCTTCGGTCTCCCCGGAGCGATGCGAAATGATCGCGGTGTAATTATTGTCGTGCGCGAGCTTGATCGCATCGAGCGTTTCCGAAAGCGTCCCGATCTGGTTGACCTTAATTAGAATGGAATTGGCGACGTGCTCGTCGATTCCTTTGCGCAAAAACTCCACGTTCGTTACAAATAAATCGTCGCCGACAAGCTGGATTTTTTCGCCCAGCCGCTGGGTCAATTTCTTCCAGCCTGTCCAATCGTTCTCGGCGCAACCATCCTCGATTGAGATAATCGGAAACTTCGCGCACAGCTGGGCATAATACTCGATTAATTCTTCCGCTGTACGTTTTGAGCCGTCGGATTTTTTAAAAACATAAAGATTTTGTGCGCGATCGTAGAACTCGGATGAGGCGGCATCGAGCGCGATAAAAATCTGTTCGCCCAGTTTGTAGCCGGCGCGCTCAACCGCCTTCGCGATGGATTCGAGTGCATCTTCGGCCGACGAAAGTGCCGGTGCGAATCCCCCCTCATCGCCAACGGCAGTGGAAAGGCCGCGCTCGCGCAAAACCTTTTTTAGTTCGTGAAAAACCTCCGCGCCGTAACGGACCGCTTCGGGAAAATTTGGTGCGCCCTTCGGCATGATCATGAACTCCTGGAAATCGATTGGGGCATCGGAATGCGCGCCGCCGTTCAAAATATTCATCATTGGGACCGGCAAAACGCGCGCGCCGGGTCCACCCAGGTAACGAAAGAGCGGAAGGTTTGCCGCCGCCGCGGCAGCGTGCGCGGTGGCAAGGGAAACGCCGAGCAACGCGTTCGCGCCCAGATTTTTCTTGTTGGGCGACCCATCCAGCTCGATCAGCTTGGCATCAATCTTTTCCTGGGCGCGGGCGTCAAATCCCTTGAGGTCATCAGCTATTTTTCCGTTCACATTCGCGACCGCTTTGAGCACACCCTTGCCGCCGTAACGTTTCGTCTCGCCGTCACGCAATTCCCAAGCTTCGTGCTCACCTGTGCTTGCACCGCTGGGCACGGCTGCCCGTCCGAGCGCGCCACCTTCCAGTCGCACATCGACTTCAATGGTGGGATTGCCGCGCGAATCTAAAATCTCTCGTCCGATTATCTCAGCAATGCTGGTTTGCATTTTGCGCGGCTATGATGCGCGATGTGCGCGCGCTGTCCAACAGATGTTGCGAAAGAATCTTTCTGGGGGAGCGAGCGGAGGATGCTGACTAGGAACAGGGGTCCTGCGGCCTGTGCGCAGAGCGGGTTTCCAAACCCGCTGACTCAAACAACCCGCGCAAGGTCACATCAGCGGAGTGAAACTCCGCTGGGCGCACAGACTGGAAGTCTGGGTTCCCGCAAGAGATTCGCACTGGCAATCTCGATCTAGATTAGTACGCTATGGCCTAATGTTGGTCCGCGGACGAACCGCTTTGTTGTTATTGCCGATTGCTGCCGGCGTGTTGATCGGTGCCGGGCCAGCCAAGCTTGCGCCCGATCAAATGGCAAAAGCAGCCCGGACCGACACCATCACAATTCCAACTCCAGGTGAGCTTTTCGCCGCCTTGCAAAAACCGGGCAAACCGAACTGGACCGCCGCCTACCGTGCCCCCATCCCGACGACCTATAAAAATCGCGCCCAGCTTGCACTCAATCTGGGCGGTTTAATCGCAGATGGTTTCATCGCGGTGGAAGCACAAGATAGCCAGCAGGTGAAAAACATTGGCTCAGATGTGATCAAGCTGGCCAAGGCGCTTGGGGTCAGCCAAAACATTCTTAGTCGCAGCAACAGCATCAATGACTTCGCGGAAACGAATCAGTGGGATTCGCTCCAGGAAGAACTGGAGGCGACGCAGAACGAAGTAAAGAACTCGATGCAATCTCACAGCGACCAGGACCTGGTCATTCTGGTCAGCATTGGTGGATGGATTCGCGGAACCCAAGTGGTGAGCGGGTCGGTTGCAGCTAACTACGATGCGCGGAGCGCGAAACTTCTGCGGCAACCGGCGTTGGTAGGTTTTATTCACGCCAAGCTCAATGATGTTTCACCGGAGTTGCGAAACGATCCGCTGGTCAAAAACGTAAACGATCAGCTAACAAATTTGGAGAAGCTGGTGACGTTTCCGGCCGGCAAATCGCCCAGTCCAGATGACGTACGCAAGGTAAACAGCGTGGTCAGCGATTTGATGCAACAAATTCAACATAAGCCTGACGCGAAATGAAACGTCAGTTCTTCCTGGCCACGATGTTTGTTTTCGCGGGTGTAGTCACTTCCCTGGCCGACACGGACGCGGAAGTGAATGCGCGGAAGAACGCACTGGATGTGGCCGGGGCATTTACCAACGACGGCTTTAAACTGCGGGATGGACATTGGTGCGGTACCTTAAAGGCGCAGGACCACGCCCTGATCGCGGTGAATCTATATGCCGGAAATCAGTATTGGTTTGCGGTCGGCGCAGCTGATCCCGCCAAGAAAATCGCGGTCAATATTTACGATGAAACCGGCAGGCTGCTGACAACGGAGCATTATGAAGGGGGCGACCGAGCTGCGGCCGGATTTTCGCCAAACGATAGTGGTCAATACTTCGTTTCAGTGGATTTGGTGGAGGGTGGATCGAGCAGCTTTTGCCTCATCTATTCTTATAAGTAGGCTAGGCGGGGAATAGGATTAGCTTTGGAAACCTCGCCATGAAGGTATCGAGTTGTGTCCTCGGGGGAATACTTACCTTGCTCGGTTTGTGCGCTACGAGCTGTTCTACCTCTGATCCGACAGCACCGACCGCGTCCAACAGCGGGAAATATTATGCCGTCAGTGTGAAGCAAGCGGAATTTTATCTTTACGGCCCCCAACAGGGTAATGGTCCCGACCGGAAACTTCCGCAGGATACATTAATGATGCTTATTCGCCCGTCATTTGGTTACAGCAAGGTTCAGCTCATGAATGGCCAGCAAGGTTATGTCGCCAGTCAGGACATTCGCGCCGCGCCACCACAGTTGGTTTCGGCGGAGACAACGCCGGTGGTCCCGTCAACCAGCCATGAAACCAACCGGACAAAATTTCGCTTCGATCCGCGATCAATCCCGGCGGAACCATTGCCCAACGATGCTCCCGAACCGACGCCGATTCCCGAAACGGAAGCTTCCCCGTCGCCGTAGCTGGACAAGCGCGCCCTCCTGCGGATTAAGTAGGCTGCAAATTGTGATGAAAGCCATTCAGGTATTTTACGAAGGCCGGGTACAAGGGGTCGGTTTTCGCTATTCCGTCAGGCAGATCGCGAAAGGATTCAATGTCACCGGATGGGTGCGCAATCTCCCCGATGGTCGCGTTGAGTTACAGGTAAGTGGTGAGGACGAGGAAGTGAACGCGTTTTTAGAAGCCATTCGCCAAAGTGACTTGGGCTCTCTCATCAAAAAGGAATCGGAGCACGTGCTCGCCACGCCGCCCGATTCGCGTGGATTTGAAATTCGAACATGACAGAGCCCGCTATTCGCGTCATCGACGTCACCAAAATATTCCCCACGCCATTTCGACGGCGCCGGGTCGTTGCCTTGCAGGATTTGAATCTCGAGATTGCTCCCGGTGAGATCTACGGATTGCTCGGGCCAAACGGTTCGGGTAAAAGCACAACCTTAAAAATCATTCTAGGCTTGATTGGGCCGACGCGCGGGAGCGTGCGCATTTTTGGTCGCGATAACTCCGCGGTCGCGGTGCGTCGCGATATCGGATTTCTGCCGGAGAATGCCTACTTCCATAAATTTCTTACCGGCGCCGAAACCCTGCGATTTCACGCCAAGCTTAGTGGATTGTCCGGGCGGGAAACTAAATCACGCGTTGCTGAATTGCTGGCAACGGTCGGACTTGCGCGGGCCGCTGACGCGCGCCTTGGCACCTACTCAAAGGGAATGCTCCAGCGTATCGGGTTGGCGCAGGCGCTGATTCATCATCCGAAAATTCTCGTGCTGGATGAACCGACCGCCGCGGTCGATCCAGCCGGCTCGCGCGACATTCAAAATCTTATCCTGTCTTTGAAAAAGCGCGGCACCACCATTTTGCTTTCATCGCATTTGCTCACTCAGGTGCAGGAGGTTTGCGATCGCGTCGGCATTTTGCATCGCGGCAAATTGCTACGTGAGGGCCATCTCGAAGATTTGCTCGCGATCGAAAATCAAACCGAGCTCATTGTGGAAAATGCGACGCCTGATTTGCTCGATGGACTCGAGCGGGAGATCGCGGCGGGCAAAGCCCGGGTTGTTGCGCGTCGCAAACCGCAAACTTCTCTCGAGCAATTATTCCTGAAGGTGACCGAAACCGGCGACGAATGAACTCTTCCTTAGGCCGTATTGGCGCCATCGCACGCACCACTTTTATCGAGCTGGCGCGGCTCCGCGTCTTCTACGTCCTCGTCCTGTTTGGGCTCGTTCTCATAATCAGTTCCTCCTTTCTGGCACGAATTTCTTTTCAACAGGAGTTGCAAGTGACGAAGGACATTGCGCTGGGTGCCATCAACTTCTTTCTCAGCATGCTCGCCATCGTTGCCACCGCGCAACTATTGCCGCGAGATCTGGAAGACCGCGTCATTTACAGCGTGCTGGCGAAGCCGGTCCGGCGTTTCGAATACATGCTAGGTAAATTTTTCGGCGTGCTCGGACTATTGGTGATCTCCCTCGTTGCCATGAGTATTCTTTGCCTCGCTGTGATTCATCTACGGGAAGGAGCCGCCGTTCGCGAGACGATGCAGCAACTCGCCCAGTCGCCTTCCGAGGAACTGGACCACGCTCTTGTTGGGGTGCATCAAGCCGGAGCCAATCGCGATCTTGTTTTAGCTTTGCTCCTTATCTTGACCAAGGCCGCCGTTCTGGTCTCGCTCACGCTCTGCATTTCCAGTTTTGCCACCTCAAACATCTTCACCATCAGCGCCATGGTGATGGTTTATCTGGTCGGGCATTTGGAATCGATCGCCCGCGATTACTGGCTGCATCAACGCGCCGCCGGCTGGTTGGTTCGCGCTTTTCTCGCCGCCGTCGCATTCTTTTTTCCTGACCTGCAAGCATTCAACCTTAGCGACCAGATCATTGCTGGCAGTTCGCTCTCCAATTTGATGTTGCTGAAACTTCTTGGACTCGGCGTCATTTACATTGTCGGATACCTCGTGATTGCAATTGCGATTTTTTCGCAGCGCGAATTATGAAGCCCGTGCTCGCTCTCATTCTCATTCTGGCCGCGTTTGTGCCCCTGAAATTAAAAATGGAGGCGGCTTGCGATCGGATCGTGCCCGGAGCGCTCTCCATTGATTTGCGCGAACAAATCGGTCAGTCCGCCTTCATCGCCGTGCTCGGTGGATTTCGTTCCGTCATGGCCGATCTCCTTTTCATCGACGCCTACTCCGCCTGGGAACGGACCGACTGGACCTATCTTCTTTTGCGTCTGCGGCAGGCCACTGAACTGCAACCGCGCGCGATTCTTTTCTGGGAGATGGCAGGATGGCATATGGCTTGGAATGCGGGCACAGCGGCGATGGAAGACGATTCCAAATCACCGGCTGCGCGTCGCCGGTTGCAGCACGATTATCTCGAGCTGGGCGAGGATTTTCTCGTTCGTGGGATTGCCTACAATCCGGAGAAACCGCAACTCTACGAAGCGCTGGCACGGTTGTATCGCGACAAGTTTCACGATCACGTCCGGGCTGCGGAGAATTTCGAAAAAGCGTCACGTCTTCCTGACCATGCTTCTTACGACGAACGTTTTTCCGCCTACGAGCTCTCTTACTGCGAAGGCCGCGAACGCGAGGCTTACGATCGATTGCGCACTCTCTACCAGCGCGGGGAAAAGGAGCGCCTCCCGCGTTTGCTTAATCAATTGCGGACCATGGAAGAGCGCCTGAAAATTCCCGCGAACGAAAGAATTATTCCCTGATGCGGTTTGCCATTTTTAGCGACATTCACTCAAATTTGGAGGCCCTCGAAGCAGTCCTGTCGGACGCGCGCGAACGGCACTGCACTCACTTCGTTTGTCTGGGTGATGTCGTCGGCTATAACGCCAACCCACGCGAGTGCGTCGAGATTGTGCGGGATTTGGATTGCCCGACGGTAAAAGGGAATCACGACGAGCAGGCGTCACAACCGGAAGCTTCCGGTGATTTCAATGAAATGGCTGAGCGCGCGATGACATGGACGCGGGCGCAACTGAGTGAGAAGGACCGCGAGTGGTTGCGCGATTTGCGCCTGCAGCGGCAGGTGCGCGATTTCACCATCGTTCACGCCACCCTCGATACTCCAGCGCAGTGGGGCTACGTCTTTCGCGATCTCGATGCCGCCGCCAGCTTCACTTATCAACACACCGCCGTTTGTTTTTTTGGTCACACCCATATTCAATGCGCTTTTATTCGGGACGAGCGCGCCCGCCGCACTCAGCAGGAACAAATTCACGTCGAATTTGGCAAAAAATATTTTGTTAACGCCGGCAGCGTCGGCCAACCGCGCGATGGTGATTGGCGCGCCGCCTATTGCATCTACCACGCCGATGAAAATTTGATCGAGCAGCGTCGTGTTCGCTACGCGATCGACAAGGCCCGCAAAAAAATTATTGCGGCTGGGCTGCCGCGTCTGCTGGCCGACCGTCTTGCGCTCGGTCGCTGAGCCGTGCCGTCGAAAATTCTGATCATCAAACCGAGTTCGCTGGGGGATGTGGTTCACACTTTGCCAGCGGTCGCGGCGATTCGTGATGCTAATTCCGACGCCGAAATCACCTGGGTCATCAACCCGGAATGGGCGCCGTTGTTGCGCGGAAATCGCGACATCGATCACGTTCACCTCTTTCCACGCGGTGAATTTCGAGGGTTCGGCGCACCCGCTCGTTTGTTTCCTTGGATTCGGGAAACGCGCCAGTTGCGACCGGATGTGGCGCTGGATTTCCAGGGGCTGTTCCGCAGTGCATTAATCGCCCGGATTAGCGGCGCAAAAGCAATTTTGGGAATGAGCGATGCCCGCGAAGGTTCGCGCCTTTTTTATACGCAGGTGGCGCGAGTCGATCGGCGGGAGCACGCCGTCGATCGCTATTTCAAGTTAGCCGAGTCGTTCGGCGCGGCTCTGCGCGATTTGCGTTTTGCGATTCCAACTGGGGATCAACCACCGCGTTTCGATGCTTTTCCCGGATTCGTTGTTCTCCATCCCTATGCCCGCGGGCGCAATAAATCGGTCAGAGCCAATGTGATTCTGGAATTTTGCCGCGCGCTGGCGCCCGCCCGCGTTGTGGTCGTCGGCAAATCCGGCCGAAGATTTCCGGCACCGGAGAATTGCGTGGATTTGACGAACCAGACTACGCTTCTGCAACTGGTCTGGCTTTTGCGCGCGGCTGCATTCGTCATCAGCGTCGATAGCGGCCCGATGCATGTGGCCGCGGCGGTGACCACGAATCTGGTTTCGATTCATACCTGGACCGATCCACGCCGTGTCGGCCCTTATAATGACGCCGCGACAATTTGGAAAAACGGAAAGCTTTTTCGCGTCGCCGACCTCAAGTCCGCGACCGATCTCCGCAAGGGACGAAAGTTCCTGCGCGAAGACGTCGGGCCGATCGCAGATCTTGCCCTGAGCGCGCTAGCGAAACAGCCGCTGGCGTGAACTCCAGCCCTCGACTTAACGTCCGTCATCCCGAGTGAAGTCGAGGGATCCCGCCGCGAAACCTTAAAGGTAACTTCAACGGATTCCCTCAACTTATGCTCGGGATGACGAAATGCGTTGTTTTAAAATGAACTCCGCAATCGGCAAGTCGCCGGCGTAGGTGATTTTCAAATTGTGATCCTGCGCTGGCACGATCACTATGCTTCCGCCCGCGTGTTCAATCGCGGAAACTTCATCGGTGACGATCAGCGAATTGCTCCTGATACGTTCGTACGCCTCAAGCAGCGACGCTCGCCGAAAAATCTGCGGCGTCTGCATCGCGAAAACATTTTGCCGATCGATCGAGCCGCTGACGACCTGATTTGCGTCGGCAAACTTGAGCGTGTCCGTGATCGGCGCCGCCAAAACTGCCGCGCCATGTTTCCGCGCCGCCGAGAAGACGCGCTCGATTTCGCGGGGCGTAATCAACGGGCGCGCGGCATCGTGCACCGCCACAAACTCCGAATTTTCGGCTAACTCTTTCAGGCCAGCCTGCACCGAATCCTGTCTTCGCTCACCTCCGCGAACCACTGCGCGGACTTTTCTTCCGCCGGCCCGGTTGATCGCATCTTGGACGAGTTTGGGGTCCCGACAGACGACGATGATTTCGCTTACTGATTCCGCCTCTTCGAATGCCGCCAGCGCATGTTCAAGTACGGACCGGTCGCCGAGCTTTGAAAATAACTTATCAAAACCAACGCGCTTGCTGCTGCCGGCTGCGACGATGATGGTGGTGAGCATCTTTGAATCGTTAATTGCCAGTCCGTGAATCGTGAACTGTGAATCGCTACATGGTCAAATCGTTATACCGATTCACGTTTTAACGATTTAACGAATCACGAGCCCAACTGTCGTGACACCTCCGCGCTCAGTGTTTTCCCATCGGCGCGCCCCGCAATTTTCGGCTGCAACGCTTTCATCACTGCGCCCATTTGCGCGCGCGAACTCGCACCGACTTCACGAATGGTGTCGGCAACGATCTTTTGCAACTCTGCCACGCTCATCGCCTGGGGGAGGTACTGATTCAGCACCGCAATCTCCGCTTTCTCTTTTTCCGCCAGCTCGGCGCGCCCGCCCTTTTCAAAACTTTCGATCGAATCCTGTCGCTGTTTTACTTGTTTGCGAACTACCGCAATCGCATCGGCATCGTTAAGTTCACCATCGGCGCCGACTTTCTCGATGGTCGCGTTTTTGAGCGCGGCTTTGAGCAAGCGAAGGACGCTCAGGCGCGCAGCATCCTTTGCCCGCATCGCATCCTTCAAATCTTCATCGATTCGCTTCTGTAACGACATGGGTAGCGCAGGCAGCTTGCCTGCGAGTTTCGGCAGCCTGCCGAAACTAAATTTCGTCGGCAAGCTGCCGACGAATGCAGGCTAGCAGCCTGCGCTCCCCAATCAAGATTGAAGACTGCGCAGTCGTTCCGCGCAATTTCGCGCGGACTCGACTTCGCTCACGGAAATTGCTTCTACCTCCTTGTTCGTGCGCTTCAACAATCCCGCCAGCACGCCACCCGGTCCCAGTTCGATAAAGAAATCGCACCCGCGCCCGATCATGCCTTCCATGCAATCGACCCAGCGCACCGTGCCTGTGACCTGATCCTGCAGAGTTCGACGAATTTCCGGCAACGTGCTCACTGCTTCGCCGGTAACATTGCTAAAGACAGCGAATGAGGGTGGGTGCATCTCAATTTCAAGTAACGCTGCATTCAGCTTTTCATAAGCGCTTTCCATCAAACGCGAATGGTACGCGCCCGCCACGTTCAACATTGTCGCCCGGCGGATGCCATGTTCTTTGGCCAGTGCCACTGCCATCTCGATCTTGGCCCGCTCACCCGAGAGCACAATTTGTCCAGGCGAATTAATGTTCGCGACATCGACATCCGCATCGGCGGCCAAAGCGCGCGCTGAATTTTCATCGGCGCCGATCATGGCCGCCATCGCGCCGTCGGTCGCCGCGCAAGCTTCATCCATCAATTCGCCGCGTCGCTGCACCAGTCTCAATCCATTTTCAAAATCAAATGTCCCGGCCGCAGCGTGTGCGGTCATTTCCCCGAGAGACAAACCGGCTGCCGCGTCAATCGGGAAATTTCCTGCAATTTCGCGCAACACCGCGAGGCAGGCGACTCCGTGAACAAAAAGCGCCGGCTGACAATTCGAGGTCTTGGTCAGTTCCTCGGTTGGCCCCTTCCAGGTAACGTCGGTTAGCTTGCGGGCAAGAATCGCGTCGGCCGAGGTGAACATCTCCGCCGCGACAGGAAATTCGTCCGCCAGATCTTTTCCCATCCCGACCGTTTGCGCGCCTTGCCCTGCGAAAAGCAGTCCGATCTTTTTTGCCATTGGCGTGTAGTTTGCGCGCCTCGTTACAGGTTGCGAGTGGATTTCCTCTGCTGGGGAGTACAGGCTGCCAGCCTGTGGCAGTCGGCCGCTGTGCCGACTGGACTCAGGTCAGCTAGGCATGGGATGTGGCGGTCTCGTGACCAGGAGGTTCGGACCGCGGTCGATATCAGAATTCGGCACTCCCCGGCGTGCGGGCAAAGGGAATGACGTCCCGAATGTTTGCCACGCCGGTCACAAACATGAGCATCCGTTCGAAGCCAAGGCCGAATCCGGAATGGGGCACGGTACCGTAGCGGCGGAGATCAAGGTACCATTTGTAATCGGCCGGATCCATTTTGTGTCGGCGCATGTTCTCTTCCAAGATCTCGAGGCGTTCTTCACGCTGACTCCCCCCGACGATTTCGCCGATTCCAGGAACAAGCAGATCCATTGCGGTCACAGTTCGATTGTCATCGTTCAACCGCATGTAGAAGGGCTTGATCTCCTTTGGATAGTTAAAGACCGTAACCGGACATTTGAAATGCTTCTCGGTCAGCCAGCGTTCGTGCTCTGACTGCAGATTTAACCCGTATTCGACCGGAAACTCGAACTTTTCTCCGCTCTTCTTTAACAGTTCAATTGCCTCGGTGTAGGTACTTCTCTGGAAAGGGCGTTCCAACACGAAATCCAGTCGATTGAGCAGTTCCTTGTCGACAAATTTCGCGAAAAGTCCCAGCTCTTCCGGACATTTCTCGCGAGTATCCTGGATAAGGTACTTCACAATTTCCTCCGCCAGATCCATGTTTCCGCTCAAATCGGTAAAAGCCATCTCCGGTTCGATCATCCAAAACTCGTTAGCGTGGCGTGAAGTATTCGAGTTTTCGGCACGGAAGGTGGGACCAAAGGTATAAACTTTCGATAAGGCAGAAGCGAACGCTTCGGCTTCGAGCTGTCCGCTGACTGTCAGGTAAGTCGAACGACCGAAGAAATCCCTTGCGTAATCAATATCACCGCTGGCCTGTCGCGGTGGGTTTTTGCAATCGATGGCGGTGACGCGAAACAATTCGCCCGCGCCTTCGCAGTCGCTCCCAGTGATGATCGGCGTATGAATGTAGTAAAACCCACGTTCCTGGAAAAACTGGTGAATGGCGAAGGCAAGGCGGCTACGAACACGGAAGACGCAACCAAACAGATTCGAGCGCGGACGTAGATGCGCGATTTCGCGCAGGAACTCCGGAGTATGTCCTTTTTTCTGCAAGGGATAGCTGTCATCCGATGCTCCAACAATGCTCACTTCATCCGCGACTACTTCCCAGTTTTGTCCCTTGCCTTGTGACGCGACCAGCGCCCCGCGCACGATAATGGAAGCGCCAGTGATCAACCGCTGTACTGCGGCATAATTCGGCAGAGTGTTCCTGGCGATGACCTGCAGATTCCGCAAGCTGGAGCCGTCATTGAGTTCGATGAAAGAAAAATCCTTGGAATCACGACGTGTTCGCACCCAGCCTTGCACCAATATCGCCGCAACCGGCGCACTCTGATTCAACGCGTCTTTTATCCGTGTCGGCGAAAGCATGGCGGCAAATTGGACGAAGCGACGGATACACTCAAGCGAAGGCAGCGTATCTTCCGCTGTCGTCGCCCCAAAGTTGGAGGGGGCCACGCTACTGGCCCCGCCGTAGCCGTGTGGCGGCGGGTCAGTCGCGCTCCCATTAACACCGGCCTTCAGGCCGGTGATTCTCCGCTGGAGAAGGAACGAGCCGTTTCTAACGGCTTAGCCTCGAGGCCGAGGTCTATTGTGGGATTATGGCTTGCGTCGTCAGTATGAGCAAGCCATTGAAACGGCCTAATTGCGATGAGTGCGGGATGTGCCCCGGACTAAGGCCGGTGTTAATGAGAAGAGGGCTAACGCTCGCGGTGTTAAAGTATGTGGCTGGGAATTTGGTATCAACCTTCTTGCGGATCGCAAACACGCCATCCACAATCGGCGTTGTGAGGTCGTTATCGAGTCATCGGTTCATCGCTGCTTGCGTGCTCGTCTCTTTCTGCTTCATCACCGGTTGTGGAGGCAATGCCCGTGATATTGTTGGCACTTGGCGCACCTCCCCGGACCCGAATGCGATGATTTGGGAATTCTCCAACGATGGGTCGGTCCTGATGGGTCCGAATCGCGGCCGCTACACCTTCGGAGACAACAACCGGATTAAGATTGAGACCTCAATCGCTACATCTGTTTATCAGATTGAACTCGTCGGCGACAAAATGACCTTAAAAGAACCTAACGGTTCAAAGCTCGTCTTAACGAGAGTTAAGTAGGATCACGGCTGCCGCACGTGATTCAGTTTGTGGATTAGTAAATACCAGACCGACCCGAATCCGTGAATATGGGCAACCCCGATCCCAACGAAGTGCCGCTGGCGCGTCGGCTGGGTCTATTCGACGCCACTATGATCGTAATGGGCGGAATTATCGGCGCGGGAATTTTTGTGAACCCAGCGGTCGTCGCGCGCTACGTTCATACGCCCCTCCTCGTGCTCGCCGCCTGGCTGATCGGCGGAATGATCGCGCTGATTGGCGCATTCGTTTACGCCGAGCTCGCCGCGCTGCGACCTCGCGTGGGCGGACAATACGCTTACTTGCGCGACGCTTACCACCCGATCGTCGCTTTCCTGTACGGTTGGACTCTCCTTCTCGTCGTCCAGACCGGCGGAATGGCGGGCGCAGCCATCATCTTCGGTCGCTACTCCTGCGAACTATTCGATCTTTCCATTTCCGAACAAGTTGTCGCTACCGTGGCGCTGGCGATTCTGACGGCGGTTAACTGTCTGGGCGTTCGTGCTGGAAGCAATGTGCAAAGCGCGTTGATGTTAATTAAACTGCTGGCAATCGCGCTCTTGATTGGCGTCGGATGTTTCGGACCGGTCAAAACCAGCACCGCAGGAGTGGAGTTGCCGGCCGACTCTGGTGGTTTCGCGGGACTGGCCAGAGCCATGGCGCCCGTTCTTTTTGCCTATGGCGGCTGGCAGACGGCAAGTTTTGTCAGTGGCGAAATGCGCAATCCGCGGCGTGACCTGCCACGCGGATTACTTATCGGAGTGATCGGTGTCATCGTTTGCTATGTTCTCGTTAGCTATTCGTGTGTGCGCGTATTAGGGGTAGCGGATCTCGCGCGCACAAATATTCCGGCTTCTGAAGTGATGCGTCATGCTTTGGGCGAGCGCGGCGCTCAAGTGATAGCGGCGGGAATCGCGATTTCGACTCTTGGATTTCTTAGCCAAAGCATTCTGACCGCCCCGCGGGTCTATTACGCCATGGCGCGCGACGGCGTCTTCTTTAGAGCCGTGGGCTATCTTGATCCAAGGACGCGTGTGCCAACGGTAGCAATCGTTCTCCAAGGCGTTTGCGCGGCGGTAATCGCATTCACTGGAAAATATGATCAGATTCTCAATTATGTCGTGGCGATCGACGTCCTCTTTTTTGGACTGACTGGAGCTTCTTTATTAATCTTTCGGGCCCGCCTGCAGAAGGAAACTTCCGAGGAGGAACGTCTTCGGGTTCCGTGGCATCCGGTCACGACCAGCGTCTTTGTCCTGGCCTGCTGGGCGATTTCAATTAGCACTGTCCTGCAGTTCCCGCGCAACGCTGGGATCGGCGTCGGTATTCTCGCGGCCGGCGCGCTGATCTACCCGCTGTGGCGATCCGGCGCGCAAGGTGCGTCTGGGCCGCAAAATTCGCCCGACATAATGTAATTATGACGATACTCTAAACGTGATCCTGGGATTCTTGAAACGGCGCCGGCGAGAGCGCCTGCGCGCGCAACCTTTCCCGCCAGCATGGCGTGCGATCATCACTCGTAATCTTCCAATTTTTCGGCGACTGCCGCCCGAGGATCAGATTGAACTATTAGGTCATGTTCAAGTATTCTTGCGGGAGAAGCATTTCGAAGGTTGCGGCGGTCTGGAACTAAACGATGAAATCCGCGTAACGATTGCCGCGCAAGCCTGCCTTCTCCTGCTGCATCGCGAGACAGACTACTACCCCAAACTAACCTCGATTCTTGTCTATCCCGCGGGTTACACCGCCTATGAAACGCGGCCCTTTGCGGGTAACGTTTTGGAGGAAGGCGGTGAAAATCGGCTCGGTCAAACCGGGCGCCGGCTGGGATCGCTCGTGCTCGCCTGGGATGATGTGAAACGGGGTGCGGCCGATCCATCGGACGGAACGAATCTTGTTTTGCACGAGTTCGCTCACCAACTCGACTTCGAAGATAATGCCAGCGACGGTGCGCCAGCGTTGGCCACGCGGGCTGAATATCTGGCGTGGGCACGGGTGATGAGCCGGGAGTTCAGAGCTTTGTGTGACGCGGATCGAGCTGGAACGCCCACCGTGCTCGATCGCTACGGTGCGACGAACCCGGCCGAGTTCTTCGCCGTCGCAACCGAGGCGTTTTTCGAACGTCCGCGCGTCCTTCGCGCCAGGCATCCAGAACTGTACGCCGAATTCGCCCATTTCTTCCGGCAGGATCCCATTCGCTATTCTGGCGAGCCTACTACTGCTCGACACGAATGAATCCAAGTGCCCTCAATTCAATCATGAGCTTCACCTTCCGTCGGCCAAGGTTATACTGAGGCGATGCCAAGTCTTAACGCCAGCAGCGGAACAATCTTCATTCTTCAGATACTAACCTCGGCCTTTCTCGGGATTCTCTTTTTGCAATCGGGCATCGATAAAATCGTAGATCGCCGCGGCAATCTTGAGTTTCTTCAAGGTCATTTTGCCAAAAGCCCGCTTTCCGGAATGGTGCCGCTGCTGGTGACGCTGATTACGGTTCTGGAACTGTTAGCTGGTATCCTCAGTGCAATAGGATGCGTTCTAAATGTTGTCATGCATGAACCAACCGTTGCCTTCTATGGTGCGGTCATCTCCGCCTTTTCCATCCTCGCTCTCTTTTTCGGTCAGCGAATGGCCAAAGATTACGCCGGTGCGGCCGTTCTTGTTTCATATTTCCTGCTTAGCCTTGTCGCCATCTATTTGCTTGCCCGCTGAGAAATAAACGCAGATCGTTATAGGGCAACCGCGCCGGTTGCCGACGAAGTAAATGGCAGGCGACGCGCCTGCCCTACAATTAAGGTTCGTTTGGAATCAAATCCGTGTCATCCGCGTAATCCGCGGTTAAATTAAAAAATGCCGCGATCAAGAACAAGCGCTGGTCTTTTAATGTTCCGAAGACGGAACGGCACACTGGAGGTTCTATTAGTTCATCCAGGCGGGCCGTTTTTTCGAAAGAAGGACGATGGTTTTTGGACGATACCCAAAGGCGAAGCTGAACCGGGCGAAGATTTGCTAAGCCGGGCCCGAACGGAGTTCGAAGAAGAGGTAGGAATTCCTGCAAACGGCGATTGGATCGAACTCGGATGGGTAAAGCAGAAGGGCGGCAAGACTGTTTACGCCTGGGCCTTCGAGGGAAATTTGCCGGATGGCTTTCAGGTTTGCTCGAACAATTTCGAAATGGAGTGGCCGCCGCGCTCGAGAAAGATGCAAAGTTTTCCAGAAGTCGATCAAGCCTGTTTCTTCCCACTGGAAGAAGCGAGGCGCAAATTGAAGGAAGCGCAAACGCCCTTCCTTGACCGGCTGGTGGAGGCCTTGGGTACCGCGCGCATCCCGCGTGCATAGCGTCGAGTCCCATCGGCGATCCTTTAAAAGCTCCGCAGAATGCGGAGCTGACGCACGCATAATGCGCGCGCTACCCATCCAGTCGTTGTATTGTTAGCCATCTAGCGATGCCAAGACCATTCTTTCTTTTCGCTCCGGGTGCGGGCGCACCATCAACGCATCCCTGGATGCAAAAGTGGAAAGGTTATTTGGAATCCATCGGTGAGGTGGCGCTGTTTGATTACGATTATATGCGCGAGGGACGGAAACGGCCCGATCCGCCACCACAACTCATCGCCGCGCATCGATCCGCTTTAGCCGAGATACGCAAGAAATCATCCGGACCAATTTTTCTGATTGGGAAAAGCATGGGCGGGCGCGTCGGCTGCCATGTTGCGCTCCAAGAAGAAGTCGCGGGCCTCATTTGCCTTGGTTATCCGCTCTGCGGCGGCGGTGATCGGAGAAAATTGCGTGATAAGGTGCTACGTGAGTTACAAACACCAATTCTCTTTATCCAGGGAACGCGTGACCCGCTATGTCCGCTCGACTTGCTCGAAGAGGTCCGGTCGCAAATGAAGGCGCCTAATTCCCTTCACCCAGTCGAGGATGGAGACCATTCTTTGCGGCTAACGAAACGTGGACTTCAAGCCGCAGGCGAAACGCAGGACGATGTCGACCAAAGAATCCTGGCCGCGATCAATGAATTCGTGGGGTTAACGGCTTTTCTTTAGCCGAAAGGAAGCCCGAAATGACGATTTCTACTGGGGGCCAAGTCCCGTTTGATTTCTTTTGAAGTTGGCGCGCGTGAAGCGCAAGGCGGTACGATTCCGCCAGGTGTTGCGAGTGATGCCTCCGGCGTTGTCGAGCATATCGCTCTTTAGTTGTTGGTCTCGCGACTACCTTTCTGGAGCGCAATTGTCTACAACGGCGATCCATCGATCCCCAAAACCGGTCCCATTTACTGGGGCGAACCTGGCACCAGCTTCCGTATTTGCGCTTCTTGTTTTGCGCTTTACAAACCGCAGGCGAGAACGATAACAGTGAAATTGGTTACTTGAACGAGGAATAAAGGCCATGCCATTGCTCACGGGCTTGTTTTGCAAATCGCTTTTGATTCGTCAAATCCGAGAGGGCAAAGCGGCATGGTTTAGGGGACGAGGTAGGAAAATGTAAGCTTTTTGGCGATGAACACGTCCAGTGCGCTCGATCCCCAGTCGCCGCAGGCGCGCGCGATTTACGATTTGGCGATCCATTCGACGATCATCTTTGCGCTGATTTTCGTCAGCGTTACGGGCGCGATCATCTACGCGATTCTGCGCTTTCGCGGGCGCGCGGGTGAGCCCGACCCGAGGCAAATTCCAGGTAACAGAAAGGTGGAAATCGCCTGGACGATTATTCCGTTCCTGATCGTCATCTTCCTTTTAGTCATGACGCTCAGCGCAATGAATCGCGCTGATCCGCCGCCCCCGCCTTCGGCCGACTTGGTGATAACTGGGCATCAATTCTGGTGGCAGGTGGATTATCCGGCATCGGGTGTGATCACGGCTAACGAAATTCACATTCCAACGGGCAAGCCTTTATCAGTGCGGCTCGAGTCAAAGGATGTCTTACACGAGTTCTGGGTGCCGAAGTTGACCCGAAAGATGAGCAATGTGCCTGGGCAACCTAACCACATTTGGTTACAAGCGGATAAGCCGGGCACTTACATCGGCCAATGCTCGGAATTCTGCGGGACCCAGCATGCCTGGATGCGCATCCTGGTTGTGGCCGACGAACCTTCGAAGTTCGAAGAATGGCAACGCGCTCAATTACAACCGGGCCAGGCGGCAGCAAGTGATACCACCGCAAAAGGATTGGCGCTGTTTCAAACATCCACCTGCATCAACTGTCATGCTATCCGTGGAGTAGCTGGAGCGGATTTACGAGTCGCGCCGGATCTGACACACGTTGGCAGCCGCAAACAACTTGGCGCCGGTATTCTGGAGAATACGCCGGCGAACATGCACCGATGGATCAAGAATCCGCAGGCGATCAAACCAGGCGCGCTCATGCCAGACTTTAACTTCACCGACGAGCAGCTAAACCAACTCAGCGAATATCTCTCCACGCTACGATGAACGGCACCACCACTATCGCGGAATTCCGGGACGCAGTCCTCGATCCGGCCAAGCGCGCACACTATCGCCTCGCGTGGCTCTCTACCGTTGATCACAAGCGCATCGCGGTTCTTTATATGCTAACTGCCCTGGTGTTTTTCGTGATCGCCGGAGTCGAAGCGCTTTTCATGCGGCTGCAACTCGCCATACCAAACAATCACTTTCTCCAGCCCGACACGTTCAATCAGCTCTTCACCATGCACGGCACGACGATGATCTTCCTCGTCGTCATGCCGGTAGTGTTCGGCCTCGCAAATTACGTCCTGCCATTACAGATCGGCGCTCGCGATATGGCTTTCCCGCGTCTCAACGCCTTTGGTTTCTGGTGTGTGCCGTTTGGCGGAATTCTTTTGCACTTTAGCGTGCTCGCCGGTGGCGCTCCGGCGGTCGGCTGGTTCTCCTATACACCTTTGAGCGAGACGCCCTATTCCTCATCGCCCGGGGTCGATTATTGGGCAGTCGCTCTCTTCGTCCTGGGTATTGGTTCAATTAGTTTTGCCATCAACACGATCGCGACAGTTATTTCGCTGCGGGGTCCAGGAATGACAATGCGTCGCCTTCCGCTCTTTACCTGGATCAATTTCGTTAACGCGTTCATTATTATTTTCGCTCTACCAGTTTTAAACGCCAACCTGGCGATGATCCTGATCGATCGTCAGCTACAGGGTCATTTCTTTCTACCTATCGGCGGAGGTTCGCCCGTTCTGTGGCAGCACATTTTTTGGGCCTTTGGCCATCCGGAAGTCTACATCATGGCCCTTCCCGCATTCGCAATCGTCTCCGAAATCATTCCAGTTTTTTCGCGGAAACCGATTTTCGGCTACGAATTTGTCGCTGCCTCGAGTGTTGCCATCGCAGTCCTAAGCCTGGGCGTTTGGGGACACCACATGTTCACGGTGGGAATGGGTCGTCCACTCGATGTCTTTTTCGCCATTTCCTCGATGCTAATTGCAATTCCAACCGGTGTAAAAGTGCTCAACTGGACCGCAACAATGCTCGGCGGCCGCATCCGATTTCAAGTGCCGATGTTGTTCTGCATCGCCTTTCTCATCCAATTCCTTGTCGCCGGCCTCACCGGAATCAGTCATGCCAGTGTGGCGCTCGACTGGCAGACTAAGAACAGCTACTTCCTGGTCGCACATTTTCACTTTGTGGCGGTAGGCGCGATCGTCTTCGCAGTCATCGGTGGCCTGCACTACTGGTTTCCGAAAATGAGCGGTCGCATGCTTTCAGAGCGGCTCGGCAAATGGACGTTCTGGCTCATGGTCATCGGCTTCAACATGACCTTCGTCATTCAGCATTTCCTTGGGTTGTTAGGTATGCCGCGGCGCATCTATACCTATCCCGATCTTCCACACTGGGGTTGGATGAACATGCTCTCGACCACCGGCGTCTTCTTCATGAGCGCAGCGGCGCTGGTCCTCGTTTGGAACTTAGCTAGTTCATTTTTCCGCGGCAAAGTAGCGGGCGATAATCCCTGGGACGCATGGACACTCGAATGGGCGACAACCTCGCCGCCGCCGCATGAAAACTTTGTCGCGCTGCCCCCGATCCGAAGCCGGCGCCCATTGTGGGACCTGGCTAACCCCGACCGTCCTGACCCAATCGTAGGGGAGAATAGCGCTGCGGTAACCCTTCCCGATCACAACAAAGTTGGCATTCTGACCTTCATTCTTTCCGAAGCAGGATTCTTCGCGGCACTTATCCTTGCCTATTTGTATTTCTACGCTCGGCCACAAGCCGGCCCCGGACCGAAAGAACTGGATGTTCCGCGGACGCTGGTGTTCAGCGTTTGTCTTTTCGCGAGCAGTTTCACTTTTTGGCGGGCTGAGATCGGGCTGCGACGACAGCGACGCGCCACGATGCTCGGCTGGCTCGCGCTGACGATCCTGCTCGGCGGCATTTTCCTTGTTGGTCAGGGAACGGAGTATTGGAAACTGTTTCAGACTGGGGTCGATCTCAGCACCAATCTCTTCTCGACTACGTTCTTCACCCTGACTGGGTTTCACGGTTTGCACGTGTTCCTTGGTTTGATCGCGCTGTTGATTTTTCTCTGGCTGGCGTGGGAGGGCGATTTCGCTTCTGGCCGCCGCGAGGCGGCCTTTAAGTCAGTCGGTTACTACTGGCACTTTGTCGATGTCGTCTGGGTCTTTGTTCTATTCACTGTTTACATCCTTCCACTCCTTCGATGACTACCTACCAATTCTTCACTACCGCATGGACATGGAATTCTATTGTTCTACTTCTCGGCGCGCTTGCATTCGTGGGTTACTTTCTCGCCTTCGGACAACGAGGCAGGCCCCTCTATTTCACTGCTGCGCTCGTTCTATTTCTTTTGGCCTTCGTCTCACCGTTTAGCGCGCTGGCTAACGGTTATCTCTTCAGTGCCCACATGGTTCAGCATATCCTGCTCGTGCTGATCATTCCCGCGCTTTTGTTGCTCAGTCTACCGCGGTCGTTCTCGCTTTGTCCTCCCCTCACCTATCTTACTCATCCACTGATCGGATGGGTTGCCGGGGTCGGTGCGATGTGGCTATGGCACGCGCCGACACTTTGTAACGCGGCGGCAACGTCGAGGACTGTCTCGGCGATTCAAACAACGTCGCTTCTAGTGATGGGAAGCGTGTTTTGGTGGCAGGTGCTCGCGCCGCGCGACGAGCAACGCCTTTCACCGCCAGCGGGGATTGTTTATCTCTTTACCGCCTGCACTGCCTGCAGCGTGCTCGGCATTATCCTGACCTTTGCGCCAATTTCGATTTGTCCGGTTTATCAACACCCGGTCGATCGATTGGGAATGCTCGGCACGATTCGTGGCGACTGGGGCCTGACGAGTGATCGTGACCAGCAGATCGGTGGACTGCTGATGTGGGTTCCCATGTGTGCAATCTATGCGACCGCAATTCTAGCCCAGCTAGCTCGCTGGCATTCATCCCCACACCCGGAGCATTCAAATGCCTAACGAACAATTACCCACGCAACATTCCAACGCCGTCCCGCCCGGCTGGCAGGTGCTACCAACGGAGCCACTCCCACATCCAACCTACTTCCCAGCTGGGCTTGCCATGGGAGTCGCCTTTCTCTTCTGGGGATTGATCACCATCTGGGTCGTTTGGTTGGTCGGTGTTGTCCTCTTCATCGCAGCGCTTGCCGGTTGGATCACGGAGATTCGCCATGGATACAAAGGTCACTGAGTCATCGTCTGCGCCGCTAACTGAAACTCCAGAGGAGATCAGTCGGCGGCGATTTTTTGAAAAACTCTCAATCGGTCTAGTCGGTCTTTGCACCGCAATCGTCGGAGTACCGTTAATCGGATTCATCGTCGCCCCGTTTTTTCGGAAGGTGCCCGAGAAATGGGTGACGCTGGGCAAACCAGATGATTTTCAAATCGGCAAGACTGTGGCTGTCACGGTAACCGATCCTTCGTCGCTCCCCTGGGCCGGCGTCACGGCAAAAAGCGGCGTCTGGCTACGGCGCGTGAGCCAAGACAGCTTCATCGCCTTCTCTGCTAACTGCACGCATCTCGGCTGTCCGGTGCGGTGGCTGGAGGGCGCCGATCTCTTCATGTGTCCATGTCACGGTGGCGTCTATTACAGTGACGGCAACGTCGCCGCCGGTCCGCCGCCGCTGCCGCTTTTCCGCTATGACGTGCGGGTTGCAAATGGCGAGGTGCAAATGAAACAGGCGATCGTTCCGATTTCCACCACGCTGTGATCAAGTTATTCAAAATAGTCTGGAATTGGCTCGACGATCGGCTCGGGATCAGCGTCCTGCTTTCGCCGATGAAGCATATCGCGCCGCAGGATTCGAAATGGTGGTACGTCTTCGGCAGCGCCACCCTCGTGGCCTTTATCGTGCAGGTCGCAACCGGAGTCGCGCTGGCGTTTTCATACATCTCTTCGTCGTCACAAGCTTACGAGACGCTTCTGTTCATAACTAACAACGCACCCTTTGGACGCTTCTTGCGCGGACTTCATTACTTCGGCGCGTCGGCGATGGTGTTGATGATCGGAGCGCATATGGCGCAGACCTTTCTGTTTG
>Ga0137412_10000512_pt1 | contig 27525 bp, 21 predicted proteins | sample CZODoug2_1_16fun_FD_122160 | JGI IMG/M metagenome (GOLD analysis project Ga0137412, IMG submission 122160) | Vadose zone soil fungal communities from Angelo Coast Range Reserve, California, USA - CZODoug2_1_16fungal (Hybrid Assembly) | ecosystem: Environmental > Terrestrial > Soil > Vadose zone...
CGTCGATTCGATCGGCGTGGCGCTGTCAGGCGTCACCAAATAGAAGATCTTGACCTTATCGGTCTTCAGGCGCGCCAAGGACTCCTTGAAGACTCGCTTCAGGTTCTCAGGTTCGTGGCCGCGAGTGTTTAGCGCAGCAGACCCGGGTGACGACGCGCCGCGGGCTGCGTGGCCGTGTCGAGCTTGGCAAATCAGGCGGCGGTAACTCGTGAGGCCGAGGTGGTTCGCCGCATCTTTCACGACTATGTCGTTGGCAAATCGTCGAAGCGGATTGCTGCTGAGTTGAATAAGGATGGCATCTCAGCCCCGGGCGGTGGCGATTGGGGTTTCAGCACAATCAACGGCAATCCCAAGCGCGGCAATGGCATCTTGAACAACGAAATGTATATCGGTCGAATCGTCTGGAATCGGCAGCGTTTCATCAAGGACCCTGAGACAGGCAAACGCCAGGTGCGACCAAATCCGGTGGCTGAGTGGATAGTTCAAGAAGTGCCAGAATTGCGCATTATCGACGATGAACTCTGGAACGCCGCAAAGGCACGACAGGTCGCCATAAAGACAAAGCGCGGAGAGGCTGGCAACGAAGGGCCGAATAGCTTCCGCGACCGTCGGCGCCCGAAATACATATTCTCGGGTTTGATAAAGTGCGCATGGTGCGGTGGCGGATACGCCATGATCTCGGCCGATCTGATCGGTTGCTCGACGGCCAGGAACAAGGGGACTTGCGAGAACCGGAGGAGTATCCAGCGCGACCGCCTGGAGGGGCGGGTATTGAACGCTCTGCGGTATCACTTGATGGATCCGGCGCTTTTCAAGGAATTCTGCGACGAGTTCACGCGCGAAATGAACCGTCTTCGGATGGAAGGTTCAGCCTCCCTTGAGACCGCGCGCTCGGAGCTGAAAAGGATCGAGCGTGAGCTCGATACCTTGCTTAATTTGATTCTGAAGGGCGGCGCAGCGGATAGGATCAACGCTAAGATGGTCCAGCTTGAAGGTCGAAAGGCCGAGCTTGAGCGGCAGCTGGCCGATGCCGAGATCCCGCCGCCCCTACTCCATCCAGAGATGGCGACGTTCTACCGTGAACAAGTCAGCGCTCTCTACAAGACGTTACAGGATGATACCGAGGCAACCCGGCTCAGGGCCGGCGAGGTCCTGCGTTCGCTTGTGAAGGAAATCATCCTTACCTCTCAGGCCGGCGAGTTGAGGATCGATGTCCGGGGCGATCTCGCCGGGATCTTGGCGATTTCCCTCAAAACGAAAACCCCGGCCACTGGGACCGGGGTTTCGCAAGTTGAGATGGTTGCGGGGACAGGATTTGAACCTGTGACTTTCAGGTTATGAGGCTGACGGCGCCACGTCGCGCGCTCGTTGAACTAGATTCGGCGGGCTCATCGCGCGAAAAGGGCTGGACTGAGTTCGCATCCTCGCCTCACCGATCGATCGATTGACAGTCGTCAAAACTTTCGAAGAGTCCTCTTTGCGTTGCCGGCTCAAGCGGTCGACGCAACACAGGCTCAGTGACCATTCACTGGCAATGCCCTTTTCCTATTCGCCGGCGAAAGCGGTCGCTTTGCGCCAAATAGAGCTAAGAATGCATGTCACCAAAACTCAAGCGGGCTCCCTCTCTCGCCGCCGTGCGAGTCAGCCTTCTGCCGTAACCATGCGCCACAGCGTTTCCACCAGCACCTCGTAACCCTTATCGAGGGCCTCCGGCGCCGTGAACTCGCGCGGATTGTGGCTCAGTCCACCCTGAGTTGGGACAAAGATCAAAGACGACGGAATACGCTTCTGGATCGCTAGTGCGTCGTGGCCAGTAACCGTCTTTAGCGCCAACGCCTTCATTCCGAGATCGCCGGCGACGCTGCGAACAAGATCGGCGCCGGCCGGGTCGAGCACGGGTGCAGCCCTTTGTTCATCGGCGGCGATCGAGATCCGGACACCGATCGCCCCCGCCTCCTTCTCAATTCGCTGCAGAAAACGATCGCTGATCGCAAGCACCACCGCTTCATCGTCGTGCCGGACCTCAAACCAGACTCGAACCCGGCCTGCGACCACATTGGGCGAGTTCGGGAAAACGCTGATACGCGCGGCCGCGGCATGGGCGCCGGCATTCGCGCGCTCGACCTCGTTATAAAGCGCTTCGATGGCGCGCGCCGCCGCACGCAGGGCATCGCGACGCCGGCCCATCGGCGTCGGACCGGTGTGCGAGACTTCGCCTTCGAACACCACCGAGATCTTTCGCGTCATCCAGGCTCCCGAGACCGCCGCAATATCCGCAGCCGCACCTTCCAGTAGGTCGCCCTGCTCCACATGAAGCTCGACATAGCGCACCGGCTCAAATTCCAGCGGGGACGCGCCGAGATAGCCGATCATGGCGAGAGCATCGCCAAGCGTAACGCCGTCCCCGTCCTTGCACGCATAAGCCTGTTCCAGCGGCAAGCTGCCGGCGAATACCGAGCTGCCCGTCAGGCTTGGCTGGAAACGCGCGCCCTCCTCATTGGTCCAATTCGCAACCGCGAGGTTGCGCCGCGCCGTGCCGGGATTGTCGAGGGCGCGATCGCGCACCGCCTGCACCGCAAGCAGTCCCGCAAGGACTCCGTAGCAGCCGTCGTACCGGCCGCCCGTTGGCTGGGAATCGAGGTGAGAGCCCGCGATCACGACATCCTTCGATGCGGGCGCCAGTACCGCAACACCGAACATGTTTCCAATCGGATCAATCCTTGGAAGAAGTCCGCGACCGCTGATCTCGCGAAGAAAAAGATCCCGCGCCTCCTTATCGAGCCGTGTTGCCGTCAGCCGGCAGACCCCGCCGTCTCCGGTCGAACCGATCGCCGCAAAGGTTGCGATGAGATCGTGCAATTCGGTCATTTCCGCACCAGAGACGCGATCCAGTTTGACAATTCGGTCTGCCGCACGCTTTCCCTCATGATGTCGTCACCGAACCCAAGCCGCCAGGCGATATCGCGGCGTTGCTGGTTTGCCGCAAGGGTGGACAGATCGGTCGCATAACGGTCCAGTTCGGCAACGTCGGCGAAAAAGCCTTCGGTGACGAGCATCTGCCCATATCGCCGGATCACGGCGGCGACGTCGTGCAGCCCGTATTCGGGGTGGTACTGCACGCCCCAGAACACGCCACGGCCGAGGCGTATTTCCGCGGCTTGAATCTCGCTCATCGCATTGCGCGCGGTGACAATCGAGCCCTGGGGAAGCCGGGTCACGATGTCACTGTGAATAGCCGGTGCATCGAACACGGCGTCGCGCGTCGCATGCATGGGATGATCGCCACCGGAGCGGGTCAGTGCGATCTTGCGCGCGAAGGCAACCTCTCTTCCGGCCGGGTTTAATCCAACCTCCCCGCCAGCCGCCACGGTTGCAAGCTGCAGGCCCCAGCACGAGCCGAACATCGGAATGCCGCGCGCAAACACCTCGCGAACAAAATCGATCTGCCGCAACGACTCGATTTCGCGCTGGTAGATACTGAGCGATGAACCGGTGATCGACACGCCGTCATAGCAGTCCAGCGGCTGCGGAGTCGTCCCGTCGCCATCTGCCGGCGTACAGACGTCGACGATCGCATCCGCGGCGATCGCGCGCAGCACGGCAGCATAGCTCTCCGCCCGAGTCGCGCCCGCAGATTCGGCAATAAGGCGGCGACCAGCCGAAGTGTTACCATCAATGACAAGCAGCCGGAGCACGGCCTAGCCTCCCAGATCGCCAAGGATGGCCGCAAGCGTAAGCTGCTCGAACTCCGCCTCGGTCAATTGCCGCGGATTGGCGCCTGCGGTCGGATCCTTCACCGCATCGGCCGCGATCATCCGGGCATCAGCTTCCATGACACCAAGCTCCGCCAGCGTATGCGGCACACCGAGCTTGTTCCGGAATGCGAGTATCCAGGCAAGCACCGCGTCGAAATCGCGCCCCGGCAGATCGAGCGTGCGGGCGATGTGCGGGATCTTGTCAGCGATCGCCGCTCTGTTGCAAGCGAGAACATAGGGAAAGACCACACCGTTGGTAAGGCCGTGATGGGTATCGTAGCGCGCCCCGACGGGATGGGAGATCGAGTGGATCGCTCCCAGCCCCTTCTGAAACGCCGTCGCCCCCATCGAAGCTGCGGCAAACATATAGGCGCGGGCTTCGAGGTCCCGGCCATTCTCGACCGCGCGCGGCAAATAAGTGTCGATGATCCTGATTCCTTCGAGCGCCACACCATCGGCGAGCGGATGAAACGCCTGCACACAATAAGCCTCAAAGCAGTGGGCGAGCGCGTCCATTCCAGTCGCCATTGTCAGGAACGGCGAAAGCCCAACGGCCAGTTCGGGATCCTCGATGGCAATCTTGGGCATCATCAGGGGATGGAAGATGATCTTCTTTTCATGGGTATCTTCGCGGGTGATCACACCGGCGCGGCCAACCTCGGAACCCGTCCCGGCCGTCGTCGGCACCGCGATGATCGGGACAACTCCATCAGTATTGGCCCGCGTCCACCAGTCGCCGATATCCTCGAAATCCCACACCGGCCGGGACTGCGCCACCATGAACGCCACGCACTTGCCGACGTCCAGGGCCGATCCGCCTCCCACTGCAATAACACCGTCATGACCGCCTGCCTTGAAGGCGGCGACACCGGCGTTCAAGTTCGATTCGGTCGGATTACCCTTCACGTCCGAGAAGACGCTGATCGGAATTCCGGCATCGCGAACGCGTCGAACAATGCCCGCTATCAGATCGTTCTCTGCAAGGCCCCGATCGGTCACCAGCAAAGGCCTCGTGATGCCGTGGGCCCGGCACGCGTCGGGAAGCTCGGCAATGCGTCCGGCGCCAGTGACGACGCGTGTGGGGAAATTCCAGGCCCCGGTGATTTGAACTGCCATGTGCGGCTCTCAGTGTTCGATGCGAAGATGAAAAGATTTGGGGCGGGTCAGCGCCTCGAAGCCGAGGCGCGACATGCTGGCGCCGCGGCCGGTGTCCTTTATCCCGGTCCATGCGAGCGAAGGATCGACATAGTCGCAGCGGTTCATGAAGACCGTACCGGTGGCGATGCTGTCGCCGATCCGCTCGGCTGCGTCGGCGTCTGCTGTCCAGACCGAAGCGGTCAAGCCGTAGGGACTGTCGTTCATCAGCCGGACTGCCGCCTCATCCGAAGGAACTTTCATGATACCGACAACCGGGCCGAAGCTCTCCTCCATCATCACTCGCATGGTATGATCGACATCGACAAGCACCTCCGGCATCAGATACGCCGCTCCGGCCCCGTCGGCAGAGAAACGCTTTGCGTCGATCAGAGGACGCGCGCCTTTCACCAGGGCTTCACGAATATGGGCGCGAACGGTGTCGGCGAAACGCACGGCGGCCATCGGGCCCAGCGTCGTTTCCGGCGCCAGCGGGCTTCCGAGCTCATGGCGCGAGGTCAGGTCGGCGAACGCGTCCACAAAGCGATCGTAGACCTGCTCGTGCGCATAGATGCGCTCGATGCCACAGCAGCATTGGCCGGAATTGTAAAACGCACCATCGACGAACTGTTCGACCGCAAAATCAAAGTCCGCGTCTGACCTGACGTAAGCCGGATCCTTGCCGCCCAATTCAAGGCCAAGCGTGGTGAAGGTGCCGGCCGCCGCCCGTTCGATCGCGCGGCCGCCGGCGACCGAACCGGTGAAGTTCACGTGGTCGACGGAACGGGACGCGATCAGCTTTTCCGCGGCCTCGTGATCGAGGTTCAGCGTGGTGAACAAATGCTTCGGCAACCCGGCCTGGTCCATGGCGGACTGAAAACGCTCACCGACCAGCAACGTCTGGGCGGCATGCTTCAGGATGACGGCGTTGCCCGCCAGAAGCGCCGGAACAACGGCATTGACGGCGGTGAGATACGGATAGTTCCATGGTGCGATCACCAGCACTATTCCCGCGGGCACGCGTTTAATCATGCGCCGGAAGCCGGGCCGTTCAGCGGGCGTCGTCGGCGCCAGCGCCTCGTCGCTCAATTCGACCAGAACCCGGACGCGCTCCTCCAGGCTTCGCAACTCGCCGCCATAACGCACCGGCCGGCCCATTTGAATCGCAAGCTCGGGTACGATCTCGCGGTTCTGCACCCTCAAAACCTCGAGGAACGCGAGCGCTTTCGCCTTTCGCTCGGCCAGCGGCACCCTGGACCATTCCCGCTGCGCCTGCCTGGCTGCAGCCAAGCTCTGCGCAATTTCACCATCCGTTGCGATGCGCCGCCGGGCAACTTCGCTGCCGTCGACCGGCGAGATGCACACAATATCGTTCACGATGATTCCACCCGGTTTGAGGCGAAGGACGCCGGCTTCAGATGATTTCGAAATAGCGTGCCAGTTCCCAGTCGGTGATCGCCTTGCGAAATTCGCGCTCCTCCCAGTGGCGGGTCATGGCATAGTGATCGACGAAGATATCGCCGAACAGATGGCGAGCGGCCGTCGAGGCGATAAGCCGGTCCGCGGCCTCCGCTAGCGTGCGCGGCAACGCCCGCGCCGCCGGATGCGTCATCTCATAGGCGTTACCGGTGACAGGCTCACTGGGTTCGATCCTGTTTTCGATTCCCCAGAGGCCAGAACCCAGCGCTGCTGCGATCGCGACATAGGGATTGATGTCGGCTGCCGCGATCCGATACTCGACACGCTGGCTCGACAGGGAACCGGGAATGACGCGTAGCGCGCAGGTCCGATTCTCGATCCCCCAGGTTGCGTCGGTCGGCGCCCAGAACCCCGGGATCAGGCGCGAGTAGCTGTTCACCGTGGAGGCCACCATCGCCAGCAATTCGGGCATCAGCGCCTGCTGGCCCCCGACAAACCAGCGCATGGTATCCGACATGCTGCCCGGTCGCCCGCTTTCGTGAAACGCCGGCTTGCCTTCGCCGTCGCGCAGCGAAAGGTGCAGATGTCCCGATTGCCCCGGATAGGCATTCGACCATTTGGCCATGAAGGTCATCATCTTGCCCCGGCGCTGCGCCCACACCTTGGCGAACGTCTTGAAGATCACGGCGCGGTCGGCCGCTGCGAGCGCATCGGTATGTTTGATAGCGGCTTCCAGAACGCCCGGCCCGGTTTCGGTATGAAGCCCCTCGATCGGCATATCCATTTCGTCGCAGAGCTTGAGCAGCGCTTGATAAAAATCCGACTCGACCGATGATCGCAGCATCGAATAGCCGAACCAGCCCGGCGTCAGATTCTTGAGGTCGCGGTAGCCTTTTTCCCTGATACTGTGGGGTGTTTCGTCGAACACGAAAAATTCGAATTCAGCAGCGACCGTAGCGGCAAATCCCATGGTGGCGGCACGGTCCACGACACGGCGAAGCAGCCGGCGCGGACAGAGCTCCGCTGCCGTGCCATCGAACTCGCCCAGGAAAAAGAGCATGTTTTCTTCGGTCGGCACCTCGCGACAGGTCGCCGGATCGATGCGTGCGGTCGCGTCGGGAAACGCGGTGTGCCATCCGGTGAACGTGGACTTGTCGTAGAGCTGGTCTTGAGAGTCCCAGCCAAAGATGACGTCGCAGAATTTAAAACCCTGCTCCAGCGCGTCGAAAAACTTGTCGCGCGCCACGTACTTTCCGCGAATGATGCCGTCGAGATCCACTACCCCGAGCTTGACGTGGGACAGGCCGCGCGCCTCCACCAGCGAACGGGCATCTGCGGCGGTTTTTACACTTCTCGAATCCATGGTTTTCGGGTCTCCACAATCCCGCTCCGCAGGACGGCGATCGAAAATGACGTCGTTCGTCAGGCTGGACAAATCTCGCGCAGAACCTCGTCGCAGGCGGCGATGAACATGTCTGCATTGTCCTTGGTGAAGCAAAGCGGGGGACGGATCTTCAGCGTATTGCCGTAAGGACCGGCCGCGCCGACGAGAATGCCTCGATGACGAAGCCGGTTAATGAGCTGGCTTGCGATCTCTGGTGCCGGCCTCTTCGCGTCGCGATCACGGACGAATTCGAGCCCGATAAACAGTCCGCTGCCGCGTACATCACCGATCTGGATGTGACGATTGCCAATCTCGCGAAGCCCGTTCATGACGTAACCGCCGATCTTCTGCGCATTTTCTATTAGCCCCTCGTCCCCGATCACATCGAGCACCGCGAGCCCGGCTGCCGCAGCCACCGGGTTGCCTCCGAATGTGTTGAAATACTTCGTCTCGGCGGCGAACCGGTCAAGCAATGCCGCGCGCGTCGCCACACCGCCCACCGGGAAGCCGTTGCCCATGGGCTTTCCCATAGTGACGATGTCAGGCACGACACCATGCCGGGCGAAACCCCACAGCGCGGCTCCGGTTCGCCCGAAACCCGGCTGGACCTCATCGGCAATGAACAGGCCTTGGCGTTCATGCACGAGTTTGACGGCGGGCGCGAGAAAGCCGGGCGGATCGGCATAGACCCCATCGCTTGAAAAGATCGTATCGACCAACAGCCCCGCAAAGCCGATGCCGCTTTGCTCAAGGTCCGTGATGGCTCTGCCGACATTCTCGGCAAAACGCTTGCCGAGATCACCGACCGGGGTGCGAAACATCTCCGGCGCCGGAACGACACGAACGTGGGGAGGCAAGGGCTGCCCCGGACGAGCCGATGGCGACACATCGGTCACCGCGGCGGTATTGCCGTGATAAGCCGCTTCCGTGACGACGAAGCCGGCACGGCCGGTCGCCACCTTCGCAATCCGCAGCGCGAGATCATTCGCCTCGCTGCCGGTGCAGGTCAGGACCAGATGATCGATATCAGGCGGGAACGTTGCGAGCAGCCGTTCTGCATAGGAATCGACGACGTCGTTGAGATACCGCGTGTGGGTATTCAGCCGACCGGCCTGCCGCCGAATGGCTTCAACGACGTGCGGATGCGAATGCCCGACCGAGGGGACATTGTTGTAGAGATCAAGATAACGTCGGCCTTCGGCGTCAAACATCCAGACACCTTCGGCGCGCTCCATCCGGATCGGCTCCTGATAGAACAGCACCGAAGCCGAGCCGAACGATCGCAGGCGGCGCTCGACGGCGTCCCGCAGCGCAGCATCCATCGCGGACACCTTGCTCCGGTCAAAGGCGTTCAGCGCCAGGATTTCTTTTTCCTCTTGCATCGCGCGCCCCTCCTCGACCGGCGCCGGCGGAAGCGGCGCGAGCAGCGTTCGTGCCCCGACGACTCCCAACCAACAATTTGGAATAATGTGGTTACCTCCACAATGATAAAGCAGATGGCAGACACGACACATCGGAGCGTCAGTCATATGCCGCACGGCAGCATAGAGAATGTTCATAAAATCAGACTATTATACAGGTGAGCTGGCTCAGCTGCGCAGAGAGCAGGCATTCCGCCGCCCAAAATTTGGGGAATCTGCCACACGATTGATGTGGACGTCCAACATGGATTGAGAAAGGATTTGTCGAGAGACAGCCGCAAGCGTCGCCCGATCCTGCGGCGACCGACGCTGCCGCAAGGACATCTCGATGACGAGCGAGCGGTTACAAGCGACCGACGCCTCCGCGACCGACAAGCGGCCGCGAAAATCGGAAGGCGATCGCCTCTCGAAGCTCGCGCGTCACAAACACATTATCGCGCAATTGACGGCAGCTCCGACCTTGCGGGCCTCGGAACTCGCGGCGGTGCTTGGCGTCTCGGGTGAAACGATCCGACGCGACCTGATGGAGCTTCAGGAACAGAAGCTCATCAACCGCACCTATGGCGGAGCATCCCGCCCCTTCGCGCTCGAGCCTACCCTCACCGACCGCAAGGCGATCATGATCGCCGAGCGGGAGGCAATGGCCTCCGTCATCGCCGATCTCATCCTGCCAAACGAAGTTCTGATGCTGGCTGCCGGCGCAACGACATTCCATGTCGCCCGACGATTGGCATCCCGCGCCCGCGATATCACGGTGATCACGCATGACTTCGCGATCGCCGCCGCGCTGGCGGTGAATTCATCGATCCGCGTACTGTGCTGTCCCGGCCGGTATCATCCGACGGAAGGCTATGTATTCGGCACGCAGACGATCGCCAGCATCAATAGTTATGAAGCCAACCGCGCGATCGTCAGCGCGACAGGTATCAGCGCCCGCGGCATCAACGATGCCGATGACGAGGCCGGAGCCATTTATGGCGCGATGGTGAGGCGGGCCGCGGAAGCCATCATCGTCGCCGACCATACCAAGTTCGACCAACGCGCGCTGACGGTATTCGCGCATTGGACCGATATCGACCGCCTCGTTACCGATCGGCAACCGGAAGGAGCGATGGCAGCCGCCCTTCGCGAAGCCGGGACGGAAACCATCGTTGCTCAACGCTGAGAAAGGCCAAGCCATGGCACGCCTGACATCTCTTCTTCCCCGCGACGAGCGCTCCGGCTTCGACGACGAAACCGAAGGCTTGGCATCGCAGCAGGCCCGCATCGGCCGCCTTGATCTCGAATTCATCCGGCCGGATCGCTCGCTTGCGCGAAACTGGGAGCGCGTTCGCAACGTTCATGACGCCTCCTATCTGCTGGTCTTCCCGCTGGCGGGAGGCGTGACATTCAGCCAGGATGGGCGTACCGGTCTCGCAAGATCCGGCGAGTACGTTCTGCTCAGCGAACTCGCCTTCTATGAACTCTCGCCGGACAAGAATACCCGGCTGCTCATGATGCGTATCCCTGCGGCGGAATTGCGCGGACGGCTCGTCTCGATCGAAGACCATGTCAGCCGCCGCTTCAAGCCGAACGAGCAGATGACGCACCTGCTGGTGGGAATGATCAGAAGCGTTGCGGAACTGTTCATCAATTCTCCGCCACCCAATCCCCAGGCGCTCGCGACCGAAATCGTCAGCTTCATCGCGCTGACGATCGGTTCAGAAGACAGGGGCGCGGCAACCGACGTTCGCAATGCGCGCTATCATTTGCGCCGCCGAATCGTCGATTTCATCGAAACCCATCTGAGCGATCAGTCGCTCTCACCGAAAAAAATCGCTGCGAGCAGCCGGATTTCCCTGAGCTATCTCTACAGCCTGTTCAACGACAATGAGACGACCGTTAGTCAGTTCGTTCAGACCAAACGCCTGCAACGCGCTTATGAGATTCTCGTTGCCGACCCGAAAGGCCACCGAACAGTTTCAGAGGTCGCCTACGAAGTAGGTTTCAAGAACGTCTCGCACTTCTCGCGATGTTTCAGCCGCCATTTCAGCGTTGCGCCGCGTGACGCTCGTCAGACCCACAACGCCTCTCCTCCCCCGAATGCGGATCCGCGGCGCGCGCCCCCGAAGGGCCTGCTTCCGCCCGGAGTGCCGACTTCCTCACATGGCAGTCTTGGCTCGCCTTATTGGGAGCGGCGGCCGCTTCACGAGACCGTCTAGAAACCGTTCCCCCTGCGCTACGCGTATCGCTGCCGTTGCGACCGCGCGCTTCTTCTCCGGAGCGACCATTGAACGATATTCAAGACAGGTTGTCCGAGAACGAGTTAGCCTCGTTTTTCCACGACCTCGCCGACGCCGCCGGCCGGATTGCGGTGACGCACTTTCGGTCGAACATCGACTTCGAGCGCAAACCAGACCTGTCGCCGGTCACCATCGCGGACCGGGCCATCGAACAGGAATTGCGGCGATTGATTTCGAAGCGATTCCCCGAGCATGGCATCCTCGGCGAGGAAACGGGATCAACTCCGGGCAATCGCTATACTTGGTATCTCGACCCGATCGATGGGACGAAGAGCTTCATTTCCGGAATGCCGCTGTTCGGAACGTTGATTGCTCTTTCGGATGAAAGGAATGGAGCCGTCATCGCGGGGATGATCGACATGCCGGCGCTGGCGGAACGATGGTATGGCACTCCGAGCGGCACCACGTTCAACGACGCGCCGGCCAGAGTGAGCCGCGCCGTCAATCTGGAAGAAGCGCAGATCTACACGTCGTCGCCGGATTTCTTTTCGCCGGAGGATTGGGCGCGCTACGACGCGCTCAGCCGCAAGACCATGTTCAGACGATTTGGCGGCGATTGCTATCAATACGGCCTTTTGGCCTCAGGGCATTGCGACCTTGTCGTCGAATGCTCGCTGAAGTCGTTCGATTTCATGGCGCTGGTACCGGTGATCGAGGGCGCCGGAGGCGTGATCTGCGATTGGGAAGGCCTGCCGCTAACCCGCCATTCCGACGGACGGGTGATCGCGGCTGCCAACGCGGCCTTGCTCCAGCAGGCACTCGCAATCCTCCAGCAATAGTCGGACTTTGGCTGAACGAGAGCGATTCAGACCATCCGCAGCCAGCTTTCCCAGCGGGGGTCGTACATCACGTCGCGCGCCCGCATGTATTTCCACACCCCGTATTTCTGGTAGTCGAAATCCCAGTCCTTGAGCTTGCGATTGACGACTGCCCAGCACGCCCATTTGATGTCGGCAAGCGCGCGGTTGACGACGACCCGCGCGACCATCTCGGGACGCACCGCCCCCAGATACTGCTCGATCAGACCTTCCGTCAGTTGTTCGTCGAAGAACATTTCGGCGAAGAGAACGCCGAGTTCATAACTGCGTTCGTTGTTCGAGGCGAACTCGTAATCGATCAGCTTCATTAGCTTGGGGCTGGCGCCCAACTCTGCGCCAACGAGGAAATTTCCGGGCATCGGGTCGTTGAAGCAGGGTACGAGGTCGAGGCCGGATGCCATGAACGCGGCCTTGGCCTGGCCGTAGCGATGCATGATCCAGGACATATCATGCGGAAAGTGCGAGCCCAATTCGCGGCCCTGTTCGACGTGCTCCTCGATCATGTCGAAGATCGTCTTGGTCAGGCTCAGCTTTGGCCCGGCATGCAGCCGGCGGTAGAGGTCGAGAACGTCGGACTGGATCGCAGCGTCACCAAAATCCCCGTTGGTGCAGGCCCGATAGCCTTCGAGGAATTCGCTCACTTCGAGGCCGTCCTGGGCATCGAAGAAAATCACTTCCGGCGCAATTCCCATGGCGTGGGCGTTGCGTGCGGCCTCGTTCGCGGCCACCCGGTCGATGAACATTTCGGAACCTTCGCCGGGCACCTTGATGAAATAGCGGCGCGGATCGCCAGCAATTTCAACCAGCCAGTTCTGATTCATCAAGCCGCCGACAAGCGGGGTATAGCTGGCCTCTCTGCCGCGCCACGGCGGCACTCGTTCAATGGCGCTTTCGACATTGCGTTCGTGGACGGTTGTCGCCTCGCCAAGCTTTCTGCGAACCGTCATGCAATCCTCCGAAGCGCCTCGCCAAAGCGCGGCTCGCGGACTGCCATCCGGCAGCGCAAGAAGCGCCAACTGGCAAATTTGTAGAACTCGAGCGTATTGCGCGCCGACTTGGCGGCAAGAAGCGCTCCGATCAGCCCCCACCGCAGATCGTCTGCGACGCCATAGATGCGCGCGCGGTTGAATGCCGCCTCGTCGAACGCTCCGGCGTTGCGCGCGAAGGCGTCCCGAGCCTCGGGCTCCTGGTCGAATGCCTCAACCAGGAAGCTGCCGACGTCTTCCAGCGGGTCGGCTGTGGTGGCACGATCCCAATCGATCAGGCGCACTTCGCCGGCATCGCTGATCAGGATGTTCGATACATTGCCGTCGCCATGGATCGGTACGGGCGTGGTGTCGAGACCTCCAAACGCCGCGGCGGCGAATCGCAATTCCGCGACCAGCCATTCGGTATCGGTCGGAATCTGGGCCTTTGCCGACGTCGCGGCCACGTAGAAGTGCTCGATCTCGTCAAAAACACCCTTCCGTTTGGGCAAGGGCTTTCCCGCCTGGAACAAGCGGCGCGCGGCCATCACCGCATCGACGATCTTTGGCTCCAGCATCCGTTCGAGCGTCCCCACCCGCCAGCCGTGGTTCAGGTCCTCCATGATGAGGATGCCCGCCTGGATGTCAGCCAGAACAACCTTGGGGCCGATACCAAGATCGGATGCACGCTGCGCGGCCTGGAAGGCACAGGGTACGTCGATGTAAAGCTCGGCGTCGCGATCCATTACCTTGACGAAAATGCTCTCGCCATTCGACTTGTTGATGGCTCGCCAGGGGAAGCCGTCGACGCCTCGCCAGCTTGGTGACGCCAGAATGGGGATCGCGGGTTCGATCACGATATCTCCCGCCCCCCACCCCGGCAGGCTCCCGATACGATCGCGGATTGTGGTCACAACCGCTCCAGATTGACTCATGGCGATCTCTGATCTTTCGCAATATTGGCCTCAACCAGGCTCCACGCGGGCATTCCAGCTCGCGTGGCAGTTTCATCAATAGTTTGATCAATCCAGATGCAAAAGGGATGCCTCTTGCTCCACGAAATCATGCCGGTTCGACCAGCGGCCTACCCCAGTGCGGGCGATATTCGCTATTCGAACTGGTGAAGAGTCGGCGGGAAGCCGCGGAGGATGCATGTCTGCTGAAGAGCTGATCGGAATGAACCTTGCCGGGCTGACCGGCGCTTACGCATCGCGAGAGGTTTCGCCGGTCGAGGTCCTGCAAGCGGTCATCGATCATTCCAGCGCCGTGAATAGCTCGATCAACGCCCTGTTCAGCTTTCGCCCCGAACAAGCCATCGCGGGCGCGCGACAGTCGGAAGCGCGGTGGAAGGCCAAGGCAGCGCTCGGGCCGCTTGATGGCGTACCCATGACGGTCAAGGACAGCGTCGCCATGGTTGGCTGGCCCTATTTCCACGGTATCGGGGCGAACCGCTCGCTGCCGCCGTCGAACTACGACTCGCCGCCCGCCGTTGCCCTTCGCGAAGCGGGTGCGGTGATCTTTGCCAAGACGACTATGCCGGATTGCGGCCTGATGGCGTCCGGCATCAGTTCCCTGCACGGCGTCACGCGCAATCCATGGGGGCTGGCCTGGAATACCGGCGGATCATCGGCGGGAGCCGGCGCATCGATCGCTTCCGGCGCCGGTTTTGTTTCGGTCGGGACGGACATCGCCGGCTCGGTTCGGCTGCCGGCCGCCCATTGCGGTCTCGCATCGCTGAAGCCCACCCACGGGCGCGTGCCTCACCTTCCGGCCGATACCATGCGCATGGCCGGCCCCATGGGGCGCAGCGTCGACGATATCGCCCGCCTGCTGACGGTGCTGGCCCGGCAGGACGAACGTGACACGTGGAGCCTTCCGGCGGATGGCGTGCGATATCACGAAAGGCTCGGTCGCGACGTCAAGGGACTGAAGATCGGCGTCCTCACCGACATGGGTTTTGGAGCCAAGCCTGAAGCGGAGGTGCGCAACGCGGTGGAAGCTGCCGGGCGACTGCTTGCCGGTGCCGGCGCGATCGTCGAGCCGTTCGTCTCGCCGCTCGACTACGACGCCATTGCGCCCATCGACCTGTTCCTGCAAGTGCGCGGCTATCTCGAATACAGCGCGCTGCCGTCGCACACCGACGGCGCGAGCGACATCAACCCCTATGTGCGCGAATGGTGCCTTGGCGGCGCGCGACATTCCGGCGCCGATCTCTACCGCGCGCTTGGACAGATCGGCAAGATGAAGGCCGCATTGCTCGCAGCCTTCGAAGGCTGGAACTATGTCATTGCACCGACGCTGGCCGTGGTGAATTTTCCGGCCGAGGAACCCGGTGTCTCGCGCGAGAAGCCGCTGGAGCATACGCTATTCACCGCGATGTTCAATCAGACGTGCCAGCCTGCCTCCACGATCTGCATGGCATTCGACCGCCGGCATCTTCCCATCGGGGTTCAGATCATTGGCCGCCGGTTCGACGACCTCGGCGTGTTGCAGGTGACGAAAGCTCTTGAAGGACTGCGATCCCTGACCATGGACTGGCCGTTTCAGCCGCGCGCCTGAGGCGGCGCCGCTACGCTGCCGCTTTCATTTCGCCGCTATCGAGCAGATGGCAGGCAACAAGACGCCCGGGAGAATGCTCGACCAGTTTCGGGGTTTCGACGCGGCAGCGGCCGAACGCCTTCGGGCAGCGCGAGGCAAAGCTGCAACCCGCCGGAATGTCGATCGGACTAGGCGGCTCTCCTTCCAGCAGGAAATCCGAAGGGTTGAACGGCTTGTCCTCGAGCGTCGGAGCCGCCGACAACAGCGCTTTGGTATAGGGATGCCGAGGATCGAAGAACAGCTCGCGATTGTCGGCGATCTCGACCGTCTCGCCAAGATACATCACCGCAATCCGCGTACAGACCTTCCGTACCATCGCCAGATCGTGCGAGATAAACACGTAAGTCAGGTCGTTCTTTTCCTGCAGCTTCGAGAACAGATCGATCAGCCTGGCCTGCTCGCGCTGGTCCAGCGCGGACAACGTCTCGTCAAGGATCAGGAGCTTGGGGTCGAGGATAAGCGCCCGCGCGATCGAGATCCGCTGGCGCTCGCCGGTGGAGAGCGCATTGGGCAGTTGATCGTAGAGTTCGGCTGCAAGACCCACCTCCGCCATCGCCGCGATCACGCGGCGGCGCAACTTCGCCCGCGGGACCCTGCCGCGAATAAGCAGGCTTTCCTCGATCATGCGGCCGACGGTGGTCCGGGGCGGCAGCGCATTGTAGGGATCCTGCAGCAGTAGCTGGAATTCGTTCCGCTTCCGGATCAGTTCACCCCGCGACAGGCCGCCGAGCGAAGTGCCGTTGAGCAGGATGCTGCCCTGGTCAGGGACCTCCAGCCAGGCCAACAGACGGGTCAACGTCGATTTGCCGCAGCCGGATTCGCCGACGATGCCGAAATTCTCGCGCGGCATGATGTCCAATGTCACGCCGCGAACGGCCTGGACATTGCTGTAGGCGTTGAAGCTGCCTCGCTTGCGGGCGCGATAGGTCCGGTAGACCTTCTGCACCTGCATCAGCGGCACCTCGCCCTGCGCCTGACGCCTGGCAAGCGGCCCCTCTGCCGTTGACCACATGCGCGGAACGCTGGCGATCGCCTTGCGCGTATAATCGGTCGCCGGCGAGGCCAGCAGTTCGGCGAACGCCTGCTGCTCGATGAACCGCCCCTGGTGCAGAATGGCGGTCCGGTCGCCGAACTGGCCGAGGGTCGGCAGCGAGGACGACAGATAGATTGTCGCCATCCGGTGACGCAGGCACAGATCGTGCAGCAACGCCACGATCTGGGCCGCGATGGTGACGTCCAGCGGTTGCGTGACGTTATCGGCGATCAGCACCGCAGGCTCGGCGCAAATCGCGTCCACGATCATCGCGCGCTGCATCATGCCGCCGGAAAATTTCGATGGATAGTCCCAGTAGCGTTCCTTGGGCGACGGAATGCGAACCTCGCTCAGGAGCTGCATCACCCGCTCACGGCATTCGCGCTGATTCCATTCCGGCCTGACGCTATGGAGCTTCTCGGCGATCTGGCTTCCCACCGGCACGGTCGGATCGAGCGAGCTCTGCGGCTTCGAGCCGATATAGGCGATGTCGCGGCCGGTGCGGACCTCCCTGATCCCCGGCTTGAGAATGTCATGACCGGCAAAGGCCACCTGACCTCCGCGATAGCCGAGGCTTTCCGGCAGCCAGTTCGCCAGCGCCCGGCTGAGAACGGTCTTGCCGGCACCGCTTTCGCCGTAGATCCCGAAAATATCCGACGTGTTGAGACGAAAGCTGATGCCATCGAGGATCGGAGGGGATCCCGGCGTGACCGGGCCCACGGTGAGATCGCTGACTTCGAGAATAAGCGAGAGATCCATGTCAGAGACCCCCGTAGATTCGGTTGCGGGCTTTCTCGAGCGCCGATCCCATCAGATTGATCGCCGTCAGCGCCACGGCGAGAAAAATGCCGGGCATGGTGGCGATCCACCAGGCGTTGAGCAGGTATTTGCGGGAATCGGCGATCATGCTGCCGAAGCTCGGCGTCGGCGGCTGGATCCCCAACCCGAGGAAGCCGAGGATGGCTTCGAAAATCATCATGCGCGCGACGTCGAGCACGGCGACGAACGCGATCGGCGGCAGGATGTTCGGAGCGGCGAACAGCAGCAGGATGCGCCAGTCCCCTGCACCCAGAACACGCAAGCCGCGGACATATTCCTTGCCGCGCTCGGCCACCGCGGCGCTGCGGGCGACCCGCGCATAGAGCGGCCAGCCCGACAGCGCCAGAACGATGATGATGGTTGCTACCGTCGGCCGGGAAACGCCGAGGATGGTGATGGCCAGAATGATCATCGGGATCGACAATTGGGCGTCGGTGATCCGCATGATCACGGTATCCCACCATTTGCCCTTGAAACCCGCGAACAGACCAAGACCGCAGCCGATGATGAAAATCAGCACCACCGTGATGATGCCGACAAGGAGCGAGTAACGCAGGCCGATGAGGCTTCGCATCAGCATGTCGCGGCCGAGTTGGTCGGTGCCCAAGGGATGCTCCCAGGCCCATTTGTCGCCGAGATACAGCGGCGGAAGGAATTTATCCTTCACGATCATCTTGGTGGCGCTGACCGACGACAGTTCTGGATAGATCGCCGATGCCAGCAGAAGCGCCACGAGGATGAAGAAGCCGACCCGGAAGCTCGGCATCCGCCATGCGCCAAGCAGGATCCGCCGGTTGACCGACCGGATCCGCGCCGGCCCTTGTTCCGGCTCCGCCGCAACTATGGTGGTGGCCGTCATGATCAGATTTCCACCCGAGGATCGATGAGATAGGCGACTAAATCCACGATAATATTGATGAAGACGAACACGGCGCTGGTCGTGATCGCGATGCCCTGAATCACGGGAAAATCGCGCCCGACCACTGAGACGACCGTCAGATTTCCGAGGCCGGGATAATCGAAAATGTATTCGATCACGAGCACGCCGCCGATCAAGGTGGAGAGCTGGATACCGAGCAGATTCACCAAAGGCACCGCCGCGTTGCGCAACGCGTGGGAATAGACGATGCGGCGCCGTGACAAGCCGCGGACCCGCGCCTCATCGATGAAGGTCGACTGCATGACCTCGCCAAGCGACGTCGTCAGCGTGCGAATGATGAAGGGCGCAATTTCAACCGACAGCACGAGGGCCGGCAGCAGAACGTAGAAAAACCCCTGATAGCCGAGCGCCGGCAGCAGCTTGAGCTTGACAGACAGGAACAGGATCAGGACGATCGCCAGCCAGAAATTGGGAATCGACACGAACAGCGACTGCACGCCGAAGGCCAGCGCATTCTGCCAGCCGTGCTGATGCAGCCCGCCGGCAATTCCGATTGGAAATGATATCAACAGCGCAAACAATAACGCCATACCACCCAACTGAAGCGTGAATGGCAGGCGTTCGAGAATGAGGTCGGTCACCGGCGCCATATCGGACTTGGTCGGATCGATATATTGCCCGCCGGTTGCGATCATGCCGCTGCGCGGGCGCAGATATGACTGCCCGAGGTCGCCTTGCAGCAGGCCCCGCATGTAGCGGCCGTACTGCACGATGATCGGATCGCGCAGCCCCATCTTGGTCGCCACCTTCTCGACGACGTCGGGCGGCGCCATGCCGCCGACGATCAGGCGCACCGGATCGCCGGGAACCACGCGCAGCAGCGTGAAGATGATGAGCGAAGTGATGAAGACGATCAGGAGGCCCTGCGCGATCCGTTTGACCAGGAATTCCAGGATCAACATCGAGAAGAGCTACCTTGCATTTCATCGAACGGGGTATCGGGCAGGCCGGAGCGATCCGGCCTGCCCGATAAATCGTCAGGCCAGCGTGGCCTTTGTCATGTCTTGCTGACCATTTGGATAGATGTATAGACCTTCCAGCTTCTTGCTGTAAGCGTGGATAAAGACCGATGTGAACAGCGCGAGCGCCGGGGCCTTCCTGGCGATGGTCGGAAGCGTTTCGGTCTGGAGGATCTTCTTGCGTTCCTCGATGCTGGCCGCATTGTGCTCCTTGTCCAGCACCGCATCGATCTCCTTGTCGACGATGCCGGTGATGCGCTTGGACGAGGAATGGAAGTGGGTGCGCAGCACCAGATCCGGTTCGGGCGAGCCCGTGCACCAGCCGCAGTCGATCATGTTGCCCTCGCCGCCGCCGGGCTTGTCATACAGCAGGTTGCCCCAGGCCGCGACCTCGAGGGTCTGGAGATTAACCTTGAAACCCTGCTCCTGAAGCATGCCCGTAATCAGCTCGGCATATTCCTTCGTCTTCGGATAGAAACCGACCGAGGTGTAATAGGTCAGCTCGGGCAGACCTTGCCCCTTGGGGAAGCCGGCGTCCGCGAGCAGCTTCTGTGCCTTGGCCGGATCGAATTCCGGATAATCGGCGACTTCGGTATAACCGAACTTCACCGGTGAAATATGCGCCTTCGAGAAGATGCCGGACATCCCGAGCACCTCGAGGACCTGCTTGCGGTCGATCGAGTGACATGCCGCCAGGCGTATCCGCGGATCATCAAACGGCTTCTTCGAACAACGGAAGAAGAGATATTTGTTCTCGACCGACACCGCCTTGTAGATGTTGAAGCGTGGGTCTTTCGAGATGGTCTCGACCTGCTCCTGCTCCAGCCGCTCGATGATATCGGCCTCGCCGTTCAGAAGGGAGAGCGTTCGCGTCGTCGTGTCGCCAACGAAATGATACTCGACACCTGGAATCTTGGGCGAACCGAGGAAGTAGTCCGTATTCGCGGTCAGGACCGTCGTATCGCCCTTCTGCTCGACATATTTATACGGCCCAGTACCGTTCATGCGCGCCGACAATTGCGCCTTGTTGGCAACGTCCTTGGCCGACAGGATCGGGAGAAAGGACGAAAGATAATAATAGAGCGTTGCCGGATAGCCCTGCGCCTTGGTGTTGATATGGCATGTATAGTCATCGACCACGTCGATCGCGACAAGGCCCGGATACCATTGCGCCGGGCGATCAGGCAGGCAGCCATATTCGTAGGAGGCCTTCACATCCGCGGCCGTGAACGGCGAGCCGTCGTGGAACTTGATGCCTTTTCGCAGCTTCACTTCCATCGTGTAGGTGTCGATCGGCTTCATCGATTCAGCCAGTTCGAATATCAGTTCGTCCGGCTTCTCCGGCTTCATCGGCGCCCGCGTCAGATATCCGAAGACGAAACCCTCGACAATAATCTGACCGAGATTGGTGTGAGTGGTCGGGTCCCAGTTGCCGGTAAGCGCCTCCGCACCGAGGAAGCGTAGCGTCTTGCCTTCGGCGGCGAAAGCGGAGTTCACCAGGAAATCGGGATTGATCCGCCCCAAGCCAAGCGCCGCGGCGCCGGCAACCCCACCCAACATCACGTCTCTGCGGTTGATCATGTCAAAATCCCCTCGATGATTTCGGCAACGCTGGAACTGCTCGGGTCGCGAGGCTCTCAGCCGTTTCTAGCGCCTTCGGCAACTTGCTTGACGACTTGCAAAGCGTAGACCAAACGGTGCGGACGCCTAAATCCTGCTGCTCCACCATTTCGTTGCTCACGCTCCCGGGAATAGCCATCCACGCTACGATTCCCGAGCCACCGCAACGCGGCGCTCAACTCCGAGGCACCGCGCCTTTCTGGTGTGCAGCACACGAATGATGGACGGCCAGAACAACGGTTTGCCGCGGACGACCTATGATGGCGACGAGAACTGACATCAACGGAATATCAGAATTGCAGCAGCGTGATTCCCGTACGAACCGCCCTATTTGCGGCATCATCTCGGACCTTGATGGCGTGGCCTATCGAGACGACGATCCGATCCCGGGTTCGGTTCAGGCGTTTCGCGCCTGGCGCGAATGCGGCGTGCCCTACGCGTTCGTCACCAACAATTCGACCAAGTCCGCGGCACAGTTTGCAGCGAAGCTGAACGGCGTGGGCATTCCGGCAACGGCAGCACAGGTCTTCAACACCATTTCCGCGGTGAGCATCCTGCTTCAACGGCGGTGGCCGCCAGAAACGCCGGTTTTCGCGATCGGCGAACAGCCTTTGCTCGATGCGCTTGAGGAATCCGGGTATCGCCTGGCCGGGACGGATGCGGAGGTCGTGGTTCTCGGGTTCGATGCCGGGCTTAACTACGCCAAGCTGCGCAGCACGATCCGCGCCGCTCTGGCGGGAGCGACGGTCATCGCAACCAATCCCGACGTGCTCACGCCCGTGCATGAAGGCTACGACCCCTGCGTCGGCGTGTTGACGGCGGCGGTGGCTGCGGCCGTGCCGAGTGCAACCCCGATCGTGGTCGGCAAGCCACATCCATTCATGATCGAGCAGGCACTCAAGCATCTGGGCACAAGGAAAGAAGAGACGGTGATGATCGGCGACCAGATCTCGACCGATATCGTGGCAGGCCAGAGTGCCGGCCTGCGCGCCATCCTGATCGCCAGCGACGTTCCATTCGACGCCGTGGAGGGCGTGGTGCCCGATCTAATCATATCGAGCCTGCTCGATCTCGTCGGCGCGGCTTCGGGGGAGACCGGAGCCGCCTGATGATGACTCCCGCCATCATCGAAACCATGCAGACTGAACTGAGCGCCGCGCTGCCGCGATGGGGCATGTCGGCGCATGCCACGCTCGCGTTCCTCAGTCATTCCGAGAACACCACGTTTCTCTCGCAGGATCCTCTCTCGCGACGGCGGCTGGTACTGCGCGTGCAACGGATCGGCTATCACTCGCCGGCGGAGATTGTTTCGGAACTATCGTGGATCGATGCGCTGATCGCGGAAAAGGTAATCGTTACGCCGCGGCCGCTCCCGGACCGCGACGGCCTGCTGCTTTGTGCCGTGCCGCTGAACGGATCGATGCGTCAGGTCGTAGCTTTCGAGCATATGAGCGGGCGCGAGCCCGATCCCGCTGCTTCGCTATCCACCTGGTTCCTCAAGCTTGGCACGCTGACCGCCCGGCTTCACAAGCACAGCCGATCGTGGAAGAGAACAGCCGCTTTCCAGCGCAAGACCTGGGACTTCGATGCCATGCTGGGTGCACGCCCCCTCTGGGGCGACTGGCACGCAGCACTGGGGCTTCGCAATGCCGACCGGCAACTTCTGCAGCGGGTCGCCGATGCGCTGGCGCAGCGGGTCCACGCTTACGGACGGAATACCCACCGGTTCGGTCTGGTGCATGCCGATCTGCGTCTCGCAAACCTCCTGGTCGACGGAGAAAGGCTCGGCATCATCGATTTCGACGACTGCGGCTTTTCCTGGTTCTTCTACGATTTCGCCGCGGCTGTGAGCTTTATGGAACATGAGCCGATTGTAGCCGACCTGCAGAATGCCTGGCTCGAAGGATATCGCAAGGTCGCACCTGTATCGAAAGCGGACGAGGCCATGCTGCCGGTCTTCGTCATGCTGAGGCGAATGCTATTGACAGCCTGGATCGCATCGCACTCGGACACCGAGACGGCACGCCGACTGGGAACGGATTATGCGGAAGGCACCGTCGCGATGGGTGAGCGGTTTCTCGGTAAGGGGCCCGTGCTCGGCGAGATCTGGTAGGAAATGCCGAAAACCAACTCAAGGGGCTATGAAGCCGCGCCGTGCTGATAGCCGCGATCGAGGGGTCGGACTGCCTTTGCACATGGCTCGGCTTGCGCTTCCGCCACCAAATCAACTCCTGCGCGTTGTTGACGATCACGATGACACCCTGTTGATTAGGCTGGCCATTCTTCGCCCCAAACCTGGACGACGTGGCCCGGCGTGACCTCGCGGTACTGGCGGACCGGCGGCTGGTAGTCGGGGGCCCGCACAGGACTCTTGATTTCATCGTTCGATACGCCGCGCTTCTCGGCGCGGCGCGCAGGATCAGGGATCGGCACGGCCGCCATGAGCTTCTTTGTATAGGGATGCTGCGGATTCCCGAAGACCGCCGCGCGGGGACCGATCTCGACAATTTCGCCGAGATACATGACCGCGACGCGATGGCTCATCCGCTCGACGACCGCGATGTCATGGGAGATGAAGAGATAGGCAAGGCCCATGCTCGCCTGAAGGTCGAGCATCAGATTGACGACCTGTGCCTTGACCGAGACGTCGAGAGCCGAGATCGCCTCGTCGGCAATGATCAGTTTGGGCCCAAGCGCAAGCGCGCGGGCGATGCAGATGCGCTGGCGCTGACCGCCGGAAAACTCGTGCGGAAAGCGCGACGCCATGTCTGCCGTAAGCCCGACGCGAACCAGCAGGTCGGCAACCCTGTCGCGCGCTTGCGATGAAGAGGCCAACCCGTGGGCATAGAGCGGCGCGGCGATCGCCGAGCCGACCGACATGCGCGGATTGAGGCTTGCGAACGGATCCTGGAAGACGATCTGCATACGCTTGCGCAACTCGCGCAGGGTGCGGGTATTCATCCCAAGAACATCCTCGCCATCGATCAGAATGGCGCCGCTGTCCGGCTCGATCAGCTTGAGAATCGACCGGCCTGTTGTCGACTTTCCGCAACCTGATTCGCCAACCAGCGCCAGCGTTTCCCCGGCGTGCAGGCTGAAAGATATGTTCTCCACGGCGTGAACGCAGCCCGAGACCTTTCCGAACAGGCCGGAACGGATCGCAAAGCGCGTTGTCAGGTTGGCGACCTCGAGCACCGGCCGCTCGGTGGTGGCCACCGTGTCCGGCGTCTCCGTCGGTTCGTCCGACGTCCCGGTCACCTTGTCCACGATCGGAAAACGCATCGGCCGCGCCCGTCCCTCCATGGAGCCGAGACGTGGCACGGCCGAGAGAAGCGCACGGGTATAAGGATGCGAAGGAGCGGCGAAGATCTGTGCGGTGCTGTCGGTCTCCACCGCCTGTCCGTCATACATGACCACGGTGCGGTCCGCGATTTCGGCAACGACTCCCATGTCGTGCGTGATGAAGAGGATCGACATATCCTCTTCCTCCTGCAGTACCTTGAGAAGCTCCAGGATCTGCGCCTGGATGGTGACGTCGAGCGCGGTGGTCGGCTCGTCGGCGATGAGCAGCTTCGGCTTGCAGGCCAGCGCCATGGCGATCATCACGCGCTGGCGCATGCCGCCGGAGAAGCGATGAGGATATTCGTGGAAACGCGACTTCGCCGCCGGGATGCGGACCTTCTCAAGCAGGCGAATGGTCTCGGCCTCGGCCGCCGAGCGCGACATGCCCCGATGGTAGATCAGCGCCTCGGCGATCTGGAAGCCGATGGTCAGCACCGGGTTGAGGCTGGTCATCGGCTCCTGGAAGATCATGGCAACTTCGTTGCCGCGCACATCCTGCATCGCCTGTTCCGGCAGCGTCAGGAGATCACGGCCCGCGAGCTTGATGCTGCCCTGGATGCGGCCGCTCTCGCGCGGAATGAGCCGCATGATGGAGAGAGCAGTCACGCTCTTGCCCGACCCCGACTCCCCGACGATCGCCACCGTCTCCTTGGCGGCGACATCGAACGACACGTTCCGGACGACGGGAGTCCGTTGCCCATCGCGAATGAACGAGGTGGTCAGAGCCGAGATCGACAGCACCGGAGTCTGCGCTTCTCCGAACGAACTCGCTGCCCGATGCGGCTTCGCGCCGGCCGCCAGTTGGTCAAGTCCGCTTGGGCCATTACTCATCCTGAAGCTTTCAAAAGCGCGGTTTAATAACCGCGTTCACGATCGACAAGGCCTGGCAAGGTTTCGCCGCGGCGGTGACGACCGATGGTTTCGAGTACGAATTCAACCGCCGCTTCCGGCGTCGTCATGCTTGCGATATGCGGTGTAAGGAGAATGCGCGGATGGCTCCAGAACGGATGGCCCGCGGGCAGCGGCTCGTGTTCGGCGACGTCGAGAACGGCGGCTGACAACAGGCCGCGCTCCAGAGCCTCGATGAGGTCTGCCTCGACCAGATGCCCGCCCCGCCCGACATTGACGAGTTGAGCACCACGCGGCAGTGCCTCGAAGAGACGTGTGTTCAGGATGCCGCGGGTTTCGCTGGTCAGCGGCAGCAGGCAGACAAGGATGTCGGCCTGGGCGAGAAAATCCGATAAGGCCTGCCCGCCCGCATAACAGCTGACATCTTGAATGGTGCGTGGCGAACGGTTCCAGCCCGCAAGCGGAAAGCCGAATAGTTTGAGCCGCTCAAGCACCGCCTGACCGAGCAAGCCGAGACCCATGACGCCAACTCGCCGTTTCCCGGCCTGCGTGATCTGGATCTCGCGCCAGGTCTGCTCCCGCTGTTGCGCGATGAACTGCACGAGATCACGATGCAGTGCGAGCACGGCCATGGTGACATATTCAACCATGCTCTCCGCGATGCCGGGCTCCAGCATGCGGATGAGCGGAACATGGGGCGGGAGCTGCGAGAAATCGAATTGATCGACCCCCGCTCCGACCGAGAAGACGAGTTCGAGATCGCGGAAGGTTGCTGCGAAGTTCTCCGGCGGCGCCCACACCGCCAGGTAGCGCACCTGCGCGGGGTCGCCGACATCTGGCCAAAGCCGGAACGGTAGGTCGGGGGCGCGCGCCGCAAAGAAGCGGGCCCATTCCATGCCGCGGGTAGCGTTCGCCTTGTAGAGGAATGTCATGCCGCGGCCCCGATCCGACACCGCGCTAGAACAGGGTGACCGGCGCAAGTGGCCGGCCATCGATCAGGCGCACGTGGCTGTACGCCGCCGGGTCGACCAGCGGTGCATCGCCCGTCACGATGTCGGCGGCGAGCTTGCCGGCCGCCGGCCCGATGCCGAATCCGTGACCGCTAAAGCCGGTCGCGAGGAAAAAGCCCGGCAGGGTATCGACGGGAGAAATCACCGGAATGGTGTCTGGCGTACAATCGATTGTGCCTCCCCAGGCCTGCGCGACTTCGATGCCCTTCAACTCGGGATTTGACTTGATCAGCGCCGCGAGCGCCGAATTGACGAGCGACATGTCCGGCGCGGGATCGCGCACGCGCTCAGCCTCGAACGGCGAAGGCTTATCGAAGCTCCAGTTCGTACCTCGCATGATCTGACCGAAGAACGACTTTCCGAACGACAGCTTCAGCCCCTTCCGGCGGTGCTGGTAGGTCGGCCAGAAGGTCCGCGCATAGCGAAAAAGATCCGGCGACACTTCCACCGTGCCACGGTTGCGTAGTGCGAGCGTGAAGCCGCCATCGAGGCGGCGGCGAATGCAATAGAAGTCGGTGCCGAGAGCGCCGGTGGTGATTTCCGGCGCCGGCGTGGTGCGGCATGCGGTTGCGTTGACGAGGCCGATCGGCAGCTCGATGCCGTGGCGCCGGCAGAACAGCGACGACCACGCACCTCCCGCAAGCAGCACGGACTGCGCGCGAATGGTCCCCTTCTCGGTGACGACCGCGCTCACTTGTCCGCCTTGGGTCTCGAGCCCACGCGCGGCGCAGCCCTGATGAATGGTGACGCCATGCTTGCGCGCGGCGGCCGCGAGCGCAGGCACCGCCATCGAAGGCTCGGCGCGCCCGTCACTCGGCGTGTGCAAACCGCCGACCCAAGTATCGGCATTGCCGGGCATGCGTTCAGCGATCTCGGCCGGCGACAAGACCGACGAATGAACTTGCTGTTCGCGCGCAATCTCAGCCCATTTCTCCCATGCGGCCAGTTCCTGCGGGTTCTTGGTCAGGAACAAGACACCGGTACGCCGAAAGCCGGCATCGACGCCGGCGTCGTTCTGCATGTCCTCCCACAGCCGCAGCGCCTCGCGGGCCAGCGGAATTTCGGCGCGGGCGCGGCCCTGCTGGCGGCACCAGCCCCAATTGCGGCTCGATTGCTCGGCGCCGACATGCCCCTTCTCGACCAGTGCGACCGAAAGCCCCTTCTTCGCGAGATGATA
>Ga0137412_10000514_pt1 | contig 27521 bp, 19 predicted proteins | sample CZODoug2_1_16fun_FD_122160 | JGI IMG/M metagenome (GOLD analysis project Ga0137412, IMG submission 122160) | Vadose zone soil fungal communities from Angelo Coast Range Reserve, California, USA - CZODoug2_1_16fungal (Hybrid Assembly) | ecosystem: Environmental > Terrestrial > Soil > Vadose zone...
TGTCGATGTTGGAATGAGTTCCCAAGTATCGTTAAAATATCCATTGTTATCCTGACCGCCGAAGAGAATCACATGCTGTAGGGCCGCGTCGTAGGCCATGCCAGCGCCTTCGCGCGCGGGCGGCGAGTGCGGCGTAGACAGTAGTGTCCACGTGGCGCCAACCTGATCCCATAACCATGTCGTGTTCTGGTCTACACCGCCGCTTCCACCTCCAAAGAGAACCACTCCTTGCTGTCCGGGATCGAAAGCGGCAGAAGCGGCATACACTAGGAGAGGTTGCACAGCCGGAGATTGCAGAGTCCATGTCGTGCCATCATAGGTCCAGGTATTATTCGGGTTAACATCAGCGAGACCACCGAACATAACAACCTGTCCCGTGGACGTATTCGTTGCGACGGCCGCTGAAGCCCGGGCAAACGGAACAGTCGATGGCGATAACTGGGCCCAATCGGAGCCGTTCCACTGCCACATGGAAAGCTGATAAAATTGGCCGTCGAACCCGCCAAAAAGATCGGCCCTGCCATTCGGGTCGGGAAACAACATCGGGCCGGTAACAGCCGGAGGGTGATTCTGGGGTGTCGCCTGCGTCCACTGTAACGTCGCCCCATCCCAAAGCCATGTGTCGCCCAGGTAATTGGTTCCGTCGAACCCGCCGAAGAGCACTACCTTTTGAGTGACAGAATCGTAGGTCATTTGGGCCGCAGCGCGGGCTGGAGGCGCAGATTGTGTGGCGATCTGCGCCCAGCTGGTGCCGTCGAAACTCCATGTGTCGTTTAGATAGCCTGTGCCGTCGAATCCGCCAAACGCAATGGTCTTCCCGCCGACCGGATCGTAGGTCATTGCAAGATACGAGCGCGCCGGAGGAGGATTGTTTGGCGAAAGCTCAACCCAATCCGGAAGACTAAAGCGAGCGGCTGCTGCACCCGCCGCAAATGCGATCGAAATGCAGCAGCAGATAGGAATTATCGACGCATGCGAAAAGTATCGAACCTGAATGAGTTTCATCGAATATGACTTAAGGCCCTCAACGGGACTTGTGTCAAGTCGCCCGAGCATGACTTTTTGGCTCGCAAAATCGGAGAGGATTTCCTACAACTGTTTTCATGAACGCCGCGCGTATATCAACATCTCACATTCACCGTCTGCTTCGGAAGTCTGGTTTGCTTCTCGTGTGGTCTTTGGTGGTCTGCTTCGCGTTTTCGCAGACGGCGCAGGCCGTCACTCCGCCGCCCGACGGGGGCTATCCGGGTGGTAACACAGCGGAGGGCCAGAGCGCCCTCTTGAACCTTACCAGCGGCGCGTATAATACCGCCGTGGGTTGGTTTTCCCTTGGGAGCAATACCAACAGCCAATTCAATACAGGTCTGGGTGCTGGCACACTGTTTGCCAACAACGGGGACAACAATACAGCCGTCGGTACGGGGGCACTGTTGAATAATTCGACTGGGGGCCACAATACAGCGAACGGGACGTTCGCCCTCTTCACCAACAGCGAAGGCACCGACAACACTGCCATTGGTGACGGTGCGCTGTTGGCTAACACGGCCGACGACAACACAGCTGTTGGCCATAGCCCCTCTCTAGCAATACCAGTGGTAGCGGCAACACTGCAGAAGGTGTTGCCGCTCTCGCTTTCAATACCACCGGCGCCGGGAACACAGCTATTGGATTCAATGCTCTTCTTGGTAATACGATGGGGATGAGCAACACTGCAGTAGGTGCGCTCGCGCTCCAAGAAAATGTTGGTATCAGTAACACGGCGACTGGGTTTGGAGCACTGGGTAGCAACACGACGGGTGACAACAACACCGGTATGGGCTTCGGAGCACTCACTGACAACACGACAGGCGCATTCAATACAGCGATCGGCAGCGGCGCGCTCCTCGCTAACACGACTGCCAATTCAAATATCGCCGTGGGCGACAGCGCACTCCTCAATAATACCACTGGGTCGAACAATACGGCCATCGGAGCCGGGGCCGGCGAAAATCTTACCATAGGCGATAACAACATCGATATTGCCAGCTCCGGGATCGCCGGCGAGTCGGCTACGATCCGCATCGGCAGTGGGAATCAGACCAGTACATTTATCGCTGGAATCAATGGAGCCGCAGTAACAGGCGCGGGTGTAGTGGTAAGCGGCAGCGGTCAACTTGGCGTGGCGACGTCCTCGGCGCGTTTTAAGTACGAGATCAAGCCGATGGACAAAACCAGCGAAGCGCTGTTCGCGCTCAAACCAGTGTGCTTCCGCTACAAAAAAGAAGTTGACCCCGCGAGCACGTTTCAGTTCGGACTTGTAGCCGAAGAGGTGGAAAAAGTGAACCCTGACCTGGTGGTGCGTGATCCCGAGGGAGAGCCCTACACCGTTCGCTACGACCAGGTCAATGCAATGTTGCTCAACGAGTTTCTCAATGAACATCGCAAAGTGGAACAGCTAAAGAAGGACTGCGTTTTTGAAATTTGAATCGGCGATATGTCCCAAACGCGACCGATCATCGTTCTCAAACAAACCGGCGGCCACTCACCCCGCTTTCTGGCTTATGGACATGGAAAGTCTTGCCAAGACGTTCAGGCGAAATTAAGAGTCGTCGTTTTCAAAAGCAGATAATTGCCTGGAGAAGAGATCATGCATCGCACCGCCACTCGTTTTGGCCTGATTGTCACAGTCGCAGTTTTGGCGGCGGTGAAGGTTGCCGCGCAGCAACAGCCCTCGGCCGTCAGTCCCAACGCGGGCGGCGAGGCAGCAGCAGTCAAGCGAGTGGTCGACGGAATCATGCAGCCGTACCTGGCCCAGGAACAACGCAGGGTCCCCCGTGGCGGCCTATGGAAGCGATCTCCTGATCTGGGAGCGATCGTTGCGGTTTCGCTGCACGGCCATCGCTACTTCTTCGCGTATGGAACGGCTACCGACGCGGGCGCTCCGTTCACGCGCGATACCCTGGTAGAGATCGGCTCCTGCACCAAGACATTTACCACCACGCTGTTCGGGCTGGCCATCAACCGTAACCAAATCGTCCCTGACACTTTTGCTCAGCAATACATGCCCACCGCCTACAACCTCCGGGCGCAGCAGTTGACACCGTTGGAGCTGGCGGACTTTACCTCGGGAATGCCGGACGATCCGACCAACCTGCCGCGCGGGCTCCAACAGCGAAGCATCGAGCACTATACGATGAAAGACTTTCTCACCTGGGCGTCGCAGTACGAACCGACGACCCGGTTGCCTGCGCCTTATCGGTACTCCAACGCCGGAATCGGGCTGTTGAGCTACCTCGTCGCGACCGCGACCGGCAAAGGCTGGGAGGAGCAGGTGAACTCAGAGATTCTCCAACCGCTGGGCATGGCCGATACGACCCTGCGACCCACGCCTGAACAGCAGGAGCGCCTGGCACAGGGACATAACCGCGCAGGCCAGGATGCGCCGCGCTGGCCAGTCTACGGATGGTACGCTGCCGGCGGACTGCGCTCCACGGCACAGGACATGATCAGCTTTGGCGAAGCCAATCTTGGCCATGGGGAAGTGAACGGTAAACCGGTTTCTGCTGAATTGATCGCGGCGATGCAGCTGGCGCAGAAGCCGATCTACACGATACCGAAGGGATCCAACAAGCAGGCGATGGCGTGGGTGAACAATATGGGCGGAGGCAATCCGAACCTGCATCCCGTGATTGTGAAGAACGGAGGAACGTCAGGTTTCGGCACTGTGATTGCGATTAATCCGACCAAGGACGCAGCCATCTTCATCGGCATGAACCAGGTCGGAGCTAACCCTGCCATGAATGGGATTGAGATCCTGCGGCAACTGCCCTAGCGACAACATCGCTTAGTTGTGTTTTGCAGAATTGGGAGCGACCTATTTCTTACGCGATCAAACACGCTTCTCATCGGCAGTTTCGCAGCCGCCGATCTCGTCACTTTCAATTCCAGAAATGCAGTCAGCGTTTCATCCCATCGCACAACAGAGTCGGTTTCCGTCGCCGTGATGTGCGACTGCATCCCAGATCGGTCGCCCGTTAGAATCAATCGCTGAGACACAGCCCCAATGCCAACCGATTAGGCTGAAATTGTCAGCGCTCATAGCGCATTTCGGACAATGCTAGTTACGTCGCATATTTGGCAACCTTGCCCTGCCGTTGAAACGAAATCGTAAAGTATTCGGGCGAATTGTCAGATGTTCCGACGATTCTCCAATTTTTCGGAAATTTCTGTGAAACATTAGCCGATAAATCTCGGAGAAAACAATGACGGGAATAAACCTGGCAAAGCGCCGCGCCTTGGAACGCTCCATGCACGTGGCGCACGTCAATCCTATGGCGAGTTTAATTGTACAAAACGCAACTCACCGCGCAGCATATGAACTAGTGGGCGACGTTGTCATGATTGGCCGCGCTTCGGTAAACGACATCGTCATTGACAATCCGGTGGTATCAGCGCAGCACGCCATGCTCCAGAAAATCGGCGACACCTATTGGCTGAAGGATTTGAATTCAACAAACGGGACACACCTCAATGGGCTTCTTTTCACTTACGGCGAGTTGAAGGATGGCGACACAATCCGATTTGCTTCCATCATAGCGATTTTCTCGGAACGCTGCCGCAAACGTTGGTCAACGTGCGCGATTAGAACGTTCTGGACGAGTTCCACAACAAGACGAAAATCCGGCGCGGGAGCCAAGGGGGATACAAGCACAATGGAATTGGACGACCCAGCCAAAGAAAAAACCGGTCGAGTTAACCACGTCAGTTTGCAGCTTCAAATGACACACGATCTGGCCATTCAAGAGGAGAAGGAAGCGTCCTCTGCACGCAAGGCGATCGGTAAGCGTTTGCTGGCCTACCTGGATGAAGAATTAGGCACATGCGGCCAAACCACGCCCCGGTCCGCACTAAACTTTTGGAGAAACAAGATCAGAAACATGAAACACCATTGATGCCGAAGGCGAACGCAGCTCGCCGCAGCGAATAGTCCCCCGGCGGACTTGAAGAACCGGCTCCGGATTCGTCCACGATAGCAACCACACGCGTTCTCAACGTTGGACAGCCTAGGCTGATTACCCACCCAGGTAACGAAAATAGAGTTGAGCAACTAAGCACGGCGACTCGGCTGCTTTATTAATTATTGTTGACGATTTGCGGTGCAGGTTTGCTTGCCTCAAGCTGTGCGCTCACTTTCTGTTGACCCGCAGTAAGCGCGTCAATTTGCTTTTGCTGGGAAGCGGCATTCGCTTCCAATTCCTCTACTTTGCGGTGCTCTTTGAGAAACTCATTGAGCAACATCGCGTTCACCGATTCATAGCGCACGGTATAGGGCCTTCCTTCCTTGTCACGCGCGACCAGATCAGGCCTGACCTTTTCCACTTGCTCAGCCACGAGGCCAAATTGCGTTATGCCATCCGGATCAAGGTCTTTCTTGTAGTGGAAGGTCACCGGTTCGAGGGCGAGGATTGCTTCGCTAGCCTTATCCATCGGCTTGATCTCGTCTTTGAAACGCTCCGAGGAGGTTGTTGAGCCAAGGTGACCGTCGGCATCTATCATAACGGGTACGCCTGCCGCGATGGTTACCCCACTAATGCCGGCGATGTAGGCGTTGCTCTGAAATTCGCGGGGGTTGCGACCGGCCGCCGTGCCGATGCGGATGGTGTCCGACTCTTGAGCACCAACGTTGCCGATATGAATATTGTTATCGCCCGTAGTGAAAGTGCCGGCCGAATAGCCCAATGCGATGTTGTTTTTACCGGTGGTGTTATCCTGCAGCGCAAAAAAACCAATGGCGGTGTTTTTGCCGCCGGTTGTGTTGGTATTGAGCGCCTGAAAACCAACGGCCGTGTTTCGGGTGCCGGTTGTGAGGTTGAAGAGGGCATAATCGCCCGTTGCGGTGTTTTGACCGGAATAGCCTCCAACCGGTGAGGGGGTGAGCGCTTGAGTCATGGGCGAAAGTGCAGGGTAAGCCAGGGCGAAGGCTGCAAGGAATAAACCAGATCGCAGGGGAGAGCGGTTAATAGATTTTCTTGTGAGCAGAGTTGTTTTTTCAAACCTCAATAATTTCATAGGTGTCCTTTCTTTCTATCGATAGTAATGACCAGCGCCTGAAGGAGGAGAAGAAAACCACCGAGAAGGGGTTTTCTTACTCGACCCCAGGATTAGATCTTTTGAGAACGGCGCCGATTTTTTCAGGATTTCGCGAGCTGATCAAACTAATTCGCCGCGAGCGCAAACCGCGGATTCGAGTTCCACAAAGCAGTTAGCTCTTAATCGCCGCGTACAATCAACTGCTTTCCTCACGATGTACGTCAGCAATTCAGATTGGGTCCGGAATGTTTATTTGTGCTCTTCTCCTCTGTGGTAATTACCTTTAAGTGCCATGGGTTCACTCCACGGTGGCACAGGCTTTTGAGTATCGTAGTATGGGTAGCTAGCTAGTGGTGCGTGATATGTTGAGACACCGAACCATAGCCAGAAGACGAAGCCCAGCACTACGATGATAGCTGTCAGTTTCTTGACATGAGTCAAGAAGGATGGACGAGGACGTTCAGAGATTACTTCCCGTCCCCACAACCGCGGGTGGCGATAAATTTGTTGCTGGAGCTCAGTGTAAGTGTCGAACTCCTGAGATGCGGCGATTGGATTGGGGAAGGTCCCGATACCTACTTCTACGTAAACTGGATGGCGAAGGCCCCAAGAATTTTATAGAAATGATCGAATTTATCGCCGTTCCACTGGGCAAGCCGAGAAACCAGTGGCTTTCTCTCTCCTTTTATTTCCGGAATAAACCGTTTCCTTGTTGCTTGGAGGCGCTTTGTAGAACGCACGCGTTGATCACGGCAATCACATTGCCAACGGCATCATAAACGCCACTCGCATCACGATATGAGCGGCCGCAGAATTTGACGCAGCCCCGTTGCAAGCTCGACGTTGTGCCTTGGACTCGACGCTACGTATGCGAAGGGAATAGATGAGCTCTTTCTTCCGTGAGTTGAAACAACGGAAGGTCTATCGCGTCGCGGTGGGCTATGCAGTAGTTGCCTGGCTCGTCGTCCAGATTAGCGCGACGGTCATCCCCGCTTACCACGCGCCGGAGTGGATCTTGCCGCTCGTTATCACCGCAGTTGCACTCGGTTTTCCAGTGGCGCTCGTGCTCGCCTGGGCTTTCGATATAGAAGGAGGCGCGATTAAAAAGACTCCCGACTCCACTGTCGCGACCCTTTCCCGTGCGAACAGGCGTCGAGTCTGGCTGCTCGCTGCCGTGGGTTTAATTATGAGCGCGCTTGCGATCGGTGGTTACTGGCTATGGCATCCGTGGCGCAAAGCCTTGACCGTTTTACAACCACCGCCCTCGACAATGCCAGCAATCCTGGAAAAAAGCGTTGCCGTGCTGCCGTTTGAGAATCTAAGTGGCGATCCAGATAACGCCTATTTTGCGGACGGGATTCAGGAGGAAATCCGAACCCGCCTTGCCAGGATTGCGGATTTGAAAGTCATTTCCCGCACTTCCACACAGCAGTATCAAAGCAAGCCTGGCAATCTCTCGGAGATCGCGAAGCAACTCCGTGTGGCGCACATCCTTGAAGGCAGCGTCCAGAAAGCGGCCGATCAGGTTCGAGTTAATGTTCAGTTAGTTAATGTTCAAACGGACTCTCAGCTCTGGGCCGAGACCTATGATCGAAAGTTGAATGACATCTTTAGCGTCGAGAGCGAGATCGCCAAAAGAATCGCAGAATCGTTGCAAGCGAAGCTGACCGGTCGTGAGGAGCAAGCCTTGGCTGCTAAGCCCACAAATAATCCGGAAGCTTACGATACCTATTTACGCGGGTTGGCTTTTGAAGCACGTAGCAACTATTCGGGCGATGCCCTGCTGAAAGCCATCGGTCTTTATGAGCGGGCGGTGCAGGTTGACCCGAATTTTGCCCTCGTTTGGGCGCGGCTTGCTGGTGCGAACGCCCTTCTTTATTTTACCCGTGGCGATACAACTGCCGCTCGCCGCGATGCAGCCAAAGTAGCTTTAGAAAATGCGCAGAAACTGCAGCCGAACTCACCCGAAACCCTGCTCTTCCTGGGTTATTATCAATACTGGGTGCAGCGCGATTACGAGTTGGCCAAGAGCACCTTTGAGCAGGTCAGCAAAACGTTGCCAGGTAACGGCGAGGTCTCGGACGCCCTAGGCGCAGTTACGCGACGCGAGGGACTTTGGGATGAGAGTGTTGCCTACTGGGAGCGGGGTCTCGCCCTCGATCCGCTGAACACGGCGTTACTGATCGAAGTGGCATGGACTTATGACGCCCTCCGGCAATTCCCGACAGCGCTAAAGCTCTACGATCGGGCACTGGATATCCTCCCTAATGAGTTATCTTTGATGGCGTTAAAAGCCAGCATCTATCAGGCCCAAGGTAACCTGCAAGAATCCGCTAAGTTACTGGTCCAGGTAAACGCAGAAACGAATTCGGACATGGCTGTTCGGATCAAGCTGGCCCAATTGAGGCTTGAGCGAAATCAAGCCGAGGCTATCCGGTTGGTGCAACCCAGGCAAGCTGGACTCCGCTTTGCTTCTGAGATCGAGAAGGGCAGCAAGCAAGGGGGGCTGGCGTTGATTCAACGCCTGGCAGGCGACACCGCATCAGCAAAGGCTGCCGCTGAACAGGCGCGCAACACGCTTGAGCCGCTCAGCAAGGATCAACCAGACAACGCGTTCGTTGCGTCAGCGCTGGCCGTGGCTTACGCCATACTCGACGAGAAGAGCTCAGCGCTCAGCGAAGCGCAGCGTGCAATCACGCTCGTGCCGAGCAGCAAAGATCGAATGTCCGGTCCCGGGTACGAAGAGAACCTGGCGCTAGTTGAGACGATCATTGGCGAGAACAGTCGTGCGATCTCAACTCTCACACGGTTGTTACAAACGCCGTATGGTGGCTGGATTTATAACCCAGCGCCCGTCACGCCGGCACTTTTGAGGCTCGATCCGCTCTGGGATCCTTTGCGCGCCGATCCCGCCTTCCAAAAATTGTGTGAGGAAAAGCAGCCGTGATCGTCGAATCAGAAGGATGCTTGCCCTATAATCTTAATCCTCAGTAATGATCCCAAAGAGGCCGTGTTCTTCGTCGGCGATTCCAGCGGTGAAAAAGACGCCGCCGTTCAGGGGCAGAAGATCCCATAGGCCGTCAAATTGGAGTGGCGTACCGTCGGCGCGCATCAAGGTTTCGATGAAGGTGCCCGTGGTCGGGTCGTAGTTGTTGATGAGACCGTCACCGAAATTGCCGACCCAAAGTTCGCCGTCTACAAGCGCAAGGCCCCATGGGGCATTGAGGTTGCCGTTGGACACCAGGCGCCTCAGGAAGTTGCCGCTCGTATCGAACACGTTGACGAAGCCAAACCCGGGACCAGGAACGTCATCGTGTTTGGCGTGATCTTGCTTGGCGTAAGTCACAAAGATTTCGCCATTGAAATTCCGGATCCCGAACGGCGCGTAGCCCGCAGGCAGATTTGGATCGACGAAGCCGCCAGGATTAACCTGGTGAAAACTTTCATCGTAAGTTTCGACCTTGCCCGTATGGAAGTCTGTTGCATACAAAAAATTGTGACCATTGGCCACGCCCAGGGTTGCGCCTTTGTAGATGGCGCTGTTACGGCCATGATTCGTGCCGTTATCGACGGCGATAATCGCGTTCGTCTGGTCCACATTCGGATTCCAGCCTGAAATGGAACCGTCTTCACTGACAAAGATAAAAAGGGCAGGCGCCGAGTTTCCGTTTTTTGTCACCTGGAAGAACTGCGTTCCATTGAAGACGACTCCGGTAGGATTCCCTCCGTCTCGGTTTCGGGCGGCTGTTGGGATCGTCACGACCAGCGAAACAGCAGTGCCATCCTGGTGGTAGAGGGTGGAAACACCGGTGCCGTTGTCGCTGACCCAAATCGTGCCGGTGGGCGACGCCGCCATACCCCATGGATTGACAAGGTTTTCGTCGACGTGCTGCGCTACACCAGGGATGTCGGATTGGAAGTTTGTCCACGAATAAGTATCCGCGCGCGCAAACGCGGGTGTCAGGATGGATACCGCGAATGTAAGCAGGGCAACTTTCATGTAAGCATAAGTTGTTTTCATAGGTTTGATGATTGTTTTGATGTAGGGAGAATCGCAATGATCGATGCTGGGCGGCGTATCGGAATAGTAACACCGTTGTTACTTTGCAGATTCTCGGCAGGCAAGCTGCCCGCTGGCCGAGTCTGGCTCGCCCCGACGAGTCCGTCCCATGGCGGACCGGTAGCCTAACTTACAGGCTCGCGGATGGTATAACCTACGTGGCGCACGGTATGAATGAGCGGAGGATCGCTGATTTTCCTTCTCAGGCGTCCTATAAAAACCTCCACCAGCTTGGTGTCGTATTCGTGGGGGTGTTCCCATACCCGTTCGCATAACTCAGTACGTGTAAACACGCGCCCAGGTTCCCGCACGAGTACCTTTAGCAGCATCAGCTCGCGCGCAGACAAATGAATGTGGCGCGAGCCGCGATGCACCTCGTGGCTTGCCAGATCGAGCGTCAGGTCACCAACACGAAGCTTGAGTGTAGGTTCCTCCGGATACCGGCGTCCTAGCGCATTCACGCGTGCCACCAGTTCCCCCATTGCAAATGGCTTTGGCAAGTAATCGTCCGCGCCTAGTTGTAGTCCGGTAACACGGTCCTTCACTTCGCCGCGGGCGGTCAACATCAGCACGCGACTGGCAAGATGTTGCGCACGCAGATGGCGCAGGACTTCAAAGCCATCGATTCCGGGCAGAATAACGTCCAGCACGATCAAATCGAACAGCGCTTCCTTTGTTTTATCCAGACCTTTTTCCCCGTCGTGGACGACAATTGGATCGTGCCCGGCTTCGGTGAGCGTCGATGCAATTCGACGCGCTAATCCAGCGTCATCTTCAACTACCAGGATATGCATAAGTTTTCTAACCAGGAACCGACATTAAAACCGCGTCGTGAGTTGAGCTGCGACCAAGTGATTATCGTTCCCCCGGCCGGTCGTTTCGTGTTGATAGCTATACTGAATCTTCAATTGAGTATGTGATGTAAAGCGGTAACCTGCGGCCAAGTCAATCCGCGCGAGGTCTTCACTCCAGCGAATGTTCCCGCCCAAGGGATCACTGACGTCGCCGAAGAGTTGCTGGTTCCAGCGAATCGCGGCGAACAGTTGCGGCGTAAATTTGTATTTCGCTTCGATGTAGTACGCAAAGGTGTCTGCGTTTCCCGCTCGGGGCACTTCAAAACGTGCTTCATAAAACTCGACCCACACCTGTAAATGGCGCCAGGCGAAGCTGGCGTCTTGTCCGACAACAAATTCCCGATAATCACCAATGTCGCGCCCCGGCGGCAGCGTAGCTTCGGCTTCACGCCGGAAATATGGCCCTTCGCTCGCTGACAAGCCGAAATTCCACGCCTCGTTAGGCCGGAAACCGACACGCCCACTGAACGTTGGGTACTCGAAACTACTCTCGGTAATGTTCCAAGATTCTGGACGCGACGATAACGACGCATTCTTCATTTCCACAGCGTAATCAAATCGATCCAGCCGGCCGGATACAGAAATGCCACTCGCATAACTGGGTCCCCAGATTACCGGATTGAACGCGTACTTTTGGTAGTAGTAGAACCCGTAGACGAAGTCGAACAGCGAGAGAGGCGCAGACTTGTCCCGAATTGGCGTGACGTTTTCATAAGCTATCGGCGCGTTGATGAAGGGATTCTCCCAGGAGAGATGCCGCGGCACCCAATTGCCAACGACCGTCGCGAACTTGCCGATTTGCAGCGTCAATCGACCATCATCCCAGGGCGTGATTCGCAGCGCATATTCGTCGAGCCGAATTTGAGCGCCGTTATCGCTCGGGTCAAAGCCGCGATCCAGCCGCGATTGTGAGAAGAAATAAATGTGCGAGCCGGCTTGCGCGTCGAGAAACAGCGTTAAACGCGGATTAAAAAGCGTGTCTATTCTGCTGTCGATGAGGCCGGGTGCCGGTTGCTCGAAGTGATAGATTTCCAAATCGAGAGTACCGCTCAATCGCGCGCGCAGATTATCTTGAAATGCCGAGGCGGTAAGGGCGGTGTCGAGCTGGTCGAAAACATCATCGATGTCAAAGGCGCAGGCTGTGCAGGCAAAAACGCACAGGCTGAGGACGCGCAGCTTCATGCAACAGCATTAACACCGTCCGCAGTAGGAAAGCGCACTTGAAATTCAGTCCAATCGTTTTCCGAGCGAACCAGGCATAAATCGCCACCGTGCAGTCTGGCGAGCTGGCGCGCCAAATTCAAACCGATCCCGTGACCCGACACGGCTGAGGGAGTCGAGCGATGATGAAAACGTTCGAAGATATTTTCGTCGGGCGGAATTGTGCGGCCCGTGTTTCCAACACTCAACACAACATTTCTGGTCCCGGCAGCGCGGGATGCGCCGACTCGGATTAGCCCACCGGGCCGGTTGTACTTTCGTGCGTTCTCAAGGAGATTCTGCACAATGAGGGAGGTGTACTGCTTTTCTCCGGCCACAAATAAACCAGCGGTAAATTCCTTCTCGATTTTCACATCAGGCGAATCGGGAAGCGCGCTAAGATCATCGAGCCACTCATCGACGAGCTGACTAAGATTCACAGGTGTGGAGGCAATTTGAAGATGACCAGCATCCACGCGCGACAAAAGAAGCAGATCGTCGATCACGCCAGTCAAACGATGCGTTTGATGGAGGAGGGAGGATAACTCTTCGTACACTTCCGGCTTGAAACCTTCGCGGGTCAGCAAGATTTCCAGGCCGGCGCGAAGGACCGTGACCGGGCTTTTCAACTGGTGGGACGCATCGGCAGAATATCGTGTCGACCTTTCCAATTCCTGTGTGGTCGAAGCCAGTGCGGCTTCGGCGCGTTTTCGTTGTGCGCGATTCTCCTCCGAATCCAGCGCGAGTTTTTTCACGGGTGCCGAGAATCTGAGTGCTACCAAATGGCTTGCGACGAAACCGCCTAACAAAAGCAACGCCCCTGCGCCGCCAATTTGCCAACGGAGGCGATTCAGTTGAGCCATCGCGTAGGCGAGGGGGTAAACACAAATTTCGTATGCGGCTGGAAACAGCGATCCAGGATTAAGGCGCTTGTAAAACAGAAGCTGAGACGCGCCATCAACATTCACGCGAAAGTTGTCTTGCTCGCGATCGGAATTTGCGACCGCACTCGCTATCTTTTCGCTGACGGATGCTTGCGCGGATTTCGGGAGCGAGGGTAGATGCAGTTCGCCATTAACCCAGACGCCGCTTCTCATTCCCACCTGAGCGTTTTTCTCTTCAAGCTCAAGCGGTGTGAACCCGATGACGAGCGCGGAGATAACGTCGCTCGTGTAGCTCGAGAAGATCGGCACAGCTATTACTTCGTCGATGGTTCCTTTGTCGGCCTCGGCACTTTCCCGGATGTAACCGATTTGTTGCGTGTCGGGCAATCTGCTCAAGGCCAGTTGCGCTTCCGTTTTCGGATCCAGTCCACCCACGTCGTAGGTATTGGGCGGCTTAATGACCGCGCCTGTGCTGTCGAGAAACCGATAAAATCGTGCATGCAACGATTGCGCGGCCTGTTCCGGAGGCGGTTCGTCGCCTTCCATCAAATCGCGCAGCTCGTCCTTCGCGCTGGGATACAGCAGGTCGATTGCATTATCTTCCATGGCCGCATGAATCCGTGGCTTCGCCGCAAGCACGTTGCAGCGCTCCGCCAGGGCTGCGTGACGCAATTGTTCGATCTTGTGCAGTGAGGATATCTCGGCCTGGAAATTCTCCTGCAAATTTTGTTCGGCGTCGGCCGTGACCTTCCGCTGTGCCAGGTAAAAACCAAGGGCGGTCAGGGTTACTACGATGACCATTATCGCGGTGAACAAACGAGTTCGAAAGCTTGCTACGCCTTCGTCTCTCGCTTGAACTGCCGACCTCATGGGAAATCAACGCGCAGCGTCTGGCCGTTTTTCAACTCGACTGCTTTCTCGCGTGTAGTCCTGCTGTCGATCCAGGCCTTAAGCGTGTAACGACCCGCAGGAAGTCCGCTTAATCGAAAGTGCCCGTCCGTATCGGTCATCACAAAATACGGAGTATTCAAAGCCAGGATCAGCCCGCGCATGTGTTCGTGAATGTCACACCGCAGTGTGACCAGACCCGGTTTATCGAAAACTTGCACGGGAATAGGGCGTTCTTCCGCGCGATAACGGCCAAGGTCGAATCGCTTGGCAGGCGAGTAGGAAAAGATGTTGTGATAAGTGTCGTCAAGATTCGGGAATTCAACGCTGGTTCCCACTCGTATCGGGAGAAGCGCTGGAACGAACGTCAAATCTTTTTGTGCGACCTGTTTCGTTGGCAGCGAAGCTGGACGCGGGAAAGCACCTTCAAGATAAACTATCGCGAGCGGTGGTTGCGTGGAAAGTACGCCGCCTTTGGTGACGATCTCGTATCTCTTAGCCTGAACGGGCGCCGAATGCGATTTCGGAAGTTCCACGCGGCCTTCGACGACAGCGCCCGCCAAAAGCGCAACGGGCATGATGGAAAACAGTGCGTTAAACCACAGCAACCCGCGGAGGAACATTTTGCTTCCAGTTTAGCAGCGTTTCACCAGTACGAAAGTGTTTGCGGGGATGATGGTCCGCGCGATTCGCGTGGTTAAGTTTTTGGCTGAGTGGCAGCGATCGCCGGCAGAGCGAAGAAAATCGTGGCGATCAGGCTCCAGAAGATCCCAATCGCACATGCGATACCCAGACCGGTGAGCGCTGGATTTTGCGCGAGGGCGAGCGACCCGAACCCGCTCACCGCGGTCAAGCCCGCGAGCAAGACAGGCTTCACCACGCCAGCAATATCGTGCTCAATCTCGCGCGCCTTTTGCCACACCAGCACAACATATATTCCGTAGTCCACGCCGATTGCCAGAACAAGACGGAACGAAAGCACATTGAGGAGATTCAAATTGATGTGCAATAGCTTCATTGAAGCAATCATTGCTCCAATCCCGAACACCAGTGTGATTACCTGGATCGTCCACAAACGAAAATTCCGGTACAAAACAGCCAGCAACGAGATGTCGAAGATCGCCATTAACGCGCTGATGATGAGCAGTTGATGATGCGACCACGGCAGCAGGTCGGCGAGCGTATAACTCCATCCTGAGAGAATCATGGGAACCCCGGCTACTGGCAGGTCGCGTTCGAGGTCTTTGCTTTGGGCGTGAGCCAGGATCGGTTGGTTGGTTGTAACGAATCCGGTGGTCAACGTCGGATCGTGGCCGAAGTAGCGATCAACCAGGAACCACCAGCTGGATGATTTGGAAAGTTGGTCGCGCCAGTTTGGGAGAGCTACGTTGGGGTTGGTAAGACGTTGTAAGTCGTCAAGCAGGGTGAACGCTGGCACGAATGAATCCCGGTTGAAACCTTCAGCGTCCAGAGTTTGTTCCAATGTCTCGCTTGCCGCTGGGAAATTGATCGCGCTCAACTGTCGCCGATTCGTCTCCATCCAATCCGGGGAAAGACAAAGCGCAGCGGGAGTGGAGAAACCCTTGATTTTTCCAGCCGCCTGGAGCTCTCGCCAATGAGCGACAATTTTCTGCCAGTAATCGTGCAGTTCCTGCGGATTCGCCGACCGCACAATTGCCAACACGGGTTCCCAGCGCACCGGCATTGTGTGCATGATTTTCTCGAGTGCCTGGCTTGCGCTGATGTTCTTCGGTTGCAGCGAACGTGCGCTGGCGTCGAAATGAAGCGCCGGAACCGGCGAAAAACCGATCGCGGTCAGAACTAACAACACAACACTTGAGAAAATCAGCATCGGCATGGGCTTTCGTACGGTCCAGCGCACATACTTTCTTACACTTTCGAAAAGCCAATCATGAGGAATTGCCGCCTGTCGTTCCCGAACGAATAAAAACAAAATCGAACACATGAACAGTCCGGCCACGAAAATGCCGATGGCAATTAGCACGCCCAACTCCGAGAAGGCCATGGAGCCACTAAGGACCAGCGCAAGAAATCCGACAGCTGTGGTGAGTGCGCCGAAGAAAACCGCGAGTCCAAGTTTTGCTATCGACGTCGCGATTGCTTGACGATGCGCCTCTCCATCCGAGCGCGCCTGATGATATCGCCCGATGGTGAGAATCGCGAAGTCGACTCCAAGGCCGACGAGAATCGCGCAAAATCCGACGCTGATCATGCTGAGTCGCCCGAAGAGAAGTTGTCCGAGAGTTAGAGCGACCAGGCAAGATAGAAGAAGGCAGAGAGCCATGCCCAGGAGTGGAAGCCAGCGGCGAAAACCCACAAAGAAAATCATGCCTACCAGTAGGACCGAGCCAAGCAACGTAGCCACGACGTCGTAATGCATGCTCAGTGAAATTTCCGATGCAAAGGCCGAACGACCGGTCACCAGGACCTGTAAGCGGCCGCCAATCCATTCCTCGGCGGCGGTTGCACGAAACCTGTTTACTTCGCGCATCAAACGCTGGCATTCGAAGGCGCTAATGGACGCCTGGTTTGTTTCCGCCAGGAAAACTCGCATCGTTCCGTCTGGCGAGGTGAGCGGTTGCTCCTGCTCGATGATCGTGCTTTCTGCAAAAGGTTTCAGGGCCGGAGCAATCAGACCGAGGGGATCGAACGAAAGCTCAAACTGCGGGCGCGGTGATCCCGCTTCGATCTGTTGGCGCAAGCGATGAAGACGATCGCGAATTTTTTCCGGTTGCAGCACTGATATGGTCTCGCGGAAGGCGTTTGGCTCCAGATTGAGAAGTAAGGGGACCGCGATTGATTGAAGATCGCGAATTCCATCAGGGGCGGACATTGGCGAACCGGCGAGCACACGCGTGCACCAGGGCTGCTGTCGCAATCTTTCCGCAAATACCGGCGCGAACTCCTCCAATTTATCCACGTCTTTCGGCTCGCATTGGAGCGCGAACGTGAGCTCACGCGTTTGCTCAAAATCGCGATCGTAAATCTTGAGACCTTGTACCGACGGAAACTTACCGGGCAAAACATTGAAGATTTCGGAATCAAGCTGGAGCGAGCTAACGAGAATTGCGATGCAAACGGCAGTCAGTACAACTACGCCGCACCAAACCAGCGCGCGGCGCTGGGACATGGTTCGGGCGATAAAATCACTGATGCGCATGAACGAGCCACCATTGAACACGAATCGATGCCCGTACGCCAATGCTGTGGCCGGGATCGATGATCCCGGCCATCGCTTAACCAGAGGGCGAGTTCCGCGAGTCCCCGGCTTAGCCCCCAAACCCGATTCCTTCAAAACCGGAATACGAAGGTCTCGTTGCCGGATGCGTATCGCAGACTCTTTCGGTCCGACGCGTGAAGGAATTGATCTCGCAATCCGAGCCACCCGCGCAATTGCGCCGGCGCTTGTGCTACAGGGCCGGACCATCCCTGGCGGGCCAGTCCTCCTTGAACTTCAGCGAAGGTCGCGTCCTGCCGTAACGAAAGCAGCGTAATTCCAGGGCCCTTCGAGACCGTCAATTCGAAGTCACCGGTTTTAGAAAAACGGACAAGCGCCTCTCCAATGAGCGTTGTATTTGGAGTGCGATACATAAGCTGACCAGTTTTGGTCTGCCACCCAGTGGTCGGATCGGAAAATTCGTGGTGTGAAACGGTTGCGCAACTTGTTATGTAAAACAAGGCAATCGCAAAACCGAACAGAAATTCTATAGTGACGCAGCGGCTGCGCGTGGCAAGATGACTGATATTGCAGTCCCGCGCTGTCGGATCCGCTTTGCCCCTTTGCAAAAGGGAAGAGGATTGCGTGCCGCGCCGTAGCCCCGCGGAGGCGGGAGGTGAGGGGATTTGCAACTCTGGATTGCCCACGGCGCTTGAACCCTCACCCTACCCTTTCCCTTGTTCAAGGGAGAGGCGGAGGTGCAGTATCCGCGTGCAAATAATCTCCCGGTCAACTCGTCGCCATCGTGCCGAATTATCCAGATCTTGGTAGGAACAGCTTGCTGGATTCTCCCACGCCGCAGCGGGGCGGCAGCGTCAGATTTGTGCTAACGTGTGCGCAAGAAGATGAAGTTGATCGATCGATTTGTAAGTCGCGAGCTGATCGTGAACGTGTTGTTTGCCATCGCCGTGCTGAGCCTGGTACTCGTGGTGGGAAATATCTTTCGCAAACTTCTTCCTTTGCTGGTGAATCATGACGTGCCGATGGAAACCCTGTTCACTTTCATCGCCTACGTGATGCCGTTCTCACTCATCTTCACGATTCCCTGGGGCTTGTTGACGGCGATCCTCCTCGTGTTCGGACGGCTCTCAGCAGACAACGAATTAATCGCGCTGCGCGCGAATGGTGTGAGCGTTCCCCGCGTGTGCGTTTCGCTTTGGGGCGTCGCGCTGCTGTGCACTGCGATCTGTCTCTGGCTTAACGTTCAGGTTGCGCCGGCAGCGCAGGAAAAATTGCGCAGCACCATTTTCGATCTGGCCACGCGCAATCCCATGGCGCTGTTTGGCAGCGATCAGGTGATCGATCAGTTTCCCGGGCGCAAAATCTATGTTGGGAAAAAGGAGGGTAACAAGCTCGAGAACATCACTGTGTTCGAATTGAACCAGAACTCGCTGCCGGTGAAAGTGACTTACGCGCGCACGGGCATGCTCGAAGCCGATTTGGCGAACAAGCAGATTCTCATGCACCTGTACCAGGCGCGTTACCAGGAGCGCGACCCGAAGGATCCGACCAACCTGCGAAAGATACGCGACGGAATCAATATGGTGGAAGGCACACTGCCTATCAGTCTGGAGGAGCTTTACGAGAAACAGAAAAAACGGCCAAGCCGGTCTGCGTTGTCCATCGAACAATTGCTGGAGCAATTGAAAAGCGAGAACACACGCGAACGCAGCGCCAGTCGCACCGAAATCAATAAACGGTTTTCATTTCCATTTGCGTGCGTTGCATTCGCAATCATCGGGGTGCCGCTTGGTGTCACGGCGCATCGTCGTGAGACTTCAATCGGATTCGCCATGGGTTTAATTGTCGCTACGACCTACTTTCTCTTTGTCATCATTGGCGATACGCTGCGTGGAAATCCGCATGCACACCCGGAGCTGCTTGTCTGGTTTCCGAATGTTCTTTTCATCATACTCGGTGTGATGTTATTCCGACGGCTGGCACGGCAATAGATCGGCTTCGCAGTATATCCTAACTCAAACTCGCGGGCTCAGTTCATTTTCTGGAGAGTTAACGCGGAGTAACGGCCTGGTCACATCACTCACCCTCGCGGGCCGAGGGTGGGCACGGCTAAATCCCATGCATCGAGCGATGAAGTGGCGATTCAATGCAGCATGGCGACAGTAAATGGATTGAAGAGGCCTGCAATGAATAGCGTTTTCAGCGCTGCATTTTGTGAAGGACCATTTTCCTGGGGCGTTGCCCGCCTGAGGCGGGCTCCGAATGAATACTGCGCCTTTGAAGCTAAACGCAATCGCAGTTGCCGTTCAGGCTTCCTCAGGCTCCGGTCCCAGCGAGAGCGAAGGCGCCCTTGCTGAGCGAGCCGCTCGACGTCGGAAAGTCGGCATCGGTAAAGTGTTCCACAGATAGACGGCCACGCAGGCAAGCACCAAAACGGATGCATAGCCTCGGACGTGCTTGAGCAGGTCAATCGCCCAGAGCGTTGCCTCAAGTTTCTTATCAATCAGCATCACCTGCACGATCATCGCTGTGCTCGCCGCTGAAATAATGAAATGAATGATGCTCAGTCTAAGACTGACTCCCAGGGCGACGGCACTAACCACCGCGCCCCACACGAGGTAGCGCTCATGCATCTGCCCCAGCAGTGCAAACATCAGCAGCCAGGGCGCCGTGATCGCAATCAGGACGCGAGGATCGCGATCGCGGACCTGTCGCCCGGCGCCGTGTGCGCATACTGCGAGTGCGCCAAGATAAAGCAGCCGCAGGGTCCATTGCAGTGTGAGATGGAAATCCAGAAACCCAAAATGAACCGACCAGAATGGATCCTTCAATGACCATCCGAGCTTGGAGAGGAGTGACGGAAGGTTGTAACACGAACTGATCACAAGGTAGGGGTAATGCTCGCTGCCATACAGAAAACCGACCTGCAACCACGCGAAGCTTCCACCCGTGAAGGCGCCAATCACAAATGCGGCGCATCCGGCGATTCCGCTGATCCACTCGTATCGATGTGGTAATTCGCGTTGCAGAAACAACAACCAGCTAAAGCCAATGACAGCAAGAAGCGTAACCCAGGCAGCCGGCATATGTAGTAGCCACGGCGACGTGATCAGTGCCGCCGTGGCAATGAACCCTGCAAGCACGGCCAGCGCGCGGTTCCATCTTTTTTGCCACAACGGCCAAAGCACAAAAAACGGCGCCACAAATAACAGTTGCCCCTTAAACATTGCGCCGGCGGCCAGCAGACAACCACATACGAACCAGCGATTTTTCAGCGCTGCGAGCGCAGCGAACAGATAAAACGGCAGGATCCATACGTCCCATTGGGGCCAACCATGCGCGTCAAGAATCATGGACGGTTCAAGCCATGCCACGCTCGCAGCAACGAGGCCGCAAATCGAAGCGCGACGTTGAAGCGCCAGGCTAGAACGCGAGTCCGACTGCGTTGCTCGTGACTGCCGCTCCAAACACAAACGAACCAGGAGGAAAATCGCCACTGCGGAAAGCAGTTCACATAAGAGATTGATCTTCAACAATGGGTTCACCAGCTTGGGATGCCCGTCGTCGACGCCGGGGAATTGGCTGCGCACTTGCCTTGCCCAGATTGCCATGACCAGAAGTCGCAGCGGCGGATAATCCAGACCATAATCCTTGTTGTACGCCTTATGCTTCACCCGGTCGTAGAGCGCCAGGTAACCGCGGAAGAATCCCGTCAATGAATTAGCAGAAGCTTCGTCGGGCGATAAGCGACGCGCCTCTTTCATGGTCTGGCTGCCCCAATAAAAAGCGTTGACGATGTCGTGCTGATAACGCACGTGCCTCGTTGTTTCACCGATCCAGCGGCGTAGTTGGATCCCGCCCAGGAAAAGTGCAATGATTAGAAGCGCAAGCAGTGCACGCTGGGTAAATTTGTTCGCACAGAAATTTCTGAAGAGTGCGCGAATGCCCATGGATACCCGTGATAAAGACAGCAGTTAAATTCGAACGGTTACAGTGCGTGATTCGAAATATGTTCTCCCCATTCGGTTGCAGCGACATCGGCAGCCGTATGAAGATTCTGATTCACGTCGAGAAAATTCGCTCCCGCTGTGGGATTCGAATGTACGGAACACCTAAGGCGCATCAACAGCCATGACAGACAGGTAAAATAGGCTCCGCTAGTAGGATTTGAACCTACGATCCGCCTAAGGCGGATTAACAGCCATGCGTCCATCGGGGTTCTGCAGAACGCACACGAAAAATGTATTCCCCAGTATTTGATGCGATTCGAACGCAGTTTACCTGGGTAATCAAGCGAACTCTCACACTCATCGCATGAACTTTTTCACTACCGTTTGCTGGCAATTCTGTTGGCACTCATGCAGTGAGTAAGCGGACTGCTGGGCTGGTTTTACTAACGCCGTATCTATTTCTACTGAACGACTGATCCGCGGAAGCCGCGAATTAACGGCTACAGACGGGGCGGAACGGTAGCTTTCCAGTAAGTTTGTCCGACGCCTCAGCGTAAACGCCCTTATGGCCTTGGTCAGTTTGGCTGCAGTCGGTTTCCATCGCCACCCAATCCAACCATTCCCCCAGGACAAGCAGGGTCCAAAGGGGGCGGGCATGGTCGGCTTTGCGCTGGCAATGTTCGGAGAAGAGTTCCATGGCGGCGGACGCCTGAATGCCGACCTGTTCCAGGCGGCCCTTTTCCAACGTGGCGGTCGCCCATTCTTTAAGCGGGCCGCGCAGCCAGCTGCTGATGGGCACCGAGAGACCGCGCTTGCGCCGGTTCACGATGTTATCCGGCAGATAACGCCGGGCGTAGCCCTTCAGAAAAACCTTCGTTTTGAATCCGTGCACCCGGTCCTCGATTTGAAGCGATTTCGCGAATTCCATTACCGCTTCGTCTAGGAACGGCGCACGCAGTTCCAGCGCCGAACTCATGCTCGCGCGGTCGGACTTGGTCAGTAACCCCTCCGCGAGCAGCGTTTCCAAATCCCACTGTTGCGCCCGGTCCAGTAGATCACGATCAGCCGCATCGCTCTCCAGGTCTATCGGCGCCACGCCCAGTTGGCGCAGCAGCGTCGGGGTAATGTTGGAAACCCATTGCCGGTGTCGCTTGATGCCATTCAAAGCTGCACCCTGCATGAAACGCTTGAGCAAGAAGGAAATCGTCACCTTCTTCTCGCTGAGTGGAAGCGCTTCCACCACGCGGCGGATGGCGGACTTGAGCCAGGCCGGCAGCCGCGCGAAGCGTTCGGCAAACCCCGCGGCGATGTAAGTCGGGTAACCACCAAACAATTCATCCGCGCCCTCCCCGACGAGCACCATTTTGTGATCATGGGCGGCGCGTTGGGCCAGCAACGTCGCCGGAATCCACGCGGGGTCAGCCAGGGGTTCGCCCACCAGGCGGATGAGCGATCTCAATCCATCCCGCACGTCGCCGGGTTTGACCCACACCGTCACAAGTTCCATTTTCAATTGTTTTGCCACCGCCGCCGCGAAGCGGCCTTCATCGAACGATCGTTCCTCAAAACGCAATGTGTAAGCTTTCAATGGACGCTTGGGGTACAACGACCGGACGACCGCCGAAACCAACGACGAGTCAATGCCGCCGCTCAAAAAGACACCGAAGTCAACGTCCACGTCGGTCTGACGACCGACGGCGGTGCGGAATGTTTGGTCGAACGTTTCGAGAGATAACGGCTGTTTGGCCGTCTCTCTGATCTGCCAGCGCCAGTAGGATTCTCGGCGCATGCCGCCGATATCGAACTGGATAAATTGGCCGGGCGCGACCTTACGGATTTCGCCGAACGGCGTGTCCGGTGAAGGGAAGATTCCGAACTGAAGATATTTTCGCAGCGCCTGTTGATCGAGACTGACCGGCAAGCCACCGTGGGCGACCAAGGCGGCAATCTCGGTGGCAAAAATGATTTCGTTTCGGTTTCTTGCATAAAACAGCGGGCGTTCCCCGGCGCGGTCGCGCACTAGAGTAAGGCGCCGGTTGCGCGAATCCCATACCGCAATGGCAAAGGCCCCGACGAGCCGCCTCGCGAACGCTTCGCCAAGTTCGAGATACAGCCCAGGAATCACCGCCACATCCGTTTCCTGTTGCACCGGGCGCCCCCGCTCCTCCAGCCAGCGGCTCAACTCACGATGATTGTCAATTTCCCCGTTGCAGACCGTTATCACACCGCTCTCCGCGTCCGTAATCGGTTGGTTGGGCTGATCGTTCAGACCACGAATGGCTAACCGAGTCGCGCCGAGGACCGCGGACTCGATGGCCACCTGGCTGGTGGCATCCGGGCCGCGGTGGGACAAGGACCGGAGCATTGCCGTCACTCGGAGATGAGCGGCTTCGGGAGACGTTAGGCTGGAAAAGGCGACAGTGCCGCAGATTCCACACATTTCAGGAATCTCCCGAGGCTAGCAGTTGGGCGCAGTGGCCGAAGGCACGGTGCAACGACCAGATCAAATTTTCCGCTCGCGTCACATGCCTGCCAGGGTCTAGAAGAATTTGCTTGAAAAGCGGAACGGCGCACCAAAAAGGGATCGCCGCTCCTATCGTTTCCATGGCGAAGAAAAAGAAGTAGCGATGCATCGCCGAGAGTGTGCGATGGCACTCGGAGGCGCTGTTAGTCTCTAAAAGTATCCTTGTCACCTTGGTCGAAGATGCGTTGAACCGTCGGGCAGTGTAATCGGACTGATTTGTCAACAACGCCTAATGGAATAACGAGTACAAAGGGATTTTTGTTAAGTAGGACCATGTCCTTTTCGTAGGTAGGATTATGTCCTATGCTCCTAGCCAGCTTTGACGGCAAAGGACGCGCCTCTAAACTAGTCTCCGGCCTTCGAACAGCCGCGGCTTATGTGTGGAATTGCAGGGTTCACTCAGATCCACTCGCAACCTGCTGATGTCGCAGAATTGATTCGGCGCATGAGTTTCTGCAGCCGTGAGTTTTAGTCTCGCGAATGCAATACCGCAGTGGTAACTAGCAATCAGCCGTTCACGAGATCATCGAATGAGCACGGATGCGTCATGGGCAGAAAATTTTCTGGAGAGTCCGCGCGCGGTTTGGGTAATCAGCGCGATCACTCTCTGCTTGTTTGCCGTGACGAATCTGCCGTGGCAGCTGGACGATTACGACCAGGCGCAGCAGGCTTTTACATCGTTCGAGATGATCAAGGAAGGCCACTGGTTCTTTCAGCGGACCCCGCATGCAAAAGTGATTGCGCAAAAACCACCCCTCGTTGGTTGGGCTTCAGCTGCGACCTTCGCGATCACGCGGTCCTGGGATATCGCGTGGCGGCTTCCTTCGTTCCTGACGGCAGTGGTACTGGCGATCATCTTGTTTCGCGCGGCGATCGCCGCTTACGGAGCGGCCGCAGCCTTGATCGCCTTGGGTGCTTTTGGCTTGAATCTGCTGAGTGTACGGCTTGCGACTTTGGTGCGCACGGATATGCCGCTCGCGTTGGTGATCTTTCTGCTGGGACTTCTGATCTGGCAAAAAATTCGTGCCCGCGAGTCGTGGCAGCCGCGCGAGCGATGGGCAATGTTCGCCCTGCTCACCGCTTCCATGTTCATCAAGGGGCCGATCGTCTTCGCGTTTTTGCTTCCAGGCATCGTGCTGTTTCAATGGCTCGCCGGGAAACGGAGTGGGGCGAATGCATGGTGCGGCTGGTGGCCATGGATTGCGTCTCTCGCGCTATTTTCGGTGTGGGTGATCTGCGGCATCAAGTTCGTCCCCGGCTTCTATGAGCAGGTCGTCATGAAGGAATTTCTCGGCCGGTTCAGCCAAACTGTCCATCGCCCGCAACCGGTCCTTTTTTATCTGCCGCACCTGCTGCACAAATTCGCGCCCTGGAGCGTGCTGATCCTCGCACTCAGTCTGTTGTCCTTCCCCCGAATGCGCTCAGGAATTCGAAATCTATTTCGCCAGACAACGCCCGATATCTTGTGGCTGGTTTGCTGGAGCTTGGGCGGTTTGGTTGTCATGTCGCTAGTTCCATCGAAACGCGTCGACCGCATTTACCCGATTGTGCCGCCGCTTTGCTTGCTGCTCGCCGCGCAGATCGCCGGCGGCTTTCGAACAAGGCAAAGTGATCAGCGCGTCCTCCGATGGAGCGCCGCGGCACTGCTCTTCTCGATCGCGTTTACCGGCGGCTATACCGCCGCAAAAATGCTGTCCGATTATCGTGACCACGCCGATCATCTCGAGGTTTTCAGCCGCGCGGTGAATGAACAGGCTGTAGCGCATCATTGGCGTTACGAAGTGATTTCCGGCGACGGCGGGGGCTACGAAGGGATGCTGCTCTACTTGCAGAAACCGCGTTTCCTCCAGCCGAGTAAAGCGGTTCAGGAATGGAACGGCGGAGCGCTCGATGCCCTTGTCGTGCCCAAGGATAAGATCTCGGAGTTAATGCGCGAACTGCAGAACGCCGCCATTGCGCCGCTCTCATTTGCACCCAGATCTAACTGGGTGGCACAGCTGGCTGAGACCGCTTCAAGAGCTTCAACGGTTTTTTTCAGTACGTCCGCAATGACATATGCCCGCCATCAGATGCACTCCCCTTTAACCCAATTAACTGATTTACATCGGTTAACATGTGTCACAGCACCTTTTCTTCCACCAACTTTCGTGTGAAACAAGCCGCCCCCGTCGCATTCAAATGCATTTCATCATTGAAATACTCGGCGTGGTCGAAAAACGCCTCGCTATAATCAAGAATCTCGTGCTTGCCCGCTGCCTTTTGCAGCGCCGCCTTCCATTCATCGTAGTTGCTCCACCCCTTTCGGAATTCCTTCCAATACGGACCTATCACCAGCCGCAGCTTGATCTGCCTGGCATCCGCGTATTGGCATATCCGCGTCAGTGCCTCGAGATTCTTCTCGTAGATGGGCATTTCCACGTGTTCGCCATGTTGCCATTGATTAATGATTTCCGCTGGAATTGTATTATTTAACAACCGCGTCGATGGTTCGCTGAATACCTCCGACGATAGTCTCCAAAACGCCTGATTGTTGAACCGCAGACTGTGAAATATTGATTCGAACCCTGCATAGGTCGGATCGACTATCTTTCCAAGCGCCTGCATATTCGTTGAGCAATACGAGAATATTCCCATCTCTCCCATGGTATACGAACTCGCCGTCGAATGACTCAACTCGACCACCACCAATTCCGGGTTGCCATACCACTCGACGAAATCCTTCAACAACACCTCGGCGATGAGCGTGTGGTTCCCGCCCAACCCGAGATTCAAGCAACTCTTGCCCGTCACTTCGTGAATTTTTTCAAAATTGAAATTCCGATCCACCCGTGAATTTCCCAGGAACAGAAAGTTCGCCGGATACTTCCCTTCGTACATTCTCACGAACTGGTTCTTGCTTCGTTGGACCAGCTTCATCGCTCCAAACGAAATCAGCCGGTCACCGATTAATACAACCGCCACAAACAGAAGGAGATAGGACGCCCTTCCGACCCACGGCCTTTTCGTCATTTCTGCCGCAGTCACCGGTTCGTCAAAGGCAGTGCGCGCTGTCCCGAGCGCGCCGACTACCGTCGTTCGTGTAATAAAATGACGAATTCGCTTTCATGGGCGCCAGGCGCGGACCCGGTAGAATGCATTCCGGGGCAGTGGTGTTGAGTCCTGAAGAATTAGCACCGCAGCATTGCCAGGGGCATTTGGAGAAGCCGCCGTCCATGATTCAAAATCCGCAGTCCGCTCCAAATTATACACCCAATTGCTGCGGCTGGAAAAGGTGGCCTGCCAAACGCCATTGCTGAAAGAACCGCTGAAATTCTCAATCGGCAGCGGATATGAAATCACGACATTATCAACGACGCCATGGCCGAAAACGGAATCGAAATCATCGCTGGAGCTGCTGTAGCTAGTGATGGAAAACGTATCCACGCGATAATCGTCCGCCGCAGTAAAGCCGCTCGTGTTCGTATCGGTGAGGACGACATTGGGCGGTTGAAAAAAGACCGCGCCGTTCGTCGTCAAGTTCCAGCACGCGTACGACCTCGAGGCCTCGGGCGGGCAGCTGTTCGACGGCGGCGTGGTCGAGATCTCGCTCAACGGCGGCGCGACGTGGAACGACGTCTCGGCGTTCGGCGCCAACCCGGGCTACACCGGCGCGCTGTTCGTCGGCTCGGGCAACCCGATCGCCGGCCGTCAGGCGTACAGCGGGACGAGCCCGGGCTTCCCGGCGCTCGCCCCGGTCACGCTGAACTTCGGCACGCTGTTCGCCGGCCTGACGGTGCAGATCCGGTTCCGGATCGGCACCGACGGCGCTGCGTCGCAGACCGGCTGGATCATCGACGACGTCGAGGCCGACGGCATCACCAACACGCCGTTCCCGTCGCTGGTGACCGAGACCG
>Ga0137412_10000515_pt1 | contig 27489 bp, 28 predicted proteins | sample CZODoug2_1_16fun_FD_122160 | JGI IMG/M metagenome (GOLD analysis project Ga0137412, IMG submission 122160) | Vadose zone soil fungal communities from Angelo Coast Range Reserve, California, USA - CZODoug2_1_16fungal (Hybrid Assembly) | ecosystem: Environmental > Terrestrial > Soil > Vadose zone...
CGACCAGTTCCCTTGGCGACTGACCGGCGTGGCCGCAGAAGCCGGCCAAGAGCGCCAGGCGATGCGTCTGCTCCTCCGGGGCCTCGTTGTCGAGGTGGGCGCTCTCGAACCAGCGTCGGACGGCCCGGTCGTCGGTCAGGTCGGCGTGCTGGTCCCACGCCGCGAGCGCGCTCTACGACAGCCTGGGCTGGCGGCACCTCGCCAGCGGCCAGGCCTTCGCCCAGAGCCCCTTCATCCATTCGGAGCGCCAAATCGTCGCCGTTATCCCCTCCGCCGACTCCGGCCTCCTCACTGTCGAGAGCATCGAACCCCCCGCCGAGGACAATCCCCAGCCCCCCTCCAGCGTCCAGCTCAACTTCTACCGCATTCGCCTCCCCTCCGCCGCCGGGCAAGGCGTCGTTGTCGCCTACGCCGGCGGAGCCCTCGCCCGCGGTGTGGTCGACCTACCCCTCTCCTCCGCCGGCATGATCAACGTCCTCGATCAAGGCAAGCAACAGTGGGCCTTCGACTTCCGCTCCCACACCGGCAAGGTCAACCCGCTCAACAAGACCGGCGGCGCGACCGCGGCCGGCGAGCAGTGCGACGACGGCAACACGATCAACGGCGACGGCTGCGACAACAACTGCACGGTCCCGGCGTGCGGTAACCACATCGTCGATCCCGGCGAGCAGTGCGACGACGGCAAGGACGGCAACGGCAACGGCTGCGATGACAACTGCACCACCACGGCGTGCGGCAACGGCGTCCAGACCGCGGGCGAGGCGTGCGACGACGGGAATTTGATGAACAACGACGGCTGCTCGTCGGGCTGCGTGGTCGAGTTCTGCGGCGACGGTATCAAGAACAACGGCGAGGCGTGCGACACCGCCGGCAACAGCCAGGGCTGCAACGCCGACTGCACGGCCCCGGCGCGCGGCGACGGTAAGATCAACCAGGCGTTCAAGCCGCTGGGCGCGACCCACGGCGAGCAGTGCGACGATCACAACGTCCTGAACAACGACGGTTGCTCGTCGACCTGCCAGTTCGAGTTCTGCGGCGACGGCATCAAGAACAACGGCGAGGCGTGCGACGACGGTGGCAACAGCCCGCTGTGCAACGCCGACTGCACGCTGCCGGCGTGCGGCGACGGCAAGACCAACCCACAGTTCAAGCCCGACGGCGTGCACGTCGACGCCGTCGCAATGCGCCGGCCCATCGAGTGACGACGCGCTAAGCGTGGTAGCGCAGGCCGTCCAGGGCCATCAGCAGGATCCGGTCGATCTGCTCGGGGTCGGCGTACTTGACCATCGAGATACCGCTGACCATGCGAACGACATCGGCGAAATCGGTATCCGGCCGCACCGAACCGTCCTCCTGGGCGCGCGCCAGCAGGGGCTCGCCGGCCTTCCAGATCGCGTCGTGGCACTGGCGGAACAGCGGCGAGTCCATGCCCATGACGGCCAGCAGTTCGTCGGCGAGGGCGCGCTTGGCCTGCGCGTAGGCGACGAAACGCCGCATCCAGGCGACGAGCGCATCCCACGGGGACAGGTCCGAGAAGTCGGCCACCGAGGCGGCGAGCGCCTCGACCTCCTCGACGTAGACGGCCTGCAGCAGGTCGTGACGGGTCGGGAAGTGCCGGTACAGCGTGCCGATGCCGACGTCGGCGCGGCGGGCGATCTCCTCCAATGACGCCGAGCTGCCCAGCTCGGTGAACGCCGCGCGCGCGGCTTCGATCAGCTTGTCGTAGTTGCGTCGCGCGTCAGCTCGTTTCGGCCGATGGATCAGCGCCTCGTTGGTGGCTGTCGTCGCTGTCATCGAACTCGTCTCCAAATCCGCTTGCAAAACGGAGGGGCCCTCCGTATTGTTTCTGGAGGCAGCCTCCACTTTAACACGCTTCCGCTCCACCCCGAAGGGATCGACCACTCCATGACTTCGTCTGTGACCGCGGCGCCGCCGGTTCGCCGGCCGACCATCGCGCGCAGTGCGTCGACGATCGCTCTAGTCCTCATCCTCACGTGCCAGCTGATGGTGATCCTGGACGCGACGATCGTCACCATCGCACTGCCCGACATCCGCAACACCTTGCACTTCTCCTCCACCAGCCTGTCGTGGGTGCAGAACGCCTACAGCCTCACCTTCGGCGGCCTGCTGCTGCTCGGCGCGCGCGCCGGCGACATTCTCGGCCGCCGTCGAGTCTTCATCGTCGGCATCGTCTTGTTCACCGCCGCGTCGCTGCTCGGCGGCCTCGCCCAGTCGTCTGAGTGGCTGCTCGCCGCCCGGGCCGCGCAGGGCGTCGGCGCCGCGATCGCCGCTCCGTCCACCCTGGCGCTGCTCACCTCGAGCTTCGCCGAGGGCCCGGCGCGGATGCGTGCGATCGGCCTGTACAGCGCTGTCACCTCCGGCGGTGCGAGCGTCGGACTCGTCCTCGGCGGTGTGCTCACCGACTGGGCGTCCTGGCGTTGGTCGCTGATCATCAACGTCCCGATCGGCATCGTCCTGGTACTTCTCGCCCCGCGCTACCTGCCCGAGACCGAACGCCAGCCGGGTCGCTTCGACCTCGCCGGCGCGATCACGTCGACGGTGGGCATGGCCTCACTCGTGTACGGCTTCGTGCGGGCGGCGTCTGACGGATGGTCCGATCCGGGCACGCTCGTCGCCTTCGTCGCGGGTGTCACGTTGCTGGCGCTGTTCGTCATGGTCGAACTGCGGGCCGCGCAGCCGATCACGCCGTTGCGGATGTTCACCAGCCGCGAGCGCAGCAGCTCCTACGTCGCTCGGCTGCTGCTCGTCGGCGGCATGTTCGGCATGTTCTTCTTCATGACGCAATACCTGCAGGGCGTGCGCGACTACAGCGCGCTCAAGGCCGGCTTCGCGTTCTTGCCGATGACGGTCGCACTGTTCGCGATGGTGCGCACCGTGCCCAAGTACATCGCCCGCATCGGCGCCAAGCAACTGATGGTGGTGGGTGTCGGCCTCGCGCTGGTGAGCATGATCTGGCTGTCGCGGATCACGGCGCACACGCAGTACTTCCCCGGGATCGTCGTGCCGATGTTCCTGCTGGGCCTGGGCATGGGCGTCGCCTTCATCCCGCTGACCACGGCGTCGCTGGCCGGCGTCGAGCCTCGTGACGCGGGGGCCGCGTCGGGCCTGGTCAACGTGATGCAGCAGGTGGGTGGCGCGCTCGGGCTGGGCATCCTCGTCACCGTGTTCGGCACCGCGAAGAGCAACGCCGCGCACCACCCGGTGGCTGGACTCTCGCCCGTGGCCGAACAGCACCACGAAACCGCGCACGCCATCGCGGCGGCGTTCACCGGATCGGCGGTGTTCCTCGCGCTCACGTTCGCCGTGATCGTCTTCGCGATCCGCGTCCGGCCGCCGCGGGTGGAGGCCGCGGGCGCGATGACGCCGGCCGAGGCGGTCGAAGCAGTCGAAGGCGCCTAGCGCGACACCGACCTCTCTGGGGCGCACCCACCCGGGTGCGCCCCAGTGCGTTTGTCGCCGATTGCGGACGCAAACGCCTTTGCTGGCAAGGCCGCGGTACCGGGTGACGACGTACAACCCGGCCTACCGCGACAAGTGGGGGGGCCTATACCCGCGACGAGTGGACGGGCCGGCGCGACATCGGCAAGAACATCGACGGGCACGTGCTGACCGAGGACGAGTACCTGGCCACCGAGAACCGGTACCTGTACCTACTCACGGCGTTCGCGCACGAGGCCGGAGGGCAGCAGCTGACCGTCGTCGGATTGGACAAACCGCCGGCCACCCCGCCCGAGTGGCAGCACCTGGAGGAGGGCGCCACGGTGTCGCTCGAGCAGGCCGTGGAGATCGCGCGGATCATGTTGCGTGAGGGGCCACTCGGGGCTCGGCTCGAGGACGACGACCGGTTCTACGTCCACATCTCCGACAACATGTACATGTGGATCGGCACCGAGATCGAGCCGACGTTCGCCATATCCGAGGCCGAGCGACTCGGCCTGTTCGTCGAGCCTGACATCGCCTCACCGCGCTGCAGCCCGACCCGTCCGACCACTACTGGTGGCTGGACGAGGGAGCGCCGGTTCGCCACGAACTCGCCTCCTACGCCCGCGACGACGGCCGGCAGCTCGGCCGCTGGGACATCCCCGACGAGAAGGTGCCCGAGCTGCGGGCCCTGTTCCAGCCCAAGCCCGACGACGACCAGTTCTACGACGGGTACGACATCGATGAATCACGACGGCCGGCCGTCGCCCAGATCCTCGGCCGCGACCTCGATCCGAACGTCGAGTGGGTGTTGCAGACCTACTCGGTCACGTAGTGGCGGCCAACTGCCCGCAGGCGCCGTCGATCTCGCGGCCACGGGTGTCGCGCACGGTCACGGCCACACCGTGCGCCTCCAAGCGGCGGACGAACTCGCGCTCGACGGGTTTGGGCGAGGCGTCCCATTCCGAGCCCGGCGTCGGGTTGAGCGGGATCAGGTTCACGTGCGCGAGGCGGTTGCGGAGCAGATCGCCGAGCATATCGGCGCGGCCGGCCTGGTCGTTCACGTCGCGGATCATGGCGTACTCGATCGAGTAGCGCCGTCCGGTGCGCGCCGCGTAGGCGTCGGCGGCGGCCAGCACCTCGGCCACCTTCCAGCGCGTGTTCACCGGCACGAGCGTGTCGCGCAGCTCGTCGTCCGGGGCGTGCAGCGAGACGGCGAGGGTGACCTTGAAGCCCTCATCGGCGAGCCGCCCGATGGCCGGCACGAGGCCGACCGTCGAGACCGTGATCGAGCGCTGGGACAGACCGAGGCCCGACGGCGCCGGTTCGATGAGCCGGCGCAGCGCGGCGGCCAGCCGGGCGAAGTTGGCCAGCGGTTCGCCCATTCCCATGAACACCACGTTGGACAGCCGGGCCGCGCCGCCGGGCAATTCGCCCCGAGCGCAGGTCCGCGCGGCGGCGACGACCTGCTCGACGATCTCGGCCGTGGACAGATTGCGGCGCAGCCCACCTTGCCCAGTCGCGCAGAAGGGGCAGGCCATGCCACATCCAGCCTGGCTGGATACACACACGGTGACCCGGTCGGGGTAGCGCATCAGCACGCTCTCGACCAACGTCGCGTCGTGCAGGCGCCACACTGACTTGCGGGTGGCGCCGTCGTCGGTTTCGAGATGCCGGACCTCGGTGAGCAACGGCGGGAGCAGCCCTTTGAGTTTCGTCCGGGCGGCAGCCGGCACGTCGGTCATGGCGTCGATGTCGTTCTCGAACCGGGCGAAGTACTGCCGGGAGAGCTGGTCGGCGCGGTAGCCGGGTACGCCCAGCTCGGCGACCGCCGCGCGGCGCTCGCCCTCGGTCAGGTCGGCCAGGTGGCGTGGCGGCAGGCCGCGGCGGGGGGCGTCGAACACGAGCGGCAGTGACGTCACCCGTCCAGTCTCCCCTACTGGACGGCGGCGGCCATCCGGGCGATCGCCTCGCGGATGATCGGTGCGGAGGTCGCCACGTTCATTCGCGCCCAGCCGCCGTACTGCGCGCCGAAGCTCGGCCCGCCCACGAGGGCCACGCCGGCCCGCTCGAGCAGGACGCCGGCCGGCTCGCCTCGGCCGAGCGCCTCGACCCGGCGGAGATCCAGCCAGGCGAGGTAGGTCGCCTCGGCGCGGGTCACCCGCGCCCCGGGAAGCGCCGCCGGCACGGCATCACGCACCAGGCGGTGATTGGCCTCGATGTAGCCGACGGTGTCGTCGAGCCACGACTCACTCTCGTCGAAGGCCGCCGCCCCGGCCGCCACCCCGAGGATGCCGGCGCGTTCGCTCAGCTCGTCGAGCGTGGCGGCGTCGAAGCTCTTCCGGACGGCAGTGCTGCCGGCGATGAGCACCGCCGCCTTGAGACCCGGCAGGTTCCACCCCTTGGACGCCGAGTGCAGGCCCACGCCGCGGGCCGCCGCCTCCGCGTCCAGGGTCACGAACGGGATGTGCGGGGTGGCGTCACGATCGAGGACCAGCGGCGCGTGGATCTCGTCGCTGATCACCGGGACGCCGTAGTGGTCGGCGAGGCCGGCGACGGTAGTGAGCTCGTCGCGGGTGAACACCCGGCCCGTCGGGTTGTGCGGGTTGCACAGCAAGATCGCCTTGGCGCCCGCGCGCAGCGTCGTGGCCAGCGCATCGCCGTCGATCGTCCAGCCGGTCTCGGCGTCGCCGGCCAGCGGGACGCCGGCGACGGCGCGCCGGGTCGACTCGACGGCGACGAAGAACGGCGGGTAGGCGGGGGTGAAGAACGCGACCGGATCACCCGGTTGGGTCAGCTGGCCGATTGCGAATTCGACGCCGGTCATGACGTCGGGCACCGTCACGACGGCGGCGGGATCCGGTCTCCACCCGTAGCGCCGTTCGGCGAAGCGAAGGAACGCTTCCTCGTGGGCCGTCCCGACCGGGTAGCCGGTGTCGCCGCGGTCGATCAGCTCGTGCAGGACGCGCCGGATCGGCTCGGCCAGCGGAAAGTCCATCTCGGCGACCCACAACGGGAGGACGTCCGGGCCGAACTTCGTCCACTTGACGCTTCGACGCCGGCGCAGCTCGGCGAGATCGAGTTCGTCGTAGGGATGGGTCACACCGCGCCCTCGCGCTCGAAGGCGAAGCCGACCATCCAGTCGGGCTCGACCCGCAGGTAGACGATGTCCGAGCCGAGGTCGTCGAGCGAGTGCCCGTACACCCGGACGCAGTGGTCGTAGAACGCGGTGAACTCCGACGTGCCCCGGTCGAGCACCCGGGCTCGGCCGTGGCAGAACACGCCGTACCCGTCACGCGGCGTGTAGGAGACGCTGATCGCCGGACGCGCCTTCAGCTGCCGAGCCTTCGGCGACCCGCCGTCGGTCGAGAAGTGCCAGTGACCGCGCAGAAAGTGCCCGTCGACGGCACTGATCCGCGGCTCACCGCGGGCGGTGACCGTGGCGAGGTTCAGCACCGCGATGCCGGTCAGGTCGGCGACCAGCTGCTCGGCGGACAGGCGTCGCTCGGGCGCCATGATGCCGGTCAGGTGGTCAGATGCCCGGGCGAAGCTGGCGTCGAGCAGCTCCTGCAGGGCGGCGAGGTCGGCGGGCGTCTCGTCCATGATCGCCACCTTGCCACGCCTCGCCGACAGCGGCCGGCCGGTCCGGGTAGGTCGAGGGGGCCGACCCTACTTCCAGGAACTACCCGAGCACGTCGGACTGCGCCTCGTCGAAGCGGTGCCGGCCCCGGGCGTCACCCACCTACACGAGGTCGAGCGATGATGCCCGGCTATCCGACGTAGGCGGCCAGCACCAGGTAGGCGACCGCCGCGCAGGGCAACAGCGAGTCGAGACGGTCCATCACGCCGCCGTGGCCGGGCAGCAGCTTGCCCATGTCCTTGAGCCCCAGGTCGCGCTTGATCATCGACTCGCCGAGATCGCCCAGCGTGGCGGTGGCGACGATCGCGGCGCCGAACAGGGCACCCTTCCACCACGCCTCGTGGAACGTGAACACCATGATCAGCGAGCCGCACAGGCAGCAGGCGACCACCGAGCCGGCGAAGCCCTCCCACGTCTTGCCCTTGGACACCACCGGCGCGAGCGGATGCTTGCCGAACAGCACCCCGGTCGCGTACCCGCCGGTGTCGCTGCACACCACGGTGCCCACGAACGCGAGCACCCGGGCCGCGCCGTCGTCCGGATGGGTGAGCAGCACGGCGAATCCGGCCAGCAACGGCAGGTATACCAGCACCAGCACCGACGCCGAGACGTCACGCAGGTAGCCCGACGCCCCGTCGGCCAGGCGCCACACGGCCACCCCGCTGACGGTCACCAGCAGCGCGATCATCAGCCCGCCGGGGCCGCGGTACCAGGCGGCGATGTCCATCGCCACGCCCCCGACGAGCAGCGGGACGATCGGCGGCCGGGCCTCGACGGTGCGGATGGCCGTCACGAGCTCGTAGATGCCGTAAGCGACCGCGAGCACGACGATGCCGACGAAGCTCGGCCGGTAGGCGAACAGGCTGGTGATGATGAGCGCGCCGGCGCCGACGCCGACGCCGATCGCGGCGGGCAGATTGCGTCCGGCCCGTGACGTCTTGGTCGCCGGCTGATCAGCGACGGCCGGCTCGTCGGTGATGACCGCGACCGGAGCGGTGGTGGCCGGGTCGGTCGGAGGCGGAGGCACGGCCGGAGGAGGAGGCACAGCTGGCGCGTCGTCGACGGCGGCCCGGCGGTGGCGTCGTGCCCCCGGGGCCTGGCTGTATTCGGCGATCAGGGCCTTGAGGTCGACGGCGTCGGCATCGCCGGGCTCGGGCCGGTGGTGCCGGGTCGAGCGTGACCCGGCGACCTTCGGGATGTGGCCGGTCGGACGATCACTCGCGCCGTCGTCAGCCAGCGACTGAGCTCGACGCCACGCCGGGCGCGCGGTGCCGTCTACTCGCTCGCTGCCAGTCATCAAACCTCGAGGAGTTCAGCTTCCTTGGCCTTCACGATCTCGTCGACGTGCGTGGCGTACTTGCTCGTCGTCTTGTCGAGTTCGGCCTCGGCGCGGCGTACGTCGTCCTCGCCGGTCTCCCCGTCTTTCACCAGCCGGTCGAGGGCGTCCTTCGCGTGCCGGCGTACGGCCCGGATGGAGACCTTGGCGTCCTCACCCTTGCGGTGGGCGACCCGCACCAGCTCGCGGCGGCGCTCCTCGGTGAGCTGCGGGAACACGATCCGGATGATCAGGCCGTCGTTGGTCGGGTTGACGCCGAGGTCGCTGTCGCGGATGGCCTTCTCGATGGCGCCGAGCTGGGAGACGTCGTACGGCTTGATAACCGCCATCCGCGCCTCGGGAATGTTCACCGACGCCAGCTGCGGGATCGGGGTGGGCGCGCCGTAGTAGTCGACGATGAGCCGCGCGAAAGCGTTGGGGGTCGCCCGGCCGGTGCGGATGCCGCCCAGCTCGTCGCGGACCACTCCGATGGCCTTCTCCATCTTCTCTTCAGCTTCGAAGAGCGTCTCGTCGATCACGACCACATTCTCCCGTCGATCCGTCAGCCCGTCTTGTTGACGAGCGTGCCGATCTTCTCACCGCGCGCGGCCCGGGCAATGTTGCCGTCGGTCAGCTCGAACACCACGATCGGCATCCCGTTGTCGCGGCAGAGGCTGAATGCGGCGGCGTCGGCCACCTCCAGGCCCCGCTGCAGCACCTCGTCGTAGCTGATCGTGTCGAACTTGACGGCATCGGGTCGGAGGCGCGGATCGGCGTCGTACACCCCGTCGACGCCGCTCTTGCCCAGCAGCAGCACCTGGCAGCCCATCTCGAGCGCGCGCTGGGCTGCGACCGTGTCGGTGGTGAAGTACGGCAGGCCGGCCCCGGCCCCGAAGATGACGACGCGGCCCTTCTCGAGGTGCCGTTCGGCCCGGCGCGGGATGTAGGGCTCGGCGACCTGACCCATGGTGATCGCCGTCTGCACCCGGGTCGGGACGCCTTCCTTCTCCAGGAAGTCCTGCAGGGCGAGGCAGTTCATGACCGTGCCGAGCATGCCCATGTAGTCGGCCCGATCGCGATCCATGCCGCGCTGGGAGAGCTCGGCGCCGCGGAAGAAGTTGCCGCCACCGACCACGACAGCCACCTGCGTGCCGCTGAGCACGACCTCGGCGATCTGCTGGGCCAGCGACTGCGCGACGTCCGGATCGACGCCGACGGACCCGCCGCCAAACACCTCGCCGGACAGCTTGAGCAGCACCCGGCGGTAGGCGGGAGCACCCGGCGATGAGAAAGCGGCCGCCGTACCCTCGTCGGTCATCGGCGGCCGCTCCTCTCCTGGGTTATGCGTGTGATCCTGCCCTACCGGTGAAGGTCAGGCCGTCCCCACCTCGAAGTGAGCGAAGGCGGTGACGGCCACGCCGGCCTCGTCGAGCAGCGCCCGGACGGTCTTCTTGCTGTCCAGCACCGACTCCTGCTCGAGCAGGACGCCGCGCTCTCCCTTGAAGAAGGCGTTGACCGAGCCCTCGATGATGCGGGGCAGCGCCGCGTCGGGCTTGCCCTGCTCGCGAGCCTTCGCCTCGGCGACGCGTCGCTCGGCGTCGACGATGTCGGCCGGGACCTCGTCGCGCGTCAGGTACCGCGGGCGCATCGCGGCGACCTGCATCGCCGCACCGCGCGCGGCGTTCAGGTCGTCGCCGGTGAACTGCACCAGCACGCCAACCTGGGCCGGGAGATCCGAGGCCTTCTTGTGCAGGTAGGTAGCCACCTGGCCGTCGAGCTTGACCGCCCGGCGCAGTTCGAGCTTCTCGCCGATGACCGCCGCAAGTGCCTCGATGTTCTCGGCGACGGTGCGGCCGTCCTTGAGCTTCTCGTTGAGCAGCGACGGGACGTCGGTCGCCGAGGAGCCGGAGAAGTGAGCGACGATGTCGCCGGCGAGGGTGCCGAACTGCTCGTTCTTCGCGACGAAATCGGTCTCGGAGGCGAGCTCGATCATCGCACCCTCAGCCGCCGCGACCAGTCCGTTCGTAGCAGCACGGTCGCCGCGGCTTTCCACCTTCTTGCCGAGCTTGATCCGGAGCAGCTCGGTGGCCTTCTCGAAGTCGCCCTCGGCCTCCTCGAGCGCCTTCTTGCTGTCCATCATCCCGGCGCCGGTGGCGTCACGGAGCTTCTTCACGTCAGCGGCGGACACATTCGCCATGGTCGGTAATTTCCTCGTATTCGCGTCGGGTTTGCGGGGGTCAGGAGGTGCTCGTGCCGCTAGGCTGCGGCTCGGCGGCAGTGCGAACCGGGCCGTCCTCGTCGATCGCCACGGCGACCGCGCCCGCCTCGCCGCCGCTGTTGTCGCCGAGCGGCGCCTCGGCCGCGGTCTGCGGCGAGGAGTCGGACTGCTGGGTGCCGGCGGGCTGGTAGAGGTCGCGCTCCCACTCGGCGAGCGGCTCGTCGGCGGCCAGCTGGCCACCGGGCTCGGGCTTCTCGTCGCGACCGGCGTTCGCGGCCGCGGCGGCCCGAGCGACCAGGCCGTCGGCGACGGCGTCGGCGACCACGCGAGTCAGCAGCGCGGCCGAGCGGATCGCGTCGTCGTTGCCCGGGATCTTGTAGTCGACCTCGTCCGGGTCGCAGTTCGTGTCGAGGATCGCGATCACCGGGATGCCCAGCTTGCGGGCCTCGCCGACGGCGATGTGCTCCTTCTTGGTGTCGACGATCCAGACGGCGCTGGGCACCTTGCTCATCTCGCGGACGCCGCCGAGCGTGCGCTCGAGCTTGGTCTTCTCGCGGGTGAGCATGAGCTGCTCTTTCTTGGTGGCGGTGCCCTGCCAGCCGCCCTGCTCCATGGACTCGAGTTCCTTGAGCCGCTGCAGCCGCTTGTAAACGGTCTGGAAGTTGGTGAGCATGCCGCCCAGCCAGCGCTGGTTCACGTAGGGCATGCCGACCCGGGTGGCCTGCTCGGCGATGGCTTCCTGGGCCTGCTTCTTGGTGCCGATGAAGAGCACGCTGCCGCCGTGGGCGACGGTCTCCTTGACGAACTCGTAGGCCCGGTCGACGTAGGACAGCGTCTGCTGCAGGTCGATGATGTAGATGCCGTTGCGCTCGGTGAAGATGTAGCGCTTCATCTTCGGGTTCCAGCGCCGGGTCTGATGCCCGAAGTGGACGCCCGAGTCGAGCATCTCTTTCATGGTGACGACGGCCATGCCGGTCGTCCTCCTTGGTGTTCGTGCGCCCGTCGAGCAGTGCTGCCGGGGCGCGGCCTCGGTTGTTGCGGACGGGCCAGGTTGGCCCGCCGCCCTGGTGCCCGGTGTCGCGGCCGTGGCCTGCCGACCGGCAAGCCGGTCGGACCGAGGTTGGCCGCCTACCCAGCCGCAAGCGGTGGGCGGGCACGCGAAGTCGACCCCTTCCGGAGTCGCTCCCCCGAGTCTAGCCGTTGGCGCCGTTCACGCCCAATCCCGCGCTGGCCGGCGCACCTGGACCGGCAGTCGCCGCCCCGCGCGTCCCGACCCTAGGGTTGCGGCATGGTTGAGCCGACACCTTTGACCTTGGCCGCGAACGGGTTCACATTCACCGGCTTCTCGGTGGGCCCGCCCGATGGCCGCACCGTGCTGTTGTTGCACGGTTTCCCGCAGACCTCCGGATCGTGGCTGGAGGTAGCTGGGCAGCTGGCGGCCCGCGGGTTACGGGCCGTCGCGGTCGATCAGCGCGGCTACTCGCCCGCTGCCCGCCCCACCGACGTCGCGGCCTACGCCATGCCCGAGCTCGTCGCCGACACCTGCGCGTTCATCGACGCGCTGGGCGGGCCGGTCGATCTCGTCGGGCACGATTGGGGCGGGGTGGTCGGCTGGCAGGTCGCCGCCCGCCATCCCGAGCGGGTCCGCACGTGGACGGCCGTCTCGACGCCCAACCAGCTTGCCCTCAACGACGCGCTCGCCGCGGACGACGATCAGCGCGAGCGCTTCGGCTACATCCGCGTGTTCCGCGAGCCCGGCCAGGCCGAGGCGGCGCTGCTGCCCGACGATGCCAAGCGGCTACGTCGGCTGTACGGCCCGACCGTCGCGCCCGAGCGGATCGACGCCGACGTGGCGGCGCTGCAACAGCCGGGAGCGTTGACCGCGGCCCTGAACTGGTACCGCGCCACACCCCCCGGCCAATCCGACGACCTGGGCCTGGTCACGGTGCCCACGACCTACCTCTGGGGCACCGAGGATGTCGCGTTCGGACGGCTGGCCGCCGAGGGCTCGGCCCGCTACGTCGATGCCGACTACACGTTCGTGCCGCTGGACGGCGTGGGCCACTGGGTGCCCGACCAAGCACCGGATGCGGTGGCCGCGGAGATCCTGACCCTGATCCAGATCACTTGACATCTTCTCTCATTTGAGAGCTACTATCACTTACTAGTAACTCTCAAAGGAGGTGTCATGCCTGATTCCCGCGCACGGTGGTGGGCGCTCGCGGCGCTGTCGGTCGCCATGTTGACCATCGGCCTGGACGTAACCGTGCTCAACGTCGCCATCCCGACCCTGGCCAACGACCTGCACGCCTCGACCAGCCAGCTGCAGTGGTTCAGCACCGCGTACACGCTGGTACTCGCCGCCGCGCTGCTGCCGGGCGGGATGCTGGGCGACCGCTTCGGCCGCAAGCGACTGCTGCTCGGGGCACTGGTGCTGTTCGGCGCCGCCTCGGCCGCGTGCGCCTACGCCGGGTCCTCCGGCACCCTGATCGCCGCCCGGGCAGTACTCGGCCTCGGCGCCGCGCTGATGATGCCGCTGTCGATGGCGGTGCTCCCCGTACTCTTCCCGGACCGCAACGAGCGCACCCGAGCGCTCACGATCTGGGTCACCTCCACGGCGATCGGTCTGCCGCTGGGCCCCATTGTCGGCGGCTGGCTGCTCGACACGTTCTGGTGGGGCTCGGTCTTCCTGATCAACGTGCCGCTCGTGATCATCGGCGTCATCGCGGTCGCCCTGCTGGTTCCGGAGTCGCGCAGCTCGACACCGGTGCCGCTCGATCTCGTCGGCGTGGCGTTGTCGTCGGCCGGACTGCTCGGCATCACCTACGGCTTCATCGCGGCGGGTCAGGACGGCTGGACGGATACCGGCGCGCTGGGCGCCATGCTCGGCGGCGCGATCCTGATCGCCGGATTCGTGGCCTGGCAGCGCCGCACCGCCCATCCGCTGATCGACCTGTCGCTGTTCCGCAGCGCCGGTTTCACCTGGGGCACGCTGCTGTCCACGATCGTCAACTTCGCGCTGTTCGGCCTCATGTTCGCGATGCCGCAGTTCTTCCAGGCCGTCCAGGGCACCGACGCCCTGGGGGCCGGGCTGCGGCTGCTGCCGATGATCGGGGGCATGCTCGTCGGCACCCGGGTGGCCGGGCGGGTGGTTCGCACGGCCGGCGCCGCCCCGGTCATCGCCACCGGATTCGCCTTGCTCGCCGGGGCCCTCGCCTTCGGCGCCACCACCGGCGTCCACACCAGCTTCGGGGTCACCGGCGTGTGGATCGCGGTGCTCGGATTGGGCCTGGGTTTCGTCATGCCGTCGGCCATGGGTCTCGCGATGGGCGATCTGACCGCGGAGCGCAGCGGCGCCGGCTCAGCACTGATGCAGGCCCTTCGCCAGGTCGGTGGCACGATCGGCGTCGCCGTCCTCGGGACGATCCTCAGCTCGGGTTATCACAGCCGCCTCGACACCGGCGGCATCCCGTCGGCCGCCGCGGACGCGACCCGAGAGAGCGTGTCGGCCGGGGTCCGGGTGGCCGAGCAGCTCGCGTCGCACCCGTTGCTGGTGTCGGTGCGCGGCGCCTACGTGCACGGGATGGACGTGATGCTGGTGGTGACGGCGGGCCTCGCCGGGCTCGGGATCGTCCTCGCCGTGCTGTTCCTGCCGAGACGGGCGAAGGAGGTGTCCGACGATGCAGAATCGGTGCATGAACTCGTCGGCGGCTGATCCGTCCCCGATCGGCCTGCGGGAACGCAAGAAGGCCAGGACGCGCACCTTGCTGCGTGAGCAGGCCATGCGGCTGTTCCGCGAGCGGGGCTATGCGGCAACGACGATCGAGCAGATCGCCGAGGCGGCCGAAGTGTCACCGAGCACGTTCTTCCGGTACTTCCGGACGAAGGAGGACGTCGTCCTCGCCGACGACATCGATCCGTTGCTGCTGAAGGCCTTGTCCGAGCAGCCACTGAATCGTGGCCCGATCGCCGCCGTGCGCGGGGCGATCGAGGCCACGTTGGCGCAGCTGAGCGACGACGACCGTCGCCGCGAGCGGGAACGGCACGAGCTCATGACCGCCGTCCCGGAGCTGCGGGTGGCGATCATGGACGAGTTCCGGCGCAGCCTCGACATGCTGGCCGGCGCGATGGCGCAGCGGTACGACCGCTCCCCCGACGACTTCGAGATGCGGGTGTTCGCCGGCGCGGTGATCGGCTCGACGCTGTCGGTTTTCGAGACGAAGGGAACCGACTTCAGCGACACCCTGCGGGCACTGGAGTTCCTCGAGGCCGGCCTGCCGCTGCGGTCTCCTAGCTAAGCAAGCCGTCGCGACGAGCCACCGCGGCCGCCTCGGTACGTCCACGCACACCGAGCTTGGCCAGGATGTTCGACACGTGCACGCTCACCGTCTTCTCACTGATGTAGAGCTGCCGGGCGATCTGCCGGTTGGTGCTGCCCTGCGTGATCAGCGCGAGCACGTCACGTTCGCGCTGGGTCAGTGCGCTCGACGTGGCGCCCGACGCGCGGGACTCGCCCAGTTGCCGCAGCTCGTCGAGCAGCGGTTTCGCGCCCAGCCGCCGCGCGACCGCCCGGGCGAGTCCGGCCTGCTCGGTCGCCTCGGTGGCCCGCCCGGCGGCGCGGAGCACGGCGGCCAGCCGAGCCTGCGAGCGAGCCTGCTCGAATACGTGGCCGTATCCGAAGGCCTCGACGCTGGCCTGCCAGAGCGTGATGTGCTCGTCGACGTCGGGCGGTTCGACGCCGCCGAGCCAGCGCAGCCGCGCCCACTCAGCCTCCATGCGCGCCTGCCAGGCGACCCCCTCGACGCCGAGGCGCCCGCCGAAGGGTTGCCCCTTGTGCAGGGTCGTCCGTCCCGCGGCGACGAGTTCGCGGCCTCGTTCGACCGAGCCGGCCCGGTCGTCGCTGGTCTGGGTCGTGGCCGCGCTCGACAGGGCAGCCAGTCCCAGTGCGGAGAGGCGAATCCGGCCGAGGAACCACGGCTGTTGCCAGAGCTCCCCCACCACGGCGACCAGCTCGTCGAGAAGGCGCAGCGCCGCCTCGGATCGGCCGTCGTCGACGTAGAGATCGATCGCCGTACCGCCGGACATGACTGCGATCAGGCCCTCGCGTTGCCACCACGGACGCAGCATGGGCAGCAGGTCGAGTGCTGCCGTCTCGCCGCGCCCGGCGCTCACGGCCATACCGGCCGCACCGAGCAGTGCCTCGGCCAGCGCGGGCGGTGACTCGTCGTCGACGCGGGCGAGACTCGTGCTGACGTCCCAGTCACCCATCGTGTAGCGGGCGAGGCTGGCCATGACGCGTGACTCGAGGCCGAACGCCGTCCACGGCCGGCCGAGCTCGCGAGCCCGGACCATGGTGGCGTCCCAGGCCTCAATGGCCCGCGGCAGATCGCCCTGGTCGTAGTACAGGCTGCCCAGGTTGTAGCGGCTGCGCAGTTCGGCGGTGACCTCACGAGCGCTGCGCGCCTCGTCGGCGACCTGCGCGAGGGCGCGGGCCGCGGCGGCCGGCTCACCGGCGCGCCGGTGCAGCAGGGCCAGCGTCGTGTGCGCGTCGGCCGCCGCCTCGGGATGGCCCAGCGCGGTGGCCGCCTCGATGGCTTCGGTGGCCCATCGCTCGGCGTCGTCGAGGCGATCGAGCGCCATCGCGGCTCGCGCGTGCAGGGCCGCGACGCGGGTGCGGAAGATGCTGGGCGGATCCGCGGGGACGAGTCGCAACGCCTCTGAGGTCGCGGTGAACACCTCGAAGTCACCGTCGACGGCCAGCGACGCCGAGGCCAGGCCGTACAGCAACTCGGCCCGCTGCCGAGGATCCTCGTCGGCCGGTAGCTGATCGAGCTCCTCGCGGGCCAGGTGCACGGCGCGATAGGGGTGGCCGGCGGCGACGGCGGCGTCGGCCGCGGCCACGACCAGACGGGGCTCCTCGGCCCGATCGGCGTCCGACGCGGCCGGCAGCAGTTCGAGGGCGACCTCGTAGTGCCGCATGGCTTCCTGCGGCGCGCCGACGGTCATCGCCTCGTCGCCGGCGCGGATGCTCGCGGTGAAGGCGGTCGGTAGATCGTGCGACTCGCGCGCGTGCCGGGCCAGCTCGGCGGCGGTGCCGTCGACGACCTTGTCCAGCGCCGAGGCGTAGGCGGCGTGGATGCGTACCCGCTCACCAGGCAGCAGGTCGTCATATACCGCCTCGGCCAGCAAGGCGTGCCGGAAGCCGTAGCCGGCATCGCCCCGGGCCTCGAGGATGTGTGCGTCGATGGCCTCGCGCAGGGCCACGTCGAGGAGGTCGTCGGGCACGTCGACGACGGCGGCCAGCAGGTCGTGGGACACCCGTCGGCCGGCCACGGCCGCGACCCGGACGACGCGTCGTCCCTCTTCGGAGAGACGGTCGAGGCGAACGAGCAACAGGTCGGCCAGCTCGGCCGGCACCATGTCCTGCTGCGGGCACTCGGCCGCGGCGGCGACGAGTTCCTCGGTGAAGAACGCATTGCCCTCGGCCCGATCGATGATCTGGCGCATGTCCTGCTCGGGGAGCGGCCCCGGATGCAGCGAGTGGATGAGCGCCCGCACCTCGTCGGCGTCCAGCGGGGGCAGGTGCAGCCGCTCGACGCGGGGCAGGCGCGACCATTCGGCGACGGTGCGGCGCAGGGGGTGGCGGCGGTGCAGGTCGTCGCTGCGGTAGCTGACCACGATGGCCAGGCGCTGGTCACGCAACCGGGCGAGCAGGAAGCCCAGCAGGTCGCGCGTCGACTGGTCGGCCCAGTGGACGTCCTCGACGACCAACAAGACGGTGGACGTGTCGGTGAGCCGAGTCAGCGCGCCGAGCACCGCCTCGAACAGGGCGCCGCGCTGGATGCGCTCGTCCGGCTCGGCCGCCGGCGCGCTGATCACCCGCTGGGTCGGCATCAGCCGGGCGATGGCGGGGTACTCCGCGAGGAGCGTCTCGGTGAGTTCGGCGTGGTCGGCCGCCAGCCGTCCGAACGCCTCGCTGAACGGGACGAACGGAAGCCCCGCGTCGCCGAAGTCGATGCAGTGGCCGATGAGGGTGAGCACGCCCGCGTCGTCCGCGCGTTGGGTCAGCTCGGCCAGGATGCGCGTCTTGCCGACACCCGCGTCGCCGGACAGCACGATCGCGCTCGCCGTGCCCGCCGGTGCGTCGTCGAGGCTGCGCTGCAGGAGGCTGAGCTCGGCGGCGCGGCCGATGATCGGGCTCGAAGGACGGGGCACAGGTGCAATCTTGACCGTAGGGACCGACAATCGTCGATCCGGTACCCCGGTGTCGACGATGTCGGCGCCTGGCTTGTGCTGGGTTGTCGTTGTTGTCGCGGGCGGCGTCGTTGCCGTCCTTGCGGTCGCCGTCACGGCTGTGCCCCGGGTCAGCCGGTCACGCGGTCGCGACTGCGGTGCCAGCGCAGCCGGTCGGCCACCCCCCGATGGGGACCGTGGGATCGCCCGCCCGCCCGGCGGAACTGCTCGGCCGTGCGCTCACGGCGATAGGCGTTCTCGGCTTCCACCGCGATCGTCGGGTACAGGTTCATGCTGGTCCTCCTGCTAGAGCTGTCGGTGCTCCGACGCTTTCGACAGTGCTCGGCTAAGGAGGCGCACCACATCGGGACAAGTCCCTAGACGCCGTCGTGCCGGGGCATCCCTAGGGAAATCGGTCCCGGATGTCAAGGCGTGTGGACGGTCGACGAAGTTGTCCACAACCTTCGCGGTCGGCCCCGATCGGCGGCGCCGGCCCGGCACGCTTGCCGCTATGAGTCCTGGCAGTGGCAGTGGCAGTGGCGGCGGTGGTGGATGCCCGGTGCGACCCTGGCATCGCGCTGTGCCTGGGCCGTGGTCGCGAGGCCTGCTGCTGGCCATCGTCCTGATGCTGGTCCTGGTGGGGTCGGCGGGGTCGGTGGCGGCACCCGCGTCCGGGGTCGCTCCTGTGAGGACGCCGGCGCCTGTGGTCGGCGGTCTGAACGCATCGCCGGCCGCGAACGCGATCTACAGGCTGCCGCTCGCGGGGCCGTTACGCGTGCTGCGCCCGTTCGAACCACCGCCCACCCCGTACGCCGCCGGGCACCGCGGCGTCGACCTCGAGGGGCCGGCTGGGGCGGTCGTGCTCGCCGCGGCGTCCGGCCGGGTCAGCTTCGCCGGACAGGTCGCCGGCCGCGGCGTCGTCGTGATCCAGCATCCGGACGGCATCCGCACCGAGTACGAGCCGGTCGCGTCCTCGGTTGCCGCCGGGCAGGCCGTTGCCCGAGGCCAGCCGATCGGGCAGCTGCGCGGCCAACACGATCGGTGGCCGCCGGGACGGTGCCTGCACTGGGGGGCACGTCGCGGTGAGGTGTATGTCGATCCGCTGTTGTTGTTGCGTCCACTCGGTCCGGTGCGGCTGCTGCCGTGGCCCCGCTGAACCTTCTCAGGCGCGCGGATGCGCCTGGGTGTACGCGCGCAGAAGTCGTTCCGCCGAAACGTGGGTGTAGATCTGCGTCGTCGCCAGGCTCGCGTGTCCGAGCAGCTCCTGAACCACGCGCAGGTCGGCGCCTCCGTCGAGCAGGTGGGTAGCTGCGCTGTGCCGCAACGCGTGCGGGCCGAGCTGCGGTGCGCCGGGCAGCCGCTGGGCGTAATCGTGCACGACCCGGCGCACAGCCCGCTGATCGATGCGTCGTCCCCGCGAGCCGAGTAGCAGCGCCGGGCCACTGCCCTGGATCGCCAGCTCGGGCCGGCCCAGCCGGAGCCAATCGTCCAACGCACGCTCGGCCGCCAACCCGTAGGGGACGGTGCGCTCCTTGCTGCCCTTGCCGAACACCCGCAGCACGCGTCGGTGCCGGTCGATGTCGTCGACGTCCAGAAGGGCCAGCTCGCCGACCCGGATCCCGGTGGCGTAGAGCAGTTCGACGATCAGCCGGTCACGTCGCCCGAGTGCGGTGGTGTCGTCGGGCAGGTCCATCAGGACGCCCGCCTCGCCGACGCCGAGAACGTGCGGCAGTACCCGATGCGGCCGCGGGCTCGCGAGCGCCTGCCCGGGATCGTCGGCCCGGCGCCCGGTAGCCAGCCCCCAGGCCGTGAACGTGCGAGCCGACGCCGCCCGACGCGCCAGCGTGCTGCGAGCCGCGCCGTCGGCATGCAGCTTGGCCAGCCAGCTGCGCAGCACACGCAGGTCGAGATCGGCCACGGTGGCACCGCCGAGGCGACGTAGATGCTCCAGGAGGCTCACGACATCGCCGATGTAGGCCCGCACCGTGTGCTCGGAGCGGTTGCGTTCGAGGCGAAGGTGGCGTTCGAACGCATCGACGGCATCGCGCAGCGGCTCCGGCAGGTCGGCGCGCAGCTCGGCGACACCCACCCGCGTCGCCTCACCCCGGTTGGCCATGCCATGACGGTGCGCAGGCAAGGCCACGACCGTCAAGCCGCCACGCCCAACAGCCTGATCGTCACTCAGCGGCAGCCACGGACCGGTCACGTGGCGGGCGGCCGGGCCGGCGCGCGCTGACGAAAGGCGGCGGCGAGCCGAAAGCCCTCGTCGGTGGATTCGACCAGTCCGACCAGGCGCAGGACTGGCAGCGCCCGGATCACCTCGACGACCGGCAGCCCGCACCGGCGGGCCAGCTCGTCCTCGCGCGCTCGCCGCCGCACCGGGATCCCGTCGAACACCCGCCGAGCCCGGGGATCCAGCCGATCGATGCGGCTTCTGAGCACATTTGCAGCGATCCGGTCATCGCTCCTGATCGGACGGTCCAGTCCCTCACCGGCGGTGCCGACCGCTTCGAGCACGTCGTCGATCGACGCCACAAGCAGAGCCCGATCCGGGCCGTCACGCCGGAGCAGGGCATGGCATCCGGCCGACATCGGCGAGCTGACCGGCCCGGGCACCGCCATCAGCATCCGGCCGAGCACTCGGCAGTGGCGGGCAGTACTGAGCGCACCAGAGCGGGTCGCGGCCTCGACGACCACCGTCCCCGTCGACAGCGCCGCGATCAACCGGTTCCGGGTCAGGAACCGGTGCCGCTGCGGCGCTGCGCCGGGCGGGCTCTCCGAGACCAGCACTCCCGACTCGGCCACCCGGTCGTACAAGGTCGCGTTGCTCGGCGGATACGGGCGGTCCAGCCCGCCGGCCGATATCAGGATGGTCTGCCCCTCGGCGCTCAGCGCGCCGCGATGCGCCACCGCGTCGATGCCGAAGGCACCGCCGGAGACGATGTCGACGCCCCGGGCGGCCAGGCCGTAGGACAGTTCGGCGGTGACCTGTTCGCCGTAGGGAGTCGCCGCGCGGGAACCGACCATCGCCACGCCCCGCACGCCGGCCGAGGCAAGATCACCACTGCCCTTGACCCACAGCGCCAGTGGTGGCACCGGCTCGCCACTCTCGTGATGCCGGTGCGTGCCCGAGCGATACGACGGCAGCAGTCGCAATGCCGCCGCCTCGAGGGCGGCTATCGCGAAGTGCGGCCAATCCTCTGATTCCGGGACGACCAGCCGCAGCCCGTGCCGCACAGCGGCCTCGAGATCGGCCCCCGGATCGGCGGAGTGGCGACGGGCCGAGGTCGCCGCGGCGACGTCGGGCGGGACGTCACCGCGCCGGATCGCCGCGGCGGCATCCAGCGGGCCTTCGCGCCGCACGAGGTCCCACACCGGGATACACGCCGGCTCGGCGACCCGACTCAAATACGCCCGAGCGAGCAGCACGTCGTCACCGATGACGCCGGCCGGGGGAACGCCGGTCATGCCGCCCACGCCGTCGTGCGTCCGGTGCGGAAGAAGACCGCCTCGGTGACGTCGTCCTCGGCCGGTATCGAACGCCCGGCCAGGTCCGCCAACGTCCACGCCACTCGAAGTACGCGGTCGAAGCCGCGCGCGCTGAGCAGGCCCTTGTCCAGATGTCCCTCTACCGCGACCAGCGCCGCCCGAGGCAGTCGCCACGGGCGCCGTCGCAGGGCGCTGCCGGGGACGTCGGCGTTGGTCCGCCAGCCGTGCGCGTGCCATCGCCCGATCGCCGCCGCCCGAGCGGCGGCCACCCGGACGGCTACCACGGCACTCGGCTCCCGGTCCGACGGCTCGGCGAGCAGATCGGCGCGGGACACGGGATCGACCGTCAAGCGGATGTCGATGCGATCCAGCAACGGTCCGGACAGGCGCATGCGGTAGCGACGCTGCTGGGCGGGCGGGCATGCGCAGTCCTTGGGCTTACCGCACGGGCACGGGTTGGCGGCGAGAACCAGCAGGAACCGGGCCGGGTAGCTCACCGTGCCGTGGCTGCGATGCAGCACCACCTGACCGTCCTCGAGCGGCTGGCGCAGACCGTCCAGAGCCGAGGGGTTGAACTCGGGTGCCTCGTCGAGGAACAGGACACCGTGGTGAGCGAGCGAGATCGCGCCGGGCGAGGCCAGCCCCGACCCGCCGCCGACGAGCGCGGCCACCGACGCGGTGTGATGCGGCGCCTGGAACGGAGGACGACGCAGCAGCTGACCGCGCTGGGGCAGGCAACCGGCCACCGAGTGCACAGCGGTGACGTCAAGAGCTGCGGCGTCATCGAGCGACGGCAACAATCCGGGCAACCGCTGGGCGAGCATCGTCTTGCCCGCGCCGGGCGGACCGAGCAGGTACAGGTGATGACCTCCGGCCGCCGACACCTCGAGCGCTCGCTTGGCCAGCTGCTGGCCGGCGATATCGGCCAGGTCGGGGCCCCGGGCCGCCTCGGCCTCGCCGCCGCGTTCGGCGATCACCGGCGCCGGCCCCTCACCGCGCAACCAGGCCACCAACTCACCGAGCGTCCGCGCCGCCCGGACCTCGATGCCCGAGACGAGCGCCGCCTCGGCCGCGTTGGCCTCGGCGACCACCACCTGGCGCACGCCCGCGCGCCGGGCCGCCACCACCGCGGGCAGCACGCCCCGCACCGATCGCAGCTGACCGTCCAGGCCGAGCTCGGCTATCCACGCCCGCCCGGCGATCGCGTCACCGGGTACGGCCCCCGCCGCGGCCAGGACGACGACCGCGAGCGCCAGATCGAACCGCGAGCCGACCTTGCGCACATCGGCGGGCAGCAGGGCGATCGTGATGCGGCGATTCGGCCACTCCCCGCCGGAATTCAGCACCGCGGCCCGAATGCGCTCACGGGCCTCGACCACGGACACGTCGGCCAGCCCGGTGAAGGTCAGCCCCGGCAGGCCGGCCGAGAGGTCGGCCTCGACCTCGACGACCTGGCCGTCGACCCCGGACAGGGCAAGCGCGAGAGTGCGGGCCATCACCATCCGAGCGCCCCGCGAAGGTGGCGGACCGAGGCTGCGCCCCGGGGTTGGCGCAGTACCGAGACCACGTCGAAACGCAGCTCCGGCCAGTAGCGCGGATCGCCGTACGCCTTCTGCTCGGCGAGCCAGCGCACCGCCAACCGTCGCAGCCGCGCCGCCTTCGCGCCGAGCACCGCCTCGGCCGGATCACCGTAGGCCGTCGACGAGCGGGTCTTCACCTCGCAGAAGACGAGAACCGGCCCCTCAGTGACGATCAGGTCGAGCTCGCCGTCCGCGCAGCGCCAGTTGCGCGCGAGGACGGTCAGCCCGGCATCGACCAGGTACTGCTCGGCAACTCGTTGGCCGTACTGCCCGATGGCATCTTTGGCGCGCATGCCTCCACGCTGCCCGCCGCGCCGGGGCGAGTCACCGGGTCAGCCAAGGTTGTGGATAACCACGGCACCTGTGGACGGCTGACTTGACAGGTTCAGAATCCGCCGTCCTTGGCGTCGGGCAACTCCAGCTCGGGCTTGTCGAGTTCCTCGATGTTGACGTCCTTGAACGTCATGACCCGCACCGTCTTGACGAAGCGGGCCGGCCGGTACATGTCCCAGACCCACGCGTCGCGCATCGTCAGTTCGAAATACACGTCACCGTCGACGTTGCGTGGTTGCAGGTCGACGTCATTGGTCAGGTAGAAGCGCCGCTCGGTCTCCACCACGTAGGTGAACTGGGCGACGATGTCCTTGTATTCGCGATAGAGCTGGAGCTCCATCTCGGTCTCGTAGTTCTCGAGATCCTCAGCGCTCATTACGTCTCATGCGATCTCCTCGGAGCGGTCCATGGGCGGCACCGCGTCGATCCATTCATTCTCGCGCACCAAGCCGCCGACGTGTTGCGCCGCGGCGCGGCGGACGTTCACGTAGGACGCCCGGTGCTCCGGGCAGGGGCCGTGCCGGTCCAGCGCCGACGCGTGCTCCGGCGTCACGTACCCCTTGTGTTGCGCGAATTCGTACTCCGGCCAGCGATCGTGCATCTCGACCATCATCCGATCGCGCGTGACCTTGGCCAGGATGGACGCCGCGGCGATGCACGCCACCACCGCGTCACCCTTCCACACCGCGGTGGACGGGACGCCGAGCCCCGGCACCGGGAAGCCGTCGGTCAGCGCGTACGTCGGGGCGGGTCGCAGGGTGGCCAGCGCGCGCCGCATCCCGGCCAGGTTGCAGACGTGTAGGCCGCGCTGGTCGACCTCGGCCGCCGGGATCACGACCACCGACCAGGCCGTGGCGCGCCCCACGATCTCGCCGTAGAGCGCCTCGCGCACGGCCGGCGTGAGCAGCTTGGAGTCGGCCAGGCCCTCGATCTGCCCGCGGCGCCCGCGCGGCAGGATGCACGCCCCGACGACGAGCGGCCCGGCACAGGCCCCACGCCCGGCCTCGTCGGAGCCGGCGACCAGCCCGAACCCCGCCCGGTCGAGGGCAGTCTCGTAGGCAGAGAGCCCCGTGTCGCGGCGCACGATCAAGCGAGGCGGCTGCAGGGGCAGCGAGACCAAGACCGGGCGACGTGCCATAGCGGTGAAGACGTTACGCGGACGCGGCCCGCTCGTCGCACAGGAGTCGGCCCAACAGGTCGGCCAGGCCAACCGGATAGACGACCGCGTCGGAGGAACGCAGCTCGGCGATGGTCCACCAGCGTTCGCCGACCAGCACCGACCGCTCGATCTCGTCGACGCCCTGAGCCACGACCGGCGTCCCCGGCTCGAGTCGGCGCACGAAGTAGTGGTTGGTCTGGTCGTACCACCGCCCGTTGAAGGTGAACTGCTCGCGATCGGTGTGGTCCGGCTCGGCGTCGGGCGCCAGCTCGATCCGCACGCCCAGTTCCTCGTACAGCTCGCGCGCGGCGGCCTGCGCCGGGGTCTCGCCCGGATCCGCGCCTCCGCCCGGGGTGATCCAATGTGTGGCCGATGCCCCGACGTCGACGGTGTTCTCTATCAGCAGCACCCGGTCGGCATCGTCGAGCAACAGCACGCGCCCCGCGACTCGCGGCACCGCCAGGGCCCGTGTGACGAGCTCGACGATGTCGGGTGGCTCGAACGTCTCGGCGCTGGCCCGCAATTCGCCGAGCGTCCACCATCGCGGGCCGATGACGAGCGGCGCCTCGTCATCGGTGAGGGCCGCCGGCTCCGCCACGTGCGCCGTGGCCAGCCGAGCGCGAAAGATGTGGTCGACCTGGTCGTAGCGCAGGTCGCGCAGGTAGTCGGTCCAGAAGCGTCGGTACGTGTGCAGCTCGACGGCGTCGTCCGGCTCGACGACGATGCCGGTCTCCTCGTACGCCTCCCGGACGGCAGCCTGCCGCGGCGTCTCGTCCGATTCGACGCCCCCACCGGGGATGAGCCAGTGCGTCGCGCTCCCGCTGATGGCCAGGCGCTCCTCGATGAGCAGCACCCGATCGCCCGGATCGACGAGCAGCAGCCGCCCGCCGACCCGCGGCACCGTGGGCACTGGCGACACTAGAGACGCCGGCGGCGCCGACGCAGACCGAAGATGGGCAGCACGAGGAAGGCGCTGCCCAGTGCCGGCATGGCGGCGTCGGCCAGGTGCTTGAACGTCGGCGGCGTGCCGAGCGTGCGCCATCGCGACGGTGGCCACGCGATGAGCGCGGCCTTACCGATCACCTTGTTCACCGCGACCGTGGTGTTCGTCGTCTCGCAGACGTGGTCGGCCGGTGACTCTTCGATGCAGTGGTACTTCGAATCGGCCGAGTCGCCGCGATGATCGCCCATGACCCACAGCCGGCCCTTGGGAATCGTGACCGGACCGAACGTCCGTTGATCCCCGCCGCTGGACACGATATGGCCCGGCTTGTTGCGCGGATCCCACGGGCTGTCCTGGTAGATGTAGGGCTCATCGAGCGAGTGCCAAGGTCCGTTGGGTCCGGTGGTGCTCACCTGGACGCGGCCCTGCGCGTCGCAACACTGCACGGTCTGCCCACCGACGGCGATAACCCGTTTGATGAGGTCCTTCTCGTCCGGCGGAACGAATCCGATCAGCTGGCCGAACCACCGCACGCCCTTGACGATCGGGTTCGACGGTGACTTCGGGGTGGGCTCCTCGTCCCAGTTGGCCGGGGCCCGGAACACGACGATGTCGCCCGGATGCGGATCGCGGATGTCGAGGATCAGCTTGTTGACCAGCACCCGGTCACCGGAACACCCGGGGCAGCCGTGCAGCGTCTTCTCCATCGACTCCGACGGAATGTAGAACGGCTGGACCAGGAACGTCTTGATCACCACAGCGACCGCGATCGCGACCGCGATGAGGACGGGCAGCTCCCACCAGGGGGCCTTCTTGTGCTTCTTCGGCCGGTCACCCCGCCGCCAGAACTGCCACCGACTCGGCGGCGGGCCGGTGCCTGTGCCTCCGCCGCCGTCGTCGGCCTTGGTCTCGGCATCGGGCGGGTTGTCAGTGGTCTCAGTGGCCGTGACGGGTTCGGCAACGCTTGTCGTCTCGGCAGCGGGCGCTACGTCTGGCCGCTCGCCGTCCGGTGTCGACGCGGCGTCCAGCGCGAGCGATTCAGCGATGTCGCCGTTGCGCACGGCGGCATCGGACTCCAGCTGGCCAGCGTGCCGGCCGGAGGGATTGGCTGGGGAGTCGGCGAGATGGGCGCTGCGCCGCGCCTCATCGTCAGTCATCCGATCGTCGCCGCGGGTGCTCAGCGGGCGACCGTCTCCCGCTTCTCCTTGATCTTGGCCGCCTTGCCGCGCAGATCGCGCAGGTAGTACAGCTTGGCCCGGCGCACATCGCCCCGGGTCACGACCTCGATCTTGTCGATGATCGGAGTGTGCACCGGGAACGTGCGCTCGACGCCCACACCGAAGCTGACCTTGCGGACGGTGAACGTCTCGCGCAGCCCGCCACCCTGGCGGCGGATGACGACGCCCTGGAAGATCTGGACGCGCGAGCGCGAACCCTCGATCACCCGGACGTGCACTTTCAGGGTGTCGCCGGGGCGGAAGTCGGGCACGTCAGAGCGCAGCGACTCGGCATCGACGGTGTCGAGCGTGTTCATCGGTTTCGCATCCTTCAAAGTCTGGTGCTCGTGGTCGGCGCGCGAGTTCTGCCGTGCCGACGCTTGCTAAGCCTGTCAATGGGGCCGCCACACGCCGGGATGGGCGCTGGGCAACCACTCGATGGTGCCATATCAACCACGGCAACGTGAAACCGGGAGGTTTAGCCGAGCAGGTCCGGGCGGCGCTGCTCGGTGCGCAATCGGGATTGTTCGGCTCGCCACCGCGCGATCTCGCCGTGGTTGCCCGACAGCAACACGTCCGGCACGGCCAGGCCGCGCCAGGTTGCCGGCTTGGTGTACGCCGGGCCCTCGAGCAGGCCGTCGCTGAACGAGTCGTCGGCGGCGGAGTCCGCGTTGCCGAGGACGCCCGGCAGGAGCCGGCTCACGGCCTCGACGATGACCAGCACGGCGGCCTCTCCTCCGGCGAGCACGTAGTCGCCGACGCTCACCTCGTCCACGCGCATCCGCGTCGTCGCGTACTCGGCGACCCGGGCGTCGATTCCCTCATAGCGTCCACAGGCGAACGCCAGCCAGGGCTCGGCGGCCAACTCGTGTGCGAGCTCCTGGGTGAACGGGCGCCCGGCGGGAGAGGTGATGAGTAGTC
>Ga0137412_10000516_pt1 | contig 27458 bp, 21 predicted proteins | sample CZODoug2_1_16fun_FD_122160 | JGI IMG/M metagenome (GOLD analysis project Ga0137412, IMG submission 122160) | Vadose zone soil fungal communities from Angelo Coast Range Reserve, California, USA - CZODoug2_1_16fungal (Hybrid Assembly) | ecosystem: Environmental > Terrestrial > Soil > Vadose zone...
TGACCGGATTGCCGAGCGCGTCGATCACCAGCCCGGACGGCTCCTTCAGCGTCAATACGAAAGTCCTGGCATCGCTGGGCTCGAGCGATGCCGTGATCGCAAAGATGCGGCGGCCAAGCGCGCTGCGCGTTCCCCAGCGGCGCAGCGAGGCGACGCAATCGGCCGATGTGACCGCCTGGCCATCATGCCATTTCAGGCCGTCGCGCAGCGTGAAGGAATAGGTCAGGCCGTCCGGCGAGACCTTGTAGTCCTGCACCATCTGCGGCTTGATCTCGCCCTTGGAGTCCTTCGCGAACAATGTGTCGAACACCATGTAGCCAAACGTGCGCGAGATGTAGGCCGTGGAAAAATGCGGATCGAGCGTGACAATTTCCGCTTCCAGCACCGCGACCAGATTACCGGCGGCATAGGCCGGCGTCAGCGCCGGAGCAGCCGCCAACGCGAGCAAAAACAGCGCGGCCGTGAAAGACTTCAGTTTGGGCATGGGTGCCTTTTCAGCTTCATGGGAAAAATCGCCGGATTTCGCGGAACGTGAATGCCCCGCGGGAGCAGTCATCTCCGGCGATTCTGCCTAGCAATCGCCATGCCGCAGGCGGCGAACAAGTCATGTTGCAGCGACTGCCTGTCGTGCGTTTGCGGATGTCGACAGGGTCGTCGCCGCCGCATCCGCCTGCCGATGGCTGTCGTGAGATCGCATCGGCGATCCCGCGGCGACCGGCCATTCTCAAATGTCATGCTTTCGAATGTTACGCAGCACCTTGTGCAACGTGCCCAGGAAGTTGCGGTATTCGTCCTCCTCGACGCCGTCGAACATCTGCAGCAGCATGCGATAGAGCATCGGCCAGACCTTCTCGAAGGCCGATCGTCCCTTCGCGGTGATGCTGACGTCGCGGACCCGCATGTCGTCGGGACGAGGTTGGCGGCGGATGTAGCCCTGCTCCTCGAGCGAATCCAGCGTCCGGCTCATGGTCGACTGTTCGGTGACGGAAAACACCGAAAGCTCGTTGATGGTGACCGATGAGGACACGCTCAATACGGCGAGCGCGCGCATCTGGGTCGTCGTCATGTCGAGAGCCTTCAGTTCCTCCGCGACGTTGGTGTTCCACCGCGCCATGATGCGATTCATTAGATAAGGCGCGAAACTGTTGAGCCCGATCTCACCCAGGCTTGGGATGAGTTCGTCGTCCCCTGCCTCGCTCCGCAACAGGCTTCCGGAAAACCGATCCGTCATTGCCGCTCCTGCGATCCCGATTTGTCTTTTCGCGCGGCCCGAACCTTGGCCTCGTTTGCAACCGGCACCACTGCCTATTTCTTCGGGATCAGCGCGGTCGCGACCGCGGCGATGGCGGCGACCACGGCGAACGCGTAAAAATTCCACTGCACGCCGACATTGAGGCTCGCAATATAGCCGCCCAGCAGCGGACCGATCAGCGCACCGATGCGCGCAAAGCTCAGGGCCCATCCGGTGCCGGCCGATCGCACGAAGGGCGCAAGATAGTCCGCGAGATAGCCCGTCAGGATCAACGACGCCGACACCGTTCCGAAGCCCGCGATCGCGACAAAAGCGTAGTTCAGCCAGATCGATCCCTTGAAGGCGAGCGCCGCGATGCCGATGGCGCCGAGCGCATAGGCCAACGCGACCGTCCGCTTCACGCCGAACCGGTCGGCCCACTGGCCGAGCACGATGCCGCCGATGGCGGAGGTGAAGCTGAACACCGCGAGGAACAGCAGGCTGTCGCCGAGATTATAACCGCTCTTGCGCATGATCTGCGGCAGCCACTGCGCGATGCCATAGACCAGCAACAGGCCCATGAACAGCGCGCTCCAGAAGCAGGCCGTGGCGAAGGCATTGCGCGGAGAAAAGATCTCGCCAAGCACCGCGCGCCAGCCCACCGTCTCGGCCTTCGGCGCGCCGGCCGGTACCGGAAGGGCGAGTTGCGCCGCAAGCTTCCGCGCCGCATCCGCCCGTCCGCGCGCCGTGAGCGACTCCAGCGATTCCGGCAGCAGCCAGGCCAGGAGCGGCACCAGCACGACCGGCGCCGCCCCGATCAGCACCACCGGACGCCAGCCCTGATCCGGCAGCAGCGCCCTGCCGACCAGGGCCGCGGTCAGGATGCCCACCGAATAGCCGGAATACATGATGCCGTAATTCAGGCTCTTCTTGCGCGCCGGCGAATATTCGATGGTGAGCGCCGCCGCCACCGGAATGATGCCGCCGAGTCCAAGGCCGGCGACGAAGCGGCTGACGCCGAACCAGGCGGGCGTCGGCGTGAACGCCGTGATGATCGTGCAGAGCGTGAACAAAGTGAAGCAGCCGATGAACAGCGGCTTTCGGCCATAGAGATCGCTCAAGGTTCCGCTCAGGATGCCGCCGACCAGCATGCCGAACAAGGCGTAGCTGCCCAGCGCGCCGAGTTCGATCGGCGTCAGCTTCCAGCTCGTATCGGTCGCCAGCGCCGGCAGGATCGCGCCGAGAAAGCCGACATCGTAGCCTTCGGTAAAGATGCCGATCCAGCACAGCGCCACCACCACCACGCTGGTCCGGGCCGATATTTCGACCTTGCCGGACAACGACTCGTCACCATCGATCGCGCTTTCCAAACTGGCCATGTCACCCCTCAAACCCTGCGAGACCTCACAGCCTCGATCGACACATCACCCAACGAGACGTCCGACGACGTTCCGAAGACCTAGAGCGTCGCAATCGTCTTCAACGCGCCATCAAGCGCGACCCCTTGCTCGTCCATCAGCGCGGCCTGACGCAGCCGCTTCAGCCACGCCGCGCCATCCTCCCGCGCGGCGAGCGACGGCACCGCCGCCATCACCTTGTCGAATTTTGACAGGCCGCGCGCATGCGTATCGGAATAGCCCTTGACCAGTCGGCGGCACTCCAGCGCCTCGAGCGCGAGGTCATAGTTGGACGCCAACAGAGCGGTGGCGGTCGCAAGCCACGCCTCGCGATGTGCCGTCTCGCGCGCATGCCGCAGCGTGCCGCGCCGCCTGCCGCGCATGGCCGAAACCAGATAGAGTCCGACAAACCAGAACAATGTGCCGGTGCGCACGCGGCGGCCTCTGTTGACCCAACGGTCGAGGCGCGCAAACAGCTTTGGCCGATCCTCGATCCACTGGCCGAGCCGTTTCGGCAAGGTGCTGCAGACCTCCTCCATGCGCGGATGCATGTATTCGGTGGTGTAGACGATCTGATCGGCCTTCGCGCCGACCTCGGCGCGCACCCGCGCAAAGCGCGAGCCGCGCACCTTGAGATCGGCGACCCTGATGACGTCATCATACGCCATCGCGACCGCGAGATATTTCGCCGCTTTCGCCGTGAACGCAAAATCCCGCGCTTCGCCGCCATGGGCGCGATCGGACGCGAGCAACGCGCCAAGCCGGTCGAGATATTCGGCGGCGTAGGCGGGGTCCTGAAAGTCCACCAGACGTTTGGTACCCGCAAAGAGGATGCCATGTGCGGCGGGCGGAAACTCGGAACGGATACGTTGAATCAGTTGGTTCAGCGCGGGGTGCCCGGCGCTCTCCGGCAACGGATCAAGGCGCTTGACGGGCGTGGCCGCCACCGCATCGCGCGGCTTGTCGCGGGCGTGATCATAGGCGGCATTGAAAGCCTTGAGGCTGCTCTCCGCGCCCCTGCCGCCGCTTCGGATGGTGGCCTCGAACGCAGACTTGTCGAAAGGAAGAACTTCGGCGGCTGCGAGCGCGCCGAACAACGCCGACGAGATCATGCTGCCGTTCGTGGTCGCCAGCGCCTCCATGTCGAACGCGATGATCCGTTTTGCCGCGAAGTCGGCCGCGTCGACCACGGTCACGGAATTGCCGGTGCCGTCGCCTGGCGCCTCCTTCTCGCCGATCGCAAACGAGCGGTGCGTCGAGGCGACCAGCACCGTCTTGTCGGGGGTGACGAGACCGCGCAGCATCGAGCGCCCGGCCTCCATCATCTCGGCGGCGATGACGACATGGACGTCGCCCGGCGTCGGCATCAAGGACAGGATCGGCGGCGTGCCGTCGCGCGCCCTGAGCATTTCGACATAGTAGATCGTGGCGCCGGTTCGCTGGGCGACGCCGGGCACCGAGGTCGACTGCGCGACAAAGCCTTGCGCTTCGGCAAGTGCGACGATCCAGTCGGCCAGCACGCCGCCGCCCTGCCCGCCCATCGCGAGAATCGCGATGCTGAGCGGCGTGACGCTCGATAGCTCGACCGGACTGGTCATGTGCTGGTTGATGTCAGCCTCCCTCAGTCCGCGAAGACGATGCGGCGAGACTGGGTGCGACGCTGCAGCCAACCGATGACGGCGCCACGCATCCGGTGGGCGAACCTGTCCCACCAGGTCGGATTGTGAATAATGTCGGCGCGGTAGAAGGACGGGCACAGCACCGCGGCTTCCGAGACTTCGCCGCAATTGCCGCAGCCGACGCAATTATTGTCGATGGCCGCGACCGGATCGTCCCTGAGGGGATCGTCGGTATGCTTGACCGACAGCGACGGGCAGCCGGACAGACGGATGCAGGCGTGATCGCCGGTGCAGACGTCTTCGTCCACGCCGAAGCGTTCCTTCACCATCCGCCGGCCATCCCTAACCGCCTTCAGGAATTGCGGCCGAACCCGGCGCTGCTTGTTCAGCATGCACTCTGACGACGCGACGATGACTTTCGGTCCCTTCTCTGTCGTCGTCAGCGCCTCGCGCATTGTGTCGCGCATGCGGGCGACGTCATAGGTCCGGTCGATCTGCCGGACCCACTCCACGCCGATGCCCTTGACCGCCTGCACGATCGAGTTGTTGGTCTTGCGGCGCGGGTTCAGCGCGCGCGACGACATGATGTCCTGGCCGCCGGTCGCCGCCGAATAAAAATTGTCGACGACGAGAATGACGCCGTCCTGCTTGTTGAACACCGCGTTGCCGATCGATGACGCCAGCCCGTTGTGCCAGAAGCCGCCGTCTCCCATCACCGCGATCGAGCGCTTGCCGGCTTCCACATTGAACGCGGATGCCGACGCGGGGCCGAGCCCATAGCCCATGGTCGTGCCGCCGATGTTGAAGGGCGGCAAAATCGAAAACAGGTGGCAGCCGATATCGGCGGCGACGTGGTGCGGGCCGAGTTCCTTCTCGACCAGCTTCATCGCCGCAAACACCGGGCGCTCCGGACAGCCGATGCAGAAACCCGCCGGGCGCGGCGGCACCACCTCCGCCAGCGCCTTCACTTTCGGATGGTTCAGGACCGGCGTCGGATCGGGCACCGGCGGCTGATTGCGCAACAGCGCTCGGGCGTGCCGGCCGATGAACGCCGCGAGACCTTTGACCAGCACCGGCGCGGTGTACTCACCGCCCATCGGCAGCACATCCTTGCCCGAGACCCTGGTCTGGAGATCCCTGCGGCGCAGAATAGTATTGAGCGACTGCTCGATATATTCCGGCGCGCCTTCCTCGACCATCAGCACGGCGGTCTTGCCGGTGCAGAATTCAACCAGTTCATCGTCAATCAGGGGATAGGCGACATTCATGACGTAGAGCGGCACGAGCGAAGTGCCATACACATCGGCTAGCCCAAGCTGCTGCAGCGCCCGCATGACCGAATTGTACATGCCGCCCAGCATCACGATTCCAATCTCGCCCTCGGCGGGCCCGAAGGTCTCGTTGAGCTTGCGCTCCTTGATGAACGCGACCGCCGCCGGCCAGCGCCGCTCCAGCTTGTCCTTTTCGTGCATGAAATTCGCCGGCGGCAGCACGATGCGATTGACGTCCCGCACCGGATTTTCCAGCGCCTGGCGCAGGGTGTATTTCGGCCTCTGATTGTCCTTGGCGACAAACTGCCCGTGAACGTGACAGGCGCGGATGCGCACCTGAAGCATCACAGGCGAGGAAGAGGCTTCCGACAGTTCGAAGCCGTCCTCCACCGCCTTGACGATCGAGGGCAGGTTTGGCCGCGGGTCGAGCAGCCATATCTGCGATTTCATCGCGAAGGCATGCGAGCGCTCCTGCATGATGGAGGAACCTTCGCCGAAATCCTCGCCGATCACGATCAGCGCGCCGCCGGTCACGCCGCCCGATGACAGGTTCGACAGCGCATCGGAGGCGACATTGGTGCCGGCGGTCGATTTCCAGGTGACGGCGCCGCGCACCGGATACATCACCGAGGCCGACAGCATCGCGGCGGCGGCCGCTTCCGACGCCGAGGTCTCGAAATGGACGCCCAAATCCTGCATCACGTCCTTGGCGTCCGCGAGCACGTCCATCAGGTGGGAAATCGGCGATCCCTGGTAGCCTCCGACATAGGAGACGCCGGATTGCAGCAGCGCCTTGGTGATCGCGAGGATCCCTTCGCCGTGAAAGATTTCGCCGGCGCCGAGCTTGAGATCCCCGACCTCGCGTTCGAATGACCGTTCAGCCATCGCATCCTCCCGCTTCGTTCATCGCGCTTGCCCGCTCACACAGCGGCTGGTAGCTCTCGTATGAAACCTTTATCCCGGCAGAGCCATGTCGAAGACCCAGCCCCGCATTGAACGCCGTTTCGTGCAGACCAAACGCGCGCGCATCCATCTCGCCACAATCGGAAGCGGCGAGCCGCTGCTGCTGTTGCACCAGACGCCGCGCTCCTGGGACGAATTCCGCGACGCGCTGCCGCTGCTCGGGCAACGCTACCACGCCATCGCCATGGATACCGTTGGTTTCGGTGATTCCGACGCTCTGCCTGCCGGCGAGGATTCGATCGAATCCTGGGCCGCCTGCGCATTCGATCTGCTCGATGAGCTTGGCATCGCGGGCGCCGCGGTTGCCGGCCATCACACCGGTGCAGCGATTGCGATCGAGATGGCGGCGGCCCGGCCCGAGCGGGTGCGCGCGCTGGTGCTTTCGGCACCGCCCTATGTCGATGCTATCAGGCGCGCCGCCTTTGGCGGCAAGAAGATCATCGATGAGGTCAGTCCAAGCAGCGACGGCGCGCATCTGCTCGGACTGTGGCAGATGCGGCAGCCCTTCTATCCGTCCGGTGACATCGATCTGTTGCAGCGCTTCGTGGCCGATGCGATCAAGGCCGGCCGCATGGCCGCGGAGGGCCATCGCGTCGTCAACCGCTACGTGATGGAAACGCGGCTGCCGCTGGTGCGCTGTCCGACGCTCGTGATCTCGCCGACCGCCGATCCCCATGCCCATCCGGTCGCGGGCAAGGTCGTTGCCGCCATCGCCGGCGCACGGCTGGTCGAGGCCGAAGGCGGCATGGTGCCGTTTCCGGATCAGATGCCCGAGACGTTTGCCGCGACAACCATCAGCTTTCTCGATTCCGTGCTGCGGAGGTGACGCGCGCAAAGGGGAAAACGGGTCAATCATCTTTCCGCCCGCCTGCGATCAGTTGCCTGAAGTCGGCGATGGCGCGCTCCGGCGCCAGCGCAAAGCTCGGGCCGCGGCTGGGCTCGAGGCCTTCGAGGCGATGCAGTGCGACCGCCATCTCCGCGGTCTTGAGTGCGACGGAGGCGCAATTGACGACCGGGGCATGACGCACCTTGTAGCCGCCCTTGCGGCACAACAGCAGCGCCGGCAGCACGCCGGCTGGTATGATGACGTCGGCGCCCGCCGCGACCAGCGGATAAGCTTTTTCCTCAAAGATCGCGCGCATCCGCGCCAACGCGGATTCATCGCCGGCAAACGCTGGATTGAAATCCTCCGGCACGAAGCCAAGCCCGGCCACGCCGCTGATGCGGTCGCGCAGGCCATAGCGCTCGGCCTGCTCATAGTGCCAGACTTCGAACACCGGATCGATCGAGACCAGCCCGAGCCGCCGCCCGAGTTGCGCGGCAAAGTGCAGCGTCGCCTCGCCGGCCCCCACGACGGGAATGCGCACGGCAGATCGCGCCTCGTAAAGGCCGGGGTCCTGGAAATGGCCCATCACGAAAGCGTCGTAGCCTTGAGCTTCAGCCTCGATGCAGCGGTCGATGGCGAGCGCCGCGCAGCGAAATTCGGTCAGACGCCCGAAGTCGCGATCGGGCGGCGAAGTGCCCGCGACATCGACGCTGGTTCCGGGCGCCGCAATGTCGTTCAGATAGCGCGACAGGCGCTCGAAGTAAGGCGCGTTATGCGCGGCATCTACAAAGCTCAGCCACAGGATGCGCATCGGACACCCACCTCATCCCGCGCCGTGGAACGTTCGGAGCGGGCGGATAATTGCTTGAAGTCTAAACATATGCAGGCGCATGTCAATTATGCTGCGAGAGAGCTTCGCCGTAGCTCCCGACAGCGTCCAAGGGGTAGCCCTCAACGGCTTCACCGCACAATCAAGCGACAAACTGCTAAAAATCGCGGCACATTTTGCACTGCCGCAGGCAGCAGCATGAACCTGGATCAACACAGCGCGGCGCGTTACCGCCTAATCGGCTCTTCGAATAAATATGCCTACGCATATAATCGGCGAAGAAGGCGCCGCTGCTCCGTTGACGCGCCGAAACTTGAGACCTAGAGTTATCATCCAGTGTGAACTGGTTGACGGATCATCATGTCGGTAGCCACGCAATTGCCCGCAGGTCCGGACACGGTGTTCGCGGCATTCCAAGCGGCATCGGCGCGGTACACGCAGCGGCCTTTCATCAGCGTGCTGCGTGAAACCGCAGAAGCCTATGATATCGTGGCGGGCGAACTCAGCTACGGGCATGTGCAGACCACGGTCGAACGGCTCGCCAGCGCTTATCGTGGTGCAGGCTACGGACATGGCCATCGTGTCGGCGTTCTCCTGGAGAACCGACCCGACTTCTTCCTGCACTGGTTCGCGCTCAACGCGCTCGGCGTCTCGGTCGTCCCGATCAATCCGGAGCTGCGCGCGGCCGAACTCGAATATCTCATCGATCACTCGGAAATCGTAGCGGCGCTCGCCCTCGCCGCGCGCCAAGGCGGCCTGATCGCGGCGGCGAAGGCTGCGGGACGAACCATCGCGATGTTCGGCCCGGACGACAGCCCTGCCGCGATCGTTATGCCGCCACCAAAAGAAGGCCTGCCGGATCGCAACAGCGAATGCGCGCTGCTGTACACGTCGGGCACCACAGGTCGGCCTAAGGGCTGCGTTCTGCCGAACGAATACTTCCTCTATGCCGGGCATTGGTACGCAAATGTCGGCGGCCTGATCGCCATCCGCAATGGCGAAGAGCGCATGCTGACCCCGTTGCCGGTGTTCCACATGAACGCGATGGCCTGCTCCGCCATGGCCATGATCTCTGTCGGCGGCTGCCTGATCCTGCTCGACCGTTTTCACCCGCGAAGCTGGTGGGACAGCGTGCGCGAGTCGCGCGCCACCATCGTTCATTATCTTGGCGTGATGCCGCCGATGCTGATGGGAGCGCCGCGAAGCCTGCAGGACCGAGAACATCAAGTGCGCTTCGGCTTCGGGGCCGGCGTCGACCCGGCGCTTCATGGCGCCTTCGAGGAGCGCTTCGGCTTTCCGCTGATCGAAGCCTGGGCGATGACTGAGACCGGCGCCGGCGCGGAGGTCGCGGCTTGCCGCGAGCCGCGCCACATCGGTACCCGCTGCTTCGGCCGGCCCGGCGCCGAGCTTGAAACGCGGATCGTCAGCGATCGCGGTGGTGAGGCCGCGATCAACGAACCCGGCGAGTTGCTGGTCCGCCATGCCGGCGTGGCGCCGCGCTACGGCTTCTTCCGTGAATATCTGAAAGACCCGGAAGCAACAGCCGAGGCCTGGCGCGACGGCTGGTTCCATACCGGCGACGTCGTCTGCCGCAGCGCCGACGGCGCGCTGCACTTCGTCGACCGCAAGAAGAACGTCATTCGACGCTCCGGCGAGAACATCTCCGCCGTCGAGGTCGAAGGCGTCCTGATGCAGCATCCCGCAGTGAAGCAGGTGGCGGTGGCGCCGGCTCCTGATCGCGTGCGCGGCGACGAAGTGTTCGCCTGCGTGGTCGTTCAGCCTGACGCCGTTGCCGGCGCAGCACTGGCGGAAGATATCGTGCGCTGGAGCCTGTCGCGCCTCGCTTATTACAAGGCGCCGGGTTACGTGGCGTTCGTCCCGATGGTTCCGTTGACGTCGACCCAGAAAATCCAGCGCGGCGGCCTGAAGGAGCTGGTTGCGGCCTCGCTTGGCACGCCGTGCTGTATCGATACGCGCGCGATGAAGAAACGGGTGGCGGCCTGATGCCACGGCAGCTCACCGCGCGTCGTTCCTATGATGGCGTGGTCGCCTGCCAGCCCGTCACCGTCCCCTATGTCAGATATTCGGTAGAGAGCGCGGCCTGGTGGATCGGGCGCGCGCTGCACCAGCTCGCCGCGCAATCGGGGCTGCGGCCAAGGGACATCGATGGCTTCTCGCTGTCGAGCTTCACCGCATGGCCCGATACCGCGATCGGGCTCACGCAGCATCTCGGTCTTTCGCCGCGCTGGCTCGACCATATTCCCTTGGGTGGCGCAAGCGGCGTGGTGGCGCTGCGCCGCGCGGCGCGCGCGGTACAGATGGGCGATGCGGAGTTCGTGGCCTGCGTCGGCGCCGACACCAACCATGTCGATTCCTTCCGCAAGACGCTTTCGAGCTTCTCCCGCTTCGCCCAGGATGCCGCCTACCCCTACGGCTCCGGCGGCCCGAATGCGAGCTTCGCGCTGATCACCCGGAACTACATGAACCGCTTCGGCGCGCGGCGCGAAGACTTCGGCAAGATTTGCGTCGCCCAGCGCGACAATGCGCGCGCGGTGCCGCATGCGCTGATGAAGCAGGAGCTGACGCTCGAGGCTTATCTCGCGGCAAGACCGATCGCCGACCCCATCCATCTCTTCGATTGCGTGATGCCGTGCGCCGGCGCCGAGGCGTTCGTGGTCTGTCGCGAGGACACGGCGCGAGCGCAGGGATGGGCCGGCGTGCGCATCCTTTCCACGATCGAGCGGCATAACGCCTTTCCGGATGATCCGATCCAGATCCGTGGCGGCTGGGCGATGGATGCCGGCGAGTTGTGGGCGATGGCGGGGCTGCGTCCCGACGCGATCGATTTCGTCGAGACTTATGACGACTATCCCGTGATCTCGATGCTGCAGTTCGAGGATCTCGGTTTCTGCGGCAAGGGCGGGGCTGCCGATTTCGTGCGCGGCCATACGCTCACCAACGACGGCAGCTTCCCGCACAACACCAGCGGTGGGCAGCTTTCCGTAGGCCAGGCCGGCGCGGCCGGCGGCTATCTCGGGCTGGTCGAGGCAATCCGGCAATTGACGGATGCGGCGCTGGGCACCCAGGTGCCGGATGCGAAGATCGGCCTCGTCTCGGGCTTCGGCATGATCAATTACGACCGCGGCCTTGCATCGGGCGCCGCCATCCTTGCGAGGTCCGCGTGAGCACGCCGCTTGTCAGACCGAAACGCAAGAATCCGCTGGCGCGCACGCGCCTGCCGCTGCTGCCGCAGGGCGCGCGCAGCCGCACGGCGCTCGGCCTGACCGCGGCCGCCGCCGAAGGCCGCTTTGCGCTGCAGGTCTGCGGAGATTGCGCGCACATCCTCTATCCGCCGCGCGACGTCTGTCCGCGCTGCCTGTCGGCACGGCTGACATTCGGGGATGTCGATCCATATGGCCGGTTGGTCGCCGAGACCACGATCAGGGTTTCGACCGACCCTTATTTTCGCGAGCGCATGCCCTGGCGCGTCGGCATCGTCAGGCTCGATGCCGGGCCGGTCATCGTCGCGCACCTTCATGGCGATACGATCGAGGGCGAGCGCGTCAAGCTCGTCCTGAAACTCGACAAGAGCGGTTCAGCCGTGATGTTCGCGCTGCCCGCCCAGGAGACGCCGCATATGCAAGCCGATCCACATTTGCGCGAGATGACCTGTGACCCGCACTATCGCCGCGTGCTGATCAGCGACGGGCGCAACGCGGTCGGCCAGGCGATGACCAAAGCCTTCTCCGAGGCCGGCGCGAGCATCGTCTTTGTCGGCGTCGCCGATCCCTGGAAGCCGTTTCCGGGCATGGCGGAGCTGTCGAAGATCGAACGCGTCGAGATCGTGGCGCTCGACGTCACCGACACGGAATCGGTGACCGAACTCGCGGCGCAGAATGGCGGCCGCATCGACATCATCGTCAATACCGGCGAACACGTTCGCCCCGGCGGCATCATCGCGCGCGGCAATCTCAGTATCGCACGCGACGAGATGGACATCCGCTATTTCGGGATGCTGCGGCTGGCCCAGGCGTTCGGACCGGCGCTGCGGTTTCGCGGCGCGGATGGCGCCAATTCCGCCACAGCCTTCGTCAACCTGCTGTCGGTCCACGCGCTGATGAACTGGCCGGCCTATGGCGCGCACTCGGCCGCGGAGGCCGCCTGCCTCTCCGCATCGCAATGCATGCGGGCCGAGCTTCGGCCGGGCGGCGTCAGAGTGCTCAACGCGTTTTTCGGACCGCTCGAAACCGAATGGTTCCAGACCGTGCCGCCGCCCAAACTCGCCCCCGCCGCGCTGGCCAAGGCCGTCGTCGCCGCATTGAAGGACGGCAACGAGGATATTTTCGTGGGCGACATCGCCTGGGATATCCGGGAACGACTCAAGGCCAATCCAAAAGCACTCGAACGCGAACTCGGCTCGCAATGAAAGGAGACTGCCATGGCTACGCCTGACCTTCTCGCCTTCGCCAACGCTATCGCCTCAGGTACCATCCGCGTCATCGATCTGACGCAGACCTTGTCGCCGGAATTTCCGACCATCGTGCTGCCGCCGGAATTCGGTCAATGCGCGCCGTTCCGGTCGGAGGAGGTGTCGCGCTATGATGCGCGCGGGCCGGCCTGGTACTGGAATAATTTCACCGTTGGCGAGCATACCGGAACGCATTTCGATGCGCCGATCCATTGGGTGTCGGGCAAGGACCTGCCCGACAATGCGGTCGATACCATTCCGCCGCAGAAGTTCATCGCCCCCGCCGCGGTGCTCGACTGCTCGGCGGAAGCCGCCAGCAACCCCGATTTCATCCTGACCATCGAGTTTGTCGAGCGCTGGGAGGCCCAGCACGGGCAGATCGCGCCGGGAAGCTGGGTGTTGCTCCGCACCGACTGGTCGAAGAAATCCTACGCGGATTACGCCGGCCTTCGCGAGGACGGCGCCCACACCCCCGGTCCCTCTCCGGAGGTCGTCAAATGGCTGGTCGAAGCCCGCGACGTGCACGGCTTCGGCACCGAGACCATTGGAACCGACGCAGGCCAGGCGCATCATTTCAACCCGCCCTATCCGGCGCACTTCTACATGCACGGCAAGGGCCGCTACGGCCTGCAATGCCTGACCAGGCTTGACCAGTTGCCGCCGAAGGGCGCGATCATTTTCGCGGCTCCCCTGAAGATCCAGCAGGGCTCGGGCAGCCCGCTCCGGGTGCTGGCGCTGGTGGCGACGTGATCCACGGTGGCAGCTTTCGCGTGACAACCATGAGAGGCGTTTTTGCATGACGGACGAATTTGAATTGGCGGCAAGCTCGCCACGCGACCGGCGCGGATGGCGCATGCCGGACCGCCGGCAGATTCTCCTCGGCGCCGTGTCAATGGGGCTCGGCGCGCTCGCACCGCTGCGGGCGCGCGCCGAGGGCACCGATAAATCGACGCTGTCGATCGCCTTTCCCGTCGACGTGCCGACCTGGGATCCGAACGCGTTGTCGATCCCCGGCATCCAGAATCTCTACGCAACGGTCTTCGACTCGCCGCTGCGCTACTCGCCCGACCTCACGCTTTCGGCGCGCCAGATCACGGAATGGAAGTGGGCCGACGACAAGGCGACGCGGCTGGAGATCACGCTGCGCGACGACATCCTGTTCCACGACGGCAGCAGGATGACCATGGAAGACGTCAAGTTCAGCCTGTCCGATCGCGCCAAGGCGGACAAGAAGCTTGTGGTGGGCGGCATGCTCAACACTGTCAGCGACATCGAAGTGATATCGCCGACCAAGGCCGTCATGCAGTTCAGCCGGCCGACGCCGACCGCGCCGATCTATCTGGCGTTCCTCACGGCCTATGTGGTGCCCAAGGCCTATATGCAGCAGGTCGGGCCGGAAGGTTTCAACGCCAAGCCGATCGGCGCCGGGCCCTATCGCATGGTGGAGCATCAGCGCGGCTCGCGCATCACGCTCGAAGCGTTCGACAAATACTGGGGCGGCGTGCCGCTGATCAAACAGGTGATCTTCGAAATCGCAGCCGAAGCTTCGGCGCGGGTCGCACTGGTCGAATCCGGCCGCGCCGGCTTTGCTTCCCAATTGCCGGTGCGCGAAGTGCAGCGCCTTGCCCAGAAGCCCGGACTGGTCACCAAGATCTATCCCTTCTCCGAGGTCTATATGCTTCGGATACCCAACTATGTGCCGCCGATGGACAACGACCATGTGCGCGCGGCGATGCATCTTTCGATCGATACGGGGGCTCTATCGAAAGCGTTCTACGCGGGCGTAGCCAAGCCCTTATCGGTCATGGCGCCGGACGGCACGCCCTCGAACGTGCCAGATTTCAAGTTCGCCTTCGACAAGGCCAAGGCCATCGCCGAGTTGAAGGAAGCCGGTTACGGTCCGGACAAGCCGGTTTCCTTCACGCTGCTGTCGACCAACGGCGTGTTTCCGAACGACTACGACATGGCGCGCGCCATCGCGCAGATGTGGAAGGCGGTCGGCATCAACGCGACGATCGAGGAAACCACCGTCGCAAAATTGATCGACGCGGCGCAGAACAGCAAGCTCGCCGGCCCCGTTGTTTATAGTTGGGCCAACGGCACCGGCGATCCCGAAAACTATGCCGGCCGCATCTTCGATCCGCGCCTGCGGTTCTCGGCCTGGAAGGACATGTCGCTCTCGGCGCGCATCGACAAACTGATGACCGAGGTGAATGAGCAGGAGCGCATCGCCGGCTACAAGGCGCTCAATGTCGAGTCCTCGGAGAAGTCCTGGGCGATTCCGCTGCTGCAGGGCATCACCACCGTGGCCTATTCCGCGGCGCTGGAGCCCACGCTGTTCGACAATGGCTACGTGCTCCCGGTCGAGATGAAGTACAAATGACACGAACTCCGATCGGCTGACGGTATCAGGACATGTTGCAGGTGATCTCGGCGATCGTGGTGCGACGGCTGCTTCTCGCGGTGCCGACCCTGTTGCTGCTGTCGCTTGTCGTGTTCTTCGTGCTGCGGATCCTGCCGGCCGATCCGCTCGGCATGCTGCTGCCGGCATCCGCGACGCCGGCCGATGCGGCGGCGCTTAGACAGCAACTCGGTTTCGACAAGCCGATCCCGCAGCAATTTCTGATCTGGCTGTGGGCCGCCATCAACGGCAATCTCGGCATATCGCTCAACTTTCGCCAGCCGGTCTCGCAACTGATGATGGCGGCGCTGCCCGCCACCTTGGAGCTCTCTTTTGCCGGCCTCATACTGGCGCTGTTGATCAGCATCCCCGGCGGCGTGCTCGCCTTTGTGCTGTATCAGCGCAAGCGCGAGGCCGCGGCTGATCTTACGGTCGCGCTGATGCAGTCGATCCCGTCATTTCTCTGGAGCCTGCTGTTGATCGCGGCCTTCGGCGTGCTTTGGCCGGTGCTGCCATTCAGCGGACGGGCCGGTCCGGAGGTCGCGCTCCCCGGCCTCACCGGATTTGCGCTTGTCGATCTGCTGCTCACGGGGCAGTTCAGGGGCCTGGTCAGCGTGGCCTCTCACCTCGTGCTGCCCGCACTTGCGCTCGCGCTCGGCTTTGCGCCGCTGGTGATCCGCGTGCTGCGCTCCAGCCTGATCGAAGCCGCCGGCGAACCCTATGTCGAGGTCGCGCGGCTGCGCGGCCTGTCCGAGAGCCGCATCCTCTGGCGCCATATGCTCAAGAACGCCGCGCTTCCCACCATCACCATGATCGGCGTGCAGTTCGGCTTCCTGTTCGGCGCGGCGCTGCTGGTGGAAATGATCTTCGGTTATCCCGGGATCGGCAATCTCATGGTGCAGGCCGTGAAGGGCAACGACCTGCCGCTGATCCAGGGCATCGCCCTGATCTTCTGCGTGCTGATGCTCGCCATCACCGTCATCATCGACGTGCTGTACGCGGTGCTCAATCCGCGCATGAGGAACCTATGAGCGCCATCGAGCTTCCCGCCGCGCCCCATTCCGGTGTCGACCGGTCGTCGAGCCTGTGCGGCGCCTTGCGTGAGCTCGCGCGTCAGCCGAGAGTCTGGGTCGGCGGGACGATCCTGCTGGTCGCGATGCTGCTGGCGGTGTTCGCGCCCTGGATCGCGCCGCACGATCCGCTCGATCAGGATCTCCTGCATATGCTGGCGCCGCCGGCATGGGCGCCGGACGGCAGCGCATCCTATCCGCTCGGGACCGACGGCCTCGGGCGATGCGTGCTGTCGCGCGCGATCTTTGGCGCGCGGGTGGCGCTGACGGTCGCGATCGCGGCCGCCTGGGGCTCGATGCTGCTCGGAAGCACGCTGGCGCTGCTCGGCGGCTATTTCGGCGGTCTGGTGGATCGTCTCATCAGCTATGTCGTCGACCTCTGGATGTCGTTTCCGCCGGTCGTGCTGTCGCTGATCCTGCTGGTCGGGCTCGGGACCGGTATCGACAAGGTCGTTCTCGCGGTCGTGCTGGTGGACTGGACGCGGTTCTGCCGCGTGGTGCGCGCCGACGTGCTGGTGACGCGCCGCCGCGACTTCGTGCTGGCCGCGCAACTGATCGGCTTCAGCCATTGGCGCACCATGCTGCGCGAGGTGCTGCCCGCGGTGGTACCGCTGATGATCACGCTTTTCTCGATCGAGATGGGGATCGCGATCGTCGTCGAGGCGACGCTGTCCTTCATCGGCCTGTCGGTGCCGCCGCAGATCACGACCTGGGGGCAGATGCTGGCCGATGCCCGCAACGACATGCAGAGCGCAGTCTGGGTGCTGCTGACACCGGTGGCCTGCATCATCGTCACGGTGCTGGCCTGCAATCTTCTTGGCGACGGCGTCCGCATCGCGCTCGATCCGCGGCTGCGTCAACGCGTGGCATAGTCATGCTCGCGATCGACAATTTGACGCTCAGTTGCCAGATCGACGGACGGCGGATCGATCTGCTGCGCAACCTGTCGGTTTCGCTGGCGCGCGGCAGGGTTCTGGGCCTGGTTGGCGAGTCCGGCGCCGGCAAGAGCATGATCGGCCGCATCATCGCCGGCCACACGCCACCGGGCTTCGAAGTCACCCAAGGGCGCGTGCTGTTCGACGGCGCGGACCTGCTGTCGCTGGAGCGCAAGGCATGGCGCGCGCTGCTCGGACGCCGCATCGCTTTCATCCCGCAGGAGCCTCTGACGGCGCTGAACCCGGTGCTGACCATCGGCCAGACCTTCGACGAGCACCTCGCGCATCTCGGTGTCGCGCCCAGGGAGCGGCGCGCATCGATGCTCAGGCAATTCGATGCGGTGCATCTGCCGAAACCCGACGACATGCTGCGCCGCTATCCGCATGAGCTGTCGGGCGGGCAGTGCCAGCGCGTGCTGATCGCGATGGCCTTTGTCGCCAATCCGGCGCTGATCGTGGCCGACGAACCCACCACGGCGCTCGACGTGGTGAGCCAGGTCAATGTGCTGCGGCTGCTCGCCGAACAGCGGCGTCAGCATGAGACGGCGATGCTGCTCATCACCCACGATCTTCGGCTCGCCGCGCATGTCTGCGACGACATTGCCGTGCTCTATGCCGGCGAGCAGGTCGAATATGGACCGGCCCGCGACGTGTTGCGCCGCTCGCGCCACCCTTATACCTGGGCGCTGGACCAGGCGACGCCGGACGTGCACGGCAAGCCGCGCCGGCTGTCGGCGCTCAGCGGCCAGATGCCGGGTGTCAGCGCAATGGGATCGATCACCGGCTGCCGTTTCGCACCCCGCTGCCCGCAGCGCCTCGCAGCCTGCGAGGCTGAGCCACCACCGTCGATCGAAAGCGCGCCCGGCCATTGGGTGCGATGCCTCAAGCCGCGCGACGTTGCGTCGAACTCAACAGACAACGCGCGCGAGAGCGCGGCTGCGACCTGGCAGGCGCCCAATGACAATATCTCGGGGACGCCGCTGATCGAGTTGCGGGACGCGACGTTGTGCTACACGGCACGGCGCGGCCTCTTTGGGCAACGCAAGGTGCGAAATTTCGCGGTCGAAGGCTTGTCGCTCGCGGTTCAGCCCGGGGAATTCGTCGGCATCGTGGGAGAAAGCGGCAGCGGCAAGAGCTCGGTCGCCAAGCTGATCGTAGGCGCGGAGGCGCTCACCGGCGGCATGCTGCTGATCGAAGGGCGGGACCGGGCATTAGCCAACGCCGAGGTCCGGCGATTGAACCGCGAACATGTCCAGATGATCTTTCAGGACCCGCATTCGGCGCTCAATCCGCGGCGCTCGGTCTATCGGCTGCTGACCCAGGCCTACGAGGCTGGTCATGCCGTCGCGACCATGACAGAGCAGCCGCGCAACGGGCGCGCGCAGGAGCTGCTCGCCGATGTCGGATTGCCGCGGGACATGCTGCCGCGCTTTCCCGGTCAGCTCTCTGGCGGACAGAAGCAACGCGTCAACATCGGACGCGCGCTCTGCGTGATGCCGCGCCTGATCGTGGCCGACGAGATCGTCTCCGGCCTTGACGTCTCGGTGCAGGCGCAGATCCTCAATCTGCTGATCGAGCTGGGACGCCGGCACGGTATCGCATTGGTGCTGATCTCGCACGATCTCTCCGTGGTGCGCTATCTGTGCTCCCGCGTCGTCGTCATGCAGCGCGGCAAGGTGGTCGAACAGGGCAAGACCGAACAGGTGTTTTCCGATCCGCAGCACGCCTATACGCGATTATTGTTATCGTCGGTACCGCCCGCGGACCCCACGGTTCCATGGCCGCCGGCCATTCATTAGGGACCATGGAGGCCACTTTGAACGCCGTCCGAAAACATCGCATCTGGGCGCAGGGCGCCACCGACCAGGTCGGCCACCGCAACTACCTGGCGGCGCTGCTGCCGCACATGAAGGCCTGCACCGATCCCGACTTCGAGCTGGAATTCAAGACCATGACGCCTTCGATCACGACGGTGCATGCGTTGTCGGAATTCCGCTTCTCGCGCGAGGTGATCCGCGGCGCCATCCAGGCCGAGCGCGAGGGCTACGACGTCTTCTTCATGAACCATTTCCAGGACGTCGGTCTGTATGATGCCAGGGCGTCGGTGAATATTCCGGTGCTCGGCCTCGGCGAAGCGACACTCTTGCATGCCTGCACGCTCGGCCGCATGCTCGGCCTGCTCGCGATCAATCCCGCCTTCATACCGACCCACACCGAGCAGGTTCATCGCTATGGGCTGCAACAACGGATCGCGGGCATCCGCGCCATCAACGCCAATATCGGCGATTACATGGAGGCCTTCGCCTCGCCAGCGAAAAAGGCCGAACTGCGGGCCATCTTCGAACGCGAGGCGCGGCGCCTGATCGACGGCGGCGCCGACGTCATCGTGCCGACAGGAGGCATCCCGATGATGCTGTTCGGCAACGAGCCAGGCGCCAATATCGACGGCGCGCCGATCGTCAACGGCGTCACGGTCGTGATCAAGGCCGCCGAGATGGCGGTCAAGCTGAAGCGCCTCGGAGGCGCGGTCGCAAGCCGCCATCCGCAATCAGGCTTTGCCTTGCCATCCGCGCAAGCGCTCGAGGAGTTTCTGAGCCACGGCTGAATCCGGATCGGGATGACGATTGCCGTCCTATTCGCCGGCGAACCTGTCCAGCCCCTTGCGGTGCAACCATTTGGACAGTTCCTCCGCGACGGCTTCGTTGTTGAGATCGGCAAAGGCGATGTGTGTGTTGCCGCGCAAACCCACATCGGGGAGCAGCAGGACCTCGCAATCTCCGCCATGGCGATTGACGATCTCGCAGAAGGTCCGCGCCATCTTGACCGAGGCGGCCCAGATCGGGCGCGAGTCGGTGTAGTCGCCGAACACCATCTGGATCGGAAACTTCGTCAGCTTCATGAACTCGGCCAGCGGCACGGCATTGGGACCGAAAGGCGCGCTCGGCTTGGGCTCAGGTCCCTCGCCCTCCGGGAAGACGAAGCCCGGGGTTTCATAGGCCACGATGCCTTTCATGTGATCGCTGTTTGCCTTCAGCGCCGACAACAGCGCACGCCAGCCGCCCGCGGAATTGGTGAGGGCAACGACGGGCCCGATCCTGTCGATGGCCTGGCCGCCGGCCTCCGCCTGCAACAGCGCATTCTCCAGCGTATCGAACTCGTCGTAACGGGCGCGCGTCGCCTGCTCCCAGGCTTGCTGGTCGGCCGTCGGGAACTGCACGCCCGGATGCCAGCTCGGATAGCTCGGGCCGAAACGCCAGGCGGCAAAGTTGCGTTGATCGAAATAGTCCGGGGTGTAGGTGATCGGCTCGCAGCTCCAGTTCGCGCGGCCGACGCGCGGACCGTCCCACAGATAAACGGGATATCCCTTGCGCAGGAAAATGCTCTTGTAGCCTTCGCCGCCGTCCCAGCGGTTCTCCCACACTTTCGTGCTCGAACTGTGCCACATGATCAGGCCGACGCTGCGCCTCTTCACAGGGATGAAGTATTCGACGTAGCCATGGTCGCAGGAGAGGGTCTGGCTGGGATCGCCGGGCTTGGTGATGACCTTGCCGCCCACTTCATAGGCGCCGGTCGATTCCAGGACGATCGGAGGCCTCGGTGGTGCGCGCTCCTCTTCGGCGAAGGCGGCATTGCTCAATGCTGCAAACAGCAATGCCGCGGCGAACGAGTGTTTCCAGCCCCTGAAATGGCTTCTACCGCGATTCATGATCTGCCTCTTACGACGCGGGTTGCGGGCGCTTCGAATCCGCCGAGGGTGACGGCTCAAACTCAAAGTCCAGATTCGGCGGGGAACGCCATGCCGACAGCATGACGATCGCGCTGAGGGAAAGCAAAGCGAGGCTGATAGCCGGGACGATCATGGCGGCCAGTGCACTTCCCGACCAATGCGCGACCCAGGGCATCAGGTTCTGCGACAGGAAGCCGCCGAGACTGCCGAGCGTGGTAATGGCCGCCATCGCGGCGGCGGCGTGGGCGCCCTTGAAGATCTGCGACGGCAGATACCAGAAGCAGGGAAACATCAAGGAGATGCAGGGCGTACCGAGCACGAACGCGACATAGCGCATCCAGTTTTCCGGCAGCATCGTCGACATCAGGAAGGCGGCCGCGCCGCAAAGCGCGATCAGCGCCATGCCGACGAGCACGCTGCGATGCTCGCGCAGATGCCGCGGGATCCAGAGCAGCATCAGCGCCACCATGGCCCAGGGCAAGGAGTTCAACAGGCCGTTCTGCGTGCTGGTCGCACCAAAGCCCTTCACCACCGTGGGCAACCAGTAGATCACGCAATAGAGCGCAAGCGTGATCATCGAATACACCAGCGAGAACGCCCAGACCCGCCAGTCGAACAGAACCCGGAGCGGATTGGTATGCAGCACCCGGGAGATTTCTCCGCGCGCCAGTTCGCCGGCGAGCCAGGACTTTTCGCGCTCGCTGATGAAGCCGGCATCCTGCGGTCCGTCGGGCAGATATTTCATGATCAGCACGAACAACAGCACCGCAGGCACGCCGGTGGCGATGAACACCCACTGCCAGCCGGCGAGGCCGAGTGCGCCGTCGAGATCGAGCAGCAGCCCTCCGAACAGCGAGCCGAACATGTTGCCGAGCGGGCTGCCGATCGTCATCAACGCGATGGCCTGCACGCGATAGCGCTTGGGAAACCACAGCGTCAGATAGAAAATGATGCCGGGATAGGCGCCGGCTTCCGCCGCGCCGATCAGAAAGCGGGCGGCGGCGAAAATCGAGCCGCTGAAGGTGAAGCCGAGCAGGACGGTGAGCAGTCCCCACGTCAACAGGATGCGCGCGAACCATAACCGGGCGCCGAACCGATGCGCGGCGAGCGCGCTCGGCACCTCGAACACCAGCGAGCCGATGAAGAACAGCGACGAGGCAAGGCCGTAGGCCGTCTCCGTCATGCCTAGGCCGGATACCATCTGCAGCTTGGCGTAGCTGACGTTGGAACGGTCGATCACCGACAACATCATGAACGCCACCATCAACGGCATGATCCGCCACATGATGCGGTACATCAGCGCAGCGCCGTCGCGATCCACCCGTTCCACGGTGATTCCCTCCCCTTGGCGCGCGCCACTTTTCGCGGTCTTTGCGCGTGTTTTTGTTAAGCGGCGTTCTGCGCGGCCGACTGGCTCGCCGGAAGATTCAGGAACCGTGCGGCGTTGTCGCTGATCAGCTTCCTGATCGCAGGGCGCGACATCTGCAGATCGAGCAGGATCTGCGTGATGCTGCGGAAGCCATCGACCGGACGCTGCGACCCCTGCAGCCCGAGGTCCGACGACAGGATGGTGTTGTCCACGCCGGCCACTTCGATCAGATGCGCGAGATCATCCGGGCTGTACTTCAAGGATTTTCCTTCGATGAACATGCAGATCGAATGCTCCATCTTGACGCCGTGCGCGACCAGTTGCCGGATATCCTCGTCGCTGCAGCCGACGATGTAGGTCGGATGATTGACCATCATCTTCTTGACGCCGCGCCGCGCGGCTTCCTCGAACAGCACATGCAGTTCGCTGGCAGGCAGGTGACCGCCGGCCAGGATGATGTCCGCCTCGGCGATGAGATCGATGACCTTCTTCGTATCGTCCGTGAGCTTGCCGCTATCGTCCAGCGCCGACAGCGGGATCGGATCGAGCATTTTCTGCGAGGTCCTTGGAAAGGTCGAATTTCCGCTCGCCATCGCCCTGATATGGTTCGCCGCCGACAGCGTCGGCATCCAGACGATCTTGGCGCCCAGCTTGATCGCGTGATCGACGGCATGCGGATTGATGCCGCCCGACGCATTGTTCAGCGCGATGCCGGAAAACAATTTCACATTGGTTTCGGGGAACATCTTCTCCAGCAGGATCGCATGCGCCATGCCGGCATAGAAATGATCCTTGTAGAGCACGGCGCGGAATTTCGCCGCCGCCGCATCAAGCAGTTCCTCGTGATGATCGAGAATGCGCGGCATCGCCGCCGGACCACTGTGGCAGTGCAGATCGATCGCGCCGACCAGGAGTTCGGCGACCTCCGCCGCCCGCGATAGCGGAGGCAGCGGCACGGTGTTCGGATAGGATTTTTGTGTGTCGGCCATTGGAAAAGGCCCTTTCGGTTGGCGACGTCTCAGGCGGCGGACTTGCCGGCGGCGGTCTGCACGGGCATCGGATAATCGTCCGCGTTCAACACCCAGCCTGGCTTGGCCGAAAAATCCACGCGCGGCGGGCAGAAGATGTCGACGAGAATATTGAGTTTGGGATCGATGGCCTGCGAAGTGTGAATGGCCGGCGGCGGAATCACCGCAATGGAGGGCGATCCGCAGCTCTCGTGATCGTCATTGCGCCACTCGCCCATGTCCGTCGTCCATGGCCAGCGCAGGTGGTGGATAAAGGTGCCGGCCAGCGCCAGCGAGCATTGTTCGAAATCGTCATGGTGGTGCGGCGACATCTTGGTCGTGTCGCGCGGGCCGTTTTTCGGTTCGAGGAAATTCACCATGAAGGTCGAGCAGCGAAAGATCCGTCCGAACCGGCCCGGCGTCGGCGCGACGTCCAGGCTGTAGCTGCGGATCTTCCGGCCGCCGGCCGCCTCGGGCCACGGTTCGAACGGCGGCAGATTGGGATGAGCCTGCGCATAAGACGCGGCATTGGAGCAGCGCTTAGCGAGGTCTTCCGATCGCGTCGTCATCATGCGCACCACCTTGGCAGCGCCCTTTAGCGTAACTGAGCTCGCGCCCGCCGGCACGAAACTGATGGAATGACCGCTGACGACAAGGCGCTCGTTGCCCCACGCGATCTCGGCGCCCGACCCCGGATCGGGAAGCAGCACGACATATTCGTCGGGTTGATCGGCCCGGCTCAGCACCGCGCCCTTGTCGGCGTCACTATAGGCGATGATGAAGTTCTGGCCGCGGGCGTACCAGGTGCGTGCGCCGTTGTGATTTTCGGCCGACGGCGTTTCGTAGAATTTCGCATATTCGGCGCCGGCGAAGTGGGTCGCGGTGGGCATCGGGCCGACAGACGTGGCGGCAAGCGCCGCGCGGGGATCAGTGCTGTGATACATGCGAGCCATCCGTGGTTTGAACGAGGGTTTTGAAATCGGTCAGCGTTTGCGACGCGGCACGTCGCATCAGGCCCTGGTCCGACGAGATGATAAAGGCGCTGGCGCCGAGCCCGGCGAAGTCCCTGGCTTCCGCCGGGCTCGCGACCATCACGCAGACCGGCTTGGCGACTTTCTTCGCGGCGGCGATCACCCGGGCGACGGCGTCCTTCACGGATCCGTCGGCCGAGGATTTCGCGCCGAGCGCGACGGTGAGATCACCGCGGCCGATGAACAGCCCGTGGATTCCGTCGACGGCGGCGATGGCGTCGATCTGATCCAGCGCTTCGGGATCCTCGATCATCGCGATGGTGCAGACCGATGCGTCCTGCTCGTCAACGAGGGTCCACATCGGCGTGGCGCCGTAGGCGCCGGCACGGGGCGAGCCGGAATAGCCGCGCCGTCCGCCGCGGTATCGCGCGGCGGCAGCGATCGCGCGCGCCTTGTCGACGGTCGCGACATGGGGCACCAGCACGCCGGCTGCGCCGCAATCCAGGCAGGACAGAATCTTGGCCGGATCGTCCGATGACACCCGCACGATGCCTGCGAGGTTGCTCCCGCGCGCGGCCAGCAGCACGACATCGGTGATCGCGCGATCGAACGGCGCGTGCTCCGCGTCGATCACGACGAAATCATAGCCCAGCGCGCCGAATATCTCGGTCGCGTGCGTGGTCGGCGTCTTGATGAACGAGCCGACGACGGCATGCCGCGCGGAGAACCGGCGACGGAATGACGAAAAATGCGGCCTGACGATTTCTCCGGACACGGTTGCTCCTCCCGGCCATCTGTACAGGCCCGCCTTCAGAAGACGGGCTCCGACGTGGCACTTGGCCAAAGCCATCGCAGGGCGGACGTCGCTGGGCCAGAGCTATTCCGCGGCGTTCCACCAGGTGGAATGCAAGGCGATGGGCTGCCGAAATCGACGGAGGTGCGGCTAATGGTCGTTGGTGCGCTCTGATTTTCCTCGCCTCCGGCGCCACGGAATGTCGCCCGCGTACTTTGCTGGCGATCTGTGAACCAGCTCACATAGGCAATGGATGCAGCTGAGCTAACAATGCTGCGATCAAATACGGGCCAAGCTTGTTGCAACAGCATCAAGGGGAAGGTTGGTGGCAGCCCAATCACAGCCGATGGGCAGCCGATGCCCCTTGTCAATTCGGACGTTTAAGCGGACAGTGTTCGTACAGGTAAGCTGGTGTCACGAAACTGCAGTCTGTTTCAGACTGCGCCGGTCATTTACATCGCCAAGTCACATTACCTATTTGCATCGCCAAATCACATTGCCAAGTCCAACATTTTAGTGCGCTGTCGTGGAGCACGGTTTAGGGGGCGTCGATGGCCTCAGACATTTCCGGGCCGCAAGTATCGCGTAAGTCACGGGATCACTATTTCCAATTCGCTGGTCCGAGCGAGCGCTCCGTTCAATCAATTCGCCTGGCTTGGCAACTGCTTATTTATCGAACGACGTGTTTTTTCCTCTGTCATATGTGGTTCCTGAAGGTCCTTTTCGGCCTCCTGCGACTTCTCCGGCCAGTCGCGATCTTCAAAAAGATCATGATCGTTACCAAGGCCAGCGAGGTCCGCGAGGTGCTCGAGCGCTTCGACGACTTCACACTGGGCGACTCGATCGCGCCAGGAATGCCATGGGGCAGTTTTCTCATGACAGTCGACTGGCGCAATCAACACACGCGGGAACGGCAGTTGCTTCAGAACGCCGTCCACGCGGGCGACGTCAAGAAGATCAGCGCGATTGCTGCCGCGCGATGCCGCCGGCAGATTGCTGCGGCGAGCGGACAGATCGATGTGGTGGCTCAGCTCCTTGAGCCCGTTGTTGTCGACATCGCAGCGGAATATTACGGCGTTTCCCCCCTGGCCGGATGCGAGCGAAGGATGGCGCAGGCCATGGGCGATCTCGCCGGCATCATCATGGTCAATCCGCCGGTTGGTTCGGAGCCCTGGTTCCGATCGCGCGACAGCATTGCCAACGTCACGGCTCATCTGTTGGCGGAGCTCTCGAGCAAGACTTCGGCCCTGGTCCCGCCGGTAGCGGCGCCGCCGGACGACGATCTCCTCACCAGGCTTGTCCAACAGCTTGGCGGGCCGGACGTGCCAAGCTGGTTTGATGAAGATTGGATACGTCGTTACATGACCGGTCTGCTAGCGACGGGGGCTGCGACGATCGTGCGTGCAGGTGCCCACGCGATCGACCAGATGCTGGCGCATCCGGGTGTCACGGAGAAGGCGCGGGTAGTGGCGATCGAGCTCGATCAGGCAGAACAGCGCGGCGAGCAAAAACGCGCCGACGAGCTTCGCTGCAGGCTTCGCCATTTCTTATACGAGGCATTGCGCTTTCGGCCGATGCTGCCCCTCTTGCTTCGCGACACACCGCGCGAGACGGTTATCGCTCACGGCACCAAAAGAGCACGCATCGTGCCCGCCGGAACAAGGGTGATGGCGCCGCCTTTGGCGGCAATGTTCGATCCGGAAGAGTTTGCCACGCCGTCGAGCTTTGACCCATCGCGACCGCTCGAGTGCTACGTACTTTTTGGACATGGCCCGCGGCACTGCTTCGGAAAATACATCGCCGAAGCGGTTCTGATCGAAGTTTTCCGATCGCTTTTTTTCCTTCCCAATTTAGCCCGCGCCGCCGGTTCGAAGGGCCGTATCGCCTATATCGGTCCGGTGGCGGCCGAGCTCGTTGTTACGTTTTAGAACTCGTCAACTGCACCCCGGAGAGCACCGGGTGGATCAACATCGATGCCGACCTACGTCACCATCATAACCCCCATAGAGGCCTCGAACATCGGGTCCTGTCGCCAATATCTGCGCAGCAACGCAGAACCGATACATGCCGCCGGCGGCCTACAATGCAGGCCACAGTTTCGATTTGACCTTATCCCAAACCTGCACTTCGCCAGTTTTCTCATACTGGACGCGGAGCGCGATTTCGGTCCGAGTCTGGTGTTCGAAGCGACATTTGACGGACCAAAGGAGGATTTCCTTTCTGACCTGCTTCGTGCCGCTCGCCACGGCATGGACGGTCTCTACAAACATTGCACCGGCTACCCAGCCTCAGCTCTCCAAACTCCCGAGTTGGCCAAGGAGTACCTGGTTAGCCACGATGTCGGCGCGGATATATATTTCTCGGGCAGCCCCGGCCGCACCGTTGCGCAAATCAAGGGCGAGCATCTGGCTCATACGAAGATCGTCGCATATTTCTCCCGGTCGCAGGCACGAGACGCCTTTCCACCCCGCCTGAGCGGTCTTTTTGCCGTCCTGCGAAGCTTCATCGCCGAAAAGACAGGCACTCAATGGGCACAGCAGCAGGCCCCGGTGCCCTGGGAGGTGAGATTTCGGACGCTCAT
>Ga0137412_10000517_pt1 | contig 27449 bp, 19 predicted proteins | sample CZODoug2_1_16fun_FD_122160 | JGI IMG/M metagenome (GOLD analysis project Ga0137412, IMG submission 122160) | Vadose zone soil fungal communities from Angelo Coast Range Reserve, California, USA - CZODoug2_1_16fungal (Hybrid Assembly) | ecosystem: Environmental > Terrestrial > Soil > Vadose zone...
GCGACTCACGCGAACGCTCGGCAAGAACCCGGACTCGGCGACGGCGCGGGATATTTACGATGCACTGTCGATTGCGGTGCGCGAGGAGCTGACCTTGCGCTGGCTGGCCACGCAGCGCCGTGTGGCTCAGGCGCACGTGAAGCGCGTGTGCTACTTTTCGGTCGAATATCTTCCGGGCCGGTCGTTGTTGAACGCCTTGTCCAGCCTGGAAGGCGATCTGCTGCACGAAGCGCGCAGCGCGTTGCGCGACATGGGTCATGAACTCGAGGACATCGCCGCGCAGGAAGTCGATCCCGGCTTGGGCAACGGCGGCTTGGGCCGCCTGGCGGCGTGTTTTTTGGATTCGCTGGCCACGCTGCAGTACCCGGCCGTCGGCTACGGCATTCGCTATGACTACGGCATATTCACGCAGGTCATCGGCGCCGACGGCGGCCAGCGCGAGGTCGCGAGCAGCTGGTTGCGGCTGCGCAATGTCTGGGAAATGCCGAGCGGCAGCGTGCGCTTCACCGTGCGATTCGGCGGCCGAATCAAGGTCCCCGAGAACGCGGCTCCGGCCGAACACCATCGCTGGGTCGACACGACGGATATCTACGCCATCGGATTCGACCAGCTGACTCCGGGCAACCGCGGTCTCACCGTCAATCATCTGCGCCTCTGGTCCGGCCGCGCCATCACTCCGTTTCATATCGACGCCTTCAATGCCGGCGACTATCCCGCCGCCGTGCAGGAGCAGTTGGAAGCCAAGAACTTGTCGCGCGTGCTGTACCCGGACGACTCCACGCCGCAGGGCAAGGAGCTGCGGCTCAAGCAGCAGTATTTTTTCGTCAGCGCGAGCCTGCAGGACATCCTGGCGACGCATTTGAGCGAGGGGCGCTCGCTCGCGTCCATGCCCGACTCGATCGCCATTCAGCTGAACGACACGCACCCCGCGGTGGCGATTCCGGAGCTGATGCGCTTGTTGATCGACGAGCACGGCTTGTCGTGGTCCGAGAGCTGGGAGATCACGACCCGAGTGTTTTCGTACACCAATCACACGTTGTTGCCGGAGGCGCTCGAGACCTGGTCCGTGGCGATGTTCGAGCGCTTGCTGCCGCGGCATCTGCAGATCATCTATTTGATCAACCGCGATTTTCTGCAGTCGGTCGAATCTCGCTACCCCGGAGATCTTGACCGCCGCCGGCGCCTGTCCATCATCGACGACGAGGGCGACCGCCGGGTGCGCATGGCGCATCTTGCGGTCATCGGCAGTCATCGGGTCAACGGGGTCGCTCAACTGCACTCCGATCTCATGCGCAAACACGTGTTCTCCGGTTTTGCCGACCTGTATCCCGATCGATTCATCAATGTGACCAACGGAATCGCAGTGCGCCGCTGGCTGAAACAGTCGAATCTCGGCCTGTCGGCATTGCTGACGGAGCGCCTGGGGTCGGCGTGGGAAAACGATCTCGAAGAACTCGGGCGCCTGACCGGCGCCGCCGATGACCCGGAATTTCGCCGCCAGTTTCGCGGCATCAAGCGCACCAACAAGCAACGGCTCGCCGACGAGATCATGAGGCGCACCGGCGTCGAGATCAGCGTCAACTCCATGTTCGACGTGCAGGTGAAGAGAATCCACGAGTACAAACGGCAACTCCTGAATCTCTTGTACGTCGTCACCCGCTATCGGCGCATACGCGAGAATCCGAGCGCCGACGTCGTGCCCCGCACCGTGATCTTTGCCGGCAAGGCGGCTCCGGGTTATGCGATGGCCAAGGCCATCATCAAGCTCATCAACAACGTGGCGCGCACCATCGACGCGGACCCCGCCATGCGCGACAAACTGCGCGTCGTGTTCCTGCCGGATTACGACGTCTCTCTCGCGCAAAAAATCATGCCGGCGGCGGATCTGTCGCAGCAGATTTCCACGGCCGGCATGGAGGCATCGGGTACCGGCAATATGAAGCTGGCGCTGAACGGCGCGCTGACCATCGGCACGCTGGACGGAGCCAATATCGAGATTCGCGACCATGTCGGAGCGGAGAACATGTTCATTTTCGGGCTTACGGCGGAACAAGTCGCGGCGCGGCGCTCGGACTACCAACCCCGGCGCGAGCTCGACGCCAACCCCGAACTCAAGAGCACCTTGGAACTCATCGAGTCGGGATTCTTCTCGCCGGGACGTCCGGATGACGCGAAACCGGTTGTCAGCCGCCTGCTGAGCGACGGCGAGCCCTTCTTGGTGCTCGCGGACTTTGCCGCTTATGCCCTGGCGCAGGATCAGGTTGACGCCCTGTACGTGTTGGAAGACGAATGGAGCCAAAAGGCGATCGTCAATTGCCTGAACATGGGCTACTTCTCGAGCGACCGCAGTATTCGCGAGTACGCGGACCGCATATGGGCGGTCAAGCCCGTCGTATGAGGGCGTGTTGAAGCTCATTCAGGCGGGTATGCCGCGCCCCTTGGGCGCCACATGGACGGAGCGCGGAGTCAATTTCGCTCTATTCTCGCGCAACGCGACCCGGGTGGAGGTTTGCCTGTTCGACGCCGACAGCGGCGCGGAATCCGCTCGCTGCGATTTGCCGGCGCGCACCGGAGATATTTGGCACGGCTTGATCGCGCCGCGGCGCGCCGGCCCCGGAACCCTCTATGCGTTTTGCGTTCATGGGCCGAATGAGCCGGAGAAGGGTCATCGCTTCGATGCCACGGCGGCCTTGATCGATCCCTATGCGCGCCGGCTGTCGAGCGGCCCGCCGCTGCGCTCGCAGGTGATCGACAGCCGTTTCGATTGGAGCGGGGATCGGCCGCCCGCCATTCCCTGGCGCGATACGCTCATCTATGAATTGCATGTGAAGGGATTTACGCGGCTGCACCCCGCGGTGCCGCCGGACTGGCGCGGCAAGTACCTGGGACTGACAGTGGCTGCGGTCATCGAACATTTGAAGTCCATCGGCGTAACCGCGGTGGAACTGCTGCCGTGCCAGTCCTTCATCAGCGAACAGTTCCTGCGCGACCGCGGGCTCCGCAACTACTGGGGCTACAACTCGGTCGCATGGTTTGCCCCGGAGAACGAATACGCCGTGCAAGATGCGGTCGCCGAGTTCAAGACCATGGTGAAGGCGCTGCATGCGGCGGGAATCGAAGTGATTCTCGACGTGGTGTTCAATCACACCGCCGAGGGCAATGAAGCCGGCCCGCTCCTGTCGTGGCGCGGCATCGACAATTCGGTCTACTACCGGCTCATGCCGCAGGACAAGCGCCTGTACGAGAACGTCACCGGTTGCGGCAACACCGTCAACTGCGAACATCCGCAGGTTCGTGCGCTGATCATCGACTGTCTCAAATACTGGGTCGACGACATGCACGTGGATGGCTTCCGATTCGACCTGGCGACGGTGTTGGGGCGCGAAGGCAACGGCTTCAACGAGCAATGCGCGTTTTTCAAGTCGTTGCGCGCCGATCCCGCGCTCGCCTACGTCAAGTTGATCGCCGAGCCTTGGGACGTGGGCTGGGGCGGGTATCAGCTTGGGAGATTTCCGCCGGGCTGGGCGGAATGGAACGACCGTTTTCGAGATGCGGTTCGCTCGTTCTGGCGGCGCGACGCCGGGAAAATCGGCGAGCTCGCCGAGAGGTTCGCGGGCTCGAGCGACCTGTTCAGGCACAACGGCCGCAAGCCCACCGCCAGCATCAATTTTCCGACGGCGCATGACGGCTTCACGCTGTGCGATGTGGTTTCCTACAACGAGAGGCACAACGAGGCCAATCTCGAGAGCAACGCCGATGGTCACAATGACAATTTGAGCTGGAATTGCGGAACCGAGGGCCCGGCGGACGACCCCGCCGTGATCAAGCTGCGCAAGCGGCAAATGCGCAATATATTGACCACCTTGTTCCTGTCACAGGGTGTTCCCATGCTGCAGGCCGGCGACGAATTCGCCCGGACGCAACGCGGCAACAACAACGCCTACTGCCAGGACAACGAGATTTCCTGGCTCGACTGGCGTCTGCGCGCCGCCAACCGGGATTTGCTGCGGTTCGTGCAATTGCTCGCGAGACTGCGCCGTCGGCATGTACAGTTTCGCCGCGAAACCTTTCTCAAGGGCGCGGTGTCGCGCGCCAGCGTCAAGGATGTGACGTGGTTGAATGTGGGCGGCACCGAAATGAAGCAAGGTGAGTGGCAGGATGGGAGCCTGCGCACGCTGGGTATATGGTTCGGCAAGCGCAATGATTTGGAAGGACGGCTGCTGTTACTGCTGAATACCGGCGATTCGGCGCAAGTTTTCACCCTGCCGTCCGATCCGCTCAATGGGCCATGGATCCGGCAATTCGACACGACGCTCGACACCTATGAGGCGGCGAGCCTTGGGCACGCACACGAGTATCGCCTCGATGCCAGCAGTGCCGTGCTATTGGAGTGCTGACATGGTGGACGCGACATTGATAGAAAGATTGGCCCGGCTGCGGGGCATCGGCGACGCCTATCATGATTATCGCGGCGAGCTGCGGCACTTCAGCCTCGAGACGAAACTGGGCCTGTTGCGGGCGATGGGGTGCAAAGTAGACGAACCGGCGGACTTGGCACTCGAACTCAGCCACGCCGAGGTGGCTCGTTGGCGCAAGTTCCTGCCGCCGGTCGCGGCGGCGCGCGACGCGCGCGTCGGCGTCGACATCAATGTCACCGCCCGCGAATTCGGATCCACGCTGTTGTGGTCGTTGCGCTTCGAGGACGGCTCGCGGCGCAACGGCGCGACCTCGACGGCCGATTGTCCGGAGATCTGGCGGGGCGAAGTCGAAGGAACCTGGATCACACGGCGGCGCTTCGAATTGCCGGTCGATCTGCCCCCGGGCTACCACCAATTGGAGACGAGAATCGCCGGAGGCACCGCCGACAGCTGCCTGCTGATCATGGCGCCGCCCCGGTGCTACGAGCCGGCGTCCATCATCGCGGGCCGACGTCTATGGGGCATCGCCGTGCAGCTGTATACGCTGCGGTCGCGGGACAATTGGGGCATCGGGGATTTCTACGATCTTCAAAAGCTGATCCGATGGGTGGCGGCGCACGGCGCGGGATTCGTCGGCTTGAATCCCTTGCATGCACTTGCGCCCGCGGATCCCGAGAGATCCAGTCCGTACAGCGCATCGAGCCGGCACTTTCTCAACGTGTTGTACATCGCAGTCCCTTGGGTGGCCGAATTCGAAGATTGCACCGCAGTGCGCGAACGAATGTCAGATCCCGAGATCACGCGGCGGCTCTCTCTGCTGCGCGGCCGTGAGCTGGTGGACTACTGCGGCGTAGCCGACCTCAAATTTGAAATCCTTGAGCTGCTGTATCGCGATTTCTGCGATCGGCACTTGGCCTTTGGGACAGAACGGGCGCGGAATTTTCGGGCGTTCGTGGCGGCCGGCGGCGATTTGCTGCGGATGCATGCCCGCTTCGACGCACTCGATCGGTATTTTCGCGCAACCCTGGGAGCGGCCTCCGGCTGGCTGAGTTGGCCGGAGGAGTTCCGCGATGTGAACGGCAGCGCGGCGGCGCGCTTCGCGGCCGCGCACCCCGGTGAAGTGGAGTTCTATGCGTATTTGCAATGGCTCGCGCACGAACAGCTGTGCGGCGCGCAGGCGCTGGCACGCGAACTCGGCATGCCCATCGGTCTGTACGGCGACTATGCGGTGGGCGCCAACCCATCCGGTTCCGAAACTTGGGTCGATCAAGAGAGTTTCCGCAGAGGAGCCGAGATCGGCGCGCCGCCGGATCCCCTGGCCCTCAAGGGTCAGGGCTGGGGCATTCCGCCGCAGGATCCGTCCGCGATGCTGGCGCAGCGGCTGCAAGGCTTCGCGAGGCTGATCCGCAACAATATGCGCTACTACGGCGCCATGCGCCTGGATCATGTGATGGCGCTGTTCCGCCTGTGGTGGGTTCCGGCCGGGTTCTCGCCCAGTGAGGGTGCGTACGTCCACTATCCCTTGCAGCAGTTGCTCACGGTTCTGTCTCTCGAGAGCGCGCGCAGCGCCTGCCTGGTCGTCGGCGAAGACCTCGGCGTCGTGCCGGACGAGATGCGCCGGGCCATGCCCGAGTGCGGCCTCTACCACTACAAGGTGCTGCTGTTCGAAAAGTTCGACGGCCGATTCCGGCGCCCCGACGAGTATGTGCGGCATGCGTTGGCGACGGTCACCACCCATGACATGCCGACCTTGCGGAGCTACTGGGAGGGACGCGACATCGAGCTGCGCCGCCGCTTGAATCTCTATCCCAGTGCGGAAATCGAAAGCGGCGTCGCTCAAGAGCGCGAGCACGACCGAGAATTGCTGCTGGGTGCCCTGCAGGAGCAAGGACTCAAACCCGCGCAGCCGGAGACGCCGTTCGATGCATTCACCCCCGAGCTTGCGCATGCCCTGCACCTCTATCTCGCGCGCTCCGCGGCGACGCTCGCCGCCCTGCAAATCGAAGATCTATTGGGCGAGACTCTTCCTGTGAACGTGCCCGGAACGGATAAGGAATATCCCAATTGGCAGCGCAAGCTGTCGGTCGATATCGAGGAGATGGCCGTACGCGCGGATTTGGCGGCTCAGTTCGGCGAAATTCGCCTGGCGCGAGCCTGAAGGGACCATCGGTCAAGCGTCGGCGGCAATTGCGCTCGGAAGCGCGCGCGCTTGCGCGCGCGCCGCCCAGCCCCAGATGCAGCCGCCGATCACGACCGCGATCGGCACGATCTTGACGGCCTGCGCCAGGGAGAATCGATCGGACAGCGCGCCGATGAGGGGAGGTGAGAGCGCGTCGCCGAGAAGATGAATGGCGAAGACTCCCAGGGCGATCGCCGTGGCGCGCTCGGTGGCCGCGACGAGATTGATGATGGCGGCATTGATGGGACCGGTGGACAAGAAGAGACACAACTGAGCCCACACCATGCACACCAGGTACACCGTATGCGAACTCGTGGTCAGAGCTACCCACACGAAGGGAGCCGCAACCGCCGTCGAGATTGCCGACAGCCAAAGATAGGCCTGCCGTGAATACTTGGCGCAGTAGTCGCCCAACCAGCCGCCGACGAAAGTCCCGATGAAACCGGTGATCACCACGATGGCTCCGAAGCTGACGGTCGCCTCGCTGCGCGGAATACCGCGGGCGCGCTCGAGGAACGCCGGCATCCAAACCGCTAGGCCGCCCACGGCGAAGGTGTAGGCGGCGTATCCCAGAATCGTCAGCACATACGGCTTATTGCTCATGAGGCGGCCGTAGGCCAGCAGCGTCTCCCTGCGCATCGTCCCAGGTGGAGAGGATTTCGGCGCGCCGCCGGGATCCTGCGTCCCCCGCGGCGGATCGCGCAGCAGCAGACACAGTGCCGCCAGCAGCAAGCCGGGAACGCCGGCGACGAAGAACGCCATGCGCCATCCATAGTGTTTGTCGACCAGCCCACCCACCACGTAACCCAGCGCAGAACCCACCGGTATGGCGCAGAAGAAAATGGCCATCACGCGCCCGCGCTGGCGCATGGGAAAATAATCCGACAGCAGGCTCGGGGCGATCGTGACGTATGCCGCTTCCCCCACGCCCACGGAGGCGCGCGCCGCGAGCAGTGTCAGGTAACTGCCCGCAAACCCCGACAGGGCGGTGGCGAAGCTCCAGCAGGCCACGCCCAGGGCGATCAAGCGAGGCCGCGAACGTCGATCGCCCAACGCGCCGAATATCGGCGCCGTCAAGGTGTACACCACCAGGAAACCGGACATGAGAGATCCCAAATTCGCATCCGAGAGTCCCAAGTCCGAATGCTTCAGGCTTTCGATCAGCGCGGATACGACGTAGCGATCCAAATAGCTGAACAAATTGATGAAAGAAAGAACGGCGAGGCCGAAACTCGCGGAGCGTACCCAGGACTTCGGTGTTTGATCCGTCACGCACCGGTATAGTAGCTCAATGGTGTTTTCGGTTCGCGTTTCAGTGCAGGCAGAGTAAGATCGAAATCACAAGATCAGAGTCAGGAGAATCCGTTGGCCAAGCCGAATTATCGTCACGCGAAGAAGCAGAAGGAGGCCGCCCGGAAGGCGCGCCAGGACGCGAAGCAACAGCGGCGGTCGCAGGTGCCGGGGAGCGTCGATGCTGTCGATGCTCCTGAAATGCCGGTACCGGAACCGGCCAAATCCGTCGAGTGACATGAACGTCGAGTGACATGAACAATTACCGGTGCGATTGCACGGCGGTTACGATCACATGAACGAATATCTGCGGTGCCGCATGTTCGCCGACTCGCGCGTGCAACGGATCTACGGCGGCCCGAACGAGGATTGTGAAGGTTTGATCTCCCCCGGGCTCTAGCTCCGTCGCCGGCAGTGGACGCCCGCCAGCCAAACTTAGGCGACTTTGCAGATCTTTGCCTATATGCCCTTTCAATCGAGGCGGCAATCGCTGAAGAATACCGTACCGAAAGGGGCGCCCCGATCCGTGAACGCGTATTTCTCGAGCCTTCGTTCCTCTCTGCGCGGCGCGTGGCGCAAGCGGCTGGCGGTGCCGGCAGGCCTGGCATGGGCGGCGCTCGCGGCCTGCAATAGCGGCACGGCCGTGGTGACGATGACGAGCACTGCATCGCCGGACCACTTCCTCGCCTACCGCGTCGGATTGGTTTCCGTGCAGCTGCAATCCGGGGGCGGCAAATCGGGTCCGGCGATTCTGCCGGTAAGCACCACTGTCGATTTGGCGACTCTGACCGATGTCAGCGAAGTGCTGGGCGCCGCCGGGGTGACCAAGGGCAACTACACCAGCGCACTCATTACACTGGATTACAGCTTGGCCCAGATCGTATATGACAATGGCAGCTTGAACGGCGTGACTTTGGCTGCCGTCGGTGCAAATGGCCGACTCCTGGGCCAAGTTCAACTCAAAGTGACTCTCGATCCCAGTGAATCCTTCAACGTCCCCTCCCGCGGGACGTCGCAATTGTCGCTCGATTTCAATTTGGCGGCCTCCAATGTCGTCGATTTGGCGCGCGGGACGGTGACGGTCACACCCATGATGGCCGCGAGCGCAATGCCCATCGACAGTAAACCGGTACGCATCCGCGGGCCGCTCATGAGCGTCGACAACGCTGTTTTGACGTCTGCGAGCGCCTCGTTCACGATGGGAATCATGCCGTTTAACAGCAGCACGAGCGGTACGGGACGGTTGAGCGTAGTTCCGAACGGTGCCACCACCTTCGAGGTCAACGGCATCGAATCCACGGGCAGTGTGGGCCTTGGGCAGCTCGCGAGCCTCGGCAGCGGCACCACGGCCGTCGCGTACACTACGATGACGGCCGCCAATTCGGCCACGACGACGACTGCCAGCGCGTTGTTTACCGCGACACAGGTGTTGGCAGGCAGCAGCGTGCAGGCCGCCGGATTGGAGGATCGTGTGTCGGGGATCGTATTGGCGCGCAGCGGCGGCATCGTCGCGATCGAGGACGCCACTCTGGTCGGTGCCGACGGCACCGATACCTTTCTGGGCGGTACCACGACCGTGATCATGGGCCCCAACACCCTGGTGACGGTGTTTGGGCAGGGCGGCACCGAGATCAATGGCCCGCAGCAGGTGTCGGTGGGTTCGGTGATCGACGCCTTCGGTGTGGCCACTGTGGGCACCGTGGCCTCCGGCGAAATCTCGGGGAATGCGACTTTGGACGCCAGCGCCGGACAGATCCGCCTCGACACGACCACGGCATCCGGCTTGGTCACCGCCGCAGGGTCGGGCACTTTGACCCTCAATCTGGCCTTGCTCGGCGGCCGCTCAGCGGCGCCGTTCGATTTCGTGGGGACCGGGACCTCCGCCGATCGATACGTGGTGGACACCGGCGCATTGGATTTGACGAATTCGACGGCGGGCGTACCCGTCATCGTCACCGGGTTTCCCAACTCGTTCGGCGTGACGCCGCCGGATTTCGCGGCGTCGACTTTGCTCGACCCCACCACGATTCAGGCGGAAATGGTCGTCGATTGGAGCGCGGGAACGACTGCTCCCTTCACGGCTTTGGGCAGTTCCGCGCTCAACGTCGATGCGCACAACGGCAGCATAGGTCCGCGGCATCAGATCCAGATCGGCGCACAGACGATCGACGTCGTCGGACTGGCCTCGGATCCCTCGATCGTGCCGAATACGGCGTCATCGACCCTGGTGTTCACCATCGGGCACGCCGCGAGCGGGACGACCGAGAACTTCAATACCTTTGCGGCATTCGTCGCTCGCTTGCAGGCGGAGCTGAACGGCACGATTCTGGTGACGGGGGTGACCGCCGTCGGGCAATATACGGCGTCGACCTTCTCGCTCAACGCGACCAGCATCACTCTTTTCTTGAACAACTGAAACGCTCGATGTAAGGATTCGTTGCTAGACCCAAGAATCACCCGCCGCAATTTTCTCAAGGCCGCATCGCTGCTGGCAGCGCCGGCGGCGCACCCCTATGCGGTGCAGCCGCAGGCGCCCGCGGTGGGTTTGCCGCCTCCGCTGCCGGCGACCTATGCTTATGCGTACGTCGGCACCTACACGCCGAACGGCGGCGGCATTTACCTATTTCGGGTGGACCGGGCGTCCGGCGCGCTGACGCAATTGCAGGTGTTCGACGACATTCGAAATCCATCCTGGCTCGCCTTCAACCCGACGCAAACTCGCCTGTACGCGGTCAGCGAGATCGACAATTTCCAGGGAACGCGCAGCGGCGCCGTGGTCTCGTACGCGATCGACCGCGAGAGTCTGCAGATCAAGCGCTTGGGCGCCGTGAGTTCGGCCGGTACCACCCCGACCTACGCCAGCGTGCATCCGTCCGATAAGTTCGTCTTCGTCGCCAATTACGGCGGAGGCAACGTCGCCGTTTTCCCCGTGGGTTCCGACGGCGCGCTCGGCGAGCCTTCGGACGTCCGACCGAGCGTGGGCCCGCGCCATCGCGCGCGCGCGGTTGATGATCCTCCCGGGCAATTCGCGGTGAGCGATCATGATAGTCCGCATGTGCACATGGTCGCGCCGGACCCGAACGGGCAGTTCGTCATCGCGAACGATGCGGGACTCGATTTGACGTTGGTATGGCGCTTCGATTCGCAAGCAGGGCGCCTGCTGCCTGCCGACGTGCCCGTGGTCGCGGCGCCGTCCGGCTCCGCGCCGCGCCATTTCGTGTTCCATCCGAACGGCCGGATTTTCTACAACTTGTATGAGCACGACGCCAAGATCGCAGTCTACGACTACGACGCTGCGAAAGGCGGGTTGAGGCCCAAACAACTCGTATCGACGTTGCCGCCGAAGTTCAGCGGCAGCAATCTGTCGTCGGAAATCCTCGTCACCGCCGACGGCCGATTCGTGTATGCGGCGAATCGCCTGCACAATACCATCGCGATTTTTGCGGTGGCGGCTGACGGTCAGTTGCGGATGATTACCGAGGCCTGGGTGCACGCCGACTATCCGCGCTGCCTGACGATCGATCCCAGCGGCGAGTTTCTCTATTCGTGCAACCAGAAAGGCGATTCGATCACTTCGTTTCGCATCAGCTCGGGGACCGGCGGACTGCAATTCACGGGCCGCTTCGAACCGGTGGGGAGTCCCGCGGTCATGGTCATGCTGAAGCGCCCCTAGCGGGCTCGCGCCGCCAAGATCTCGCTGTACCTCGGCTCGTGCCGAGATCTATACTAAACTCGGTTGCATTCGCGCGAACGGGTTGAAATTTATGCAAATCGCAATGATTGGCTTGGGCCGCATGGGCGCCAACATGGCGCAGCGGCTGCTCCGCGGCGGCCACACCGTGGTTGGCTATGATCCGGCAGTCGACGCGCGTAAGGCGCTCGAACAGAAGGGCGCGGAATCCGCCGCCTCGCTCGACCAGATGGTCGCGAAGCTCAAGGCGCCCCGCGTCATTTGGTTGATGGTGCCGGCGGGAGCGATTACCGACAGCACCATCACGAGTCTCAGCCCCTTGCTGGCTGCGGGCGACACCATTATCGACGGCGGGAATTCGAATTATCGCGACACGCAGCGCCGAGCGGCGGCCGTTGCGCAGCGCCAGATTCACTATGTCGATTCCGGCACCAGCGGCGGCGTGTGGGGGCTGGCGGAGGGCTACAGCCTGATGATCGGCGGCGATGAGGCCGTGGTCGAACGTTTGCGGCCGATCTTCGAGACCCTCGCGCCGGCGCCGGATCGCGGCTGGGGCCGCGTCGGGGCCGTGGGCTCGGGCCACTACACCAAGATGATTCACAACGGCATCGAATACGGCTTGATGCAGGCCTACGCCGAGGGCTTTTCCATTCTGCAGCACAAGGCTGAGTTCAATCTCGACCTGCATCAAATCGCCGAAATCTGGCGCTACGGCAGTGTGGTGCGCTCCTGGCTGTTGGACCTGACTTCCAATGCGCTGGAAAAGAACCCGACCCTGCACGGGATCGCCCCCTACGTGGCCGATTCGGGCGAGGGCCGCTGGACCGTCGCCGAGGCCATCGAGTTGGGGGTGCCCGCATCGGTCATTACCCTGTCATTGCTCGAACGCCTGCGCTCCCGCGATGCCGATTCCTTTACCGACAAGCTGCTGTCCGCCATGCGCAACCAATTCGGCGGGCACGCGATCAAGGAAGAGTAAGCCGCTCGCTCTTACTCCGCCTCCTGCAAAACGCGCGCTGCAATAACGCCCGCGATCGGCAAGCTCGCGGTGGCGGCGGGTGACGGGGCGTTGAGCACGTGCACCATGCGCGGCGTGTCTGCGAACATGAAATCGTGTACCAGGGTACCGTCGGCGAGAACCGCCTGGGCGCGGATGCCGGCGGGATAGGGCTGCAGATCCTGCAGCGTGAGCTCCGGGCAGTACTTGCGGCATTCCTGCAAGTAACGGCTCGGCATCAGCGAACCTTGGAACTCGTCGAGCGCCGAGCGCCAGTGCTTGCGAGCCACGCGCCAGAATCCCGGAAAACTCAGGGTTTCGGCTGCATCCCGCAGATTGAATGAAAAGTGAGGGTATCCTTCGCGCGCAAACCCGAGCACCGCGTTCGGTCCGACCGTTACGCGGCCGCTGATCATGCGCGTCAGGTGCACGCCGAGAAATGGCAGCTCGGGGTCCGGTACGGGATAGATCAAGTGGCGCACGATCTTCGACTTGGCCGTAGGCAGCTGAAAGTATTCACCGCGAAATGGAACGATCCGTAGCTGCACATCGAGCCGCGCGGCGCGCGCCAGCCGGTCCGCCTGCAGTCCGGCGCAGGCGATGAGCCGGCCGGCGCGAATAGGCTCGCCTTCGGTGAGGACGACCTCCACCTCGGCGGAGTGCTCGGTGATGCTGCGCACGCAAGAGCGTAGTCGTACTTCGCCGCCGCGCCGGCGGGTGTCCTCGGCCAGTGCCAACGCGACGCGTCGGTAGTCGACGATGCCGGTGCTGGGCACTAACAGCGCCGCGAGCCCGGCGATGCGCGGCTCGAGTGTGACCAGATCCGTGCCGGCGACCTCCCGTGTATCAATGTCGTTGAGATTGCAGCGCTTGCGCAATTCTGCGAGGCGTTGCACCTCGATGGGCGTGGTCGCAACGATGAGTTTGCCGCACTCCTCTATCGGAATGCCCTGCTCGGCGCAAAATTGCTTGGTTTGCAGATTCCCGGCGCGGCACAGGCGCGCTTTCAGCGAGCCGGGCGCGTAGTAGACACCGGCATGAATGACGCCGCTGTTGTGGCCCGTCTGGTGGGTGGCGAGGTCTGCCTCCTTCTCGAGCAGCACCAGGCTGGCGCCGGGCCGGCGCCGCAGGATTTCACGCGCGGTTGCCAAGCCGACAATGCCACCGCCCACAACGCAAAAATCATAGCGCATGCATGCTCACCAAGGGGAGGAGTCGGCGATTAGCGCGCGCTCACCCTGTCGGAATCTCGGCCTTGTGGCGGCTCACCGTATCGCCGTCGCTGCTCTTGAGCTCATAAAAAACGGCGGTGGAGGCGATGGTCAGTGCGCCGAGCGCCCACAACGCAAGATGAATACCGTGGATCATTTGCGGCGCCGTGGCGTGCAGGCGGTCGGGGATGAACAGGTCGGCGGCGAACGAGGCGGCGGCCACGCCGAAGCTGACCGCCATTTGCTGGACGGTGCTCGCGATGGTGCTCGCGCCGCTGGCCTCGCGCTCGTTCACGTCGGCATATGCCAGGGTATTCATGCTGGTGTATTGCAGCGACGTGAGGAATCCGTAGGTGAACGCCATGAGCACGATCATCCACACCGGCGTGCCGACATCGATGGTCGAAAACAGAAAAATCATCAAGCCCAAAACGACGGTGTTGGCGATCAAAACCCGGCGGAAGCCGAATCGCCTCAAGATGTGCGGCATCGTGAGTTTCAGGGACATTGCGGCGAAGGCCTGCGGCAGGATGAGCAATCCGGATTGGATCGGTGAATAGCCCAGGCCGACTTGGTACAGGAGCGGCAAGAGAAACGGAATTCCGCCTATGCCTAGTCGAGTGAATAGATTGCCGGTCACCGCAACTCGGAAACTGCGAATCCGCACCAGGGTCAGGCGCAGCAACGGATGCGCGCTGCGCGTCGTATTTAGGCCGTAGGCCGCCAGCAGTGCGGCGGACATGGCCAGCAACCCCAGCATCTCGCGTCCGCTCAAAGTCGTTTCACCGAATACCTCCAGCACGTAGGACAAGAGTGAAATACCGGAGCCGAACAACACCAATCCAACGATGTCGAGGGGAACCTTGCGCTTCTCACGGTAATTCGGAAGATGCCGGTGGACGAGTACCAAGCCGCACAGGCCGATGGGAATGTTGACGAAGAATATGACGCTCCAATGAAAATATCCGATGATCAGGCCGCCCAGGAGCGGCCCGAGCATGGGGCCGATCAGACCCGGCATGGCGACGAAGCTCATCGCGCCGATGAGCTCGGATTTGGCAAAGGTGCGGACCATGGTGAGCCGTCCGACGGGCAGCATCATGGCCCCGCCGCATCCCTGCAGTACGCGGCAGGCCACCAGCCAGTGGATGTCGGTCGAGAGGCCGCAGAGGAACGAGCCGAGCGTGAAGATGCCGATCGCGGATCCAAATACGCGCCGCGTTCCGAAACGATTGGCCATCCATCCGCTGACGGGGATGAATACGGCGAGACTCAGCGTATAGGTCGCGAGCACGGCCTTCATGCTGAGCGGCGGTACTTTGAGCGCGTGCGCGATGGCCGGGACGGCCGTGTTCAGGATCGTCGTGTCCAACGATTCCATGAAAAAGCCGACCGCCACCAGCCATGGCAGCAGCCGCTTGGCTGTGTCGCTCGGAGTGCTGGTGTCGCGTGCTTGCAAGACGTTGGAATGGCGATTAGGCGCCCGCGAGCGCCGCATCCACGATGCGCTGAGCCTCGGCAATCAGCCGGTCCAAATGGCCGGCGTCGTGAAAGCTCTCGGCGTAGATTTTGTAAATATCCTCGGTTCCCGACGGCCGCGCCGCGAACCAACCGCCGGACGAGGTGACCTTGACACCGCCGATGGGTGCATCATTGCCGGGTGCGGAGGTGAGAATTTGATCGATCGGCTCGCCGGCGAGCTCGGTGATCCGCACTTGCGCACGGTCGAGCCGGCCGAGCTTTTTCTTCTGCTCCGCATTTGCCGGGGCGTCGACACGATTGGCGAATACCGCCCCCAATTCTTGAGACAGGGTACGGTACGCATCGCCGGGATCCCGTCCGGTGCGCGCCGTGATCTCCGCCGACAGCAGCGCCGGCACCAGGCCATCCTTGTCGGTGGTCCACACGCTGCCGTCGAGACGGCTGAATGACGCGCCGGCGCTCTCCTCGCCGCCGAACCCTAAGCTTCCGTCCACCAGCCCGTCCACGAACCATTTGAAACCCACCGGCACCTCGTACAGGGTGCGGCCCAACCGACGGCTGACGCGATCGATCATGGCGCTGCTCACCACTGTCTTGCCGACGGCCGCATCCGCGCGCCAGCGCGTTCGATGTCGAAATAAATAGTCGATCGCCACCGCCAAGTAATGATTCGGCGGCATCAAACCGCTGCTGGCCGTGACGATGCCGTGGCGGTCGTGGTCGGTATCGCAGGCGAAGGCAATGTCGAATCGGTCCTTGAGGCCGATGAGCCGCTGCATGGCATAGGATGAGGAGGGGTCCATGCGAATCTTCCCGTCCCAATCCAGAGTCATGAAACGAAAGGTGGGATCGACGTCTTCATTGACCACCGTTAGATCGAGGCGGTGAACTTCCGCGATACGCGCCCAGTAGTGCACGCCGGCCCCGCCTAAGGGGTCGACGCCCATGCGCAGGCGCGAGCCGCGGATCACGTCCATGTCCAGAATGGCGCCGAGGTCGCCCACGTAGCTCTGCAGGTAATCGTGAGTGTGGGTGGTGGCGGCACGCCGCGCCGCGGCGAATCCGATTCTATTGACGGCGCCGGCACCCGACCGCAGCAGATCATTGGCTCGGGACTCGATCCATTTCGTCACGTCCGAGTCCGCGGGTCCGCCATTCGGCGGGTTGTATTTGAAACCGCCGCTATCGGGAGGATTGTGCGAGGGCGTTATGACGATGCCGTCGGCGAGGCCGGTGTCGCGGCCCCGGTTGTGGGTCAGGATGGCGTGCGATATGGCCGGTGTCGGGGTGTACTCATCGGCCGCCGAAATCATGACCTCGACGCCGTTTGCGGCGAGCACTTCGAGGGCGCTCGCGAATGCCGGCGCCGAAAGTGCGTGCGTGTCGAACCCGATGAACAGCGGCCCGTCGATGTTCCGCTGCCGGCGATATTCACAGATGGCTTGACTGATCGAGAGCACGTGAAATTCATTGAAACTCGAATCGAAGGAACTGCCACGATGGCCGGACGTGCCGAAGGCAACGCGTTGCGCGGCGATACCGGGATCCGGCCGCTCGCTGTAATAGGCGGTAATGAGCCGCGGGACGTTTACCAGCGACGCGGCCGGCGCGGCGCGGCCGGCGAGTGGATTGATATTCGCTGTCAAGACGTTGCCAGTGCCGCGCTTTTGTCGGCGATGCGCTTCATCAGCTCCTTCCAGGACTTGACGAACGATTCCGCCCCTTCCACTTGCAAGCGAGCGGCGAGTGCGTCGACATCGACGCCGGCGGTTGCAAAACGCGCAAGCACCTGTTCGGCGTCGCCGCCGTCTTTTGCCATCACGGAGTCGACGTTGCCATTGGCGGCGAAGGCCAGCAGCGTCTTTTCAGGCATGGTGTCGACGGTATCGGGAGCCGCCAGGGCTTCGACGTACAGGCCGGCCGGAGCCTTCGGGTCTTTGGTCCCGGTGCTCGCCCAGAGCATGCGCTGTTTGCGGGCACCGGCGGCTTCTAGATCGCGCCAGCGCTTGCTCGCCAGCAATTCGCCATGCGCACGGTACGTGCGGGCCGCAATGGCGATCCCCAAGCGATTGCGCAATTCCTCAGGCACCTTGTCGCCGACGGCTCGATCCCAACGGCTGATGAACAGGGAGGCCACCGAATTCACCCGCGGATCGAGGCCTGCGGCGATGCGGCGCTCGATGCCGCGCAGGTAGGCGTCCGCTATGCCAAGGTAGTGCTCGCGCGAGAACAAGAGCGTCACGTTGACCGGCACGCCGGCGAAGATCGCCGCTTCGATGGCGGGAACGCCGGCGGGCGTACCGGGAATTTTGATGAAGAGATTCGGACGGTTCGCTTGTTTGTGGATGCGCAATGCGGCATCGATGGTGGTCTTGGTGTCGTTGGCAAGCAGGGGCGAGACCTCCATGGAGACCCAGCCGTCGATCCCTTGCGTGCGGTCGAACACCGGCCTGAACAAATCGGCCGCGCGCCGCAAATCCTCCAGCGCCAATTCGACGAACAGCTCTTCGCCCGCGAGGCCGGTTTGCGCCTTCTGGCGTATGCCGGCGTCGTACGCCGACGTATTGCCGATCGCTTCGTCGAAAATAGTCGGATTCGAGGTCAGGCCGGTAACCGACAGTTCATCGATGTAGCGTCGCAGGGTGCCGTTGTCGAGCATTTCGCGCGTGATGTTGTCGAGCCAGAGGCTTTGCCCCAAATCGTGCAAGCGTTTCGTGGTTTTCATTGCCGTTCCTGAAAGTCGGTTAAATTGTGGTCGATCAAATCCCCGATGCGCTCGATCATCATGTCCGGCGCCGGTTCCACTGACTGGGCCTCCGGAGCGAGGGCGTAGTGCCCCTGGCGAACGAACACCGTCGTCAGTCTACCCTTAAGGGTGGTTTTCATGGCGGCCAACAAATTCGGCTTGTCGTCGACCATGACATAGTGCCTGGCAGGGTAGCGCTGCTGCATGTGGTCGAGCACGCGTTCCTTGTGGAGGTAAATCATGACGCGGCCTCCGACCGCATCCCAGATTCCTGAGCGCTGAATTTTGCGAGGTTGAAAAACGATGTCGCCGTCCGACAGCACCACCGCACGGCCGAGCGTGTTCAAATGCGCCACCGCCTCGAGCGCGCGCGGGAACAGCCGTGCACCAAAGGGATATTCGAGCAGAAACTCCGACATGGCGAGCAAATCCGGATGATCGTCGAGCCCGGCGCGAAACGCCTGCAGGCTTGCCAGGTAATCGGCGAGACCGAGCTGCTCGCGCAACCGGGCGAAGATCGCCCAGTAGCGCGCACGTTCGGAGGCGCCGAACGACTGTTCCAATCGGTCGCCGAGATCCTCGGCAAAGCGGTCGTTGTCCAACAAAGTGTTGTCCACGTCCAATAGGAAAATCACCTCGCCGGCGTTCAACATGGCGCGGATTTCTCGGTCACAGGATCATGCCACGTGTCTCCCGCATTCACGATGTCGGCCGAGGCCGCGGGTCCCCATGTACCGGGTTCGTACTCCAGTACCGGCAGCGCCGCCGTCAACACGGGGTCGACCACCCGCCAGGCCGCTTCCACGGAGTCATCTTGGGTGAAGAGCGACGTATCGCCGCGAATGGCATCGCCCAGCAGGCGTTCGTACGGCGATTTCTCGCTCGCGGAATGGTGGCGGGCGATCAGTTCGACTGGCTCGCCGTGCATCTGCTCGCCGATGCGCTTTACCAGCGCGCCTTCGCTGATCACCACCTCGGGGCTCAAGCGCAGGCGGAAATAATTGCGCGGCATGGCGTCGCTGGGATCAAAGACGGCGAGCGGCGGGTGCTTCAGGGTGACAGTGACTTCGGTCGCGCCGATGGGCAAGCATTTTCCCGCTCGAATGTAGAAGGGGACGCCGGCCCAGCGCCACGTGTCGATGTGCAGCTGAAGTGCGGCGAAGGTCTCGATCTGCGAGTCTTTGGCCACGCCCGGTTCATCGCGATAACCCTTGAATTGGCCGCGCACGACCTCCTTAGGGTCGAGCGGCCGCATGGCGCGGAACAGGCGCAGCTTCTCCGCCTGCAACGCTTCGGGCTCGTGACCGGTGGGAGGATCCATCGCCAGCAATGCGATGACTTGCAGCAAGTGGTTCTGCACTACATCGCGAATGGCGCCGACCTCCTCGTAGAAGGCGCCGCGGCCCTGCACGCCGAATTCCTCGGCCATGGTGATTTGCACGTCCTTCACGTAATGGCGGTTCCAAATAGGTTCGAGGAAGGTATTCGCGAAGCGGAAATAGAGAAGATTCTGCACCGCCTCCTTGCCGAGATAGTGGTCGATTCGAAAGATCGCGGGCTCCGAAAACACCCCGTGCAAGGTGCGATCGAGAGCCTGCGCCGTGGCGAGATCACGGCCGAAAGGCTTCTCGACGATGACCCGGGCGTTGTCGGCGCACCCCGACTTTGCCAGGCCCTGTACGACGCTCGCAAACATACTCGGCGGGATTGCAAGATAGTGGATGGGCCGGGTCGCAAGGCCGAGCGCCTGCTTCAGCCTGAGGTAAGTCGCCGGATCCGTGTAGTCGCCGTCCACATAGCGCAGCTGCGCCGCCAGTTTCTCGAAGCAGCCGGACTCGAAGTCGCCGCCGTCTTCGACGCTCGCTCGCGCTCGGGCCCGAAGCTTGTCGAGCGTCCAGCCCGCGCGCGCCATGCCGATGATCGGAACGGCGAGGCCGCTCCGGCGCACCATGGCATAGAGTGCGGGAAAGATCTTCTTGTAGGCGAGGTCTCCGGTGGCACCGAAGAAAACGAAGGCGTCCGATTCGAGTGTGGTCATTGGCGTCTCGCCTGCAGTTCGCGCCGGAGGCGCTCCAGTTCTTCCATCAATTCAAGCGCCAGTGCGACCCCGGCGAGATTGAGCTCGAGATCCCGCTCGAGGCGCAGAGCGAGGCGCGTGCGTCGCAGGGCCTCTCCGCGAAAATACCACTCGGTCGACTTGATTTCGACGACGTGGAGCACTCCTTCTTCGACGAAGTCGACGATGTGACGTTCGTCGACGGCGCACATCCGGCTCAAGTCCTTGACGGTCAGGAGCGCGGATTGTTCCAATATGGCGCCGGATAGCGGCTGGTCTTCGGATGAAGTCATGGCGGCTTAAACTCCCAAATTCGCGCGGGGATTGAAGGGCAGTGCCGCGGCCATGGCCGCGTAGGCGGCTTTGGCCTTGTCATCGTCTGCGGAGGGCAGGGCAATTTGCAGGATCACGTAGAAGTCGCCGGGCGGGGACGCAGGAATGCCCCGGCCCCTCAACCGCAATTTGCTTCCCGCGTGCGAACCGGCGGGAATTTTCAAGTCCACCGTTCCGGTCGGCGTCGGCGTTTTCACCGTGGCACCCAGCGCGGCCTCCCAAGGGGCGACCGGAAGGTCGAGGAACAAATCGCGTCCATCCACCCTATACAAGGGATGCGGCTGAAATTCGACTTCAATGTAAAGATCGCCGGGCGTTCCTTCACCCGGGGGGCGTTCGCCCTGGCCGGCCAGTCGAATATTCTGACCGGCGAGGATGCCCTTGGGCACTTGAACGTTGAGCACGCGCTCTTTCGATACCAGCCGGCCGTCGGCGTCTACCTCGGGCACACGCAGGGTGAGCTGCCGGGCGCCCCCGCGCAAAGTGGCATCGAGATCGAGCAGCACTTTCGCGTGATGGTCAACACCCTGCCCAGGATGGAATGCGCCGCGCCGATCGCTGGGCCTCGCGCGTGTCTGCGCGCCAAACAGCGATTCGAAGAAGTCGCTGTAGTCCGATTCGCGTGGACCCGCACCGCTGAATTCAAAGCCGGCGCCCCAATCCGGAGGCGGGCGAAATTCTTCGCCGGCGCGGGGACCTTGTCCGAGTTGATCGTAGGCAGCACGCCTCTCGGGACTTTTGAGTACTTCGTAAGCCTCTCCGACCTCCTTGAAGCGGGCTTCGGCGTCCTTCTCCTTGCTGACGTCCGGGTGATATTTGCGGGCTAGCTTGCGGTAGGCCTGCTTGATTTGCGCCTCGGTGGCATCGCGGGCCACGCCCATGACCTTGTAGTAGTCCTTGAACTCCATCGTACCTGCCAATGCGTAGCAATCGCGGCGAGCGCACAAGGATACTATGCGTCGCGCGCAGCCTATCAATAATCCTATGTAGGCGCTTTCCTACGCCGCAGTCGGAGAGACGCTACAGCTGATACGCAACCGTCAAGAGCAGGCCTTCACCGATGTCGCGCCATAGACCCGGTGCGCGGCAATCGAAGGGCCGCGATTCGGGGATCAAGGCTCGAATCCAATCGGCGAGCCAATCGATCTCGCGCTCTCCAAAGAAGACCACCGCGCATTCATAGTTGAGAAGCAGGCTGCGCGAATCGAGATTGACTGACCCGGAAATGGCGAGAGATTCGTCGAACACCACGGCCTTCGCATGGTTCATGTATGGCAGCAAATGAATGTTGACCCCGGCCGTGCCGAGGGCGCGCAAGGCCCTGTTGCGAGCAAAGTCCGCCAGGCGATGGTTCGATACGGCGGGAACCACCAAGTCGATTCTCACGCCGCGGTGCGCCGCCAGGCGCATCGCCGTTTCCAGGGCGGTGTCGGGGACGAAGTACGGCGTAACGACCAGCATGCGTTCGCGAGCATGGAAACACGCATCGATCAGCAGCGCATGCACGGTGTCTTCGGCCTGATCCGGACCGCTGGGAAGATATTGCGCTCTGCCGCCGGCATCCTGCGGCGCGGTCGCGTCGGCGCTCGGCCCGGCGCCGCTTGTTGCAGAGGCGCTCGATGTCGCGGCGCCCGCTGCCGCGGGCCTGCCGCCGGCCGCGACCCAGTCGGCTTCGAATTGACTGGCGGCGGCGGCGGCAACGGGCCCTTGCAAATCGAAGGACAGATCGCGCCATGGCTTCGCGCCCTCGAGACCGATGAAATATTCCGCGGCGAGATTTCTGCCGCCGGCCCACAGTCGTGCGCCGTCGGCGATGACCATTTTGCGATGATTGCGCAAGTTGCGAGGGCCCTGAGTCTTACGGGCGAACAAGGGACTGAAGATGGCGGTCTGGATGCCGGCGACGTTCAAATGCTTGAAACACGAGTGTGGTAGTTGCATCGCGCCGACGCCGTCGATGAGCAATCTCACCTGCACGCCGGAGCGCGCGCGTTCGATCATGCGTTGCATCGCCTCCCGGCCGAACGAGTCGTTGCCGAGAATATAGGTGCAGATGTCCAGCCGGCCGATCGCGCTCGACATGGTGGTGAACAAGGCGGAGGCGGATTGATCGCCGTCCCGGTGCAGACTGACCGAGGAGGGAGCGGACGGCGCGAGTCCGAAGCTCTCGATGAGGTCTTCCGCCCAGTGCGCGCAATGCGCTCGAATCCCGGACGACGGCAGCACCCTGCGCGGCAATTTGCGGCGGCCGAACATGAGATACGTCGGCAACGCGAGATAGGGCATCGCGATCATCCCCAGAACCCAGGCAATGGCGATTGACGGCGGGCGACGCTCGTGTTCCACACGCGTGGTCAAGACATAGACGAGCACACTGATCGCGACGACCAGCGAATGGGCGGTGACCCGAGGAAACCAGGCGTTCACCGGCCGGCGCCCGCCTGAGGTTCCAGCCGCCGCAGGACGGCGGGAACGAGATCGGGTAGATCTTCGGCGATCAGCCCGGGACCAAAGGCCGCGGCTGCCGCACCATGCACCCAGACGCCTGCGGCCGCTGCCGCAAACGCGTCCATGCCCTGGGCGAGCAGACCCAGAATCAAACCGCCGAGAACGTCGCCGGAACCGGCGGTGGCCAGGCTCGCTGGGGCATTGGAATTGACGACGGCGCGGCCGTCGGGAGCCGCAATGACGGTGTCCGCGCCTTTCAACACGATGACCGCGCCGCTGTGCCGGGCGGCGGCTCGGGCGCGACTCAGCTTGTCGCCGTGCGGGTCGAATACCCGCGCGAATTCGCCGTCGTGCGGGGTGACGACGCAGGGTCCGCGGATGGCTCGCGCCAATTCGGCCGCTCTGGAGGCAAAGACGCTGATCGCATCCGCATCGAGCAGGACCGGTCTTGCGGTCGCCAAGAGCTGCAGTGCGGTTTCGCGGGTGGCGTCACCGACGCCGGCGCCGGGGCCGATCAAGAGCCCCGTATAGCGCGCATCGGACAGCAGGCGCGCCAGGTCGCCGTCCTGCTTCAGCGGCCGCACCATGATGCTGGTGAGGGCTGCGGCATAGAGGGGAAACGCGATCTCCGGCACCGCGATCGTGGTGAGGCCCGCGCCGATGCGCGCCGCGGCGCGCGCCGCCATGCGGGCCGCGCCGGTCATGGGATAACCGCCGCACAGCAGCGCATGGCCGCGCGTGAATTTGTTGCCCGAGGAGTGCGCTCGGGGCAATTCCGCCCGCCACAGGGACGGATCGTTCTCCCAGGTGTCGATGGGCAGCGAGTCGAGCACGCCGGACGGAATGCCGATATCCGCGACTACGATTTCTCCGCACAATTCCCGGCCCGGAAGCAACACGTGGCCGGGCTTTTTGCGCGCGAATGTGACGGTGCAGGCGGCCGGTGCCGCACCCATGCTCTCGCCCGTATCGCCCATCACGCCGCTCGGTACATCGACCGCGACGAGCGGCAAGGCGCGTTGCGTAACGGCGGAGAGCGTGGCGACGATCTGCGGATCCAACCTGCGTCTCAAGCCGGATCCGAACAGGGCGTCGACGACCAGCGCGGCCCCCTCGATCACGTCCGGGGCGACGCTTTCGATGCCGCCGCTCCAGCGCGCCGCGTGAACTCCTGCGTCGCCGCGCAGTTCTTCCTTGACCCCGAGCAAGGCGACTCGGACCGGCCAGCCGGCTTGCGCGAGGGCGGTGGCCACGACGAAGCCGTCGCCGCCATTGTTGCCGGGTCCGCAGAGAACGGTGACAGGGCAAGGCGGCCAGCGGCGCGTGATTTCGTGCACGATCGCGTTCCCCGCGTTCTGCATCAGCACCACTCCGGGTGTGCCCGCGGCGATTGCCGCACGATCGGCCTCGGTCATTTGCGCGACGCTGAGCAGCGCCGTTTGAATCGGACGCGCATCGCCCATCAAGCGCCGACCCCTGGTGATTCATCGAGGCCGACGACCAGCAAATCGAGGCTGACGACCAGCAATAGGATTCGGCGGTTCATCTCAGAGAGCCGACGATGGAGCCCGCGAGGGCGGTTACCGCCATGGCGAGCGCGCTCCAAAACGCCACGCGCAGTGCGCCCGTGCGCATATCGGCGCCGCCAACCTTTGCGGACCAGCCGCCGAGGATGAGCAGACAAACGAGCGATACGATCACGATGGAAATGATCAGGTAGCTCTCCGGGGCCCACGCTGCCACCGACAGCGGAAGAACCGCGCCTGTCGCGAAACTGCCGGCCGATGCCAGCGCGGCTTGCAGAGGCCGCGCTTTGGTGCCGGCGGAGAATCCCAATTCATCGCGGGCATGCGAGCCCAGGGCATCGTGCGCCATGAGTTGTGACGCAACTTGTGCGGCAAGGTTGGCATCGAGACCCCGCCGCACGTAGATCTCGGTCAATTCGCGCCGCTCGCCGGCGAAGTCGACATCGAGCTCGGCACGCTCCTGTGCGAGAGCCGCGGCTTCGGTGTCGGCCTGAGAGTACACTGAAACGTATTCCCCGGTCGCCATCGACATTGCCCCGGCGACCAGCGCAGCGGTGCCGCTGAGCAAGACGTTGGCGTGCGAGGCGTGTGCGGCGGCAACGCCTAAGATCAAACTGGAGGTCGAGACGATGCCGTCATTCGCGCCCAAAACACTGGCGCGTAGCCAGCCGATCCCGCCCAATTTGTGCTGCTCATGACTGCGCGGACGCATGATGATCCTGTATATACCAACAGCGGGACGGCCGCATCACGGTCAACGGTGCCCGCGTCTGCGCTAGGCCTTACCGGTCTTGGGTCCGAGAAAATACCAAAGAATGAATCCGAGCACGGGCAGGATGATCACCAAAACCGTCCAGAGGACTTTCCTTCCCGTGTCCGCGGTGCTCTGAAAGACATTGACGATCGCCCAGACATCGGCGATCAGCACTATGAGACCGAACAAGCCTTGGTATTGCATTTCTTATCCTCGCTGTTATGGCCGGGGTGCTGTGCCACACCCTAGAACCGTGTCCGTACGGAGCCATAGTGCTCTTCGCTCGGGCAGGTTGACAACGGCGCTGCCCAGTTTCGTATCCCGAAGCCATCGACGTCAATCGACGGATCCAAAATCAAACATCTCGGGGTTGCGAGCATACCTGCCCTGCACCCGGCCGCTCGTCACACGATCAAGAGAATTCCCGCGGCGGCGCTCAAGCCGAGTACGAGTTTTTCGAACAGCTGCTGATTGATGCGCATCAACAGCCAGCGGCCCGCGAACGCGCCGAGCAGCACGGCCGGCGCGAGCGCAAGATTGAATTCAAAGCTCTGCGGAGTGATCAGGCCGAGCTTCACCATGAAGGGTACCTTGAACAGATTGAGCACCATGAAAAACACGGCGGCGGTACCCACGAATTCCATTTTTGGCAGGCGCATCGCGACCAGATAAATCGACATCAGCGGACCCGCCGCGTTGGCGATCAAGGTGATGAAGCCGGCGACGACTCCCAGCGCCGCGCCGAGGGCCCAATGCCAGGTCTCGGTGGCCTCCTGCGTTTGGGCGTTCAGGTACCTTCGCCAATACCCCAATGCGCAGAGTGAGACGATGATTGCGCCGATCAGGATCCGCGCGGTTCTGTCGGAAATGTGGCCGAGCGCGAAATATCCCAGCACGACGCCGGCCGCGGTCCATGGCATGAGCTTCCAGAGATACCGCCACTGTGTGTGCTTGCGATAGGACAGCACCGCGACGATATCGCCGAATATCAGCAGCGGCAGCACCAAGCCGCTGGCCTGCTTGCTGCTCGGAAATACGTGATTGAACAGTGCAATCGAGAGAATGCTGAGGCCGGTGATGCCGGCCTTCGAAACGCCGACCATGAAGGCGCCGAGTGCGGCAAAAACCCATAGCAGCGGATCGCTGATCATCGATCCAAACTAGCACGGCTGCGGAAATTATGGAGCGGGCGGGGGCCGCCGCGGTTCAGTTGTTGACGAAAAAGCGGCGCAGGCGATGCAGGTCGATGATGACGTCGTAGCGCTGACCGGCGGGCAGTACCGGGCCGGTGGCGAAGTCGTAACGCGAATCCAGATTGGGCACATTGGGGTGCAGGTCATGCATCGCCCGCTTGAACATTTCGCGCGGCACCCACTCGGAATTCGACGACAGCGATCCAAATTCATCGTGGTAAATCGTCGCGGTGGAGATATCCGACGGCGCGGAGGCAATCGCGAATACGCGCGGCCGGACGCCATTCAAGTGCACCTGCTTGGCGCCGGCCAGGACCAGCTGCCATTCATTGCCCTGGGGTACGGCGATCAGCGCATAGACATGATGCTGCGCCGTGAAGAACGCCGTCGCGATGGCGAGCATTGCCGTCAAGCGGCGCGCGTTTGCGCTCCAGCTCTGCGTGAGCGCGCTGATCGACGCGACCAGGAAGCACAGCAGCACGCCGGTCATCGCGAGGATGGTGCGATACGTGGCGTAGCGCTCCGAGGCGAGCATGCACACCGCAAATGCGAACACGGGCAGGCCAAGCAGCCCCGACAGCCAGATGAGGCCGCGTTGCAGGCCATGCCTGCGCCATTCGACATAGGCACCCGCCAGCAGAATGGCTCCCACGAGCGCCGCGCAACCGAAGTACAAAGCGTGGTCGCGATGATGGTTGTCATTCAGAACGAACAGGCTCAGGGCATTGGGCAGCGGCTCTTGCAGGAACCAGGCGATTTTATCGCCCCAGTGCGACTCGAACGCAATTCGGCCCGACTTGACGAAAATATGTGCGCCGTACAGCAGCGACATCGCGCAGTACGCCAGTCCGAGCGAGCCTGCGACAAATCCGAGATGGATCCCGACCCAGCGCGCCGCCTGGACGAAGCTGCGTTGCCGTTGCGCGATCAAGGCGCCGGCCAGCGGTACCAAATAAAACAACGCGCTCGGCTGATAGATCAGCGTGCTTACCACCAAGAGACCCAGCGCCACCGACCCTTGGGTGAGTGCACGCCCGACACCACCGCGCAACCCCAGTGTCAGCGTGCCTTCGACCGTAAAGAATGCCGCAATGGCCAGCAGCGCCGTGGCGGCATACGGCCAGC
>Ga0137412_10000155_pt1 | contig 27447 bp, 23 predicted proteins | sample CZODoug2_1_16fun_FD_122160 | JGI IMG/M metagenome (GOLD analysis project Ga0137412, IMG submission 122160) | Vadose zone soil fungal communities from Angelo Coast Range Reserve, California, USA - CZODoug2_1_16fungal (Hybrid Assembly) | ecosystem: Environmental > Terrestrial > Soil > Vadose zone...
CTGATCTGGTCGGAGATCGGCGACGCGAAGAAGCACACCGCGTTGGCGACGTCCTCAGGCGTGTTCATGTGGAACGGCGTCATATCCTCGATCCGCTTGTACGCCTTCACGAGGTTCTCACCGGGAGCTTGACCTTCGAGATAGTTTTCCCAGATGGCCGTACCCTTGGTCACCGTGATACTGACGGCGTTGACGCGGACGCCGAAGCGGGCCACCTCCTTACCGATCGCCCGAACGCTGAACTGAAGCCCTGCCGCGGCCGCCCCGAACAACGCCGAGCTCACCGTCGGGACCCGCCCCGCGTCAGTGGTGAGCACGACGACCTTGCCGTAGCCCTGCTCGCGCATGCTCGGTAGCACCGCGCCGATCGGGTTCAGTTTCGTGAGGAGCTGCGCCGTCAAGAAGGTCGGGTAGTCATGCGGGTCCGTGTCGATGAACGGCCGTCCGGCGACGTCCTCGCGATCCTGGGAGCCGCTGACGACGAGCACGTCGATACGACCCAGTGCGCTCAGGGTCTGCTTCGCCATGGCGGCGCACTCCTCCACATCCGAGAGGTCGGCCTGGATGGCGACGGCGCGGCGACCCATGGACTTGATTTCTTCGGCAACGGCCTTACCGTTCTCGCCCCGCGATACCACCGCCACATCGGCACCCAACCCGGCCAGTCTCAGCGCCGTGGCCCGGCCGATTCCCTTACTTGCACCGGCGACCAGGGCAACACGCCCTTGCATCTCAAGATCGTCAGACATGACGGGCCTCAATTCTCAACCGCAACGCGGACACTGGCGTCGGCCATCTTCTGTACGGCCGCCCGGTCGATCCTGTTGTTACCGGTGTAGGGCAGGTCATGGACGAACACGAATTCGGCCGGCACCTTGAACCGTGCCAACCGCTCATTACACCATTCCATCAGTTTTTCAGCGTCCAGGGAGAATCCCGCTTCTGCCACCACATACGCCCGACCGACCTGATCCCTCCGGGGATCCGCGATACCCACGACCACGCACTCGGTCACGCCGGCGCAGCCGCGGATGCAACTCTCGACCTCCTCGACTGCCACGTTCTCACCGCCCGTTTTGAGCATGGTCTTAATGCGGCCGGCAACGGTGAGGTAGCCATCCTCATCGACGGAGCCGAGATCCCCGGTGTGAAGCCAACCGTCATCGTCCAACGCCTTCGCCGTCTGCTCCGGCATATCCCAGTACCCGCGCATCACCCGGCCGCGAAGAAGTACCTCGCCAACTTCGCCCGCCCCGACCACTTCGCTTGTGGCGGGGGCGACGACTTTCCACTCGAAACCATCGAGGAAGCGGCCAACGGTTGTCTGCCGCTTCTCGACAGGATCGTCAGGTGCGAGCTGCGCGCCGCCGCCGTATGCTTCCGTAAGGCCCCATGTATCGAGGACCCGCGAGTTGGGGAATACCGTCTCTAGCTCATCGGCGAGCGACCGATGGAGAGCCTGAGTGATGATGCGGATCGATCCGGTATCGTAGTTGCCGACGCGGATGACCGGAATCATGTCCCGGAACATCGCGGCGACCCCGAACAACGCCGTGCACCGCTCGCGCTCAATCAGCTGCACCGATAGCTGTGGATCGAACGCCTCGGTGAAGACCATCGTGGAGCCCCGGGTGAGCATGGTCATGAGACTCCACATGCTGCCGCCGGCGTGGAAGAAGGGCATGGCGCTGAACAGGCGCTCCTCGCCGTCCTTCATCTGATGGCGACCCGAGTACGCGTACCCGTAGTCAACTATGCCCCACTGCTCCAGAATTACACCCTTCGGAAAACCGGTGCTGCCGGACGTGTACTTGACCATGGCTATGTCATTCGGGCGCACTACGTCGGCCATAGTGTCGGCCAGGGCCAACGCGTCTGGGTCCTCGGCGGCCGCGACGATCTCGCTGTACTCATACGCGTTATCACGCTCGTAAGCTGAGCCGTCACGATTCATCACCACGATGTTGCGAAGCTCGGGCAGGTCCGAAGCGTAGAGCCGGCCGGGCTTCGAGGACTTCCACTCCGGAATGATCTCCTCGAGCAGGGAGACGAAGTCCAACTTCCGGAACCGGTCGAGCATCACGAGGTGCCGCGACCGCGAATGCCCGAGCACATACTTAATCTCGGCCGGCTTCAGCCACGTGTTCACCGGGACAGCGACCGCGCCCAGGCGCATCAAGCCGAAGTGAGAAGTGAGCCACTGCGGGAGATTCGTCATCCACAGGGCCACGCGATCGCCGTGGCGAACCCCGAGCTGGGCAAAGGCGGCCGACATCACCCGCGCCTGGCGGACCAGCTCTCCATAGCTCATCCGGACCTCCCGACCGTCGGCGTCAATACCGACTAGCGCCTCCTTATCGGGATCCCGCGCCGTCACCTCCTCGAGCATGCTCCAGAGAGTCGTGTCCTTGTGCTGCACGTATCGACTTCCAGTGACTGTCGACATTGACCCTTCCTAAGTAACTGCGAACCGTTTCCGGTAACCATGTCATTGGGCCAACCAGCAGTGGCGCGGGAACGCCGGTCACATCAGGACTGCTCGCGGTGACTGCGTCCGTTGTCTTACTAAGCGCATAGTAACTGCTTGATAGGCGTTGTCAAGGGCGATGCCGTGCCGACGCGAGCAACTGTGTCGCCCTCCCGCACAACTACGTTGACGTTGTCGGCATCGAAAAGCCGACGGCGAGGGCGCGCGATAACGCGAACCGGAACACGTCAGTGATGGCTTAGACCGTCCCACGCGCCTGCAGCGGCCAGCAGGGTGCCACTGCCGGGCGGAAAGGCGTTAGGGGATGAGCAGGAGTTTGCCGACGGTGTCCTGGGATTCGAGGTCGCGGTGCGCGGAGGCGGCGTCTTCCAGGGGGTAGGTACGGTCGATCAGGACGTCCAGGGAGCCGTCCTTGATCCATCCCATCACCTGTCCCGCCCGCTCGCGCCACTGCGCGGCCGTCTGTTCCGGGCCATTAGGCCGGATACGGACCAGATGCACCCCGTGCGGCTGGTGCAGCAGGCTGATAGGCGGAATCTCCCCGCCCGCGTAGCCGTAGGTGACGAAGATACCGCCGACCCGCAGCACCGAGACGCTCACGTCGAACAGCGTCTTCCCGGTACCGTCGAAGGCGATGTCCGCGCCGCTGCCGCCGGCCAGCTCCCTGATCGCCGCACCCAGGTCCCCGGTCTCATCGCGCACCAGCACCTGCCAGGCACCGGCCTGCCGGGCCGCCGCCGCCTTATGCGCCCGCGACACCGTGGCGATCACCCGCCCACCTCGCCGGGCCGCCAGCTGGGTCACCATGCGGCCCACACCACTGCCCGCCGAATGCACCACCACCGCCGCACCCTCAGGGACCGGGACGCCCACATAGGTCAGGTACTGCGCCGTCATCCCCTGCATCAGCCCGCCCGCGGCGGCCTCGAAACTCACCCCCTCGGGCACCGGCACCAGCACATCGTTCGGCACCGCTACCGTGTCTGCGTAGCTCCCCGCAACGCCAACCCAGGCCACCCGGTCCCCCGGCTTCGCGATGGCCCCCTCACCAGCCGCCGCCACGACACCCGCCCCGTCAACCCCGAAGCTCAGCGGCGGATCCCCCACCCAGGGACCAGCATGCATACCCCGGCGGACATACGTATCCATAAGGTTCAGGCCGGCCGCCTTCACCTCGACAACCACCCCGCCGGGCTCCGGCTCGGGAACCGGCCGTTCCTCCACACACAGCACATCAGGAGATCCGTGCCGCCACGCGGTAACAAATCGCATGCCTTCCTTTTCTCCTTCTCCGGCGTCAAACATGAGGAATGGTCAGCTGGGCCTGGCCGCGATCAGCGGTTCCAGCAGACAGAGCTGGGCGTCGTAGGGTACGTGCCTGTTGAGATCCCACATGACGTGGTTGATGCCGAGATCGGCGGCTCGGTGCAGGTCGTCTTTGACCTGGTCCACAGATCCAGACAACGGACTGCGGTCGGCGTCGTCGATGGGGGTTTCGGTGATCGGGTTGCTTACCCGGACCACGATGGGGCCGGGCTGGCGGCCGACGGGAGCCGCCGCACGGAAGACCGCGAGCTGGCGTTCGAAGGTCTCCCAATCGGTGATCATGGGATGCAGGCCGAGCCCCGTCCGGCCGGCCCGCTCTACCGGAACATCCGATGCGGGGCTGACTCCCACGAGAACCTGGAACCCGCCCGGCTGCAATGGCTTCGGGCCGATCTGCGCGGGCGGTATACGGTAAAAGCGACCCTGGAAGCTGACGGGATCGGGCCCCCAGGCGGCCTGCAGTGCTTCGATGTACTCGGCGAAACCGTTTCCGCGGCGGCGCATCGGTACGTTGGCGGCTTCGAACTCCTCAGCGGACCATCCCTGTCCCAGGCCCACGATGAGCCGCCCGCCGCTGAAATGATCCAGCGTCGACAGCCGACGGGCGAGGACGACGGGTACGTGAAACAGGGCGTTGATGACGCTGGTGCCCAGGCCGATGGTGCGGGTGTGGGCCGCAACGTAAGTCAGCGTCTCGATCGGGTCGAACACGTTCGCGTAGTGCCGCGGTAGCTCCGTGAGGCGGAATTGCCCCGCAGGGGCGTTTTGGGGCTCGATGGGACGAAGCAGGCGCTCAAGTGCCCACAGGGAGTCGTATCCCAGTGATTCAGTTCGCTGGGCAAAATCGACGATTCTGTCCGGCGTAGTTTCACCAAGGTGCGGCAGGCTCAATCCTAGCTTCACTCGTGTGACGCTCCTGTCTGATCGATCAAGTGGTTTGCGGCGCCGGCAACGCGGCCAGGCGGGCGGTGAACCGCAGCGGGACGCGCGAACTCATCCGCGGTCGTCCTTCAGTGCTTCGAGGCCGGCCTCCAGCAGGTCGGGGACCAGCAGCCCGGCGCGGTCGAACCCCTCCCCCACCGTCTGTCCCTGCAGGTAGCGGTAGTGAATGCCCTCCAGGACCGCGGCGAGCTTGTACGCTGCCAGGCCAAGGTAAAAACCGAAACGCGTCAGGTCACAATCGGTGATCGCGCAGTACAACTCGATGATCTCTGACTCACTCACAAAACCCGGGGCACCCGAAGCGGCGGTACGCGGATCCGGCCCGATCGATGCGCCGACGCCGAAACGCTTGTAGACCAGCATCAGCGCCAGATCGCTCAGCGGGTCGCCCAGGGTCGCCATCTCCCAGTCCAGGACCGCCGTCACCTGATCGTCGAGGATCAGCATGTTGTCCAGCCGGAAGTCGCCGTGCACGATGCCCACCGCAGACTCTGCCGGCACGTCGGCCGCGACCCGGGAGTGCAGCTCATCCGCATCCGGAAGGTCACGGGTACGGGAACCGTCCAGCTGCTTCTTCCACCGTGCCACCTGCCGGGCGAGGTAGCCCTCCGGCCGCCCGAAATCAGCGAGCCCGACATCCCCGGGGACCACTCTGTGCAACGCGCCCAAGGTCTCTACCAGGCGAGTCGAGATGGTCCGCGTGCGGTCCGCGCCCAGCGCCTCAAGCTCTGCAGCCGAGTGGTAAGACGTCCCCTCAACCCGCTCCATTACGTAGAACGGAGCGCCTACGACACCCGGGTCGTCACAGGACCCGAACGTCCGCGGTACCGGGATGGGAGTGTCGCACAGCGCCGTCATCACCCGGTACTCCCGGCCCATGTCGTGCGCGCTGGCCAGCACATGACCAAGCGGGGGCCGGCGCACGATCCATTCGCCACGGCCATCGGACACCAGGTAGGTCAAGTTCGAGCGGCCGCCCGTGATCAGCGTCGCAGTGACCCTCGTCCCTGCACCGGGAATCGCCGCCGACAGCCAGGCCCCCAGCCGATCGAGGTCCAGGCCTACGACAGCATCCCGGTGGGCGGAGTTCACGCCTGCCATCAGCGCACCTCGCCCGCGCGCTCAATCAATGCGACGCCGCGCCCCAGCCGCGGGCCCGCCATTCCGCTGGACAACTTCATGTGAGCTTCCCGTCAAGGGCGCATGTCGAGGCCGGCGAAGTTGCCGTCGGCTCGCCATTGTCTGGTGATCTGGAAGAATTTGGATGGACCTTTGCCGTACGAGTTGGTGACAAGGCCTTCGCCTTGCGTGCCGAGTTTTCCTTCGTGGTTGTAGTAGCCGGGTGTGCATTCTGCGACGAAGGCGCGGAACCGGCGTGTGGTGCGGATGATGGTCTCGGTCCATTCCTTTTCGGCTTCGACGGTGACTTCGATTTCGTGCACGCCACGCTCCAGCGCTTTCTTCAGGATGAAAGCCATGCGGTCGGAGGCTTCGCTGAGCATGTGCGTGTAGTTGACGGAGAAGGCGGCGTGGTCGTGGCCGATCATAAAGAGGTTGGGGAAGCCATGTATGTGCATTCCGAACATTGATTTCATGCCGTCAGCCCAGTGTTCGGAGAGCTTGACTCCGTTGACGCCGATGACATCGAAGCCGGCTCGATGGGCGAACTCGGTTCCTACTTCGAATCCGGTGGCGAAGACGAGGCAGTCGAGTTGGTATTCGTTGCCGCCGGCGATGACGCTATTGGGGGTGACGCGTTCGATGCCGCGGCCCTCGGTATCGACCAGTTGCACGTTGGGCCAGTTGAAGGTTGGCAGGTACTCGTCGTGGAAGGTGGGTCGCTTGCAGAGGTAGCGGTACCAGGGTTTGAGAGCTGCCGCGGTGTCGGGGTCACGAACGACCTCCTCGACCCGAGCGCGGATTCGCTCCATTTTCTCGAAGTCGACTATTTCCAGCTGGGCTTCCATTTCTTCTTCGCTGGGGGCGTTCTCACCGCGACGCCGGATGACCAGCCGGTCGACGATGTCTGTCCAGGCGTCCATGACGAGGTCTTCGTCGGCCTGGCCTCCGGAGGTGAGCGCGGTGAAGTTCTCGATGCGTTCCTGCTGCCAACCGGGCTTCAGGCCGGCGGCCCATTCTGGATCGGTGGGCCGGTTGCCGCGGACGTCGACCGAGGAGGGCGTGCGCTGGAACACAAAGGTCTGCCCGGCTGTCTCGGCGACGCGGGGGACGACCTGAACGGCGGTGGCGCCGGTGCCGATGATGCCCACTCTCTTGCCGGCGAGCCCGGTCATGCCTCCGCGGGAATCGCCGCCGGTGTAGTCGTAGTCCCACCGGCTGGTGTGGAAGGCGTGTCCGGTGAACTCTTCCAAGCCTGGGATGCCCGGCAGTTTCGGCCTGTGGAGGAGACCGTTGCCGATGGTGACGAACCGGGCGGTGAACTCGTCTCCCCGGTTGGTCCGGACCAGCCAGGACGACCGGGAGGGGTCCCATTCCAGGCCGGTCACCTCGGTGGAGAGAACGGCTCGCTCCTGCAGGCTGAATGTCGCGGCGATCCGATTGCAGTGTTCCAGGATCTCGGGTCCGTAGGCGTACTTCTCCGTGGGCATGTACCCGGTCTCCTCCAGCAACGGGAGGTATATGTAGGAATCGATGTCGCACTGGACGCCCGGGTAGCGATTCCAGTACCAGGTCCCGCCGAGCCCGCCGCCCTTCTCGATGATGAGGAAGTCGTCGATGCCTGCCTGACGCAGCCGGGCGCTGGTGACCAGCCCGGCGAAGCCGCCTCCGATCACGGCCACCTCTACCGTGTCGTACCGTGGAGCGCGCTCGACCCGCGGCGCGTAGGGATCATCGAGATAGCGGGCATAGGAATCTTTGAGCTCGACGTATTGGTCGTAGCCGTCGGCCCGCAGCCGCTTGTCGCGCTCGCGACGGTAGCGGTCACGAAGGGCGTTCGGATCGAACGCCGATGGCGAGGCAGTCGGTTCCGACGGCATACTTTCGGTTCTCCTCTTAGGGCTTGCTGATGGGTTCCGCGAGCGGTTGACTACTGAAACTGAAGGTGCGTCGTTTGCGTTGGCCCGCCCATCAATCCGAGTGCCTCGAGGTCCCTGCTCCGCTCGCTGGCACTCTCGTCACGCAGACTGCGCTTGCACCCCCGGCCGACGCGGCTGCTCGGGATTTCCGTGGCCGCGCCCAATCGCGCGGAGACCACGATGGCGGCACACATGCCCTCGCCTCCTCGCCCTCGAACCGTAAGTTTACTAAGCGCATAATCAGTCCGTCGGCGGTGTGCTGTCAAGACCCCTCCGACCACGGGAGTGCCCTGTAACAACCTCGGCTCCGGCTACTTCGACCGCCGCACCGACCCCACCGTGAGGCACAACGGCTCATCGCCCGCCTCGAAGCCCTCGGCGGGCACGTCACCGTGGAAGCTCGCACCTGCAGGCATCGCCCCGTGACACCCTTGACACCACCTCTTCGTCGATTACTATGCGCTTAGTAAGTTCAGCGGGGTCAAAGCCTGCGGCCGTGATGCGCGCACTGGCGAGGTGAGCAGTCCTGCTGTGAGAAAAGACTGGGCATCACCGACAGCACTGCTGCGCGCCGCATCGTCACCCTGGTTCACCAGCTCCCGTGCGGCGGGGCCAGGTTCGGCCTGCAAGCGATCCGCGAGGCGGACGAGTGGCCAACGCCACGCCGATCGAAGCCGCCGGCCGAACGGCCCGGGGCCGACCGAGAAGAGGTGGCATGAAGGAACGACGCCTCCGCCGGGAAACGAGAAATTCAAGGCTAGCGGCAGACCGGCCATGAGGCCCAGCCGAGACCAGGAAGAAGGGACAATGCAGCAGCGGCGACCCGTGATCGTCGGCGTCGGCCAGATGGTCAACAAGGACGACGACCGGATCATTAGTCCCCTCGACGGGATCGAGGCGGCTGTCCACGCCGCGGTCGAGGACGGCGGTCGATCCGCGCTCGAGCACGTCGGCACCCTGTACCTGGCGCCGCCGTGGATCCATGGTTCCGACGACGCCGCGACCGAGCTGGGTGAGCGCCTCGGGCTGCGTCCGGGCAAGCGGCATGTGGGCCTCTTCAGCGGGTCGACACCACTGGAACTCCTAGGTCTAGCCTGTGCTGAGATCAGCGACGGTGAACTTGACGCCGCGATCATCGCCGGCGGCGTGGCTGACGCATCGGTCATGCGTGCCCGGAAACGTGATCTCGAGCCTCCCAGCTGCATGTCCGCCGACTGGACCTGGGATGCCAGCACGCGGAAGAGGACAGCGGAGACGACCGCCGGCCTTAACAGCGCCGGGGCGAACTTCGCCATGGCCGAGAGCCAGCTGGCCTTCCGGGCCGGGCGGACGCCCGCGGAGCAGCGCGAGTGGCTGGGGACGGTGATGGCACCGTTCACCGAAGTCGCGGCTCGGCGGCCGGACCGGGCGTGGTTCCCGGTGTCCCGGGAGCCGGGTGCGATCTCCGGGGTGAGCAAGGGGAACCGCCTCGTAACTGAGCCGTACACGAAGCTCATGAACTCATTCCCCAACGTGGACCAGGCCGCAGCCATCCTGGTGATGTCGTCCGAGCTGGCGGACCGGTTGCGCGTCCCGGACAGCCAGCGGGTGTATCCCCGCTCCATCGCGAAATGCCACGAGCCGTTCTATCCCTCGGGACGCCAGGAGATCCACGCCCCCGGGGCACTGGCCGCGGCCGCCGCCCGGGCGCTGGAAGGAGCCGCCCTGGAGGCTGGCGACATCTCCCGCTTCGACCTCTACTCCTGTTTCCCCGCCGCGGTCCAGCTGGAGGCGGCGGCCCTCGGGCTGGACGTGACGGATTCCCGGGGGCTCACTGTCACCGGCGGGCTCCCATACTTCGGCGGACCGGGTTCGGCGTACGTCGCTCATTCCATCGCCACGATGGTCGAGCTCTGCCGGGCCGACCCCGGCTCGATCGGCGCGCTCGTCGGAGTCGGGGGCCTGGTGTCCAGATTCGCTGTCGGAACGATCTCCACCGATCCGGGGGACCGCGCCTTCCGCTACGACCCCTGTACCGACGTCGAGGAGCGTCTTGCGGCCGAAGGGGTCGAGGTCGACCTGGACGCGGAGGGGGTGGCGGTGGTCGAGGCGATGACCGTGCTTCACGAACGGGAAGCGGGCCCGGTGGCAGCGCCCGTATTCGCCCGCTTTCCCGACGGCCGCCGCACCGGCGCCCGCCTCCTCCACCCCGAGCTAGCACCCGACCTGTGCGGCCACAGCCTCATCGGCCGGGACGTCCGCATCGTCCTCGGCGACGACGGCCCCCGATACGACCCGCGCTAGGCCCGACCGGAGCACGGCAAAGAATTCAACCGGGAAGTGGTTCGGATTGCCGGCAAGAGAGGGGGCTTATTCACAACCATGAGATGAGCGGATTGGGATAATTCTGCGGTCGCGAGCTGGCTGTGTTGGTGGTCGCGATCCTCACGCATGTGCGTGTCGTACTTGAAAGGCGACAGCTCTTGCTGTCTTTCAATGTTGCTGAGGCATCGAGAAGAGCGGCGAAGAACTGTTGCGGTAAAAGGCTATTGACAGGACTGACTGATGAGCAACTCACCGAGCTGGTGTCGCGGGTTCACCTCGCGTGCGGCAGCGAGTTCGCCTCACGGGGCCACCCGTGCGTGTTGGGGTTATTCCGTTCGGTGGCGATGGTGGTCTGCAAGAACGTCACCCAGGACCTCGCGGGGGCGATTGGACGGCGCCGCCCGTCTCCACCAGAAGTAGCCGGGAGGAACGTACTAATGAGTGTCATCGAGTTCAGCACCGAAGGCCACATCGGTGTCATCACCATCAACCGGCCCGAAGCCCGCAACGCCGTCAACAGCGCGGTGGCGCAGGGTATCGAGGCCGCCATCGACCGGCTCGAAATGGACGACTCGCTATGGCTGGCGATCCTGACTGGCGTCCCCCCGGTATTCTCCGCCGGAGCCGACCTCAAGGAGATCAATGCCGGCCGGCCCACCTCCGTTCGCACCGAGCGGGGCGGCTTCGGCGGTATCGTGAGCCGTGAGCGGACCAAGCCGATTATCGCCGCAGTCGACGGGCCGGCCGTGGCCGGGGGTACCGAGATGTGCCTGGCCTGCGACATGATCGTGGCCTCGACCAAAGCCCAGTTCGGCATACCTGAGGTCAAGCGTTGCCTGGTACCGGCCGCCGGTGGGCTCTTTCGCCTGCCTCGGAAGATCCCGTTCAACATTGCCATGGAGTTGTCCCTCACCGGCGACCCGATCGACGCGGCGCGAGCCCACCATTTCGGCCTGGTCAACTACCTGACCGAGCCGGGCGGCGCACTGGAGCGGGCGAAGGACCTGGCCCGCCAGATCGAGGCCAACGCGCCGATCGCCGTCCGGGCCTCGCGCCGGGTGGTGCTCGCCGCGGCGACCGAGGACGAGGCCACAGGCTTCCAACTCTCGAGGGAGGCCTTCTTCGAGGCGCTGTCCGCCGAAGACAGTAAAGAGGGGCTCGCGGCCTTCATCGAGAAGCGGCAGCCCAACTGGGCCGGGATATAAGGCTTCGGACCCAATTCCCCGGACAATCGAGCAGTATCGCGTCGACCACGGGGCCGACTCATCATCGTTACCACTCCCGGCCCTTGACAGCGGCTCCGAGTAAGGTAAGTATGCGCTTAGTAAGCTTGCCACTCGACGACGAGGAGGCGAGGTTGTCCGGCTCAAGGCGGTGCTTCCTGCGCCCCGGAACAGGAGAGACTGATATGCCAGGGGTCGATGTCGCCTTGAAGGCTCACGTCAGGCGGGAGCCTAGCGCGGGCACGCCTGCCCGGCGGCCCGGCTCGTTCCGGCGGACGACCACCCACACCTCCCTGCGGCCGGACGGCACACTCGGTGACGTCAAAATGCAGGGGCTCGGCCGAGACATTTGGACCGGGCCTGACGGAGCAGCCCGCTCGTTGGCGCAGGCGCGCTTCGACGCCACCATCGCCTTTGTCGAGAACCGGTCGATCAGCGCGCTGACGCTCGATCCGGACCCCGGCGTGAGCCTCAATGGCCTGGTGGGACGAGCCCTGCCGTCAGGTTTCAGGCGGGCACTCGACCAGGCGTGGCCGGCCTCGGCGCCGGCTACGCCGGCCGGGGCAGATCTTGACCGGGGCGCCTCGTTGACGTTCCAGCTTCTCGACGAGTTGCCCACGGCCGGACTGGTGTCGGGGTACGCCATTGCCGCCGCCGGCATGCCCCAGCTCGTGGGTTCGCGGAGCGTCGGCGAGCGGGCTGATATCTGCGCCGGCTGGTCCACCGGCGGGACGCTGCTGACCCAGGAGGCGAAGCTGGGTTATCTCCCGCCGCCGCGGGGTCCATTGGCCCCCACGCTCGAATCGCCCGGTGATCCGGAGGCCTGGCATCCCCTGGGCCCGGACGGTCCGAACGCCATGCGGCGCTGGCGGCGCATAGATCTTTGGCGCCCGCAGCCGGGTGGCCCGCTGGCGTTCGAGGCGTTCTTGCGTGACAGCCATTTCGACCCTGAAGGCGTCGAATCCATCGTGCATCAGTTTCTCGTCACCGGCGAGCTCGACGCCGGCATCCACGTGTTCCTCTCGTGCCAGGCGGAGGCCGCGGTCGTGCCGTCGGTGGAATGTCCGGGAGCACTGGCCAGCGTCGGCCGCGTGACCGGCACCACCCCGCATGACCTGCGTGACCGTGTGCGGGATGCCTTCGTCGGCAATACCACCTGCACCTATCTCAACGACACCATGCGCGCGCTGGCCGCGCTGCCCCACATGGCTGCAGTGGTCGAGCGGCTCGGCGAGCCCGTTTAGACCATGGCACAGGTGGAGACAGTGAGGGGCCCGATAGACGCAGCCGACCTCGGGCGGACGTACATGCACGAGCACATTTTCGTGCTGACCCCCGAGGTGCAGGTCAACTACCCCGAGGAGTGGGGCAGCGACGAGGAGCGCGTGGCGGACGCGGTGGCCAAGCTCAAGGCCGCGGCCGCTCAGGGCACGAATACCTTCGTCGATCCCACCGTCATCGGACTGGGCCGGTACATCCCCCGCATCCAGGCAGTCGCCGAGCAGGTGCCGGAGCTCAACATCCTCGTGGCGACCGGCGTCTACACGCAGAGCCAGGTCCCGTTCTTCTTCCACTTCCGGGGCCCGGCACTGTCGCCCAAGAGACCGGACCCGATGGTCGACATGTTCGTCCGGGACATCACGGAAGGCATCGCCGACACCGGAGTGAAGGCGGCGTTGCTCAAGTGCGCCATCGACGAGCAAGGCATGACCCGCGACGTGGCCCGGATCATGCGTGCGGTGGCCCGGGCCCACCGCCAGACGGGCGCCCCCATCACCGTGCACACCCACCCGGGCAGCCACACCGGCCTGGAGGTCACGAAGCTACTGTGCGACGAGGAAGGGGTGCAGCCGACCCGGGTGGTACTGGGTCACAGCGGCGACATCACCGACGCCGACCATCTCAGCGAGCTGGCCGACCACGGCTTCATCCTGGGCATGGACCGCTTCGGCATCTACGCGGGCGAGACCACCTTCGAGGGCAGATGCGACGTCGTCGTGGAGATGTGCCGCCGCGGGTACGCCGACCGGATGGTCCTGTCACATGACGCGGGCTGCTACATCGACTGGATCGATCCCAACGACGCCGCCGCCATGGACAAGTGGAACTACCTGCATATCGAAGAGGACGTGCTGCCCTATCTGCGTGAACGCGGCGTCTCCGAGGATCAGATCGACGCGATGCTGGTGACGAACCCGCGCCGCTATTTCGAGGACACCACCGCCTACTGATCCGACCGGAGGTCGCAGATGCCCGCCCGCCCACTTAACACCGACGACTTCGGCGGCGAGATGTACAACCTGTCGCTGTCGGAGAAGGGCCGGTCCCTCCTGAAGCGGGTCCAGGCCTTCCTGGCCGACGAAGTCCTCCCGATGGAGGAGGAGTACTTCACCCTCGACGAGCAGAAGACCGACCCGTGGAGCTTCGCCCCTGGCCAGTTGGAGCTGCTTGACGGGGCGAAGGCCAAGGCCAAGGCGCAGGGTCTGTGGAACTTCTTCCTCCCGAACGCCGAGACCGGCGAAGGGCTGTCCAACCTCGACTACGCCTACATCGCCTTCGAGCTGGGCAAGACCCGCATCGGCTCCGAGTGCCTCAACTGTTCGGCGCCCGACACCGGCAACATGGAGGTCCTCGAGCGGGCCGGCACCCCCGAGCAGAAGAAGCAGTGGCTGGAGCCGCTGCTCGCTGGGGAGATCCGATCGGCCTTCGCCATGACCGAGCCCGGACTCGCCTCGTCCGACGCCCGCAACATCGCCTGCCAGGCCGTCCTCGACGGCGAGGAGTGGGTGATCAACGGCGAGAAATACTACATCTCCGGCGCCGGGGACCCGCGGTGCAAGATCCTGATCGTGATGGTCAAGACCAGCCCGGACGCCGCCCCCCACCGCCAGCAGTCCCAGATCCTCGTGCCAATGGACACGCCGGGCGTGGAGGTGCTCGGGCCGATGACGGTCTTCGGGCGCGACGACTCGCCCCGCGGTCACATGCACCTGCGCTTCACCGACGTGCGCGTGCACCAGGAGAACATCCTTCTCGGCGAAGGTCGCGGGTTCGAGATCTCGCAGCTGCGGCTCGGCCCCGGACGGATCCACCACTGCATGCGCTCCATCGGCGCGGCCGAGGTGGCGCTCCAGCTGATGTGCGAGCGGGGCCTGTCCCGCCAGGCGTTCGGGAGGCCCATCATCGCCCTCGGCAAGAACACCGAATGGGTGTCGCAGGCTCGCATCGAGATCGAGGCGATGCGGCTCATGGTGCTCAGGGCGGCGAAGGCCATGGACCTGATGGGCAACGCGGACGCCCGCGCCTGGGTCAGCGCGGTCAAGGCGATGGTCCCGGAGCGCGTCGGCACCATCATCGACCGGGCCATCCAGGTCCACGGCGGCACCGGGCTCTCCCGGTGGACGCCGCTCGCCGACATGTACGTCGACCAGCGCCTCCTGCGCGTAGCCGATGGCCCGGACGAGGTGCACCACATGGTCGTGGGCCGGGCGGAGATCGCCCGGTACCAGCCGGCGCAGTAAAGCAGTAACCAGGCCAACGCCTCCGGCCGTCCGGTTCCGGCCTCCACCAGAAAGGAAGTCACCACGTGGCAACTCGCCCGAAGCAGCCCCGGATCCCCCCGCTGCCTCCACAGGAGCGCTCCGCCTCTGCACAGGAGCTACTGGACGCGGTCAGGACCACGGGCTCAGATACCAACATCTTCAGCACCTTCATCCGAGCGGAGGGCCTAACCAGGAAGTGGATGCCCTTCGCTGGCAAGCTCGCCACCGGCAAACTGCCGGCCCGGGATCGTGAACTGCTGATACTGCGGACGGTTTGGAACTGCGAGGCCGAAGGTGAGTGGGCCCAACACGCCGTCAGCGGGCGGGCGACCGGCCTGGCCGGCGATGAGATCGATCGAGTCGCCGTCGGCCCCGACGCCGAGGGCTGGGCCGACTTCGATGCCGTCCTGCTCCGGGCGGCCGATGAGTTGCACCAGAACACGTGCATCAGCGATTCCAGCTGGACCAGGCTAGCGGAGCGCTACGACGTGCCTCAGCTGATCGAATTGCCCATGCTGGTTGGGCATTACCAGATGGTGGCGATGACACTGAACAGCTTGGGTGTGCAGGTCGACGAGGGGTTGAGCGGTTTTCCGGCGGCGGCGCGTTAGGAGGATCTGTTGTTATGTCTGATCTTGCTGCCGACGCCCCGTCGGCCACCACAGCTGACTGCCTACGCCGCTGGGCGAAAGCCCGACCCGATCATCCGGCCTTGCGGTGGGCGGACGGCCAGCTGACCTACAGCGAGCTCGACGAGCGGACCAACCAGGTGGCCCAGGCCCTCGCCTCCACAGGTGTGGGCAAGGGCGACCGGGTCGCCTACCTGGACAAGAACAGCCCTGAGCAGATCGAGCTGTTCTTCGCCTCGGCCAAGCTAGGCGCCGTCCCCACGCCGGTCAACTACCGCCTGGCCCCGCCCGAAGTGGCCCAGATCATCGCCGACAGCGAGGCCAAGGTGTTCGCCGTCGGCTCGGAGTTCGCGGCGTCGATCCGGAAGGTCGAAAGTGGCCTTGACGGCGTGCAGATCGTGGTGATCGGCGAGGCCGACGAGGAGTGGCCTTCTTTTGCCCGCTGGCGCGAGAGCCATCAGCCGGTCGACCCGCTCACCGAAGTCGGGCCCTCGGACGTAGCCTGCCAGCTGTACTCGTCCGGGACCACCGGGCGCCCCAAAGGCGTCGAGTTGACCTATGCCAATCTCAAATGCGGTCGCGACCTCTATCCCGAGATCATGGGGCTCGGACCGGACTCGGTCAGCGTCGTGCCGATGCCCCTCTACCACATCGTAGGGACTGGCTGGGCTATGGCCGGCTTTTGGCAGGGCGCCACGAACGTGCTCGTGCGGGAGCTCGTGCCGGAACAACTCGTCGACACCATGATCGCGGAGCGGGTCACGCACGGGTGCATCGCCCCCGTCGTCATCCAGTTCATGCTCTCGGTGCCCGGCGTGGCGGACCGGGACTGGAGCGCACTTGAAGCCATTCTCTACGGGGGGTCGCCGATCTCCGAGACGGTCCTGGCCCGGTCCGTCCGAACGTTCGGCTGCCGCTTCGTCCAGGGCTACGGGCTCACTGAGTCGACCGGCACCATTATGTACCTGCCGGCCGAGGATCATGCCCCCGAAGGCGCCAACCGCCACCGCCTGCGGGCTTGCGGGATCCCGACACCGGGCCACGAGGCGAAGATCGCCGACCCCCTCACAGGCGAGGAACAGCCGGATGGCCAAGTCGGCGAGATATGGGTCCGTGGCCCCTCGGTGATGGCCGGCTACTGGCACCTCCCCCAGCAGACCGCCGAGTCGATCCGGCCCGGAGGCTGGTTGCGCACTGGCGACGCCGGGTACCGGGACGGCGACGGCTACTTCTACATCCACGACCGGCTGAAGGACATGATCGTGTCCGGGGGCGAGAACGTGTACCCGGCCGAGGTCGAGAACGTGATCATGTCTCACCCGGGCGTGGCCGACGTGGCAGTCATCGGGGTTCCTCACGACAAGTGGGGTGAGACTCCCCGGGCCATGGTCGTGCGGGTGGCCCGCGCCGACCTGACCACTGAGGACCTGATCGCCTACTGCCGGGAGCGCCTGGCCGGCTTCAAGTGCCCGACCAGTGTGCAGTGGCTGGACGAGCTACCCCGCAACCCGAGCGGGAAAGTCCTGAAGAAGGAAATGCGTGCCCCGTTCTGGGAGGGCCGCACCCGCATGGTGGGCTGAGTCCCGCCAGGACTACGTCCGCTTGTGACGGCGACTATCGACCATCTGCGGTGAGACGCCGTCTACATCCCGTGACCACCGAACAGTCAGTTCCGTCGGTGCGAAAGTGGTCACAGCCCGCACAGCGAAACCGGTAGGGGCAGGCGTTCCCTCCTGCCTGCACGTTGGACGGCTCGGAGCAGGTGCCGAACGGCTCGGCTTTGCGGCTGCTGGATTCTCCACAACCCGGCCTGCCGACCCCGCCCCGGCGAGTCAGCGCCACAACCAGCCGCCCGGCGGCGCCGGGCGGCTGGGTCTCGTCTGCCCCGCCGGGGTGCTACTTTTTGTACATCATCCCGGCGTCTACCTGGATCGTGACGCCGGTGACGTACCGGGACTCGTCGGAGGCCAGCCACAGGACCGCGTTGGAGACGTCCTCCGGCTCCACCCACGGGACCGGTATCGCGTTCAGCGCCCGCGACACCTCGACCGTGTCTTCGAGCGTCGGGTTCTCCAGCTCCGGACGGAACTTCTTGAAGTGCCGCGGATTCTGGACCATGGGAGTGTTAACCGTAGCCGGAAGAACGGCGTTGGACCGGATGAAATCCGGCCCCAGCTCCAGCCCGAACGTACGCATCATCCCAACGACGCCATGCTTGGCCGCCGTATAGTGCCCGGCGGTCGTGAAGGGTATCTGGCCCGCCAGGGAACTGATGAAGATCATCGATCCGCCGCGCCCGCCGGCCCGCAGGTGCGGGATCGCGGCCTTTGCCGTGTGCCAGGCCCCGGTCAGGTTGATGTCGATCATGTCCTGCCAGATCTGCTCCGGAAACTCATCAAGAGTCCCGTAATTTACGATCCCGGCATTGGCGGACACGATGTCGAGCCGCCCGAGCTGGGCAACCGCGTCGTCGAGCGCCAGCCTCAGCCCGTCATAGTCGCGCACGTCGGCCTGGGCGGCGACAATCCGACGGTCCAGCGCCTCGACCTGCCTGACCGTCTCGGCCAAATCCTCCTGGGTGGACATCGGGTAAGCCACGCCATCAACCTGCTTCAGGAGGTCAACCGCGATGATGTCCGCGCCCTCACGAGCCAGCGTGACTGCTTGAGCGCGGCCCTGCCCGCGAGCGGCCCCGGTGATGAAGGCAACCTTGCCCTCAACTCGTCCTGCCATGTCCTGCCGTCCCTTCCATTGAAACGAGTGCCCGTTCAGGCACTGCACAGCCGTCAAGTCAGCATCAGATGAAGACGCCGCTGTCGTCCGCTGCCGGCCGTAACCGGCGACCGGGACCCATCCGGGATTCCAGGAGGCGAAAGGCAGCGCCCGTGTGACGGTGCTCCCCGGGCGAGCCGGCTCCCTGTGCGTAAGACCCAGAAGCCGCCCGTGGTCAACGGTCGACCGCTACTGAATGAACAGCGGATCGGCAAGTGACCCGGTAGCGCCGGGGATCGGAGGGGGAGCGACCACGAGGCCGCCGGTGATCACGCCGCTCCCCCGCACCGCCTCCGTGGCCCGCTCGAAGGTGCAGTTGTCGACCACCACCAGGCCGGTCGCCCAGATGAGCATGTGTACCTGGAACGACGGCTCACCCTCCGCGACTGCGTCGATGAAGTCCCAGCAGATCATGGAGGCCTTATGCTCGACGAGCCACCGGGCGGCACCCGATCCCGCCCCGGGCATCGGGTCGCCGGAAGCCTGGTCCATTTCATGGCCAGCCGCCTCGTACTTGTCCCGGCCCATGTAAAGGAGAAGAGCGTCTCCCGGTTCGAATGTCACCCCGGCGGCGGCAAGGGCCGAATCGATGTCCTCGCCGCTGACGGGCTTGGCCGGGTCTGCCCACTCGGTTCCCCGGACCGCGGGAACGTCAACCAGGACGCCCCGGGTGAAAAGCCCATGACCGGTGAGGCTGGCCAGGTCTGGTCCCTCCGGATCGTCGATCGCCCAGCCGTTGTACCACGTCCCGTGCCTGCCGAGGTGATTGATGGCATCCAGATGGGTCTGCTGCTGGCCGTGCGCAGTGATATGAGCGATGTCGGTCGCCATGAGCACTTGTCCGCCCGCGAACGCAGGCCGGTGCGGGAGGCCGTCGTAGGGCGTGAGGGTCACCTGCGCTTCGAGGGAACCGTGATAATAGTTTTGGTCATGCCCGACCTCAAGCTTCCGGGCCAGCGAGTAGGTGGTCCCGGTCCTGATTGCCTCGGCAGCACGACGCCTGGCAGCCGCATCGATGTAGTTGGCGGTGCCGAGCTTGTCTTTGGGACCGAAGCGGGCCACGGCCGCGACGGCCTCAAGCCAGTCCGTGTACGCATCATTCGGATTGCTGGTCATCAACTCTCCTATCTGCTGATTTGTGCACCGGCTGCCGTTAGTCGCAGGAGAGTTCAGCTAGAACGGGCAGAAACTCGCGAGATGCTGAGCCTTCATCTCACCGGAAGGAACGCTATGCACCCCACCTGTATTTACAGCTTGAGGTGCAGTGTGAAAACACGGAAACCCCGGTATGAATTCGATGCCCCCGCAGATCAACTTCATGGAGGTTCCGCGCCTGACGAGAGTCGCGCCCGGGGCAAAACACTATCTCCTCAATTCTCGCGGGTTCTACCTAGTCCGCCAATCCCCCATTGGCAGCCACAGATGGGTCGCTGTCCTCTCCGGCGCAAACGCCGACGACAGCGGCACCGCTCCCCGAACCTTCGCGGCGTCCACCGCCGCAAACGTCTCTTGGATGTTACCTCGAATCTCATAAAGAGCCATGTACGGGAACGGGCTTTTCGAACCTGGGCGCTGCTCTGGCGCCAGCCGGAAGCGCCTTGCCGCGGTGAATCCTCCTGGCACCGCCATCAGATCGGGGAGATGCTGGTCGCTGTACCAGCGGTTGAATTCTGCTTCTTGGCCATCAACCGGCTGCGCGAAGACGACGTAGAGCCCCTGCAGGGCATCATCTGGCTTGGACAATTCTACTCCAGTTCACGAATCGAGGCGCGCGATGCGCGATTTTTCTGGAATGCTACCGACAGACTTCCCGTGCCTAGTGGACGGCGGATTCAAGTGATCACGGCGAAATGTGGCTCGCCAGTAGATCCTTGAACACTTCAATCGGCGAACGCAATTCAAGATCCCGCGTTGCCCGCAGGTTAAGCCCGTATCACGATACCTATCAATTTCCCTCCTGGGCGTGCAAGGACAGATCTGTTCTTTCCGGAAAATACTGGCGGAACCTGACACCCGCAATCGCGAACGTCACCGACATTGCGAGCCAGAAGATAGCGAGCGACCCCGTGTTCAGCAGCGGGAACAGCACAAGCACCCACGGGATGCCCACGATGTTGGAGATGAGCAAGCCTCTGCGGGCCGCGAACCGGTCGGTCAGCATGCCACCCGCGATGATCGCAAGCATGTTGAACACGTTGCCCAGCATTCCGGCGCCGAGCACCTGGGGACGCGCCAGGTGCAGCGCCGTGGTGCCGTAGTTGGTGAGGAACGCGAGACAGATGTAGGCGAGGGCAATAGGCAGTACCAGCGAGCCCGCGCTGCGCAGGATCTCTTTCCACTGGCGGGCGAATGCTTCCCCGAACGGCGGGAGGTCGCCTGCGCGGCGACTCTTGGCCGCAGCCTTGAAGTCCGGGGTCTCATCGGTCTGCAACCGGCCGTAGAGGCCGACCGCGACGAGCAGGGTGCTGACGAGCCACGGTATGCGCCAGCCCCAGGCCGTGAAGTCGTCGTTGCTCATGTGGGCGCCGGTGAGCAGAAAGGTCCCGAGCGCGAGGATGCCCGCGAACGCCCCGCCCAGGTTGGTGAACATCGCCGAGAAGCCGCGGCGCGTCTTCGGGGAATGTTCATAGGTGAACAGTGACGCGGCCCGCCCATTCGCCTCCGACGGCCACGCCCTGGGCGACGCGAAGCAGGACCCGTCCTCGCCGGGACCTGCAGCGGTGCCATCTCGTGGGAATCGACATCGAGTGTCGCGTGGACGATTGGCACATCAGTCTCTCCCCTTCCGGGGCGCAGGAAGCACCGCCTTGAGCCGGACAACCCCGCCTCCTCGTCGTCGAGCGGTGAGATTACTAAGCGCATACTTATCGTGCTCGGTGCCGGTGTCAAGGGCCGAGGATGGTAGCGATGACGAGTCGGCCGGATGTGAGGAGCGCAAGTCATGGCTTGCCAGGCGAGTTGGCCTCGGTCTTTCGCGCCTCTACCGTCGCGGCCTGAGCTGTTCGGCTGGCGGGTGATTTCAGGTGCAGCTGGGCGTAGCCCTGGAGCGGGAGGCTGCGCAGGCCGGTGTCTTGGCGCGGTCCTCGCACCAGGAGCGGCGCCGGTGATGCAGCTCGAGATCGGCGAGCTAGCTTCTCCGCGTCGGTGTCGAAAGCGGTCAACCGGCGGCCGTAGATGTCGGTGTCGGTCAACCGCAGCTGCGCGCCGGGACGGGCCCCTCCCACGATGGCCAGATCAGCCCAGCTCACCCGTCGCGCCACGGAGCGGCAGGGACCGCGCCAGCCACCCACCGCGGCCCCGCACCCAAAATTCTCCGGGCAGCGCGACCGCGCAGCGAGACGGCTAATTTGGCCGAAGTCAGGAGGTTGACAGCGGTGCTGAGCTGGTTGACTATGCGCTTAGTAATCAGCGCCTACAGGAGATCAACGCCGGTTTCGACGACATGGCCGCCGACCGCGGACTGCACACCGTCGGGGTCTTCTGACCGCCGGTGTGACCACCGGCCGACTTGTTAGCGAAACAGGGTTTCGCTACTCCTGGAATGACACCAGCCCAGCGATGCCCCCCGAGGAGTTGCACATGCCCGACCATGCGGAGTTGTTCATCGGTGGAACTTGGCAACCGCCGGCCGGAGGGTCCCTGGGAGGAACGCCGCCCGCAGCCAAGCTCGGTCGACCTGATGACCCGCCCGGCAACAGGCTCCGCTCGAACAGTTTGAGAGTGTCAATGTCGTCAATATCAATGAGGACAGAGGCTGAACAACTTCGTTGGCTGGTGGATCGAGCCGAGATCACCGATTTGCTCACCCGATTCGCACAGGCGGCGGACGACAGGGATTTCACCACCCTGGCCGCCTGCTTCGCCGCAGACGGGGTAATTGTCGCCCCTTTCCGCCACAACCACATCAAGCAGGACGAGATTGCCACCGCGGTCGAGGAAATCCTTGAACCATTCGAAGTGACCCAGCATTTTGTGGGACGTTTCATCATTGATATCGACGGAGACCAGGCTACGGCACGCCACACGGTCATCGCCACTCACGTTCCCAGGACAGCCGAATCGGGTCGACACGCCGATATCGGCGGCACGTACTACACCTCGTTCCGGCGCCTCGCCGAGGGGTGGCGCCTGACCAGCCTCGATCTGCGGTTCGCGTTCTCGGACGGCATCCCATTCGCTCCCGGCGGGACCACGGACTGATTCGTGCCTGACGGTGAGAACCGTTTGGTCGCCATTCACCATCTGTAGGCCGTGCATCGATTCCCAGTTCGCGGGCAAACTCGGCGATCGTGTGACCGGTATCGATCACACGATGCGAGGCCTCGACCTTATACTTGGCCGTCCATGATGGTCGCCCTTCCAGCAGCATCATGGTCCTGCTAACTGGTGTCCACTACTTGGGGGAATCTCATCCGACCCTGGGCTCAGAGCTGGACCCCATCGCTCGGCGCAAGCGGTGAGCGACGCAAGGGGTGAGCGGCGCAAGCAAATGAGCGGTGACTCGCTCGATGAGCAGTCGGCTGATGTCAGCGAAGCAGCCGGAACGTGGCACGGATGTCCTCGATCACAGCCTCGGGGTTCTCCCAAGGCGTGAAGTGGCCACCTTTCTCGTGGGCCCTGAGATACACCGCGTTGTACCAGGGCTTATCCCAGACATCGTCACGGAAGGCCTGGACGCGATTCTCGGTCGTGACACCCGGCGGGTTCTCATAGCCAAGGAAGGTGATGCCGGTGGGCGCCTCGATAATCGGCGTGCGGTCGTGCGAGGGCGTCCACGGGTAACGGTTCGCGTTGACGTAGGAGCGGATCGAGCTGGTAATGGAGTTCGTGACCCACCAGAGCGTCGCGTTGGTGATCAGGTGCTCGCGTGGAAAGACGCTCTCGACGTCACCGCCGGACTCGCTCCACTTGGTCCAGCGTCGCAGGATCCACGCCAGCATCCCAACAGGTGAGTCGGCCAGGCCGTAGGAAAGATCCTGGCTGTCGAGAACGTGGACGGCGACATGCGAGGCGAATCGTTGCTGCCGCTCGATGATGTCTTCGCGGATGTCCCCGGGCGTACACGCGGGCACCATCCGGCCGCGGGAGAGGTCCCAGGGCCGTTCACCTTGCATGACGTCGAGGTGGGTGCGGTGGCCCAGCCAGATCCCGTACAGCTTATCGGCGTACTTGTGACCGAGCTGGCTGGTGACCAGGGCGCCGTAGTCCGCGCCGGCGGCGGCATACTTGTCATGGCCGAAGTACTCGGTCATGAGCCTGTGCCACAGCTCGGCCATCTTCCAGAAGTTCATGTCGGGCCGGTTCGTCGGTGTGGAGAACCCGAAGCCCGAGAGCGAGGGGACGATGACGTCGAACGCGTCAGCCGGGTCGCCACCGTGCGCCGCGGGGTCGGCGAGCGGCTCGATGACCTTGGTCCACTCGCGGTAGCTCCACGGCCAGCCGTGGGTGGCGATCAACGGGATGGGATTCGGTCCCGTGCCCTGCTTGCGGATGAAGTGGATCGGTGAGCCGTCGATCGTGACGCGGTAGTTGTCCCACTCGTTGAGCTTCGTCTCGGCCGCGCGCCAGTCGAACTCATTGAGCCAGTAGTCGACGAGCTCCTTCATGTATGCCACAGGGGTGCCGTAGTACTCATCGACATCGCTGACGTCGGCGGGCCAGCGAGTGGCGCGCAGGCGCGTCTTGAGGTCCCCGATGGTCTCGTCGGGGATCGCGACCGTGAACCTGTCAGCCTCCAGGTCGGTCATGGCCTTCTCCTCGCGTGGTTGATGCGGCTAAACGGCATTGGTTCATCCCCGGTGTCACCAGGGTTCGCCGAATAGTCAGAAGAGTCCCGACGGTGCCCGACGCGCATGATCGCGAACAGGGCGTCCTCCTTCGAGGGGAAATGCACGTACAACGCAGCCGCGCTCAGCCCCGAACCCGTACCGATATCCCGCGTGGTGGTCGCCTGAAACCCCTGCTTAGCGAAACAATCCACAGCCGAGCTGAGCAAACTCCGCCCAATAGCCGGATACTCCGAACCCCAAAACTCGTCATCGATCTCGCCGGACAACGCCGCAGACGGCCGCGACCCTGGTCTAACTAGCCTGGCAGCCATCACCCCGCCCATCACATCCAACCGACCCGTCAACGTCACCAATCTCGGCCACCGCCCCAGCCCCCACCGCCCGGGCCCTCGACAGCAACTCCCGCCCGAGGGTCTTGACAGCACACACCCCCCGGGCCGGGCGCTTGACAGCACACCACCGACGAGATGATTATGCGCTTAGTCAGCGCTACAGCTCAACGGCGAGACGAGGAGACGGAAATCTCGATCAGTCCCGTCGGTCGAGGGCCCAAGCGCAAGCTGAGAGCCCGGATCCACCAACCGGCTTCTGTGACTCGTCTCCTGAGTAGTTATAGATCTTGGTTATCTGGGTGGTTGGGGTGGACGTGTGAGGGTCGCCGGTCTGCCCGGCTTTCCACGGTGGTTGTTCGGTCGAGGCCCTGTGTCGGGCGTGGTCAGCTCGGGCGGCTTGTGGTCGGGGCGGGTGGATGGCGGCGTGGCTCAGAGAGGATTGTCAATGTCAGTCGAATCGAGTGTCCAAACCACGAGTGGGACCGCGGAATTCGATGTCGCGAACAAAGTTGTTCTCTTGACTGGCGCGTCCAGCGGGCTAGGGGCACACTTCGCGCGCCGGCTGCGCGCTGCCGGCGCCGACGTCTACGCAGCGGCCCGGCGGAGCGACCGTCTCGAGGCGCTGGCCGACGAGGTCGGCGTACACCCACTTGTGTGTGACGTGAGTGATGGCGAGGCATCCCGCGACCTTGTCGCTTCGGTATACCGCGAGGCTGGAAGGATCGACATTCTGATCAACAATGCCGGCTACGGCGGAGCAGTGCCGGCCGAGGAACAATCAGCCGAGGACTTCAAGCGAATGCTGCATGTGAACCTTGTGGCGCCTTTCGTGCTGAGTCAACAGTTGGTCGTACAAGCTCCCGCGAAGCTGAACGAGGTGTCCATCATCAACATCGCGTCGATCCTGGGCCTCGTTGGCGTTGGCAGGGTTTCGAGTGCGGCGTATGCCGCGTCCAAGGGCGGGATCGTGAATCTGACCCGTGAGCTAGCTGCGCAGTGGGCCAGGCGCGGCGTGCGCGTTAACGCCCTCGCTCCTGGCTGGTTTGAGAGCGAGGCGACCGAGGAATTGTTCGCAAGCGACGCCGGCAGGCAGTGGTTACGGCGACGCACACCGCTGGGGCGAGGGGGCGCCGAGAATGAGCTCGACGGCGCGTTGCTCTTTCTAGCTAGCTCGGCAAGTTCGTTCATGACTGGACAGGTTCTGGTGGTCGACGGCGGTTGGACGGCCGTTTGACCGCCCGACGCGTGCGCTGAGGACGGACATGCCCAATTCGCACCGAAGGCCCAGATGCGAGGGCAGATTCAGGCGGTGCGAGCATCCGCTGCAAGGAGCTCGGCGAAGACTTCGCTGCTTCGCTGGGCTGTCACCGACACGCCGCGGCTGTGCCGGCGTGCACGCGAGAAGGGTGCCGGCGCACTGGGTAGCTTCGGAGATCAACCAGCGCCCGGCCCGGGGAAGGCCCAGCCGAGTCTGCCTAGGGGGCGCCGAGCATGCGCAGGGCCAGCTTGACATAGGCCTCCCCGAGGGTCTCGGGGGAGTCCGGGCCGTCGGGCCGGTACCAGCGCACGAGGTCAAGGCGTCGCCATCCTCGATTACTGCCCCACCTGCACTGCCCGGGCCCTTGACAGCGACGACCTAGTCGATAATTATGCGCTTAGCAACGTTACCTCCAGTGACGAGGAAGCGAAGTCATGCGTAAAGGCATCGCGGTCCGCGCGTTGCAGCATGTGCCTTACTGGGCGGCCAAGGCCGCCCAGTAACGACGGTGTGGACCCCGGAGATCCCTGTGAATGGACACGCGAGAAGTGCGGCAGGCTGACCGACGTGCTTACCACCATTGACCTGAGCGGAAAGTCAGCCCTCGTCACGGGGGCGTCCAAGGGAATTGGGGCGGCGATCGCTCGTGCTCTGGCCGAATGCGGTGCTTCTGTAATGCTGTCCTCCCGCAAGATCGACGCCTTGGAGGAGACCGCTTCATCGATCGACGGGGACACGGCAGCGTACGCCGCCAACGCCGGCCGCCCGAGCGATGCCCGAGACTGTGTGGCTGCCACCATCTCCCGTTTCGGGAGGCTGGACATCCTGGTGAACAACGCCGCAGCCAATCCCTACTACGGGCGGGTCATCGACATCGACTTGCCCAGGTTCGACAAGACGGTGGAGGTCAACCTGCGTGGTCCGCTGGTCTGGATCCAGGAGGCGTGGCGTCAAGCCATGTCCGAGCACGGAGGCGTGGTCGTCAACATCTCCTCTGTGGGAGCGATGATGCATGCCGGTCCCATCGGCGTCTACAACATGACCAAAGCCGGGCTAATACACCTGACGAAGCACCTGGCCTCCGAGTTGGGTCCCACTGTACGCGTGAATGCCATCGCCCCCGGGCTCGTGAAGACCGATTTCGCTCGCGCCCTGTGGGAGCCAGGCCGCGAGGACGCGCCACGACCGTGGCCGATGAAGCGCATCGGCCAGCCGGAGGACATCGCTAACGCCGCCCTCTTCCTCTGCAGCGACCTGGCCTCGTGGGTGACCGGCGAAGTGCTGACCGTGGACGGCGGGAGCCTGCTGATGTGATCCCCTCGTATGGCCACACGTGAGCCGGGAACTGCCAGCGGGGCGAGTGCGTCTATTGAGGGTAAGCGAGGTAGAGAATCGTTAAGGTTGCGCGGGTGGTAGAGCCCGTCCTGGTCGCTGATAATGGTGCCGGTCATGGCGCACAGTTTCAGCAGCTGATGCGGGTCCGCGTTTTGTTCCGTGTCGGCAAATCGCCGATCCTGACCAGCAACCGGGCGCCGGCCGACTGGTATTATCTGTTCCCGAACCCGGTTGTCGCCGAGTCGCTCCCGGACCGGCTCATCAACACCTGCCACCACTGCATCATGAACGGCCCGAGCTACCGGCCGAACAAGAGCCCCGGGCGTGTCGTCCCCACCGGGAACGCCTCCTCGTCGTTGCGCGGTAAGGTTACTAAGCGAATAATCATCTCACCGGGGTGCGCTGTCAAGGGCTGGGAATGGTGACGATGACGGGTCAGCCGGATGTGAGGAGCGCAGGTCATGGCTGC